>Ga0116227_10006741_pt1 | contig 23019 bp, 16 predicted proteins | sample S1TSphgellanicum_FD_89693 | JGI IMG/M metagenome (GOLD analysis project Ga0116227, IMG submission 89693) | Host-associated microbial communities from peat moss isolated from Minnesota, USA - S1T2_Fb - Sphagnum magellanicum MG | ecosystem: Host-associated > Plants > Peat moss > Unclassified...
TCTACACATCTGTTCAACAGATCACTGGGAGACGCCATACTGGAACAAAACCTGAAAACGAACCCAAGATAATGAGCACGATGTCAGACAGCAGCTCGAAAATCAACATCTACTACACTAAAAACATTGATACGGTTGTACTCGATGCTGCTAAGCCACTGGAACCTAAAACAAAGCCTAAGCCACTCAAACCTGAAACCTAAAACCTTGAATCCATCCCGCCCCCGAAACCTAAAGCAAATCCTAAGCCACTCGGATCCATTCCGCCCCCGAAACCGAGGGAGCGTTCTCCTCTCGACTCTGGACGAAGAAATGTCCTTGGACCCAAACAGCCTCCCTAACCCCAACAACCAAGACACATTAACTCCTCCAAAAGATTTGGATGTCGTACGTTGATCACGTCGAAATTCTCTTCACTTCAATCACCGCTCAACAAGAATCTCGATTCCCAACTGAAAGCGAACGAATCTATTTCAAATCAAACGTACTAGTTGAAATCAGGAATCGGTACTGCTGGAAGAGGGGGTAAGTCTAGTGACTGTTGTTGTCAAACTCGGAACTGCCCAAATTCTTAAGTCCCTCGTCTTTAGCGCACATACATACACATGCGGACCAGACAGAGACATAAACTCGGATTGCAAGCACTGGGAGCTTGGATTGCTGCAAATTTAGTTGAAGCTCAAGGCTCTGAGCCATTTCCGACACGCCCTTTGCGTTTTAGGAGGAACCTGCTGAGGACGAACACATCCGCGTCAGTTGTGTAGCGGAACATTCCAGCTTCGTTTCCTTCGTCTTCCACTGGTTTCCCTCTGTTGAAACTTCTTTTTCTCTCCAATTCTACAATCGATTTTATAGTAGTTGCATCCTGTTTCTTCACGTGAAGCCCGCCGTTTTTTCTGTTTGTATTTTGAATCCTCCCAGCCTCGGGCGGGATCTCAAATCCTTAAGGTCCTATACTTAGGGCCTTCTCCTATACAAAAGAACACCTCTTGCATGATCTCTGTGTAAGGTAACATGCAAGGGTGAGGGCATTCCCAATGGAACTGCATAGGACAAGCCGGCAGTTGGGTCCGACCTTACATTTTGAGAATATATCAGTGTAAACCTTTGATCCTCGTTCTAACTTTTCTTTTCTGTTTTTATTACAAAATTCAAATGTTATAAAACTTTTGACTTGGTCTTGAGACTAGTTCTTTGGATTTTTAAGGCTTTTAGTTTCAGTCATTTTCATAAAATTTTTAGAGCTGGTCCAGTTTCATTTTCATTACACATAACTGAACTAAAATATTTATGGAATAATAACTCGTTCAAGTAAAGGTGCATTCACACATAGTGTTAATTCAGTGTTAAGTGAAAATCCAGGTGGCATCCAATGTTAAATGAGTGATTATTTAATATTAAGTGAATGCTAACTTTACATAAAGTCTTGGTGGTAAATAGGTTTAGGTTCTAAATGAGTAGCTTGGTGTTAGGAGACTTAATACTAGAGTCCTTAACACCAAGTGTGAATGCACCTTAATGCACATTAATTAAAAATAGAGATTATGTAATATTATGTATTTAGAGAATTTGGATTTATCTAAAAAAGGACAACACCCTGACTCAAGTTGCAATTCAATTTTGAATAGAGGCTGGTTGCCTGGTTTGGTTTCAATGACCATTCCAATAAAATGTAAACCTTTGATCCAAGGTTTCAGTTGTTGATAAAACGTTTCCATGATCCAAAGAACCTAAGTTTGATACAATCACCATCACTACCACCTATAATCTAACTTATAACTTGGACTCAAACCTGCCTTAATCCCAAAACCTACTAACACTAAAATAATACCCCCACCCCTGGACATTTATCAAAAGCCTAAAACTACTTAAAGTGCTCTATGAAATTTCTTAGTGAGTTTGGAGGGCACTTTAAATTTATAAAGACCTCTGACTACTTCTTATAGTGTATTTTGGAGGGCACAGCCAATCAATTTTTTGCCCTGAAATATCGCAAACTGGCATGGCGACACTGTCAAAAATTTCTGGCTAAAGTTTTCCTTTTTCTCAAAAAGAGTTCGCCAAATTTCGCCCCTTTTTGGGGGGCGTGTCGCCACAAGGCTATCCAGTGGGTGTGATCCCCTTCAAAAGTGTCGCCAGATAATGTGAAATCTGCCTGAAAATGTCTGGGGAGGCTCGCCACTATTGCTCCAGTAGAAAAATGAAAAAAAAAGTAATTTTCCTTCCACGTACCACGTTATGTTTTTGAAGGCAGGCATTACATTTTCTAAAGCCCCATTCATTTGGGATCTTTGTATTGTATAGATATCTTACTGTGGTTCAGTGTTTTTCTTTTTTGGGCGAATTTTCGCAACCTGGCGACCAAAAAAAAGGGCTGGCGAATCCAACAAAGGGATTTTAAAGATTTTTTAAAAAAATCGCCATATCTTGAGAAAAAGTACTTAGAAGTCGCCGGATTTAGACAGTGAGTTCCTGTAGGTCGCCAGAACTAGGCAGGATTCCAAAAAAGATCTACTAGCCCATCAGGACAGTTGCCATTTACTGCTAATTAATGCTGAGCCAGTGCACCTACTTGAGGAATTTGAGAAAAAAAACACTGCTGTGGTTCTGTGGAAATCTTACGTGCATTAAGTAACTGCCTCTGTTGCATTATTTACCAAGCAAAAAAACACCGCAGAAAGAAAACTTGTGCTCTTTTCCATAAGCTGTGTCACTTACCTGTGTAAAGTACCTGGCCATGCTTGATTAATTGAAAGAAGATAAGAAAAAGAAAAATACAACAGAAAGAAAAATTCTTGCTTGAGTATGGACTCTGTTACATGCATGAACTTGGGACGAATAACATCCCTTGAGCCTTTGGGGTGTTCATGGGGATCCATTAGTGATTATCATCACTATAAGTAGCACATGCATGTGCTTGGGATAAGTAACATAGACCCTCCTCAAAGGCCCTGTTCTTTGTGTTGGGCCATGCTCATAGGCAGGCAACAGGACAGAATTTTGAAATGTTTCTGAAGCTCTTTCATGGGGCTGCAGTGAACTAGTACACCATTCTGGATGGGTGGTGCACCTAAAACATGAAAAAAGAAAAAGAAAAAAAGTAGATGGTTGATAGAAGCCCCTCACCCTTCCAATTTGAGGAAAAAAAAGGAAAAAAACAAACCATATGTGAATAGGTGGTTATTAAAATCCCTCCCACTTAATTTCCCCTCATCACTTCACAGAGTACCCTATAGAAAGAAAGAAAAAGAAAAAGAAAACAAAACATTAAAAGGAAAATTTAAAATCAAATTTGACAAAATAGATTAGCTCTAATCTTTGTTTTGTTTTTCTCTTCCTTATATGCTTATGATTCAATAATTAAAATTGTAAACTTGTGTAGACAGTCTGTTAAAGAAGTCTATAAGCAAAGATACAATTGTATTGCAAGATTTTCAAAGGGAACTTAAAATTTTCAAAGAGGACCTAAAATTTTCAAAAGGACCTGAGAATGAACAACTCAAGGTAATAAAGCTTGGGCATCCCTTGATAGCACATGAAAGGAAATAATGCCAATCTCAACATCTGCCATTGCATCAAAATAAAATAAAATAATATGATTATCACCTTGGAAATGAGTGACAAGTGCAACTATTAACAAGGGGTGTGTCACACTGTGACCTTGCCATTTACATTAACAAGTATCTTAAGGCAAAGAAGAATCATGGAAATTGAAATATTTCACCATGCAAAAATACAATCTACAAAAAAATCCCCTAAAAGAAACCAAAATCCTTCAAGATATCATACCTCTGTAAGTAATCTCAGGTTTAAACACTAGCCAAAATATAATCTTTCAAAAATCCTCATATAAAAATAGACCTATTACCTAGGGCCAGAATTCATTAAGCTACTATACTCTATATTCAAGCTAAACACAATTTGCTCGCCTTGGTAGGCAAGGCCAACAGATATAAGGTGCCCTCCACATACAACACGAAATGACCCATGTTTAGGCATTTGATATGTTGTGTACTGCCAATGCTGAGGCGTGGGAACATCCCAAAGAAGTCAAGTCCAATAATCGAGTCAGCTACTGGCTTGTCCTATCGCCTTCACCCGTGCACCATACCCGACACGGTGATCATCCAAGAGGGTGTGGTTCGATGAAAGAAGCAGGATGGAACTCGAACGAAATCGATGATAGAAGTGCAGAGTAAAGGGGGTTTCTACATCCGATGGATGGATGGAACCGGGAAACGAGTAGAGTATGAAGGGGAATGGAGCTGGAATGTTCCGCTATACAACTCACGCGGATGTGTTCGTTCTCAGCAGGCTCGCAAATGGTTCAGAGCGGTCAACTTCAACTCAATTTGCAGCAATCCAAGCTCCCATGCTTGCAACCCGCAGTTTTACGTGTCTTTCTGGTTCACCTGTGTATGTGTAGCGAAGAAGGGGGACTTGAGAATTTGAGCAGTTGAGCGTTTGACAACAGCAGTCACTAGTGTCCCTTCCCCCAGCAGTAGTGGCGAATCCTGGTTTCACCTGGTAGGTTTTGATTTGAAACACATTTTGGAGGAGTTGAAGGGTTTGCTGGGCGGGTTTCGGAAGACTGTTTGGGTCAAAGGACGTTTCTTAGTCCAGAGTCGAGAGGAGAGCGGTTCCCACCTTTCGGGGGCGTGACGGATTCAAGGTCTTTGTTTTAGATTCGGGTGGCTTAGCAGCATCAAGTAGAACCGTATTATGTTTTAGTATAGTGGATATTGATTGTCGAGCTGCTGTCTGTTGTTCTCTCAATCTAGTTGACGTCGTCAGGAAATTTTCACGGGTTGTTCCAGTATGGCATCTCCGAAGGATCTGTTGAATGAATGTGTAAATCTGGCGAACATTGTATTTTCCCATATGAGGAAGGTCAAGTTTAACCAAATCATGTGCCTAGTCCTTGGAACCCTCTACTTAGAGGCCGTCGGGGTCCTGGAACACGGAATATTCAGGCAGGGCTTTTCAATGGATCCTCGTTACGTAACGGCTCTGGTGGAATTGAGGCGTGTAATGTTGTGTGGCCGGAAGTTGGTCACAGAATGGACCCAGAAGGATTGGTGGATGTCAGTGATCACCTCATCAGATTCCGCATCGGTCCTACAAAAGGTCGCTCTCCACCTCGGAGAGTTTCATGAATGTGTCAAGGTGTTAATCCAGATAAAAATGAAATGGATGGTTCATCCCGACTTGCATCCCTGGAATGAAGATGAATTTGTCAAGGTGTTACTGCAGTTGAAGTTCATCATGATGGGTGAGGATCCTACAGCGGATTTCGTCCCAGAACACTTCCGCGGAGACATTGATAGCTTGATAAGTAGAATAGAAGAGTACAAAATAGGTATGTTTTCTCGGCCAAAATTTGTAAAGCTTGCAGACTGCCTGCTAGAGAAACTCCAGGCAAGGATTTCCAACCATGGACATCCATATGTGATAGACATTTCACGTGATGTGGAGATTTTGTATGACCATAATCTTGGATCTGGATCATTTGCAAATGTGTTCAAGTGCCAATTCCTTGGAGTGATGGCAGCTGCTAAGGTTTTCCACACTAACTGCATAGACGTGGAGAAAGAAGCAAAGCTGTTTTCAGAGTTGCAACACCCAAATGTGGTCCAGTTCATAGGGTATGGCGTCAAGGGATGTCAGTCTGTCATTGTTTCGGAGCTCATGAGCAAGGACTTACGGACATACTTAGTTGATGAGAAGAAGAATGCTGGCCAAGGACCTCCTCTTCCTCTGCTGGTAGCTATCAACATAATGCTACAGGTTGCCGAGGCCATGAACTACCTGCATGAGATGGGGGTGATGCACCGTGATTTGAAGGCGACTAATGTTCTTATAAATGTTTTGGAGAATCAAGATGGACTCCTTTCCTCAACGTCTGTGCAAGCTAAACTCACAGACTTTGGTGAGTCAAAGGGGAAGCTACATGGCTCCAGGTACACCACACAGATGGTGGGTACAACCCGGTGGAGAGCACCAGAAGTATTTGAAGATGAGGCAAACAGAGAGAAATATACAAAATCAGCAGATGTATATAGTTTTGCAATGCTTTTCTTTGAGGTCCTCACTGGGGAAATACCATTTGCAGACATAGGATCAACGATGGTTCTTCAGAGTATTCGTGACGAAATCAGGCCTCCTTTACCCCATGTGGACTATTGTCCTGGTTACCTATCTGCACTCATTCAGAAATGTTGGGCCACAAATCCTGCAGAGCATCCTCAGTTTCCAAAAATCTCCCAATTGTTGCTGTGTTGCAAGAATTTGATTCTGATGCATGCATGTCCCTCCCCTCAAAGTTTTTTTATGCACTTTAATGTGACTGGAAAAGGCCATTTTGAGTACCCGAACTCCTATCTGTACAGTCTTAAAAAATTTGTTAGCATCCATGGTAAACCTTGTATTCCTGGGTGGGGCCTGAGTGAAGATTGGAAGTTCAGCTTCGGGGTTTCAAGCCTTGATGCAAAAGTGAAGATTGGCAATAAGATTGCAATCATTGATGGTCAGATAATTGCATGCTTTGGACTCCCTGGTTCAGGTGTAGAAGACTATTGGCTCTTAGACCTTTTTGAGGACTTGTTAATGCATCCTCATTTTTTGGATGACCCAAAGCTAGCCATAGTTGAGACCTACAAGCAGGTTGACCAAATTTTATGGGAAAAAGGGAACAGTCAGCATGTTGTTGCCAGCTCAAAGGCCTGTATGTGTGTCTTGGTGGGGGATCATTTGCTAGTTGCCAATGTTGGTGATTCCAGGGCTGTGATTTGTACATATGGCGAGGCATGGACTCTGTCAACTGATCACACACCATATCAAGCACAGATTGAGGATCCAGGACCTGTTGTTCGATACAACCATTGGCTAGTAGGAGGTGGCTCTGGTGTCCCACAGTTCGAGCAAAATGTTGTGACTGAGCCTGAGATTCAGGAGGTTACAATTGAGGAGGGAGTTGATTTTCTAGTTCTAGGCACAACTGGACTGTGGAGTGTGGTGTCAAACCAGGATGCAGTGACAATGGCAGAGTACATGCCAGATGCTGAGAAGGCTGCTAATAGGTTGGTGGAGGAAGCTTATCGCAGAGGAAGTCTTGATGATGTCACTTGTGTGATTGTCCGTTTCCATCATGATGCTTGAAAGTTGCTCCATCTGGTCATTTAGGAGGGCAGCAGAGATCTGGCAGTTTTAGTGGTTGGTCATGAATATTGGTGTTACGTATCAATTCTGAAAACCTTCCCATTTATAGACACAGGAGTTTTCTCTTTGGCAAGATTTTGGGCCTTCAATTGTTTTTGGGGGCTTCAAAGTCTTCTTTGTTGGGACATGGCAGCACTATGTATCATGCTGAAGAAAAGTACAGATTTTTGGTGTGGGAACTTCAAGGTAGCTTCAAAGAGATTTGCATCTTTCCTGACCTCCAAACCTGTAGGATTACAAGTGATCTGCTTCTCTCTTTTGTTTTTGTTGATGTGAAATAAAGAAAATGTAAGGGAAAATGTAAGGGCAAGGTGGCTTTGACCCACACTAGCTCTAAGGATTTGATTGATCTTGTTTTCTTCTTTATTAGCTATGGTCAATAGCTCCTTTTGTTGTTCAGATGGATGCAGCTGCTTATCTTCTATCATAGCTAATGGTTTTCACAGTCATTTACTCACAGTCCACAGGGTCCATAAAGTCAGAAGCCTTCGACCTCCTCTCCTTTGATGCTGAAACTTGTGTATGAAATGCAGGCTGCAACAAAAGGTGTGAAACATGATTCCCATTCCATAATACTATTTGCAGGTCCAGATGGCTGAGAAAGACTCACATGCTTGCCGAGAAAGGTCCAGATGCAAGCAGATGAGTCAACACAATGAGTAATTTAGTGATCAAATTCTTGAACAACAAAATGTACACAGATCAATGTTAGCAATGAGATTTAACCAAACCTTCATTTCATTCCAGCCACACCTTGTTTACATTTGGAGAATCTCTCAAGAATAAGATCTTCCTATTGCTCAAAAACATTTGTGTAAGCAAGGACAAAAAACCTCCTCAAGGGATAATAGAGAGACTCTTTCCTGTACTGACAGACCATCTGGGAAGCTCCACTGGTGAGCAAAGCAGATGGACACAGTTGGAAATTTCATGAAGATTCCAATGAGAATTTGCCAGAAACCTGTGGTTGGGATCTGCACCACAACAGAGCAACCATTCCATTTCTCTCCACAAATTCCTCACAGATGCAATTCAGGAGAGAAACTCAAGTGGTCAACCTCGTAAAAGAAATTTCAGAATCAAAATTCCTGTGATAGACTTTGCCATGACTGCCAGTGTTGTTTTCCCATGATTTTGTAAAGCATTAATGGGCCTGAAAATAACACTCGGATGGTTGACCAATTAGGAAATGCAGATGCACACAACCTTGAGGAACATACACAATCTTGCTTGAAAAACAAACATGGAAAACAATTTCTGAGTATCAACAGCTGAGAGGAATGACCAACCAAGAAGCACATTGCCACAAACACAATAGAAGCCAGTACATTTGGCACAGAATGAACTCTCCCTGGCACCAACTGGTGTCAGTCATACTTTAGGTATTTTCATAGTGACTCACAATTTAAGCATGCGTACTAGGGAGACTTCTAGGGGTGTTCAGCTCATGTTCAGTGTATTGTTTCTCATTTTTTCATATTGAAAAGTAGGCAAAAATTAGCATTTCAGTTGAATTTACACTTAAAAAAATAAATCCCAATTTCTTTGTCAAAAAGTAGAGAAATTTTGCCACAAAGAAAACACTGCTTCTGTTTACAACTCACTAGAAGAAAGTTCACTGTAAGGAAGCACATCCCCAGGTTTTGAGAAGAAACTCTGGGTCACAGGTCAGTACATCTCTCTCACAATTAGACATGTGAATCTAATCCAGCTTTAGATCCCATGAACTGTGCCCTGGGTATCAACCCAAATCATGACTGTGCACCCCAGCCATTCCTGAAGATTAGTCACAAACATTATGTTTTGGGTGGCCTAACTTTGCACAGAGAACAGGTCAACCAGTCACATGGGCTACTTCATCAGCATGGAACTCGTATGCAGTTCACATGACCATTGCAAGGAAATAACTTTGTTTACCATGGAACAATTCTTGAATACACATACCAAACTCAGAATGTGTTGTGGGTAACTCCATGTGTTTAACCAAGTAGAAGTCTGTACAGTTTGAGGTAGTAAGAAGCTTAAGCATAAAGTTTATGATTGACCCAGTTTAAACATTGCTCCCCCATGAAATCCATAAAGATACAACCACTGAATTTCAAGATAGAACATGACTCTCACCCATCATGTAATTTGCTTTACGGAAAGGAAGGTACACTTCATGTTTATTCCAGCAACCTCAGAAATGTGCAAATCTGTTAATGCAAATTTACTCAGATGTGATGTGAAAGAGCCCCACTACAAAATGAGTGGTCTTGCATTGATGCCAAGACAAAAAAAATTCACATTGACAGCTAATCATCCTCCTCCACGACCTTTGTGCCAAGGTTGACAAAACCTTCAGGTGGCACCTCTGCAACGGTAACATAAGAGTATAACTCCTCCTTTGCATCCTCATCGTCATTCCGTTTCCTTGCAATGCGGACACGGACCCTGGTGGGCACATTCCGCACACCTCTACTCCAAATGTGTTTGTTGAGCTTCACATCCAATCTCACATCACTAGTTCCCATGGCCTTCTGGGCAAACTTGCGAATCTCCTTGATGGCCTTGGGAGCTTTCTTCTTGAATGTGCTGTAATTGCCAATCAGCTTATATCAAGAACTCATTACAATTACAATCAAACAATTACATAGCTATACTGGACTATACACTACATATGTTGGGTACCAGAATTTCCAGTAGAAACTAAAGATTTAGAACTAAACTACCCAAAATTTGGTTAAAGTGACCATAGTTTTATAAATAGCATTATATTCAACTCACTCAAATGAAGCAACACCATAGCAAATGTAGGTCATATAGCCAACATCAAGAAAAAAGGTTTCTCCAGAAGATCACCAGGTCACAATTAGGACTTATCAACTCCAAAGCTCAATCATGACAAAAGCTTAAAAGCTTCCATGGACAAGGAATCCTTGCATCAGCACTGGTCTTTGTGCTGTAATCGATGTACTACAGCATTCAGCAAATCCAGGGTACAGAAATTTGAAGAAAATTTCAACAGCCATTCTTTTTCCAACACAAGTTGAACCAAAACCCTAAAGATCTTGTATTCCACCATACTGATGGGTTCAGCAAAGGCTGAACTGAGTAGGAAACAGACTGAACACCACCACAAAAGCATGAACATGACAGAGGCTACTGTATGCCAACAAGGATCAGCCCATGGACAATCTTGCAGGGAAGGAGAATGAAGATCAAGGAGGACTGTGTGCAGATGGTCACTATCTTTGAAAGAGACAGCAGAGGGATGGATGGCAACTGCTGAATACTGATCGATGTTATGAAACATGATCTCACTGAAAGCATCTCAGAGGACTATGGCAATCTCAATATTGACATCTCTCCCATTTGCCTAAACCACAAACTTCTTCTAGCAAACTGACAGTAACGTTGGTCTATAGCATTTTCTGTTGTCTAACAGAAGTGATCATACCTCAACCAAATATGAAGAAGCACCGTTCCAAGCATTGCAAACTCTACATCGTTGCAAATTAAACGCCCACAATTCACACACACACACACACACACACACCATCCCACTCTTCCTCACGAGACACAGAAGCAACGGCATCCGCACTAAACACCCAAGTTCAGGAACGGATGTAGTTCACAGAAAGGTGCAAAAGTTAAGAAAGCCGTCAACAACTGCTGAGCTATGAGGTTGAAGTAGCAGAACATCACAAAAAACACCTGTAAAAAAACTAAAAAAGAACCAGAAAACATCAAACCAGAAGAGGAAAAACCAAGGAGCAGACAATGTCCAAGCGTCTTAGGGCGTGAAAAGAATTAGGGTTAGAAAGGAGGCGGTGAAAAACAAGCAAAACAGAAATGCCAAAAAACAAAGGAAAAAAACACGTACCAGCTATGCAGTCGTTTGTGAAGATGGATAGTGTACTCACGGGTAACCACCTCATCCTTCCGGCTTTTGCCCTTGTCCACCATCGTGACTGCGTCGCAACTTCAAGAGCTCAGAGGATACTTGCGATCAGAGAAAAGGCTTGTGTCTGTCTTCGCCTCCGCACTATCAATATGGGAGAGACGACTCCACAACCGTTCGATTCAAACCCCATCGCCACATCTTTGTCACCCATTCACCAATGATCCAGATATCATCCATAACTCCCACAAGTCATCTATTTCCCAAGAAGTCTAATCCAAAAACCGAGAATTCATCCACGAACCCAAAAACCTTCCATCCACGAATACCGGAACTTCATTCATAATGAACAGAACCTACTCATCAAGCACCTACTGGTGTCGTGCCCTAGCCTCAGGCACCGACTGTGAGAACGGAATGACAAGGAGAAGCCGGGAACCGACCATTGGTCGCCAGTTGGAGACCTGCACTTCCGTAGTGTATATCATTTGCAACTGAACCGCTGAAAGTTGCAAAAATGGACTATCGACCAGCAGTTGGCGCAGGAGGAGAAGCGAGAGTTGCGCTGAGAGTGAGTAGTTTGTGTGTGTGTGTTTGCGCGCGCGCTTGTGGCTGTTTCCCGTTTGCTAGGGTTTTGAAAATTGCTGCCAACAAAATCCGCCGATCCGTCGATTGCTCTTCTTTTGCATCTTGTTTTTGTCTAGTGGCATCCAGAAACTGGTGGAGGATCTTTGTTGAGACGAGCTTGCAGGTCGCCGTAGTCGCGAGGTGGCTGGGGTTTCGGGCGGGAGTCGTGTCGAACAGCGAAACTCTGATCTCTCTCTCGAGCGCGGCATACCTCCTTCATCCTCCTGCGCGATGAGACCCTAATTGTGAGTACCTATTGCTCGCCATTTCGTTTCTCTCTTTCCGCTCGCTGTGAGTTTAGGATTCTCCTGTGACGTGAATGGAGTCGGGATTTTGGACGAGGGAAGGCGATGGCGTGGCTTCGCATATCACTGGTGGTTGTGTCTACAGTGCTGGAAATCCGTGTCTTCACGTCTTGCACGGCCGCATATTCGTTATAGTGTCTTCGTTTCGCTGGGGATCGTGGTTTTAGGGTTTTATTACTGATGTTTTTCGCGCAGCTTAGGCCTTCACAGCAAAGAGTCACGGTTGTGGATTTGACGACTGTCGCCTACGTAGGACGGTGTTAGGATTTCGACAGTTATGTCTAGGTCACTTGAAGAGGGAATAATGATGAAATACGCAGTTTTGGTTAGAGATCTTGCCGGGGCGACGATCAGTGATTTTAAGCTTTGAAAATGTGAGTACAGGTTGGGAGTGGAGTAAATATGGGAGAGCTAGCACTAACAGACAACGTGCCACAAGAGCAGCCAGAAGCGTCTGGAAGGGGGGCAGACTGCTGGGGAACCTGTGAGGAATTGCTGCTAGTCAGTGCTGTGAGACGACATGGAACCAGCAACTGGAATCTTATAGCTTCGGAGCTCAAGGACCGAGCCATCTCTCTCAGTGTCTGCCCAGTCTATTTCTCTGAAGAAGTACTCAATTGGACACCCACCCTGCTTTTTCCCTATGTTTTCCCTCTAGTAATGGGAAAGGCACATCATGTTGTGTATTCCTACATCTTTCATGGAATCCTGTGTCCAGAAGATGGGTTTGAAGCTATTATGGTGCTCTGAGCATTTTTGCTAGGTATGTGAGTAAAATCTATGTGCAATCTAGTTTGAAGGCTCTGCTTGTGGATGTCTATGACAGGCATGCAAACAGAAGTATGATTCCTTGAGAGGGCGATATGGAAGCAGTACCAGCACTAGCAGGTGCACTCCTCTCTTGTTGCTGAATCTTGCTCTGCTCTCTGATTGGATACCAACGCATCAGCTTGGATTATTTTGTATTATTTAAGCTTAAATCAGTTGGTGGTCACTGATTGTGGATTTATTTGCCTGCTTTTTATTGCCAGGGATGATGACACAGGCAATAATATGCACTGGTTTGAAGAGCTGCGCAAGCTGAGAGTTGCTCACCTGAAGCGGGAGCTTGAGCTTTATGATGGTTCTATTGGGTATGCTGGCTAATCTAGAATAGTGGCTGTCATTCATGTTGTTGTCTGTTTTGCCAATTTGATTGCTGTAGCAGAGCTTATGTAAGCTGGATCCTCATAGGCAATGCACAGCTGGTTCCTGTAAGTGGTATGCAAATCTGCATAACTGGGTGCTTTTCATGATATGCACCCATACTAGGCACCAGCTGTGCTGACTGTTACCCTAATGCTTGGAATCTTGACTAATACAGAACTTGGTGAAGCTCTGTTGGTCTAAGTTGAAAGCATAGCCTATGTCATAGTAGTGAGACCTGCTACTTGCTCTCAGACATTTTCAGCATTGACATTCAGGTCACTCCAAGTGAAAATCAAACGTCTAAAAGCGGAGAAGGCACAAGACATGCTACTCAGCAAACAAGCAGGGATAACTGTTGCAAAAGCACAGTCAAATGATTCACTGTTGGTAACTATGAGTCATGAAATCCATGTCAGTAGCAGTCCCAGTGATGAAGGGAGTGTCATGGATGACATGGTGCACAGTTCTAAAACCCCTTCTTCTCTGCCTTTGGAAAAGCCTATGGTTCCTGAAAATGGTGAGGTTGATGAGCAAGGCCCAAATTTATTGCCTGCTCCCTCCCCTGAGCAGGTGACCTGTGAAGATCAACAGGTGCATGATTCAGCAGAAGAAGTCAAAGGTACTTCACCTATTGTTGCAGATATGACAGTTGGTGTAGATGACAGTTCACAGCAGAGTGGTGAGATTCATAATTTGGAGGTAGAGACTACTGAGCAGCCATCTGTTTTAGGGACCTCAACTGATGAGTCCAAGCCTGGTGCAGAACTACACAATGTTGCACATTCAGTGCCACAAGAAGGGGAAAATGATTTTGTGTCTTCTATAGCTGAGCTTGATAGCAAGCAGAAGGATGGTTTGTTGGAGGAGTTGGTAGAGCCTGCAGTTGGAGGCCATGAAGCTGTCAGGACTGAGTTCCTTTCTGCTGATGAAGACACAGAAATGCTACAAAGTGAAGATGTGCAACAGGATCTGGATGCAGAAGTATTACCTCAGGGATCAAGTGGGAATGATATGATTTTAGCACAGGTTGAGGGAACAAGTCTGCCTGCAGCTTTGGAGCTTGATTCTGTTAGGGACAAAGATGCTGATGATGAATTACTTGCAGCTTCGGAACAAATTGATGTTCCAGATGCAGAGCCAGTGCCATCCTCTCCTCCGTGTTTGTCAGTGACAACTGTGAAGCTTGAGGATGTTGGGACCACGGAACCTGAGGCTGTTATGCTAGATGACTCTGGGGAAAAACTGACAGATGGAAGACATCATGCAAATCTGTCTAATGAGCAGGACAAAATGGAAGATCCACCTTGTATTGTCCTTAGTGGAACTGAAAGTGTTGATGAGTTTCCAGAGGCAACATCAAGCAATGGAGGGCTCAAATCACAAGAGAATGTGGAATTGGACCTTGATGTTGCACAGGAAGGACCTGAAAAGCAGTCTGACACTGTGGTGTTGTGTGATGGGGGACACTTGGAAGTTTCTGATGAGCATAGTGTAGATGTAGGCGTTGGAAGTGACGAAACCCTAGCAGAAATTCATTTAATACCAGAACAGTGTGCTGATTTGACACATGAGATAGTTCATCATGTTGAGGAAGTTGGCACGTGCCAATCAAAGCATGTGTCAACACTAACAGTAGAGGAGGACTTAGTTGATGGAAACTTAGCAATTCCTGATGTTGCCAAGGAGGTAGTTGACTTAGATATGAGAGACAATGAGGTAGCTGAGAAGCTGGCTGATGTACATTCCGATGATGCTATGAGCCCAAGTGATCTCAAGTTGGTGCCAATTGAAGCATCTATGGATACAGAGGTTGATGGGTTCAAAGAGGGTACAGTGATTAATGGAGACAAACATGAAGAGTTGGGAAACAATTCATTTGTGTATCCTCCTCATTCTGTTATGTTGGGATTGGCAGCAGATGGACCTGATGTGCAGATAATTATTGCATTAGATGAGCCCAATGATGTGCTCACAAACATTAAGAGCAAAACCATCCTGACTTCAGGTGATGTGGGAGGAGAAAGTGTGAACCAACTGAGCACATCAACCCAGTCCAAACTTACATATGGAGTTGAAGATGTGCCTATCTCAAGGGATGGACTTGAACCTGTGGAGAAGGTGGCAGCAGATTTGGGTAGCACCAGTATAATAGCTGTTTCTCCTGAGATTCTGCCAGGGGACAAAACTCTTCATTTGAAGGCTGGATCAACAGAAAGCAACCCAACCCCTTCACAGCCAAATGCAATGGAGTTGCTGAAGATGGTGTATGGTTCAGTACATGACATGCCACCTGAATCATCTATACTCCCAGAAGAGGTTGCTGCTGAGCCTGCTGTAGCTTCAGTTTCTCCTGTGCCACCCCCTGCCCTGGTCCCTGACCCTAGTAACATACTTCCAGAGGTTCCTGTACAAGAGAACACTTTGTTGGAAGTGGGAATGGAAACCTGCAATGAGCAGCCTAAAGTTTCAGAGCTGGATGGGGAAGCTGAAAAAAGTAGGCACTCTCAAGAGTCTGCTAGTCTGGCTGGGGAGGTGGAGGAGACCCAAGAGACTCTATCAACTGAGAATAGGGATGATCACTCAGATGTAGAGAAATTCCAGCCAGAAGCTGTTGATTTAAGTGGTGCCAGTTCTGACCCGCATGTGCTCAGCCCACCTGTGAAAGAACCATCTCAAGAAGAAACTGTGCAGCAAAGTGTTACAGACCAATCTGTGGAGGATGTGGCACATGACCAGGAGGAAATTGGGCAATTACAATCACAGTCTCTGCAATTTTCAGCCGGTGATGAAGTAGGTAACACTGAACAAGAGAAGGAGATTATACAGATGACTGCAGACACAAAACTTGAAACAAGCAAGGATGATCTACCGGAGGTACCTGTGATTGAACCTTTAGCATTAGTGAAAGTCAATGCTGAAAGTAATGAGGATGTTGGTTCACCAGACATACCAGTGAATGAGCCAGATTGGACAGAAGCTACAACAAAGGTGGGAATGGAAGGTGAACATGACTCTCTGAGGTCAACTCCCATAACTGTCAAGATTGTTGATATGGAAAAGAAACCTGAGGAGACAGACAGTTCTCAAGAGAGGAAAGACAGTAAGGAGAAAGTGTACCTGCCAGTTAAGTCTGTAGAGCACAGACCAGGCAGTCCAGTAGAGTCCATCATTGGTGATTTAGAGTCCAAAGGCATATCAACAAGCCATGAAGGAAGTGATAGTGTGCATGAGCAGTACAAACATGGCAGTGATGAGTACGGAGAGGAGGAAGAGGGGAGACAAGGAACTCATGACTATGGGGAGAGCCAAGTTGACAAGAGTGAGGCCGGCTCCCCTGGGGATGGGAATGACAACTTGTCCTCACTGAGCAGACGTAACCGGCGGGACTCTAAGATATCTCGAAAATTGTTCCCTCTTCTGGAGTGTCTACAGAATATTTTCTCTGACAAGAAAGCTAAAATCTTCAAGGGGAGGCCAGAAATCCAGGTTTGAACTCTATACTATGCAGTGGGTTAGCTTCAAATGCCATCAGTTTCTTACTCAATGTCCACATGACAAGATTTTTTACTGCTGTTCTTAGGTCTAGAATAGCACTCTAGTCAATACTGTCTCACCAGCTTACTACTACATATTTGGGAGTATTTTGTACAATGACCAAGGCCTGGTTTAACTTACCCTGAATTGACTCTCCCATGGTGAAGTCCAGGCTTCTATTTGTGGAGATCCTCCTTGTTCTTGGACTCTTTCCCTTCCCTACTGTGCATTTTACTAGGATTTCAGACAGGCATTATCTTATTGACAGGCCAGGAGGTGCATCAGAGATTAGATTTGCTTCAGCAGAGTTGAAATGGATCTAGAAGGACTTGTGCCCATGTTTGTGCGATGTGTAATGGCTTTACATGTCTGCAGAATCATAGATATGATCTTCTTATTCGGAGACATATGGATTTGACAACTGTACGAGGACGCCTGGAGGAGGGTGTGTATTCTGGCAGCAGGGAGTTTTTCCGTGACCTGTTACTGATTTTTAACAATGCACTAGTCTATTACCCAAGTGAATCAAGTGAATTTTCAGCTGCAAAAGCTCTCCGAGCAGAGGCAACTCGGGAGATGGAAAGAATCTTCAGGATGGAGGCTCTGTTAAATCAAGATGGGCCTGCAACAGGGACAAGGGAGTCTAAAAAGCCAAAGAGTGGGGAGGGAGGGGCTGTACCAATAGTGAGTGGATCCCCTGCTCTTGTAGGGGGGTCAGTGACGGGGGTTTTGGCTACTGCAGTTGCCCCATCACTTGACAAAGCCAGTAGAAAAAGGTCAGGCTCCCGTGCACCTATTGCAGTGGAGACTTCATGCAGTGAGACCTTAGTGGACTCTGAAGCTGCAGGGGCTCGGAGTGCAAATGTTGTGAATGCCCCTAGCAGTGGTCGTGCTGGAGAAGCAGCAGAATCACAGGAGGATGAGGAAGTTAATGGGAGGTTTAAGGATACAAAGTCATTGCATAAAGGAGGGTCTGGCAGGGGAAAGGTACCACGAGAGGAGCTCTTAGAGGGAATATTGTCAAAGAATGCCTCCAACAAGGGTTTAGGTAGGGTAAAATTGAGAGGTATGAAAGTAGATGACTCCAAGAAATCCGGAGCCCCTTACAAGGCAGTAGGAAGTAAGATAAAAGAAGAAAGAGAGGACACTGAAAAGAAGAAGGGAAAAGAGAAGGATGAAATCGGTGACAATGATCTGCTGCGCAAAGGAAAAAGCCTTACCAAGTTGAAGGATCGTGATGTTATGCGCGAAAGAGAAGGAGAGAGCAAGGCTGTGCCAACTCGAAAAGCTCCTAGTGCACCCCGACCACCTTCAAACTCTCATGACATTCTTTCCCAGACTGTTGCACGTCCTGCTCGTGGTGTGCGCAAGCCTGTGAACTCTACAAAGGAACCAGCTCGAGTACCTGAACAGCAACCCAAGAAACGAGTGAGGAAGTAACTTGTTAATTTAATGTAATTGGTAGATGAGAAGAGAAGTTTCTTTTGTGAAGATAGGGGTAGGTGATTGGCTATAATGAACAGCCAGACCTGAGTCTCCCTTAGGTTATTGTAAACTAGCATCATTTTTACCAGATCAGGAAGGTCTGTTATTTGTGTCAGAGGTTTGGTTTTTCCACCAACACTTCACTGTAAAAACTGTAACCACACCTCACCCTGAGGTGCTTTAGAAATCCATCGGAATGTGCTTCAATTTATCATTGCCTGAACCTCCCATTTGAGTGAGCACATGTGTGTTTTTGTGGGTTTGTGATCATTAGAGTTTGTCCTTTCAATTGAGTAGACCAACACATATTGACCTTGCAGAACTGCTTGTGAAGCCAGAACTGAAATCTCTGTTTTATAAGGAGTCTCTGCTTGTTCCATCAAGTGATCAACATTCTTTCTTCAATCCATTCATAGTAGGCGTCAAAAAGTGAAATTCAAAGAGCCAGGTTCAGCATTCAAAGTGTCATTGAACTTTCAGTGTTTCTCCCTTTCATAGTGAGGGCTGTTGTCCAAACAAGTTAACTTATGTCTTGTTCTCCGCATTTCACAAATTCAAATGGGGCAAAGGAGTAGGCTGGTGAGAATGTATCTTTCATGTGCTGGGTCGATGATTATCTTCATCATGGGACATTGCTTATGTGTTCTCCTCAATTGGTGATTTTTCTTGACGTGTGCCTTGTTCTGCTAGTCTATGAGCCTGCTTTGTTTCCTACTATGCTTGTGCCTGACACTACTGGAGAGAAATTGAGAAGTTGGTATGCATGGTCATGTAAAGGATGGGAGTGGCAACATCTTTGCCTGGATGTGATGTGTGTCTGGAAGGGTAGAGTTTCTCAATTTGGTTTAGACAAAACAGGTGGCTGTACATGCAGTTATTTAGTTATGGCTGTGTGGGATAGCTTTCTGCCCCCACAGTGTATTCCGTTTCTGGTTGAAGTTTTACTTTGTAGTAGGTCTTGCAGGTATGGTGGGCAGGGGGATGTGTGTAGATTCATTATGTCGTGTGCTCATATTGTGGGGAAGTTCTATGAGTGTGCCAGTGCTGATCCATTCTGTTGCAGATACTAGAGGAGTACCATATGTCAGGATCCTTCAATTCTGCATTGAAATTATCAGAAGGCCTGGTTTCCAGAGTCTTGGAATCAGTTGACATCTGAAGGTTATAAATATTTGTCATCAATGAAGGATGGTTTCCAAGTTCAGCACCACTGGTTAAGCCTGTAGCATCACTGAATTTCACTGCTGTCAAGTCATCCCAGCAGTTATGAGTGTCTGATATGATGAGATTTCAACAAAGGTGAGAATTACAGATCCTAGCTTTGTCATGGTATGACTTTTTAGAGTTTGGACATAACTTGGTAGAGTTCATTGACATTGTGGAGTCCATTGACAAAACCATGGGGGAAAATGGTAGAGTAAATGTTACAGCAATCCACTCTCCTGTGGGGATTTTTCCTGCTTGAAGTATAGTGGAAATTTCTTATGTCTTGCACATTCCTACCACAGGCTAAATAAGGGATGTTCAAACTGGCAAAGTCGCATCAGGTGCCCAAAAGTAAAGGTCATTGTCTCCTCCACTTCATGTTTCACAGTCACTGATGGGAAAAATGAGGAAGAGGGTTTAAAGTTTAAACGCAAAGTCACAACCACACAATGGCTATCTTGGTCTATCAATCTTCCACCTTGTGTGGCAAGGAGCATCTGCTGGAGAGCTCCTGGGATTCTGCAGTGAATATCTGCAGCTTCTGCTGCAAAGCTCCTGGAGGTGTGCAGCAAATATCTTGTGGTGAGGTTTTTATATCTACCTTAACCTTGCCCACTTTTATGAGGCATGGCACATACACACTGTTAGGTCACAGTTTTCTCTACACTTCTCCTTTGTAGTCAAACCAATTTAAATTCGTGAAGAGCAGCAAGAATCCAATTACAAAGCACTTTGGTTTACAAGATGGGAGTACTTAACTCTGTGGAAGATGTTGGGATTGTTCCCTGTTGAATGAAGAAAATAGCTCTAGACTTGCTTATATGAAAGTCTTGTTGAATAAAAGGGATGTTCTGACTGTCTTTTGCATCTTGACATCCCTGTGATAGATGCTCCAAGAAATGCAGCAAATGGAAGCATGATCCAAGAGCCAGTACAATCTCAGCTGCAATTTCCTCCCATTCCATCAAGGGTGAACTTCAAACCCCTTCTAAAGAACTTGCTCAAGAAGATCACACTTCCCATATGCTCAGTCACACATGGATTTTAGCTTCAATGTTCTTGGGAACATGATTGTTGTGGTGGCTAAGCTTGGAGCAGATAATAAAGCTCAGTTTCAGTCACAAATCGATCACAACCTTCTTGACATTTATGACAAAAAATGAATCTGCTCAAAATGGTTATTTAATTATTGGATTAGTACAGAAGTGGACACAAGCAGATCAGAGTAATAATCACTTGTGTGTTGCGAGCAGTTTGATTCTCCTCTCTTTCTACAAATGTTGGGCTGAAACGTTCGAAAAAGCTCTCATTGTTGCAATCAAAATGCAAGCACCAAAAGCTCTCGAATGTTTAAAGAATTTGGCAACTGAAATCTCTATCATCTTGTATACAGACATTGATGTGCATCGAAGGCATTGACAGCTTGCAAAAACCAGTACCTACTCTTCTGCTATGTATAAGAAAGAATGCTCGAGCTGTTGTCGTTCTGACAAAGCTCTCTACAAGAGCTTTGGTGTGGATGGAAAGAATAGGTGAATCTGGAGTTGCTGCTGCTGCAAAGTGTACTAACCCCGGCTGGCGATGGATTTTGAAAGGATTCTTGTTCTTGGCAAGTCGTTGTTTTGAACTCTAGCTCGTTTTGCAGCAGAAAGAGCTTGTTTCTTCACGAAAGGAGCGAGTTCTTCCCAACTTCCCTTGGGAAGCTCCGGAAGGCTCTCTATAGACTCAGGGAAGTTGAGAGGAATGCTCTTGCCGGTATAGTAGATCCCCACGTCGTAAGCTCTTGCAGCTTCCTCTGGAGTTTTGTATGTTCCTAACCAAATCTTTCGCTTGTGTGCCGTTGGGCGAATCTCGGTGACCCACTTGTTGAGCTCCGACCTATGACGAACCCCTCTGTATACTTCCTGGTGGAAGTTAGAACCGGGTTGGTGGTGTCTTTTGCGTTGATGGAGCTCACTGGCAGCAGCTTTCATCCCTGCACCACTCCCTGATCTGTTGTAGGAATTCGATTCTTCCTCTGACGTGCCCGTGCTACTCTCTTCTGTTCCGCGCTCGTGCTCCACCGGCGGCCAATTCAGATCGATCTCATTGTTCTCTACATCCCTGTGCACTCTCCGGCCGGTGGTTATCCCGGATGCCCCGGTTCTCAAACTCAAGAAGTTTGCGTCCGCGAAGTCATCGTTGTTGATCCTCTCCACTTTCTTCACCTTCTCAACCTTCACGCTTTCTAGAAATCCCGGCATGAAGTCAGGCATGACAAATCAATCTCCGCCTTAACAGTCAGGTTTAAATTCTAGGTGCAAAACTATGCTCGCTACAAACAAGCTCTTGCAACAAAATCGCGGTCCTTCACGACTTGTTCCGTGAACAAGCTCTCGTCAAGCTAACTCTCCTGTTCTACTGATCAGGAAAGCTGCATCACCAAACCCCTATTTTTTTTCGAATTCACCGCGCCCCAAACCCTCACACCTCTGTCTGTCTGTCTGTCTGTCTGTGCCTGAGTGGATCTGCTACAAACTCGTTAAGAGCTTCGCCCCTCCACAATTTCTTGCTTCTTCTCTTGAAAACTCTTTGCACAGAATTCAACTTCCCACACTCTTCTCCCACAGATCTTACCCGCCAAAACACCTTTCACAAAAGCTCCACCACCACCACCACTCTCACACGCACACACACAAACTCTGTTCCTTGCTCTTCCTCTCGATACACATATAATCTATATTGAGGGGGAGAGAGATATATCTCACTCTTGCTTCTTGACCTTTACGCAAACAAAACTGTCCCAGCACTCAATCAAGCACCCCACGCAACAACTCCCTCTCTCTCTCTCTCTTTTTCTCTCGCGTCTCTTTCTCTCTTCAGAAACTAAACACAAACGCCGTCTCTTTTCTCTTCAGAAACTGAACACCAACGCCAGGTACCGCAAGGGGACTCTCACTGTCGGTTACAGATGATCTTGGTTGCACACCGAATAATGTCGGCAACCCAGTAAGTACTATATACAAGGCTTAAGGATCGATCCCAGAAGAGACTCCGGATCCATCACGCCATCTTCGGTGCCCAAAGCACACGGTTTCGCGGTTGGCGGTGGCCGACGGACTTGACCGATCTAGACCTTTCCTTTCCTCGTCTTAGTAGACGTGCACTTCACGAACGCCCGCAACCGGCCGGGTTGAACGTTGAAGGTAGTAGGTATGTAAAACAGGCAGGTATGTAGGATAGGTTTTGGGGATAGGTAGGTAAGCGTTTCTAGGTAGGGTTAGCAGTGCCAGCTAGCGGCAGAGTGGCGAGGGGGGCACCGGCATGATGATGGAAGCAGCGCACGAAGCTGCGATTTGCAGTCTGATTGGTCCACTTGTGCGGTAAGCGGTGTGCCGCCTGGACCGCGTAGGAAGCTGGCGATCCTTAAAAGTTTTTACGCCTACTTACTTCCTGCTACTGACAAGTTACTTACCACCTGGCGGTAAAATCTTCATCCTACTCTAAAGCACCCCGATCACCACCGACGCCATGAAAACAAATTGCGAAATTAGAAAAAAAAAAAAAAAACAAAAAAAGAAGAAAAACTAAAAA
>Ga0116227_10006743_pt1 | contig 23013 bp, 20 predicted proteins | sample S1TSphgellanicum_FD_89693 | JGI IMG/M metagenome (GOLD analysis project Ga0116227, IMG submission 89693) | Host-associated microbial communities from peat moss isolated from Minnesota, USA - S1T2_Fb - Sphagnum magellanicum MG | ecosystem: Host-associated > Plants > Peat moss > Unclassified...
GGTATGTATGCCGATAGGAAAGGGCGAAAAAGCGCTTTAACTCTATCAGTTTTGTTGATGAGCGCCGGATCACTAATGATAGCTATTGTACCAGGATATACGCAAATTGGTGTAGCCGCACCCATAATTTTAGTACTGGCACGCCTTTTACAGGGATTAAGCGTTGGCGGTGAGTACGGCACAAGCGCAACCTATCTCAGCGAAATGTCGACCAAAACGCGACGTGGATTTTATTCCAGCTTTCAGTATGTAACCTTAATTATGGGGCAATTGCTGGCCTTGGGCGTGCTGGTATTGTTGCAGCGTTATTTTTTAACGCAAAATGAATTGCACAGTTGGGGCTGGCGCATCCCTTTCGGCATAGGCGCGGTGTTGGCAGTATCGGCCATGTATTTACGGCGTAGCTTAATGGAAACGGAATCGTTTACCAAAGAAACTGATAAAAAGCAAAACCGCGGAACAATGAAGGCCTTATTTGAACATCCCAAAGCAGTGTTGATTGTAATTGGGTTAACTATGGGCGGCACGGTGGCGTTTTATACATTCAGCACTTATATGCAAAAGTTTTTGGTGAATACCTCCGGATTTAATAAGAACGATGCTACACTGATCTCAACCATTACCTTGTTTATTTTTATGCTGATACAACCTTTATTTGGTTTGTTATCCGATAAAATTGGGCGCAAACCATTGCTCATTGCTTTTGGAGTATTAGGGGCTTTAACAACCGTTCCTATCATGACCACATTAGCTAAAACTCATGATTTATGGATGGCTGTTGGCCTGATCATGGCAGCATTGCTTATTACCAGCTTATACACTTCGATTAACGCGGTTGTTAAGGCTGAATTGTTCCCGGTAAATGTGAGGGCTTTGGGAGTTGGTTTTCCGTATGCTATAGCGGTATCGGTGTTTGGAGGTAGCGCGGAGTACGTAGCTTTGCTTTTTAAGAACTATAATCATGCTAATTGGTTTTACTGGTATGTTACTGCTTGTATATTGATATCGCTAATTGTTTACGCAACTATGAACGATACCAAGAAATACAGCAGGATGGAGGAAGATTGAAAGTCAGATGTGAGTATTGAGATATTAGATTTGAGATAAGAATACATATGGAATTTGGAAGAGTTACAACGCCTGAACTGGCATTTATAGATTTTACTTTACCGGCTGATCCGCAATTAACAGTTGATACGCTGAAAGCTGCACCGCATAAACCACAGCTGGAAGTACACGTGGGTTGCGCAAAATGGGGAAGGAAGGAGTGGGTTGGCAAGATCTATCCTGAAAAGACAAAAGATGCCAACTTTTTGGATGAATATGTAAAACACTTTGATTGTATTGAGCTGAACGCCACATTTTACAACGTGTACCCGCCGGCAACTATTGAGAAATGGAAAGAGAAGGCCCTTAGCAATCCGCATTTTAAATTTTGCCCTAAATTTTCGCAAAGTATCAGTCATATTAAGCGATTGAAGAATGCTGAGGAAGTTACTACCGCGTTTTACGAAGGCATCATGACTTTCGGCGACCTGCTTGGCCCCTTGTTTTTGCAATTAGGCGATAATTACACACCCAAAAGCTTGCCAGAACTGAGAGCTTATTTAGAGCATTTACCAAAAGATGTGCCCGTATTTGTAGAGGTAAGGCATAAAGATTGGTACGCTGTGCCGGCGATAAGGGACGAGTTTTTCGGAATGTTGAAGGAATTGAATGTGGGAGCCGTGATCACCGATGCATCGGGACGACGCGATTGTGTACACATGGAATTACCAACGCCGCACGCGTTCATTCGTTTTGTAGGGAATAGTTTGGATCCAACCGATTATAAACGTGTTGATGATTGGGTGCAGCGCATTAAACAATGGCACCAACAGGGTTTGCAATCCGTGTGGTTTTTTATGCACCAGCATGATGAGCGTTACTCGCCTGAACTATGCGATTATGTTACAGAGCAGTTGAATAAAGAACTTGGCCTTGATTTGATGCGGCCAAAATTTATCAGTAAAGATACAGGTATGAAGAGTTTATTTGATTAAGATGGAGAAAAGGGTTATCAGCGATAAGCGTGATATTGAATTTTTAGTGGATGCTTTTTACCTCAAAGTAAAGGCAGATGGTTTAATCGGCCCGATATTTAACGATGAGTTTAATTTTAAGTGGGAGACACATATCGCGGTAATGGTTAGCTTTTGGGAAACCATGCTGCTGGATGAGGTAACTTATAAAGGCAACCCCATGCTCAGCCATATTGAACTGAATAAAAGAGTGCCCTTAAAACCCGAACATTTTGAACGCTGGAAGCAATTGTTTTTTGAAACGCTCGACGAAAATTTTGAAGGTAAAAGGGTAGACGAAGCTAAACGAAGGGTATTGGCTATGGAAGGTTTGATGCAGATCAAGATCGCTCAAAGCTTAAATAAAGGGTTTATTCAATAAATGATAATGTTATGGATAACAAACAGTTAATAGAAAAATTTTACCAAAGTTTTGCCGTGCGCGACGCCGAAGGAATGGTGAGTTGCTACACTGATGATATCCGGTTTGAAGACCCTGCCTTCGGACCATTAAAAGGCGATGATGCTAAAAAGATGTGGCGCATGCTGCTTAAAAATCCGGATATAAAAGTTACGGTGAGCAACGTTAAGGCCGACGATAAAACCGGCAGTGCCGATTGGGTAGCGGTTTATACTTTTAGCCGTACCGGGCGCAGAGTAACCAATAAAGTTTCGGCTACGTTTGAGTTTAGGGATGGCAAGATCAGCAAGCATACCGACCGGTTTAACATCTGGAAATGGGCAGGGCAGGCTATGGGCTTAAAAGGTTATTTGTTAGGCTGGACACCCCTGATGCGCAACGGAATTCAAAAACAGGCCGTTGGCTTATTAACCAAATACAATAGCTAAACCAAACTTGATATCACGTTAATACTCAGCGCTACAATAGCGGTATTGAAAGCGAATGAGATCAAACCGTGCAATAATACCAAACGGCGTATGGAGCGGGATGAGATCTCCACATCAGATACCTGGAACGTCATTCCTACTACGAAGGAAAAATATACAAAATCGAGATAATCAGGGTTCTTTTCATCAGGAAATTGTAGTCCGGCTACAATATTGTCTTTAGCATCATCTGGATCTGGAGTGGCGGTGTAATACAGATGTGCATAACTCATGGTAAAAACCGTGTGAAGCATCCACCAGGATATGATGACCGAGCCCATAACCAAACAAACTAATTGCGTTATCCCGGCATGATGATCGGCCTTGCCGGCTTTCAATAAAAAGATGATAGAGAATAAGCTTACGCATGAGCCTGTGATGATGAACAGCAGGATCATAAAACGACTGGAATCTTTCAGTCGGGCTATTTTACGCATTTCGCGCGGGTGAGATGAGAGGATGATGAGCCAATCCGTAATGATGATGACCGCGGCGCAGCTGAGCCATGATATAATTACCAAAGCCGGAGTCGACACATGGCCGAAGATGATGCAGAATACTACCGCAGTTACCGCCAGTGCCAAAACCAACCGGTGCTGCACATCAAAACGGATGAGTGAATCTACTTTATCTTCTTTCGTTTTTGCCATCTTAATCTTCTTCAACAATTTCGGCAACGCGTCCTACCTGCCCATCTTCCAGGCGTACTTTAATGCCTCGTGAATGGTATGACGCGCTGGTTAGTAGGTTAGCCACTACACCACGGGTTAGTTTACCGCTGCGCTGATCCTTTTTCAGGATGATATCAACCAGTAGTCCGGGGTATATATCTGCTCTGTTTTGGCCGTTCATGATTTATTGTACTAAAGCCTTTACTGCGCTATCAACTTTATCAAACGGGAATTGTGCGATCATCTTAACCATGTTATTAGCTATCTGGTCGTTACACAAGTTACCTATACTACCTTCGTGGGTGTGATTAACGGTTTTGTCAGGATTAAATTCACCTTTTTCAATGGCTAAACCAACGTGCTTATAGGCATCGCGAAAAGGCATGCCATCCAATACCAATTGGTTCACTACTTCCACACTAAACAGGTAGGCGTATTTAGGATCATCAAGAATATTGTTTTTTACTTCGATATGCTCCAGCATAAAGGTTGCCATATGCAGGCAGTTCTTAATATCTGCGAAAGCAGGGAAAAGAAGCTCTTTAAGCAATTGTAGTTCGCGGTGATATCCAGATAGCAGGTTGGTGGTCATCATGGCTACATCAGTCGGTAATGCCTGCAGGCGATTGCAACGGCCACGCATAATTTCCCAAACGTCGGGGTTCTTCTTGTGCGGCATAATGCTTGAACCTGTGGTCAAATTTTCCGGGTAACTTACAAAGGCGAAATTCTGGCTCAGGTACATACACTGATCCATTGCCATTTTAGCCAGCGTTGCCGCGATGGATGATAACGCCTGCGCGATAACACGCTCGGTTTTGCCACGACCCATTTGAGCGTAAACTACGTTATAGTTCAGATCTTCAAAACCTAACAACCTGGTGGTTAAAGTACGGTTGAGTGGGAATGATGAACCATAACCCGCTGCCGAACCTAATGGGTTTTTATTGGTGATGTGATAAGCGGCCAAAACCAGTTCCAGATCATCAATCAAACTTTCAGCGTAAGCACCAAACCATAAGCCGAATGATGAGGGCATAGCTATTTGTAAATGCGTATAGCCTGGTAATAGTACATCTTTATGTTTTTCGCTGAGGCTGATGAGCAGGTTGAAGAGAGTTTGAACCGATTCTACAACTTCTTGCAACTCATGGCGAAAATACAGCTTTAAGTCAACTAAAACCTGATCGTTACGTGAACGGCCGGAGTGGATCTTTTTACCGGCCTCGCCAATGCGGCGGGTGAGCAATAACTCCACCTGCGAGTGGATATCTTCAACCTCGGCTTCTATTTTAAAATTACCAGATTGGATATCGGCGTAAATCTTTTTCAGTTCTTGTTGGATAATGGTCAAATCCTCGGTTGGGAGCAGACCAACGCTTTCCAGCATTTGCGTGTGGGCGAGTGATCCCAATACATCAAAAGCGGCCATTTGCTCGTCAAATTCGCGGTCGCGGCCAACGGTGAAGTTTTCTACAAGTTGATCTACATTCGTAGTTTTTTGCCAAAGCTTACTCATGGTGCAAAGATGTAATAAATTATTTATTTGGAAAGGTGTCATTGCGAGCGATAGCGCGGCAATCGCACGTAGGACTGGCGGCTATACAGGGCGAATATGCCTAAGTGCGGTTGCTTCGTTCCTCGCAATGACACAGTTTTATAAGTTGCTGTATGACTTACATAATCTCTTCCAACATCCTAATGTACAAATCAATTCCTTCTTTAATCTCATTCACATAAACAAACTCATCAGATGAATGGGAACGGGCGGAATCACCAGGGCCTACTTTTATTGATGGGATATCCAGCAGGGATTGATCGGAGGTGGTGGGTGAGCCATAGGTTGTTCTGCCGAGTTTGATGCCTGATTGTACAATGGGGTGATTTTTATCTATGGACGAAGGTTTTAACCGGGTTGACCTCGCGATCACCTCGCTGCTTATGTGTTGTTTGATCATCTCCAGCACTTCTTCGTTACGATAAGCATCGGTTACGCGCACATCTACCGTAAAGGTACAGGTGGCCGGTACTACGTTATGTTGTGAGCCGGCGTTGATAATGGTTACCGACATTTTGATGGGACCGAATAATTCTGATTCATTTGGGAACCTGTAAGTGCGGAACCATTCAATATCTTTCATCGCTTTATAGATGGCGTTGTCACCTTCTTCGCGGGCGGCATGACCGGATTTGCCGTGGGCAGTGCAATCTAAAACCATCAATCCCTTTTCGGCGATGGCGAGTTGCATCAGAGTTGGTTCGCCAACGATGCCGAAATCTAACTTACCTAGTTCGGGGATGATCAATTCGAGGCCGTTAATGCCGGAAACTTCTTCTTCGGCAGTGGTGGCCAGGCAGAGATTGTATTTTAAATTGGACTTATTGTAAAAGTATAAAAATGTAGCTATCAGTGATATAAGGCATCCACCTGCATCATTACTACCTAAACCAAAAAGCTTGCCATCTTCAACTGTGGGTTCGAACGGGTCGCGGGTATAGCCTGTGTTTGGCTTTACGGTATCGTGGTGCGAGTTAAGTAAAATGGTTGGTTTGGCGGCATCAAAATACTGATTGTATGCCCAAACATTATTCATTTTACGGTTGGTAAAAATGCCGCGTTCCGTTAGAAAATTGTTGATGATATTGGCAGTTTGCTCTTCTTCGCGACTGAATGATTGTGTTGCGATGAGTTGTTTGAGCAGTGTAACTGCATCCTGAAATAAGGTTTCTGTGTTGGCCATAGTGTAGAACAAAATTAGATATTTGATGGAGATTATTCAGCGTAGTTTGGTTACAGAAATTAATTAATGTGGTTTTAATGCCGGGGTTTGGTTTAGTTACAATTTTTCTACAGATTTATGGGGTAGTATTGCGGAATATAGAATCAAGATGCAAGAGTCAGGAATCAAGACATTGAAAGCACTTTTAACTGTTTTGAGTATTGCAAACCATTCATAATAATGAAACTAAGTATAAAGATTACACTGTTTTTTTCTTTGATATATTGCTGTCAAAATATTAGTGCGCAGCAGCTTGATCTGGATTATTTTATCAATAATGCGATAAAAAATGATCCGGGGATTAAGCAGAATGTTAACCAGCAGCAGATCTACGGGTTGCAATCGCAATTGATCAACGCGCAGAATAAAGCTCCGCAGGTTAATTTTACTACCGATTATACCTTCGCGCCTTTTTTCGCGGATAATGGGCGGGCCATCAGTATTACGCCTAACCCTGCTCCGGATGCATTTGGGTACGATGCCGCTTTAACCAACGGTGGTTTGTATGCTACGCAGTTGAATGTGGCTATCCCATTGCTGAATAAAAAGACGGTGAGCGCCTTGCAATCGCAAAATAGTAACCTCGCGGCTGTGAATGCCAGTACAAGGAAGCAATTAGAGCATGATCTAAGAAAAAATATTACTGACCAATACATTCAGGTTTATCAAACACAGCAGCAGGAAGAGTATTTGGAGCTGGTCATCAAGGAAATAAAAGCACGGAAAGCCACAGTTGAAGCTTTGGTAAAACGTGGCTTACTACAACAGAGCGATTACTTATTGCTGGAAATTGAACAAAACACAAGGGAAACAGATTTAAGCTCCGCGCGTATTGCCGAGGTTATGGCTTATGGTGCATTAAAAAACTCGGCGGTGATTAGCGATACGGCGTTGGCCAAGCTGAAGGAGCCTGTGATTAGTTTGCAGGCCAACCCCAATACCTTTTATTTTAAAGAGAAGTTCAAGCTGGATAGTTTGACCTTATCTATACAACAAAACGTATTTAGTACCAAGTACTTACCCGCGCTTACCTTTAGCGGGAGCGGTGGCATGATGGCTTCGGATTTTACTAATATTCCGCATAATGTGGGTTTGATGGCTTCGTTACATTTGAGCATACCGATATATGATGGCAGGCAACGGAAGATCAACGATAGTCAGGCTAAGATCAATCAACAAGGCGTTACTTACGCGCGTGATAACTTTACCGTTCAGCAGAAGAATTATTTACAGAATATCCAGAAACAGATCGGTTTGTTTAACCAGAATATGGAGCTGATCAAAAAACTGATAGAAAAGCAAGACCTGCTATTGCAATTGGATAAGGAGAAATTACAAAACGGACAACTATCCATCATCGAATATATTAAGTCGATATCTGATTATGTGGCAGCTAAGCAGAGTTTAAATGTGGCTAAGGTGCAAGTATTAACACTGGCTAATCAATACAATTATTACAACTGGTAAAATGTATAAAAAACTACAAATAAGCGCTTTATGTGTGTTGGTATTAAGCGCATCATGCTCTGGTCCCGCAAAGGATGCCGGCGAAGCGGAGGTAAAGGCTACGCCGTTGGTTACCGTGGCTAACCCGGTTAACCATAGCTTTAGCAACAGCATTGTTTTTAATGCGGTTACACAGTATCAGCAAAAATCGGTGATCAGAGCCGGGATAACCGGTTACCTTAAACACCGCGGCTGGAAGATTGGCGATTATGTTAAAAACGGAGAGGTATTTGGTACCATTACCAGCAAAGAGCAGGAAGCTTTAAAGAATATCGATAAGGGCGGCATACTGGCTAAATTCAGGGATCCGATCAAGGTTAGTTCCGGCGCTTCGGGAATTATTACTGCGGTTAACTTTCAGAGTGGTGATTATGTTGCCGAAGGGGATGTGCTGGCTAACATTGTACAAACATCATCGTTGGTGTTGTTGGTGAATGTGCCTGTGGAATATTTAAGTAAGGTACGGTCGGGCACGGCTTGTACAGTTTTGATGCCGGATGGTAAGCAGGTGAGTTCGCACTTGCAGGCGGGATTGCCTACGGCTGATCCAGCGGTGCAAACGCAATCGTTTATTGTGAGTTTGGGTTCAAGTAATTTGCCGGAAGGCGCTAATTTAAAGGTTAGTATCCCTTTGTCTAATTCGCAATCGGGTTTGGCTGTACCGGTTAGCGCAGTGCAGACCGACGAAACGCAGCAGAATTTTTGGGTGTTTAAGTTAGGTAAAGATGGCTTAGCTTATAAGGTTGATGTGAAGGCAGGTAAGATCTCGGCAGATTCGTTACAGGAGATCACGAGTGATAAACTGAGCGTAAGCGACCAGGTTATTGTGAGTGGGGCCTATGGCTTGGCAGATTCGAGCAAAGTCAAAATTCAAAAGTAAAAATTCAAAAAGAAGAAACTGCGAGTTTATGATCCAGCCTGTTAAAAAGATCTTCAATTTTCATCATCACTATCAAAAACCTTTGCTGGGTTTGTTAGTGCTCATTATTATGGGTGGGGTTTATAGTTACAATCAACTCAAAACAGGACTGTTTCCGGATATTACTTTCCCGAAAATCAAGATCATCGCGGAAGCGGGTCAGCAGCCGGTGGATAAGATGATGACCACGGTGACCATCCCGATAGAAAACACTATTAAACGTACTGAGGGACTGGATTATGTGCGCAGTACCACATCGCGCGGGAGCACGGAACTGAATGTTTTTTTGCGATGGGATGCCGATATTGATAAGGCGATGGCCCAGATTCAGGGTTTGACTGACCAGGTTAAAGGTGATCTATTGCCGAATACGCAGATAACGATACAAAAGATGAATCCTTCTATTTTGCCAGTGATGGGCTTTTCGTTGGAAGGGAAACGATCTGGAATGGAATTACGCAAGATAGCGCAGTTCCAGGTGAGGCCATTGCTGGCTTCCGTTTCCGGGGTGGCGGATATCGCGGTTATTGGTGGTAAAACTAAGGAGTACGAGGTGATCTTACAGCCTGCCAAGCTGTCTACGTTAAGTATCACGCCTTCGCAAATATCCGCTGCAATTACACAGGCTAATATTTTGGCAGCGAACGGTTACATCAGCGACCATGGCCGGATGTATTTGAACCTGACCAATAACGCGCTTGATAATTTGGATAAGCTGCAAAATTTGGTGGTGCTGAATAATCCGCACCGTACGGTTTTACTGAAAGATGTTGCCGATATTAAGATAAACGCCCAAAAGGAATACATCCGCATTAACGCGAATGGGAAGGATGTGCCACTGATAGCAGTGATTAAACAACCTGATGCCAACCTGATAGACATTAATGATAATGTTATGGCTAAGGTTGACGAACTGAATAAGATACTGCCTGCCGATGTGCATTTGAAACCTTATTACCAGCAAGCCGATTTTGTGAATGATAGTATCAAAAGCATCCGCGATGTGCTGTGGATAGGTTTGATACTGGCTATTTTGGTAGTGATCGTGTTTTTAAAATCTTGGCGGGCAAGTTTGATCATCCTGATCACTATTCCAACAACACTGGCATTATCTATCACCGGGATATTGTTGGCTGGCTATACTTTCAATATCATGACACTGGGCGCTATAGCGGCGGCTATTGGTTTAATGATTGACGACGCGGTTATTGTGGTGGAGCAAGTGTACCGGAGTCATGAGGAGCATCCTACAGAAGGAATGCACCATACGGTGAGGAAGGCGATATCTTACCTGTTCCCTTCGATGCTGGGTTCGTCGTTAACTACTATTGTGATATTTATCCCTTTTATATTGATGACGGGGGTTGCCGGAGCGTATTTTAAGGTTTTGGCATTTACGATGGTATTGACATTGGGCGTATCGTTTTTTGTGACCTGGCTACTACTGCCGATGTTGTTTTTATTGATACCACTGAGTAAGAATATTAAACCGCACAAAGAAGTTAAAGAAGGTTGGATCAAGTTCTTTTTGCGTTTCCCGGTGATTAGCTTGGTGTTTATTGCGGGATGCATTGCTTTGATGGTATTGCTGCCGGGTACACTGCCTTCGGGATTTTTGCCGGAGATGGATGAAGGCGCCATTGTGCTGGACTTTAAAAGTCCACCGGGAACTACATTAGAGGAAACCGACCGGATGCTGAAACAGGTGGATGACATTGTAAAGCATACCCCGGAGGTATCGTCGTTTTCGAGGCGATTGGGTACGCAGATGGGATTTTTTATCACCGAACCTAATACAGGGGATTATTTGATCCAGCTTAAAAAGACTCGAGATAAAACTACGGATGCGGTATCGGATGATATACGCGCCAAGATACAGGAGATACTGCCTAACCTTACCGTTGATTTTGGGCAGGTAATAGGAGATATGTTGGGCGATTTAACCACATCAGCGCAGCCTATAGAAATTAAGGTTTTTGGTGACGACAGGAAAACGCTTGAGGCTTTATCGCGTAAAGCCGCTGATGAGGTGGCTACGGTTAAAGGTACGGCTGATGTTGCTAATGGGATTATTATTGCCGGTCCGCAAATTAATGTGGTGCCTAATGTGACCAAACTGGCGCAGCTGGGTATGAACCCGACTGATTTTCAGTTTCAGTTACAAACTCAATTAGATGGCAATGTGGTGAGTACGATGGTGGAGAAGGAGCAATCGGTAAATATCCGGATGCTGTATCCTAATTCGTCGCAAACTTCGATACAGCAATTTGGGGCTACCAGTGTATTTTTACCAACAGGACAATTGAAGCCGCTAACATCTGTAGCGGATGTGAAGATTGAATCGGGTGTGGCCGAAATAGAACGCGAGAACCAGAAGATGATGGGCGTAATTACCGCCCGATTAGACAACCGCGATCTGGGCAGTACTTTGAAGGAGATACAAAGTAAGTTAGGTAAGTTGGATATGCCATCGGGCTATCACATTGAATATGGCGGCGATTACGCGCAACAGCAAAAGGCTTTTAGCGAGTTGCTGACGATATTAATTACATCGAGCATATTGGTATTTATTGTGCTGCTGGCGCTGTTCCGCAATTTTATGGCGGCGGCTATTATTATATTTTTGGCGGTGCTGGGTGCGGCCGGATGTTTTGCAGCATTGTTTATTACGCATACGCCGCTGAATGTTGGTAGCTATACGGGAATTATTATGATCATCGGGATCATAGCTGAGAATGCCATATTTACCTATCATCAGTATGAAACAGGTTTGCTGGAATGGACTGCCGAGCAAAGTATCGTACATGCTATTGCGGCCCGCTTACGGCCTAAATTGATGACGGCTACCGGTGCTATTATTGCCTTACTTCCACTGGCTTTGGGCTTGGGCACGGGGGCACAACTGCACCAGCCTTTGGCCATAGCAGTGATTGGTGGATTGCTATTTGCCTTGCCTTTGCTATTGGTTGTTTTGCCTACTTTGTTGAAGCTGGTGCATAGGGATAAGGTTGTGGTTGAAGAGCAACAATAATTTAAGGAGCAAGAATTCGGAATGACGTGCCGGAAGATTTATATTTTGTTATTGACGTTATTTTAGATACAACAAAAAAAGCGATGAGCATTGAAGTCCATCGCTTTAGGTATTTGGGCTTATAATTGGTGCTTATTTAAAGCTTCCGCGGATGCTGTTGCTTAAGGTGTGGGCATTCCAGTAGCCACTGGCTATAATGCGGCGGATGGTCATTAACGGATCAATCGGATCGCGTTTATCGGCTAATTGGAAGGCTGCTTTAAAGCCACGTTTTTTCAGCTCAGGTAAAGCCGCTTTGTTCCAGATCCCGAAAGGGTAAGCAAAGTAGTCGAGCTTTTTGCCCGTTATTTCTTCGAGTTTTTTGGTTGGCTTGTCTATCTGGGTAACCCAATCATCAACCGGGCGGGTAGTTACTTTGCCGTTTTTGCCGATGATTTTAAACACGCCGTTATGAGTATATTTAGATACCATGTGGTGATCCCAGGTATGGCTGCCGATGATGTTACCTTCGTCGGATAGTTTTTTCACCATAGCCGATGTCATGTAATGTGGCGGGCGATCTAAGGAAACAGTCATTACAAAATAGACTGCCTTGTAGCCATATTTCTTTAACTCAGGGTTAGCAATCGTGAACTGGTCAACATCTGTATCGTCAAAAGTAAGCATAATGGGTTTACTCGGTAATGATCCTCCTGCCGTTAAGTAGGCGTACAATTGATCGGGCAGAATGGTATGATAGCCACTATCCTTAAGCATTTTCATGTGAGCCTTAAAGGTAGCGATAGGGCAGATGTAATCTTTGCCGTTCTTTGAATCTTTAGCGGTCCAATCACGAATTTGGTGGTAGCATAAAATTGGCACCTGCTTTTTAGCGATAATGGCAGCAGGATCAGTTCCGGGACTGATTACTGCAACTTTATTAATATTAGTTGGTGCCGAATAGCAGGCTGTAGCAGCAGCAAGAACGGCAGAGAGTGTTAATGGTAGTAATTTAGCGATGTTCACGATGGATTGTTTATGAGTGAATTTTGAACGGCTAAATTAAATTAACATTTAATTAAAGAGGGGTTAAATTATCAACATTTTAACATGCGTCAAATTTAACCCCTCCGGAGTTTTAAATATGTAGTTCGGTATTTATGCGCCAAATATATTGTTCAATATACCTGCTAATCTTACGCCACCTTTAAGCATTTGCTCTTCGGCAATATGGATATGATCGAAGATATATTTATAAGTATTCAGCTTTTGATTAGGCTCTTTGATCTCTCCATATAATGATTCAGCAATTTGGTTTGATTCGTAGATCACATGCAACAGATCAGTTTTTTGCCATTCGGCGCGTTGCGCGGCTGTGGTGTAGTTTAAATTGTGCGCATACTCGGTATAGCTGTATTGCTGGGTTTCTATCAGTTTAGTATCCCAAAGACTATGCAGGTTGGTTTGTTCGTTACCCCACATGATCTGGATTTTGTTACCACCCTGATCATCGGCACGGCCGGCGTGGAAAGGTTGATGGATATCGCCAACGATATGGATGATCATACGAACATACAGCAGCTTTTTATCTTTAGCTAGTGCTTTATTGGTTTTAAGCTCCTTGATCATAAAATTGAGCTTATTATAAGCATTAGGAATAGTATCTTCTTTAAGATAAAGACTTGACTCGGCAAAGGTTGCGCCTTGCTTTAGATCAACATAGTGCCATTGTGACAGATATTTGTACGATGGGTCTGATTTAATAAAATCGGCCCAGTTGGCGGCCATGGCCATAGATTCGGTACCTAATATTTTTTCGATCTCTACACGTGCTTTTGGCGTTAAATAAGAGTCAGCAATTTGTGCCACAACACGGTGCCCTAATTGTCCCCAGGCCATAACCTGTGTTGGGAGGTAAAAGAATAAGGCGGCTAAAATGAGTTTTTTGGTGCTATTCATAAGGGATAAAAGTATATAATTTGGAGCAAATAACAATTAAGCGAATGTTAACAAACTGAATGTTATGCCAGTGTGTAACATTATTTTTATAAATTTATTATAATCGATTAAACTTCGGCAAACTTTATTTGTCTGACAAGTAAATTGACACCTAATCAATTATTCAATTATGAAGGCTCTTAAACTCACAGGCATTGCCGCAACAGTTTGTATTGGTGGAATTATGCTATCCTCATTTTTTAGCGGACCGAAACTGGCGGTTAAAGAATTTAGCTTTCCGTACAGGCAAGCAGGCTTAACCGAGCGCCAGGCAGCGGCACATTTGTTAAACAGGTTTACCTATGGTGCTACACCAGGGCAAATTGATGCTGTAGTTAAAATAGGTCTGGAAAAATGGTTTAGTCAACAGTTGGAAGCCAAATTGAATGATGATTCGTTAAATACGGTTTTGGAGCAATATCCCGATCTTAAATTAAGCAACGCTCAAGTTGCCGAAACTTTCCCACGTGGTGGCGCTGTTGCACGAATGGCAGTTAAGGATGGAGTGATTAACAAGGATTCGGTTGGCCAGGCCATCAACAAAAAAGAATACCGTACCCAGCTTGCCGATTATATGGTAAAAAAAGGCTACAAGCCTGAAGCGGAGCTGATGCGCCAATTCATCAATCAAAAAATATTAAGAGCCACTTATACCAATAATCAACTGCAGGAAGTACTGACAGATTTTTGGTTCAATCACTTTAATGTATCGATCACCAAAAATCAGTGCGCGGAGTTTATTCCGAATTATGAGCGCGATGTGATTCGCCCGAATGTGTTGGGTAAGTTTGATAAGATCTTATTGGCAACTGCTAAATCACCGGCCATGTTATATTACCTCGATCTTGTGAGCAGTGTGGGTACCAATACAAATGCAAGGCCTAACTATAGAGCCATGCAAATACAGCAACAGATGATGGACGATACATCATCAAAACAAGGCAAACTTTTGAAACAGGCTTTGAAAGCTAAAAAGACCGCCGGTTTAAACGAGAACTATGCCCGTGAGGTAATGGAACTGCATACTTTAGGTGTTGATGGAGGTTATACTCAAAACGATGTTACACAGGCTGCAAGAGTATTAACCGGTTGGACGGTTTACCCAATGAACAATGGTTACGCCAATCCTTTGAAAAAAATACTTGATAACGGGCGCACTCAACCAGGAATGGTACACGATGGTGACTTTTTGTTTACCCCAAACCGCCACGAAGTTGGAGATAAGGTAGTGTTAGGCAAATATTTTGGACCCAACGATGGTTACCAGGAGGGTGAGGCTTTGTTAGAGATGTTGGCCCATAACCCATCAACAGCAAAATTTATTACTAAAAAACTGGCGGTTCGTTTTGTGAGTGATGCTCCTCAGCAATCTTTATTAAATAAAATGTCGGCATCGTTCACCGCTCACGATGGGGATATTAAACAAGTGCTGATCACCATGGCATCGTCTCCTGAGTTTTGGAGTGCACAATCGTTGCGCGAAAAAACCAAGTCGCCGTTTGAACTGGCAATTAGTTCGGTACGTGGGTTAAATGCTACTATCAAACAACCTTATGCTTTATATGCCTGGATAACCAAGATGGGGCAGAAGATGTATTTCTACCAGGCACCAACCGGTTTCCCGGATAGGGGTCAATACTGGATCAATACAGGTGCCTTGTTAAACCGTATGAACTTTGGTTTGGCCTTAGCTACCCAACGCATACCGGGTATTACGTTTGATCTGGCGGCTCTAAATAATCATCATGAGCCCGAAAGTAAACAAGCAGCTTTAGCTACTTATGGCAAGCTGATCATTCCCGAAAGGAATTTAGATCAAACTATCAAGTTTTTAACCCCAATGTTGGATGACCCCAACCTAATCAGTAAAGTTGATAACGCAGCAGCTAAAACAGCACCTGCGGTAACGGATATGAATGCGACAATGCAAACTGGTGGGAACCAAATGATGAATACAACTGATAATGATTTGAAGCCAAAGATTAAAGGTAAAGGCCAAAATGCGCAGAAACGCATAGATTATGCTATGCAAAGCATGCCTGGCAATAATACCATGCTGGCACAGGTTGTGGGCGTTATTATAGGATCGCCAGAGTATCAAAGAAGATAATTAGAAAGACATACTACCCATTAAAACGATATAATCATGACATCGAGAAGAGGATTTTTAAAAGCAGGCGGACTGGCACTATTTGGTGTTAGTTTAGTAGGAGGCATCCCCGGTTTTATTGCCGAAGCTGCCGCCAGTGATAAAATTATCGCGCCATATAAAAAGAAGAAAACTATGGTTTGCATCTTTCAGCGTGGAGCGATGGATGGTTTGATGGCCGTTACACCGTTTACGGATGAGAATTTGAAAGCTGCAAGACCAACCTTGTTTATGAGCGCTGCCAAAGGCGGTACGGCTAAACCACTGATCGATCTGGATGGCCGTTTTGGTTTACACCCATCCATGGCTGCTTTTGAGCCGCTTTATCGCGATGGCCGTTTAGGGATTGTTCACGGTATCGGTTCTCCAAATAATACCCGCTCACACTTTGATGCTCAGGATTATATGGAATCGGGCACACCTTTCAATAAAGGTACTGCCAGTGGCTGGTTGAACCGCGCTGTTGGTTTGTTGGGCCATGATACCGCTACGCCTTTCCAGGCGGTAAGCTTAACATCGGCTTTGCCACGTTCTTTTTATGGTGATAATCAATCAGTAGCGATCAATAATTTACAGGATTTTGGAATCCAGATGCGAGGCAACGCTGCCGGCGCTAACATGGCTGCCAAAAGTTTTGAAGATTTATACGGACAAGCATCAAGCGGTTTATTAAAATCAACCGGTAAAGAAAGTTTTGACGCGGTCAAAATGCTGCAAAAAAACGACACCAAGAATTATAAACCAGCTAATGGTGCGGTATATCCAAACACAGCTGTAGGTAACTCATTGAAACAAATAGCCCAGTTAATAAAAATGGATGTGGGTTTGGAAGTTGCCTTTACAGAATCTGGCGGTTGGGATACCCACTTTAACCAGGGAACAGAGAACGGTATATTTGCCCGTAATGTGAATGATTTGAGTAACTGTATCGTTGCCTTTTGGACCGATCTTGGTCAATATCAGGATGATGTTACCTTAATGACCATGACCGAATTTGGCCGTACGGTACATCAAAACGGAACCGGCGGCACCGACCACGGACGTGCATCATGTAATTTTATTTTAGGTAACGATGTTGCCGGTGGTAAAGTTTATGGTGATATCAAACCACTATCGGTTGATAATCTGGAAGATGGCCGCGATTTGACTGTAACTACAGATTTCCGCTCGGTATTTAGTTCTGTGGCTGATAGTCATTTAGGTATTAAGAATGACAGAATATTATTCCCTGATTGGAATGGTACTAAGTTGAATGTAATGAAAGGTTAATAGTTTTTGATATTCCAATATTAAAAGAGCCTTGATTATATCAAGGCTCTTTTCTATTTACTTTACCGGCTTCACACCTTCCGAAGTCATCACTACCCGCTTCATCGTTCCATCTGGGTTGTAGTACAAATAATCAATACAAACCGATCTGTGGAAACTTCCATTATCTGGTGTTAAAGCACCATTGTGGTAAATGAAATAAGTTTTGCCCTTAAAATCAATAATAGCCTGGTGATTGGTATTTGAATTACCGGCAATTTCGTTTAAGATGCCTTTGTATTCCCAGGGGCCATTAATACTACGGCTCATCGCGTAAGCTATTTTCTCTGGGAACTCATATGCGTAGGAGAGGTAATACCAGCCATTGCGTTTATGTAACCATGGCGCTTCGGTATAATGAGGGACAGATATCTTTTGAATAGGCCCGTCCATATCAATCATGTTTGGCTTTAATTTAACATAGTAGCAAAATGTGTTTCCCCAACAAAGGTAGGCTTGCCCATCATCGTCAATAAATACGGTCGGGTCTATATCGTCCCAGCTAATTTTAGTGTCGGTGGTCATATCGTTAGTGATAATCGCTGAGCCACGTGCATCTTTAAAAGGCCCTGTCGGACTATCGGATACCGCTACACCAATTGCCTTACCGTGAATAGTGCCATGGGAAATGGCTACATACCAATAGAATTTATGATTGCGTTCAATAACCTGTCCGGCCCATGCATCATCTTTTGCCCAGGCGAAATCCTTAACACTTAGTGGGCTGGGGTGCTCGGTCCAATTCACCATATCGGTTGATGAGAAGCAGAGCCAGTTATGCATTTCGTAGCCGGCACGTTTTAGCGGAGCCACATCATGGCCGGTATATAAATAAACTGTACCGTTTGATACCATGGCGGCAGGGTCGGCAGTGTATTCGTGAGTTATAATTGGGTTTCCGTTTGAGTGAATTATAGTATCAATAACAAGCTTATGAGCAATTTTGGTGTGATAATTGGTGAAACCTGTAGTAAGCGCTAATCCCGCTAAAACGGATAAAGATAAAACGAGAGTATTAATTTTCATTTTGACGTTTATTTTCGGTTGATAAATATAGCGTGTTTGATGCAAATAAATTCCTAATTTTAAAGTTCAATTGAAACCGGCTATGTCTAAATTATTTGTTGCTACGGGCGTACTTTCATTATTATTACTTATTACACTGAGTGTGGATGTGGGCAGGCATTATTACAGTGCAGAGAATGATCATTTGCTCACCAACATTGACCAAATGCAAAGATTGATAATATTTGGCAGCACAGCAGTTGGAATGTATGATAACGAAAACGCTACACCGCATAAAAAAGGCGATAAATATAACTATTATGTTAGCGGTAAAGCTTATAAAAGCACAGTTGAACTGGAAGATGCTCCACAATATTCAAAATTTGATGTAGACTATTTGCCTGATAACCCAAAAGTACATTCTATTAATCCAGCTATACAACTCGCGGCAAGCAGGCAACAATTGATGGATAATGAAAAAGTACCCGCGGCATCGTGGATATTATTGCTTCTAAGTTTTGGAGGGCTAATCTATTCGGCAATAAGGTTAAAGAAACGTTAAGCCTGGTAAGGGCCGCCTGGCTCTCCCCATCCCCATTTTGGCATCGGGGCATAAGGGTCAATGGGTAATTCAGTTGAATTGGAGTTGATAACCGCAATGCGCGTTCCCCACTCAATATAAGCAACAAATGCTGACCGGAATTCTGGGTCGGAGGGAAGATCGATCTCATCGGCAGATTGAAGCAACAAAGTTATCCACCGTTGGCGCATTTCTTCAGTAAGATGCTTCAGAAAATGCTTTTGAATCATTTGATAATGACTGCCTTCTTGCTCACTATATGTTGTCGGACCTTTAAAAACCTCGGCGATAAAATGGGCAACATGTTTAGGATGCTCAAGCGACATATGCCTGAAAATCGGCTCCAATAATTCATCCTTTAAAACTTTATCATAAAATACAGCGGTAAGGGTTTCTATCTTATCCATTCCACCCATCCATTCATAAAGCGTTGGTATATTATTGTTTGGTTCCATAATTGCTCGTTTAAAGTTGAAAACGTTTTAATACCGAAATTACTTTAATCTACAATCGCCGGTTTGTCAGGATTATTCAAATACTCAAACATGAGATCAATTTGAGAGCGTAAAACTCTATTAGTAGACAATTCAGGAATATTGTCTTGGGCAAAGAAAGCAACATCAAGCATATCAAAGGCTATACTTTCTTCACCGCCTGTAATTTCGCACTGAATAAATATTTTGTAAGTATATTCCAATTGTGGAGGATGCGAATGGCAGCGTTTATCTAAAACGGCTAGCAACTTTTTAGCCTTTACGTTAAAGCCTGTTTCCTCAAAAGCTTCCTTTACGGCAATCTCTGTTGGCGAAAGCCCAATATCGGCCCAGCCACCAGGAAGTGACCATTTGCCATCTGATTTTTCTTTGACAAGTAGTATCTCGTTCTTCTCATTGAAAATTACTGAACGGATATCAACCTTTGGGGTGATGTATTCCTTTTTATCGCTAAAATAGATAGAAAGCTCTTCCAAAGGATGATCGGTAAGCAGGTTGATCATCTCCAGACTGATCTGTTCCAGCTCTTTATAGCGATCAATATCGTACTCATTAGTGGTATAAGTTAAACCCAGGTGCGACATGGTTTTGAGCCGCTTAGCGATATTAAGAAGTTGATCGGATGGCATATACAACTATTCAATCCATTCTAAAATATCCGTAATCTTTTCTGCTATTCTGAAGTTTTCATGCTCAAAATTAGTATCTATAACCTCGTGTGCCCAAGTGGTATGGAATGGGATGTGAATGCCGTGACCGCCCATTTCAATAACTGGTAAAATGTCCGATTTGAGAGAATTACCAATCATCAAAAATTCCTCGGGTTGAATATCAAGACGGGTGATCAGTTTGATATAATCTTCTTCGCCTTTTTCTGACATCACTTCGATATGGTGAAAATAATGCCCTAAACCTGATTTATGGAGTTTACGCTGTTGATCGAGCAGATCACCTTTGGTAGCAACCACAAGTTTAAATTTACTTTCAAGCGTTGATAATACTTGCTCAACATCATCCAATAACTCGATAGGCTCTTCAAGCAGATTTTTACCTAACTGAATTATCTTTTCTACAATATCTACGTTGATCTTTTTATCAGATACATTTAAGGCCGTTTCTATCATTGATAGGGTAAAACCCTTAACACCATAGCCGTAAAGGCCAAGGTTGCCAATTTCGGTTTTAAGCAACTCACGTTCAATATCATGTCCGGTTAAAAAGTTCTCGAGCAAGGAGTAAAAGTGCTCTTCTGTTTTACGGAAGTAGGGTTCATTAACCCATAGCGTGTCATCGGCATCAAAGGCAATAACTTTGATATTTGTGTTGGTATAAGTCATCGGTGGTCAAATTTAAAAATAATTTAATTAAGAGGGTCTACAGATGTAAACGTTACAGGTTATCATAAAGTTGTAAAAACATTAAATCTGTTGATATATCTGCACCACATGCCTTAATTACAAAATATTTTGATACCTTTGCCCGGCAAATAATAACCCCATAAATTGTTTGCCATGCAATTAGATCCCTCCAAATTTGTTGCCGAAGGTTTAACGTACGATGATGTTTTACTGTTACCGGCGTACTCCGAAGTTTTACCGCGCGAAGTTGATACCCGCTCGTTTTTAACCCGTAATATCAGGTTGAACGTACCAATTGTTTCTGCCGCGATGGATACCGTTACCGAAGCCGCTTTAGCTATAGCTATTGCCCAGGCCGGTGGTATTGGTATGTTGCATAAAAACATGAGCATTGCGCAGCAAGCCGACGAAGTACGCAAAGTAAAACGCTCAGAAAGCGGTATGATACAAGACCCGGTGACTTTATTAGAAACCGCCATATTAGCCGATGCTTTTAAAATAATGAAGGAGCACAAAATAGGAGGTATCCCGGTAATTGACGCGGATAGGAAACTGAAGGGGATCATCACCAACCGCGATCTGCGTTTTCAGAAAGACATGAGCAAACCTGTTGTTGATGTGATGACCAAAGAAAACCTGGTTATTGCTCCAGAGGGAACAACACTATTGCAGGCGGAAGAAATACTCCAAAATTATAAAATAGAGAAATTGCCAGTGGTAAGTAAAGATGGCCTCCTGAGCGGTTTAATCACATTTAAAGATATTCAGAAGTTCAAGAACTACCCTGAAGCCTGTAAAGATGAGCACGGACGTTTGCGCGTAGGCGCAGCTGTTGGTGTTACTCATGATACTTTAGATAGGGTAGATGCATTAGTGAAAGCAGGTGTAGATTTAATTACAATTGACACGGCACATGGACACTCAAAAGGTGTTATTGATAAATTGAAAGAGGTTAAAGCCAAATATCCAAACTTGCAGGTGATGGTGGGTAACGTTGCTACAGGTGATGGTGCTAAGGCTTTGGCCGATGCAGGTGCCGATGCAGTAAAGGTTGGTATAGGCCCGGGGTCTATTTGTACCACACGTATTATTGCAGGTGTTGGGGTACCGCAACTGTACGCTGTTTACGAGTGCGCCAAAGCTTTACGTGGTACAGGTGTTCCTGTAGTTGCCGATGGCGGCATTAAACACACTGGCGATATCGCGAAAGCTATTGCAGCCGGTGCAAGCTCTATCATGGCGGGTTCTTTATTCGCTGGTGTTGAAGAATCACCCGGCGAAACGATCATTTACGAAGGCCGCAAATTTAAATCGTACCGGGGTATGGGTTCGATAGAAGCGATGGAGCAGGGGTCAAAAGATCGTTACTTTCAGGATGTTGAGGATGATATTAAGAAATTGGTTCCCGAAGGTATTGTTGGCCGTGTAAACTTTAAAGGTACTTTAGCCGAAGTGATGTACCAATACGTTGGTGGTTTACGCGCCAGCATGGGATATTGTGGGGCAGCTAATATTGAGGCTTTGCAGCAAGCTCAATTTGTACGTATCACGGCATCCGGTATTCGTGAATCGCATCCGCACGATATTACGATCACTAAAGAAGCACCGAACTATACTAGATAAATATGACTATTGAGATATGAGATTTTAGACAAGATATAGGCTTCTTTAAAATCTCATATCTCAAATCTATCGTCTCACATCTTACCCTTCAAACTGATCCTTCAATCGTTCTAATTTTTCGATAATCAGTTTTACTTTTTCTTTTTCGCTACTGATCACACGGTCCTTTAAAAACAAGGAACAAAAGATAATAAAAGCCGCTGTTAACGAATAATATATAATTTTCACTGCTAATGGCTTGTCTTCTAAAACCTCAACAGCGTAAAATCCTATCCCGATTGTGATGATAACAGCATATAGATAGTAAAACCTATCATAAAGGTATGCCCTACGTTTTTGATATATTTTAAGCGTTTCTAAATATTTAGCCGGATCAATAGTTGGGTCATGGCTTGAAATGGTACGGTAATCACCTATCTGTAATGAAAGATAAATACCCATTCCAATAATCAGCGTTAAAAGGCCGATGTAGCTTGCCCACGAAGAAAATACTGAAAATAACAACGATAGAACTGTTATTACCAACGCAATAGAGATACCGATAATGCCCTGTAAGGTTTTAGCCCTCAATCCCCCCATCCCTTTCTTCACCTGCTTGAGCGCTTCATCCACCGAAAGCTGCTCTTTAACGGGTTGGCCTTGCCAAACCGTCATTAAATGCTCA
>Ga0116227_10006744_pt1 | contig 23013 bp, 14 predicted proteins | sample S1TSphgellanicum_FD_89693 | JGI IMG/M metagenome (GOLD analysis project Ga0116227, IMG submission 89693) | Host-associated microbial communities from peat moss isolated from Minnesota, USA - S1T2_Fb - Sphagnum magellanicum MG | ecosystem: Host-associated > Plants > Peat moss > Unclassified...
AAAATACTCATTTCGATAGCGGGGCCAAATTGGTATAATTTGAGCCCTTTTCGATCCTTTTTATATATATTTTTTGGTTTTGGGGGGGGGGGGGGGGGGGGGGGGTGTGTGGGTGACAAGAAAAACAAAAACTACCGCGGTAGCCTACCTTGGCAGGTCTGACACTAATTATACTATTTTTATAAAAATGTATGAAAAATTCAAAAAAATTTTTTTTTTAATAAAAGAATAAAACTTTTGGATGGAAAATAGGGAATATCTTTAGAAATAACATTCAGGAAAAATACTATTAAAAAATGGAATCTTCAAAATAAAGTAATTAGTTAATTAATTGACAGACAAGTGGTGAAGCTGCCCGTATGCTATTATGGTATGTGTCAAGGTCAGGTCGGGTTGGGTCTGCTGTTGTGGGGAAAAAAAAAAAAAAGATAAAAAAAATGAGAGAAGCGTTCTTTAATATCTAGGAACTTCAGTTCAAATTGTTATTTTTTCACTCCAATTTAAAAAGGGGGGAAATAAGCCCAAACCAAAAGATATGGGATAAAGGGACCACTAGAATTTCCAATACAAAATATTATTCACTAATGTATTTATATCGCTTCTTCTCCACTCTTTTGCCTCCTCTCTTCTCTACTTTTTTAGCCTTTATTCCGCTTTCCTGCCTTGCAGACTCCTCTCTCTGTCTCTCTTCCTCGTCGGCTCCTTTGCACAATTCCTCAGATACCTGTGCCACGCAAAAGCAAGGCGAGCTGCTGCTGCTGCACAATCTCTTCTCTTCCCTTCCCTTCTCTTCTCTCCTCTCCCGCGGGTCAGCCAGCCAGGGGACGACAGTAAGCGCGCATCTTTTTCATCTTTTTTTGTGTGTTTCTCTTCTTGTTCTTCTGCGGCTGTTGTTTTTTCCTGTCCAATTTTGAGTCGGATTTGAGATCCTAGTGATGAACAAGGGGAGAGAAAGCGAGGGAGAGAGATGGCTGCTGCTAGGGTTCCGTGAGGGGTTTTGGGTTTTTCTTCTCTTGCGTTGATTGTGGTGTGTCAGATCTAACCGAAGAGGATGAGGAGGAGGAGGAATGTCTTTCTTGTGCGGCAAAGAGTTCTGTTGTGTCGTGTTTTGTTTGTTTTTTGAGGTCTTGCTTTTCATGCGGGCGCGAGAACGAATTTGGAGAAGAACGAGAATTACAGATAGAGAGCTGAAGCCATTTTTATTATGTCGTGTGTATGCAGAAATCTGTACATATGATCTAGACATTCATGTGAACTGAACAACAACGTCCTGTGAACCACAACTGCTGCTGCTGCAACGACAGAGAACGAAAGTCAAGAAATTCTTCTTCTAAAGACCTGGTAGGAATCCTTCTTTCAGACTGTTTGGCTTCAGTATGTGTAATTTTCCTCTTACTAGGATTATGATGATGAGCTCAGGATCTGTAAGCTGCAGCTTTTCCCAATCAGGTGATATTTGTGAAAGCAAATGGTTTTTTGCGATGACACCCTATGGTTTTGGATTGGCGAGCTTCTTCTTGCTGCTGTAGGTGATGTTATGGTTTCCAGTGCCTGACGATCATATAGTATTGGGTTTTCAGCTCTTCCTAGTCTGTGGAGTTTTGAAACTCTATTGTCCTTTTTCCAGCTTCCTAGTCTATGGAGTTTTTAAAACTATATGTTGTTGTGTTTATAGCTTTCAAGCAACAACGACTGAGGTGCATGCCATCAAGAGCAAGGCTTTAAATAGAAAATGGCGGATAAACCAAAGTTGTTGTACGTTCTTGTGGAAGATGATGATGCCCCTGTGGGTTTAAAGGATGTAGAAAAACCAACATACCACCGGTACACTCGGCCTCTGTTACAAAGCACCCTGCAGCTCATGGGCTGCAAGCCACGTCATGCATTGAAGGTACTACGCAGCAGCATAGGCTAGTAGCTCAATTGTGGTACAAGTTTTGTCCTCTTCTTTTTGAGCAGCAGGCTTACAATGACTGACTTCAGATGACTGTGTGAGTTGGTTGATCCACGGCCCTGTAAACATGCAGTGTATGTTAATGTATTTCTTGTTTTGCTTAGAAAATTAGAGTAGCATATCTTGCTCAGGGGTTAGGGTAAAAGGCCACTCAGTTGGGTAAATGTCTTTGGAGTGTGGCAGATCAGTGCTCAAGCCTTTGAAGACCTACGGAGTGAGCTGCCACCCAAGAAGTCTAAAAGAAGTCCGCTTCAGTTTGACAGACAGATTGGTTTGGCACCTCTTGCAGAGATTCCAGAGATCCCTAAGAGAGAGTTCAAGGCATCTTATGATGACAATGGCTTCAGAGTCAATCCAAAGCCACTCAAGAAGCGGTCAACAGTGACTGTGAGCAGGGAGAAGTTTCTTAATGTTGTGTGTAAAGCACTGGCACAGTATCAATACTTGGGTCCCAAGCAACGGGCTGACCTCATGGTTGCTTGTCGGTATTATGCATTTCCAACACTGAGTCATTATGTCCAGTTGTAGGAGACTGGATTGGTGTCCATGATGGGTTTGTCTGTCTGAATGCTAGTTGCTGTAGCATGTGAGAGACTAATATACTGAGGCAATTATCCTCTGTAAGCTAAGGGAAATCTCAGAAAATGCTTGTGTTCAAACAAAGTTGGGATGTGATGTTGAAATCTGGCTCTTTCAATTCTGAGACAAAAAACCTGCCAATTATCTTTGGAATTAAGAAGCATCTCTGAATTCAGTGACTATGAACAACATGGTCCCTGAGTGCATGCACAAAGAATGAGATGAGAATGTGGTTGGGTGTAGATTACGGGAGAGGAAAACTTCTGTGACAGTTCTGCTGTGTGGGACAAGTGGTTGTGGGAAGTCAACACTCGCTTCTTTACTGGTGAAATCCCATTCTTCAGTTTATTGCCCCTTGCTCCTCTCTTCCCAATGCATCCTTCCAATGTTTTCTGCTTCAACCAGTTCTTGCTCAATGAGTCTCAAGTTTCTGCCAATCACAGGCATTGTTTACACCTCCAATCTGCTAGAAGGCTGTGAAGAGCATGGTCCATTCAAGGAAAAGGATTTGCACTGTACATGTCAAGAAATGATGATTTGGACTGACTGAATTGAATGAGTTCTCAAAATGTAGGGACACAGGCTTGGAGTTACTACAGTCGTATCAACTGACTCAGTCCGCCACATGATGCGGGGCTTTGTGAGTGAGAAGGAGAATCCACTATTATGGGCTTCCACCTACCATGCTGGAGAGTTCTTAGACCCAGAGGCAGTATTTGAGGCTCATTTAAAGAAGAAAGACACTAAGCAAGCAAGCCTCCCTATCAGAACCTCATCAACAAGTTCCTATGGTAGATTAACCCCTGCGACATCTGTAGATGAGAGCAGTCTTGGCGAACTAGCTTCAGAGCACGGTGCAAATCCTGTCAAGACTGCTGACAAGGGTAAAAGTGTACCTCTTGAAGATGCTCCCCACCTTAATGATGACCATCCCAAGCTTGAGACAGCTGATTCCTTGGTGGGTGCCAAAACTATGGCAGTTCAGGGCTTCAAGGCTCAGAGTGAAATGGTGATGGACAGTTTGGATCGTTTGATCACATCTTGGGAGACAAAAAAGGAGTCCGTCGTTGTGGAAGGCGTGCATCTCAGTCTTAACTTTGTGGTAAGTAGATCCACCAAAGGAGGAATGGATTTCTTTCTGGTAGATTAGTTCTCTAGTATTTTCCATTGTCTGTTAAAACCTGCTTGTCATCAAGCATAATGACTTCTAATGCACCTGGAGTTCTGATCACCGGACCTTCCCATTGTTGATTGGGAAGTGCCCAAATCTGATCTGCAAACTTCTCAGGTCTTCATATATCATTGCAGTTCTCAGTCAATGGGAATGCGAGTGCAGATAACATCCATGTTGCTGGTTTTTGCAGATGGGCCTTATGAAGAAGCACCCTTCAATTATTCCATTCATGGTGTATATTGCAAATGAGGGGAAGCACATGGAAAGGTTTGCTGTGCGTGCCAAGTACATGACCTTGGACCCAGCGAAAAACAAATATGTCAAGTACATACGGAATATCAGGACCATACAGGAATACCTTTGCCTTCGAGCTGATAAACATCTGGTGCCCAAAATCAACAACACTAATGTGGATAAGAGTGTGGCAGCCATTCATGCAACAGTCTTCAGCTGTCTCCGCAGACGTGAAGAGGGAGAACCTCTTCTTGATCAGGCCACTAATACTGTCAAGGTGGTTCACCAAGAGTATTTGAAACAGTATACATCCTCAGCTTTGGGATCAAAGAGTATGTTTCAGTTAATACAACGCAAGGGTTCCTCTCGCAACATGCTGGCCATTGTGAACACAGATGGCACAGTAGCAAAGGCATGGCCTCTTTTGCCGCTGCAGATTGAGAGGCAACCTATGGGCAATGCATTTATTGCAGACAGGATGGCAGGCACCCCACTCTATGGTCCATTGTCAATTGGGAGGTCACATCCTGTGAATCTGCCATTTGGAAGCCTTGGTTTGAGTGTATGGCCAGGTGATAAGGCAGGCAGCAGTGAGTTCAAAAGTAGCACAACAGCTCAGAGCTCTGGGGGTGAGGGGAGTGGAAATGATGAAATAAATGCATCATACTTGGCTGGATTCGGACCTGACAAAGAGGTCAGTCGGTGTTTGGAAACATGTCGTTTACTCCTTTCCTTTCCTCTGTTTTCCAAAGCCAGGGAGGTGATAAGCTATGTGTAAACAAGGGTTATGTGACAGTGTTTCCCTTTTTCCTATTTAGTTTTGCATGAATTTGCCATGGAGACTGAATACTTATTTATCTGCTACTGTAGGTGATTGGGGAAAGTTTGGAACTTTCTTCCTTTGAGGCTATTCCAGTATTGTGAGGATTTTCTCAGACATACTGAGAAAACTAATGGACATGTTGAGTGACTGCAGCTAATCACAACTGCTTTTTTTACTTACAGCTCACAGAGGAGATTGAGGTGTCCGATAGTGAGGAAGACATTGAGGAGGAAGAGGAGGGGGATGTGAATGATGGAGAGGATAGTGGATCTGGGCTGGAACCTGTTGACGAAGATGTGCGATTTCTCTCTTCACCTATCTCTTGTCTTTCTTCAGTTCTTTCGCTGTCTGTTTAGTTCTCTGCAGAAGGGAATTGCTATCATAACCAATTACTTTCATTCTCTCTTGTCCTATTGTGCTGGTTGTTTCTCCTGATTTCCACTTCCAGGTGTACTTCTAATCCAGATATGATTATTTTTGTGTGAACTCATATTTGTCCAGCCTGGTCACATGCAATAGAGCAGAGGGTTTGGTAAGGTTGTCATTTGCAGTAGTGGTACCTCTCAAGGTTCTGATGGTGACTGATGTGGATGGTTTGGAACAGGAGGGTTCGGTGGATGATGAAAGTGTGCGATCTGATGGTGATGTGAGTTATATTGATGTGGACGAGGATGATGCTTATTGGGATGATGAAGCTAGTACTCCCACTCCAAGGCAAACCACAGGAAAGAGCAAGCTGAAGGGTAGCATGTCACGCCTTCGCTCCTTCGACCAAGCAGCTGCAGGCCGACCACAACCTCTTTTACGAAAGTCCATGTCTCACCTGACCAGGGTACCATCTCATGACGAAGCTAAAGCAGACCAATAGAAATAGGGTTTGACTTACATCTGATGGGTGGCACTTCAGCCCTTTCTAAGTCTAGGAACTCTGAAGAAAATTAGTTACTCTGCATAGATAGCACATTAGAGAGTTGAATTGATCCCTGCATAAATCAGTGATTTCTATACACCTACAGCTGGGTAAGGAAAGCATCCTGTCTTTCTATGGTAAACATAGTTACACTGCCCTGTGGATGTTTAGACCTAATACTTCAGGATCGAGAAGGAGCCACTTAGTGATATCTGGACACCTACCGCTGGTGAGGAAAGCTTGCTGTCTTTGTATGTTATATGTAGCTCCATAGCCTTGTGGATTTTCAGACCTAGCTGCTTCAGGATAGAGAAGTGTACACTCTAGAGCTGGAATGAAATCTCATGATACAATGGTATCAGTGTCACAATTCTTTTTTGTAAATCTCCTGGTTTTGGCAGTCTTTTGTTATGCACTTTGCATGTGGTATTGGATTCACAAGTTGCATTTAATTTTATGGACTTATGACCTACAGGCTATACCAATCCACAAAAGCAGCAATTTTTTTTTTTGCAATGCTTTTTGCATTTGTGTAAACCTCTTTTCTTCTGCACTCCAAGCCTTGCTAAGAGTCCCGTCTTCTTGGTAGTGGTGTTGCTGATCACCTAGTTGATGTGATGTAATAGGGGTTCAGGCGTTGTACACTAATCCAAATGCTCTAAATCACAAGGAAAACTGGTTGTAGAGTTTCAACAATTGGACTTTTTCAACTAGTCCACTTTGGAGCTTTATAAGCTGTGCAGACTTTATGCATGACTAGGACTTATGAACAATTGACACACTTGGGCTCCACAGTCAAGTAATGAAAAAATATGAGTTGATTTTTGTGGGAGTTAAGTTCTATTTGAATGACAATATTGAATCACATTTGCATGTGACTTGAATTCGAAATTGAATTCAAATTCAACTAAAGAGGATTGATTATGAATTGAATTCAACCAAACTAAAAAAAATCAAGTAATAAAAGGCACATATTAATTTGTCTTTTCATATACATCATATCCATATAAGTCGTTTGGTGAAAGTAGTGAGCTAGAGAAGCTTCGAACTCCATGGGAAATGTTTTAATAATCATCAAGTTGACAATTATACTATTGAACCCTATACCTCACTCACTTATAGTGGCTTCTAATAGTTTTGATGTTTCAACTATCATTCTCACTGGAATTTCCAAGTTAACAATAATTGTCAAGTTGATGATCGTACCATCAAACTCATTGTACAATCATACCTGACTCACTTATACTAGCTCCTCCTAGTTTCAACATTTCAACTATCATTCTCACTGAAATTTGTAAGTCAATATTCGTCTTTGCAGATTCAAATCTGGAGTTGGTTAAAAGTGCAAATTGAAATAGTTTACACACCTTTACAAGCTTCAGATTAGATGTTAAGGCCTTGGTATATTGCACTTTTTACCAGTTTATGGTGGTTCCTAGAAATGGCATCAGATAGCTGATGGTTCTCAAAGTTGTGATTTCTTATTACATTTGAGGTCTGTGCTACTGCGCACTATGAAGTGATCATCAACTCATTTTTCTTCTTCTTACGTTTTCATACGGTTTTCAATAATTCATCATTATTTATGTAAGTGTCAAATTTAATTTAAATTAATATACATTCATGGACATAAAAGTCTCATGTTAATTTTTTTTTCATATCCATGTTGGTGAGTGGAGAAAATGAGCGAGGCAATTATAAGATGGAGATAATTATTAGAAAAAAATTGAGATAATTGTCTTTGCAATTGTCTCTCGAAATGTCCAGAGACAACCATACTAAAATTTCCAAAATCACCCATATACTGGTTCCTCAAAAAATTCATCGCTGGAATATAATCACAGTTTTCAAAAAAATTCAAAGAACCAGTTCTGATATTTACAAACTTGGTTCCAAAATTGCAAGTTCTTTGATTCCAAATTATTTTTAAAAAAAAAATGCAACTCCAAGATGTTGTTTGATTTTTAATTTTCGAAAAAGAAAAACTAGAACCAAAGGTTATTAGCAAAGTCAAATATGTGCCCAACACTGCTTTTTTTACCTTGTCCAACATTAAAAGATTATCATATCCACCAGAGTTTTGATGACGCACCCATTCGGAGTCTGGAGTCTGGATCTATTGAAAGTCCAATGCAGACTTCATAACAATAATTTGTCTTCTAGTCCAACATGAACATTCCCAACTTCACATCCTCGTCCCCCAAGAAGAAAAAGCCTTTTGTCTCCCCCCTTCAAACTCTTTAATATCTCTCAAAACATGACTTTCAAAGGCTCAGATTGAGCAGGTTCAGTTCCATCTTGAAAAATCCAGCTAAAAGTAACGTCCCTTCTTCTTTTTTCTTTTTTTTGCTTGGACTTTGCACAAGTTGCAAAAGTCCAACATCGAGTTGCTAATATCCAAGTACATATAACTAACAATAAGACAGAAAAATTCAATGTGGAGTCACATTTTTCTACTTGGGCTCCATGCTGCTATGCACTATCAATGACGATCAACATTGAAGTGCAATTTAAATTGATTTTGAATTCAATTTGAATTTAATTGAGTTGAATTCCAATTCAAGTTTTGGGTTTATATTAAATTGAATGAAATTCAAATTCAATTGAAGAAAAATGGGTCGCAAATTGGTAGAAATATATATTGAAAATTTGTTTGTGAATGAATATGATGTTGCAAAAAAATGTTTTAGAAAACATGGATCTGAAAAAACACCTTTTCATGCCTCTTTATTTGGGAATGGACTAAATCAATTTTACATTGATTTAGTTTGAAATTGTCCAAGTGAGGACCACACTATTTATGGAATCTATAGTTGTCTTACATGAACTAGTTTTGATGAGACATTGTTAGTGAAACTAAGTGGAATGTGGAAGTACATCTATCTATTAACAAAAGTTGTTTGTTTGCGTTTTGGTGTCATATTGAGCTCTCCCAAACCACAACACCTTGCACACTCTTAGTACTGTTGGAAAGCCTTCAACAAGTAGGGATGCGACGAGATGATTTCGTAATGTTTAGACTTACAATATGATAGTTATTGAATATTGAATAAATTTTGTCAAGAAAAATTTGATAAGGTCAATATCATTAATTTTTTTGAAAAATTGAGGCATGTTCTTGATATTGTTGGAAAGCCTTGAATAAGTACAATTTAATGAGGTGATTTCATAATTTTGACTCAAGTTCTGGGAGATATTGATTTTGGAGTAAGTTTTGTTGCTGGAAATTAGTTAAAAATATTAAATGGTTTTTTCACAATTGGGAAATATCATGAGGGTCCTATTCACACCTATAACAGTTATAAAATCTTGTTCACACTTGGGCCAGCAGTGCAAGTGTGAACACACTATGTTGGTCTTGTATAAACTTGGGTACTTTTTGAAAAACTTTTACAGGAGCTAGTCCTGGTATTGGGTCCAGGACCAATTAGTACGAACCATGAACCCCGCTCCCTACCAGGCCAGTGGAAAGGGGGTTTCACTCTTGTTTTATGCTTGGTAAGAAGGCCCCCATGGCAATGGCTTCACAAGTTTGAGCCCAGCAGGGATTTGGACTCAAACCTCCAATTGGGCTGAAACTTGTGAGACACCAGCCAAAAAGTGAATGAAACAACTCAGGTGCACTCACACCTTGAAGAAAGGATGGTCATGTCCACAATGGGAAACACTTTTGGGTTCTATTCCTAAACCATAGTTACCCGGAGTGCTTCCCTGTGCACACCAACCACCAACATGCATCTACCTACTTAGTAGTAACTATACAGTTTACCTACCTACCTACCTTCATAGTAACCCTGTACATTCCACTACTTACTTTCCTATGATGCTTACCCACTCATACAAAGGGTAGTTTACATGTGGAGTGGCATACATGGCACAAAGTTGCCAAACCAACAATTGAAATGTTAAACATGGCATGAATGAAATGCCAAACAAATTCTATAATCCCATAAAAAACTAAAATTAAATTCAAAGCAATAAAAAAATTGTTCCATACCAGTTGTGTCTCAAAAAACAGATGGATGGAAGGAAGGAAGGAAGGAAGGAAGGAATGAATGAAGAAAGAGGAGGCACAGGATCCTTAGGAATGAAAGAATCAATGACCGAATGAATGAAGAAAGAGGCAGAAGATTCTTTGGAATGAAAAAGATTGATGGAATGAATGAATGAATGACGAAAGTGGCACGAGATCTTTTGGAATGAACGAATGTGTGAAGAAAGAGGCACAGGAGGATCCTTTGAAATGAAAGAACGATCAGACGAATGGATGAAGAGAGAGGCGCAGGAGGATCATCCTTTAGAATGAAAGAATGATGGGATGGATGAATGAAGAAAGAGGCACAGGATCGTTTGGAATGAATGAATGATCGAATAAATGAACGGATGAATGAACGAATGAAGAAAGAGGCGCAAGATCTTTTGGAATGAAAAGAACGATCGAATGAATGAAGAACGACTGTTGGATCTTCCCATCGGAAGATCACAACCGCTGATTTGCTTCTGAACGCCAGTCGTCGTCACGTTCAGGTCGTCGTTGTCGTCTGTTGTGTGGGGCCAGAAAGGCAGCCAGGCAGCCTTTTGCTTGTCTGCTTGCGTTGCAGCAAACGCGCAATAATGCCCCTCGTGGAGATGAAGCAACAACACGCAAGAGGAAGAAGGAGTTGGTGTTGTGGGCATGGCAGATTTCGATTTGTTACATCTTTTGTGGGAGAGGGCACTGCAATATCATCAACAACAAGTAGAGGAGGGTTTCTGGATTCAGGATAAACATCCTTCGGATTGGTAATAATGAAATCCAGAGGAGGAGGAGGAGGAGGAGCAGGAGGAGAAGCCAAGAGTTTTGGAACAGTCACAGTGGTGGTAGGTTACGCAATCTGCTCCAGTTTGCTTGCTATTATCAACAAGTACGCCATTACGAGATTCCCGTTTCCAGGTCTTCTGACGGCACTGCAATATGCGACGAGTGTGGTGGGAGTGTGGGCGGCAGGTAAGAGTGGAGTCATCTACCACGATCCCTTCGTCTGGAGCACAGCGAAGAAGTTCCTGCCCGCTGCATTCGTTTTCTATCTCGCCATTTTCACCAACACAAACCTCTTGAAGCACGCCAATGTCGACACCTTCATCGTGTTCCGATCGTCCACGCCGCTTCTGGTGGCGCTCGCAGACTCTGCGTTCCGTAAGCAAGCGTTACCTTCCAAATACACCTTTGCTTCTTTGCTCGTCATTCTCGCCGGAGCCTTGGGGTATGTGATTACAGACTCGGCCTTCACATTGACGGCATACTCCTGGGCCTTCGCTTATCTTGTCACCATCTGCACGGAGATGGTTTATATCAAGCACATGGTGATGGATCTCGGACTCAATACCTGGGGTTTTGTGCTGTACAACAACGTACTTGCGCTTATGCTCTCTCCCTTCTTCTGGGTTGCCATGGGCGAGTACCGAGACATCGCCAATGCATTTGGAACCCTGAACCCTAACCCTAACCCTTCCTCTTCTTCTTCTTGGGCTTTATCGTCTTTTTTTGCTGTGGCGCTTTCGTGTCTGTTCGGCTTAGCAATCAGTTTCTTTGGCTTTGCTGCACGGAAAGCCATCTCAGCAACCGCGTTCACAGTCACCGGAGTTGTCAACAAGCTGCTTACAGTGGTCATCAATGTGGTGATATGGGACAAGCATGCCAGTTTCTCAGGCTCGGTTTGCCTTCTCTTCACCATTGTTGGAGGTGTTCTGTATCAGCAATCAACGACCAGTAGTAACAAGCTCAACATTCTTCAACTCCCGACTACTAGTAGTAGCAGAAAAACCGACAAAGATGATGAAGAGGCAGCAGAGCTCCCACATACAGGAGGGTCTGGAGATGACAAGTCAAGAGCTGGTGATGAAACCAAGCTGAATCTGGACTCTGCCAGGTGAGAGTCCAGATCTGTCTCTCAGCCTCTGTTGCAAAGCTTGAGCTCCTCCATGTAGTGAGCTCCTCAATCAATCAACAACAATGACATGACAATTGGGACCCCCTTCTTTACACCCACTGGCAGGTGACTGATCTGCTGCCACTCCTCTGTTTGCAAGATTTGAGCTCCTCAATCAACAACAACACAAACAGGACTCTTCTCTACAACACTATCATCATCCTTGGGTCCCTTTCATCAATTTGACTAGGCAATTAGAACACATCTGTTGTAGTAGTTTGCTGAAGATCCTGCCTTTGTTCATCACTAGCTTGATGATTGTAATGCTTCCCATTTCTCTCTGTGATTCATGATCCCAATTCAAGCCAGTGAGCATTTTTCCAAAATTTGAGCCATGGTGCAGAATGTTGTACCTTGTATAGCTGGAGGCACTAACTAAGGTAACCCTTTGTAAGCTCTCTCACTGGGAATGATGTGCTATGAAATCTGGTGTGTTCCTCCCTCCCAACAATTTGCTGTTGCACTCCATCACTGCCACAATGGCTGAGTTTTGATTTTCCACTGTTTGAACTACATCCTCCAAATGATTTACCAAAAATGCTTCAGCTGCAGTTTGGGAGAAAGATGAGCTACCAGATCAGCTGCAGAGAAAAGAATGCAAATCTGGAAGGCAAATCAGCTACCATTGCTATTGCTCTAGTGAAGAAAGTTCTCAGATAAGTTCAGACATGATGCACAAACAGGACTGTGTGGTCAAGCTGTGTGTATATCAACCCTCCAAGGACATCTCTTTTCTGTTCAATTTCTTAAGCCCAGTCAAGGAGAGAGATGCATGAAGAGATCAGCTCTGTCTGTGCAATAGTGTTGGAAAGGTCAGTCGGGAATAACAGACAGTGCATGTAGTTGGAAAAGACATGCAACAAAAGACACAAGGAAATGTAGACCAGAGACATACAAGGCTGATACCTATGTGATGATCATGATGTACACACTTTGCAAGCAGGTTACATATGAAGACACCATCCAACAGGAACTGTGAAAGAGAGTAAGAGATCATGTTATCCATGTCGAGGGAAAGAACGTGCCATAAGCCAAGGCTAAGATCAGGCCAACCTACTCTTACTCTTCAGATAGTAACACATCACTGAGCAGGTCATATGTGTTTAGCATCAACTCCTCATATTTATCATGTGTCCACACTGGGACAGTAAATGTTCTGTATGGTTGAATTGTGCTGCTCAGACAAGGACTTCACGTTGTACAATCACTGAATTTGGACTTCATTTCAAAAAAGACTTTCATGAATGAAGTCTTCATTGCGCAAAAGAATCTTCATACTCACAAAAAAGAGGAGTTTGTGAGTATGATGATTCTTTTGTGCAATGACCTAATTGTATAGGAGAGCTTAGATTATTTGCAATTCAAAAATGTATTGCTACTCTTCAACAACTTGTGTATGGAACATGTGCTAATTCTATGGACAAATATTGCAAACTTGGTGAAAATACAAGTGAATGCCTCAAATGATTTGTGCGCACCATTGTTGCATTTTTTCAGCCAATGCATTTGAGAAAGTTGATTCAAGTTGACATTGAACAACAACTAGAAATCAATGCAAAAGAAGGATTTCCAAGAATGTTTGTGAGCTTCGACTATACACATTATGAGTGTACTAACTACCTTGTTAGTTAGCAAAGACAATTCCAAAATAAGGATGAAAATAGGTCTAGCACACTTAAAGCAATTGTGGACCAGTCTTTCTAGATTTGGCACACTTTCTTTGGCCTTCTCGATGGAAACAATGACATCAACATTTTGGACCGATCACCGTTAATTCATAATTTGTTGGTAGGAATCAACAATGATTTCAATTTTATTGGGAACGAAACAACATATCCTTATTACTATCTTTTAATAGATGGAATTTATGCATAGTGGTTTTGTTTTGTGCTGACTATACATGAATTAGGAGATGAAAAAAGACAACATTTTGTAAAAATGCAAGAAGGTGTGAGGAAGGATGTTTCGAGAAGATGTTTTGGCATTTTACAGGCTCGTTTTGCAATCATCCAAAATTCATGTAGATTATGGCAAATTGATACAATTTATGAGGTGATGTTTGCTTGTGTGATTCTACATAATATGATAATTGAAGATGAAAGAGAAAATCATTTGGAGCCAATGTTTCAACAAATGCAAATCTTAAGCAATTAAGGCGAAGGTTAATATTTGATTCATTCATGCAAGGCACTCAAGAGATTGAAAACTCATAAGCCCATTTCAATTTAAGATCAAACCTAGTGGAACACTTGTGAGCCATGAAAGGTTTCAACTAGCTTGATTGAATTAAAAGTCTCCATTGAGATTAAGGCCTTGGTATCAAAACTATTGTTGATCTTACCTTTTCTGTCTTTTTTTTCACATACATTAGGTCCATTGTGCATGTTGTGAAAGCACCCAAGTTTAGGTATTTTGCCAAAATTGAATAATCTACTCCAAGTTTAACGACTATTGTTGGTGACAAAATTTTCAAAAATGATGGAAATAGTGAAACAAACTAGAATCATTGATGTAATTTGTTTAGTTTTTTAAAGTGTCATAACTTTAAATATTTGTGGGCCTCGAGGTTTGCAAATTCATTTGGTTGAATTTGGAAAAGTGTAAATGCATTTTGATCTTCTGACCTTCCATTATCATAGTTTTTTTTAATGTATGACACACCCCCAAATTCCTTTGATAGATTCAATTGTGAGTGCAAATGTGAAAACAACGGAAGGATAAGGAGTTGAAGTATGTTTCCTAGCTTGGAACATTTCAAGGGTAGAAGGGCATGCTAGAGCTTTAGGATGGGAATTAGGATGAGTGGCAAGCGGGTCAATTATTCACATGGACCTGCACAAACCAAATAACAAGTCAGTTAGTGTGTAGTTGGATAGTGTGTAGTTTGAGCACTCTTAATGCATGAACGAGTCACGAACAAATATAGATTCATAAAATTCATCACGACTTGGACTTGGGGGAAGTCACCACCTTCCCCCCTTATAGTATTATTTGTGCCTAATCATGGGGCTTGCACCTAAATGTTATTTTGTCTAGGACTTTCAAATTGGGAATTCTAAAATTTCTGAAAATTTCAAAATTAAGATTTTTATGATTTTGGAGGCCCATAACTTCTTGTGCAAAGCTCTAATTAAGGTGAGGTCTAAAGTAAATTTGTAGCCCTCGTTGAGAGCTTTTCAACAATATGTGGCATGCCACCTGCACATAAGTAAATCAGGGCGATTATCGACTTTTAATGGTCAGGAATCAAATTGGCAGTTTGCCTCCTGACCCTTCTTTTGACCATAATTTATGTTTTAAGCACCCAAATGAGTCATGTGAGCCCATTTTAGACATTTACATTCCAAGAGCTTTTTAATGATATAAAAAATTCTTCAATTTAATTAATTTTGACCCTTACAATCGCCCTTTGAAAGTTCAAAAATGTATTGGGACTTCAATTTTCAAAGTGGGAATTCATTTGAAAGTGTGGGGGTTCATTCCTTCACATTCTTTTACATTCCCGGGAGCATGAAATGTGACTCCCGAACTTTACTCTTGACCCGTACCTTTGCAAGCCTTTACTTTGGTCGGTTAGGGTTGCGACAGTGTAACTAATACCATGTTAATAGTGGCTTTCAGTTGTATTTTGAACATACATTTTTTCTACTTTTGATTTTTTTGATTTTCCTTGGCTCCTCATGAACCTTGTGGCCATTTCAAAACTTTGGCCTTGCCACCATCTTCCCATATACACTAGCTTTTGATATTTTTACAATTTTTTCCATGCTTTCAACTAAATTCATTGGTTCAATAAAAGCTTTCCTCTTCATGGGGTCATTTGAATGCTACTTTCCTTTTTAGTTCATGCTCACCTAGGAACATTTTTAAGAATAAACCAAAAATGTATTTTCACAAATGAACCTTGCTTTGGATGTTTTGCTTTGAAACGCTTTAGAGCTTTTTGGAGTGTATGTTAGAAGACTCACTGCTCTTGTTGAAAGCAACCACTATTTGATAATTGTCACATCATGTTTGATCGCTCCCCATTTGGTCTCCAAGCTTTTAGCTAGATGTTTTGCCTAACACAAAGGTCGATTGTTTTGGTAAGGTTTAGCAATCCTCTCCCAAAGTTTTTGATTCTTTTGCCTGTTTCCTATGGCAGGCTCTTGTGACACATGAAACATTGACTAACATAGCTGCTTTTTCTTCATCTGCCACAAACTTTTTTCCTTTTCTGGCTTTCTTTCACGCCATGCCAACATTGAGTTCTTGCGTGTCCATGAGAGCTTGCAACAAACAGACGAAACACATTGCGCGGTCAATGTTGTTTGATTACACCTTAATATCCTCCACCAAATTGTGGAGCTAGGCTCAAAATTAACCAATCCTGGCAACTTATTTGCTCTCACTGGTGACTATTGGGGGCTCATAAAATTGCCAATTTCTTTTTTGCTAGCGGTATAATGCCATTGCGGAGCGATATACAAGCATAGATGGAGATGCTCTAACCCCTGTAATCTTGGCTGCATTTTCAAGTATGCATTTAGAGTTAAGTCTTGCCAGATTCCTCTGGTTCCTCTCTTCTGGGCTTTGTTGGCCCCCCCCCCCCCTTTCCCCTTTGTGCTGTATTTTGTTCCTCATTTAACCTTAGATCCCTGGCCCTGACAATAGGAATATGCTACTATCAAGTAGTCTGGAGTTTTGAGAATTTTGTAAACCTTTTAACACCCCCAGACTACTTGATTATCCGGTCACAAGAATAAACTTGTAAACAAAGATTTCAGACATTTGGTTATGAGAATATACTACAGCATACAGTGGTGGCAAGTGGGAATGGACCAGGTAACTGGTGAGCGAACGTGGGCACCAAAACTATTGACCATAACCAGCACACTCCAGCCAATTACTAGGCGTAATGGATTGTATGGCAGCGCAAGGCTTATGGGTTATGGGACATAGAAGAGGATGAGTTATGAGGTACCAAAATGTCAGAAAGGCAGCAAGATACATGATATAACTGAGAGCTCTTGTTTAATGGCCTGCTGCCAAGTTTAAGAGATGGTCCTACAGTTTGGTTATGGCCTTTTTCGCTATTTCATAGATCTTAAATTGATGAAGGCAAGGAAACATGTGTAGTCTGAAGGAAAGGCATATTTCTCCTGACTGGACTTAGCCTAGTTGTTCCAGTGTTGTTTGTCCAGGAATAAATAAAACCCCTCCACACGTATGTGGTCATGCAGTGCCTTGCTGGTTCTAACTTGCACTGTTTGTTTTTTCAAGGCAAAATGTGGACGTGAAAAATATGATTTCGCCCTATAGAAAGGCCCTTTCATTGGAAAAGAAAGTCCCAAATTCGCCAGATTATTTTTCCAAAATTCCAAATTGCCAGATTTTCAGGATAAGTTCCAGTAGGTGGCCAAGAATAATATAGAAGAATTCTATATTTTTTTACTTTCATATCTAGTATGTTGCCAAATTTGTCTAATTTTTCTTTTCCGGGCTATCGCCACTTTGGCTACATCACAGAATCCTTAAAGAAAACCCAAACTTGTATGTATATGAGCAAAGAAAAAGATTCATTTACTTGTAGTGTAAGTACTCTTTGCAAGGCATGGGCTAGGGAATCAGGCCTTTGAAGAAACCCACTCACAAAGACTGCAGCTCTTTCTGTCAATAAACAAAGTTCCATTCCAACTTGCTGAGACTGCATGTGGCTTTTTTAAACAAAAAATGCTCATTCCAAAAACATGCAGGGTCAGAGATGAACTAGCACCCACATGAAGTGCTAATTGGCATCTTAAACCGTTAGGTTTTGACTTCATTTTGTGTTTGTGTTTTGAGCTTGGATTATTGCAACTGTCAAATGAGTTCAATATGTGTGCATGTTATTATGTGTGACTTTGTTAATATTGATAGTGTTGGGCATTGATCTAATTGCAGATCAGGTTTTTTTTTTAATTTGATAAAATTTCATAAAACGGTGAAATTTTAAAAGAGAAATTTGTTAATGAAAATATTTTTTGAGATTTCAATGTTTAGAAGTCCCCTGAAAAGAAACAGTCTCCAAATTGCTGTATTTGGTTTTACTAAATAGCCATAAATTATAATGAAAGGATGATTAGAAATTTGTGTTTCATGTTTGATTTATAGCCAAAATTTTCCGAATTCTCCTGTGCTCGATTGTCACTTTTCCTACATTTTCTTCTGAAGTGTTTTTTTTAGGGTAAAAAATTGTCAAAAGGAAAAATTAGAAAATATTCTTTCAAATTTTCCTTTTTTAAAAGAAAAATTGATCAGATTTCAAGGGAAACTCTTGTTTTGAAGAGTTTGACACTAAATTTATGTCTACTTGCTTCTCTTTCAAATTTTCTCTACAAATGTACGCCGATTAATGCCAAATCTGCTTTGGGATGCTTGCCACTTTGGTTGCATCACAAGATTGGGGAAAAAAAGAAAAAAGTTCCAATGGACTATGGCCACTCAGGGGCTGCATTCAATAAATTCCTTTGAAAACATTGTTATTCACACAACAAGATGTCTCAAGCAGAATTTTTTTGGGGTGCAAAATTTCACCAAAATGAGGAAAAAAAAAGGGGGGGGGGTATATTTTGTCACAAGATTATCAGTTTTTGAGAAAATATTGCCAAATTTTGAAAAAAAAATTAAAAATAGTTTTTCACCACATGTGGAGTCTAATTTTAGTTTGGTAGCATTTTTTTAAAATTAAAATTTAAAACTATTTATACAGGTTCTAAAACATGTCATCATTTAATATTAAATCCCTCTTGGGATGCTAGCCAATGACACAAGATCAAAAAAATTGAAAAAATAAGTAAAAATCATTAGATCAAGAAGAATTTCAAAACCTGCTTATAATTAGTCTGTTAATATAGTTAAATAAAAAATTTCACAGAATTTGAGTTCTGTTTGTAGCTAAACACAAATTTCAAACTCCAAAGGTTAGTTAGTGATGATCTTCATGATCTCTGGTGATTCTAAGTGTAGACCACTTAAAAAATTTATTTGAATTGTGAACACTCATCTGATTGTTGTTGGGTACCACTGCTTAGCTCACAGATTGATGCAACTAGCAGAGCATGTGATAAGGTTTGTGATACCATGTCAGAAAGCTGTGAAAGTTTTAAGACTCCCTTGTGTGATGCACTTAAAGATTTATGTATTTTCACATTAAAAAAGCAAACATAATATAGCTCATTTAGTAAATTCCTACTAGTGTAGCCTGTGCTGTTGGCCCAAGTGCGAACACATTCTTTATTTTTTAACATTTTCAGAATTGGGAAACTTTTTAATTTGACAATGTAAACACAATGTGAGCTCAACCAATTTTTTTGTTCAAAACCCAATTTTTGCAATTGTTTCGAATTTCCAGCAACAAAATTCACTTAAAAATCAAATATTTTCCACACCTTAGCTCTGAAAACTGTGAAATAAACTCTACAAATCTGTCTGACTCACCCAGGGCTTTCCAAGAACACCCCCAAATTACAATGTAGTTTTCAGTTTCGATTTTATTTAGTTTTCATCGACAAAACGATTTAATAATCAACAGCTTCCACATGTGTAGCTCCAAACAGTCTCAAACCAAGTCGGTGCACCCTTACTCATAGAGAGCTTTCTGAAGATACCAAGAATGTGGCATGAAGCACCGTGATCTGAAACATATCAACGTAACAACTGAAACAAAACAAAACAAACTACCTTGCTTCATAGATAGATAGATAGATGCTGTCAGAAGAGGGGCTGTTATTAGCTCACATCTTTAATTTGGTAGTTACCTCATTCTACCAAAATTAATTAAAAGCTCATGAGCTTCTAGATTCCACTTTCCAATCAAGTCTCCAGAAGTTGTGATAAATAATCCTCCAAGTTGGGAGATAAAGCATTTGCAGGTGGTGGAGGCCAGAGTGCTTCAGTGAACCTGCACTCACAACTGCACCGTGTGAAGGATGGATGGTAAGTGGTCATGAAACAGATCTCTGTTGGGTTTCAGTTCCTCAGCTAACCATGGTGATTAGCTCAGTTGCTTTTAACTACCTACCTACTAACAAACCCAACTGATGGTACATGTTGGGTTGTTAGTAGGTAGGTAGTAAAAACAGCCCTTACCTATCTACTTACTTACCTGATGAAAACCTATTTTCCTACCTACCTACTAACTACATATAGGACCTACTTCCTTCCTACTGAATGGGTATGTCCCGTAGATTGTGTTACCAAGATGAAACTAGATATTTACTCAGTTAAGGTTCATCCACAACTTAGGCATAATGGACATGGAGTGGATGATGCACTTGTGGTTGCTAGTTCACTCTAGCCAATGGTGGACAAATTTATATTCTAAGATTTATGCAGGTTCAAAGTCAGTTAAGTTCTAGAGTTTCTGAATTGAAGGTTTCAAATTTTGTGTTGGAACCTAATTGAGCAACTGGTCTTTTTTCAAAATTGAATTATAACTTGAATTGGGGGTCTTATCCCCCATTTTAAACAAATTAAAATCTTCTAAACAGGTAAGTACAATTTTATATAAAATAGTAAAGCATGACCTTACATTTTAAACAAGTCATTGCATTTGATTGATTGCATATAGTTTTTATCTTGAATTGTGTGAACTAATTGACTCAACTAATACTACACAAAAATTATTACTATTTAACTGTGTGTAATGAAAATGAAACTGCACCTGATCTTAAAAACTGAATTAGCTTTTCTTTTTTTTTTCTTTCTTTTTTTAACAATCAGAACCAAAAGTTTTAGAAATCCAAAAAACTAGTCTAAAGACTGGTCCACAGGTTCCATATATATATATATATATAAAAATTAAAACTTAAAACTTAAAAAAAACTAAAAAGAAAAAGAAGAAGGTAGAACCAAGATTCAGATTCTCTCAATAAACAAAAAGTCAATCATTCAAGCCATTGAAGATTGGGCAAAAGAATTCATAAGATTGGGGGAAACACACATTAACCTATTATCTGCTGATCCAACCATTTTCACAAAGGAGACCTTTCAGCACCTTTTCAGTCTGGCATGTATAAAGGAACTGTGTGTTTATGGGGCAACAATTAAGCGACATTTGACTTGACTCAATTGTCACATACTACATATAGTATAGTAAAGGACGTCGTGATGTGAAGCATCATTTCATCCATCTGTCCTGTCATCCATCTGGACGGATGTAGCTATGTCATCTACACTATTTAGAATAGAAGCATAGGGGCTTCCACATGACACACCATTTTAGCTTATATATGTGACAATTCAACTTTAGGAAAAGTACTTGGGATAAAATTAGAAAAGAAAACCACCAAAAGAGAAGGGCCAATGTGTTCAAATGTAAATTAACTCCAATTTTAAAAAATATCTTCTTAGCAGGGGAACTAGGGCTCATGCAAACATGCCTAGACAAAAAAACACCACCTCTTGAGCAAAAAACCCTTCCTTCAACTTGGAATAAAAATGTTGTGCCCTCCCCAATCCATGCTAAGCTTTTTCGTTGGTTTATATATGTATAAGTGCGATTAATTATTCCAAAAAAAAGAAAAAAATGGTAGGATGCCAATTGGGTTTAAGGTGGCGACAAATCTCTATATTTCAAGGTTTAGGGGTTTGCTTAGTTGTTTCTCTGCGCCTCAATTGTTGTTGAACGTAAAAAACGTTGTATCAAAAGGTTTACAGAAAAGAGATGCTCATGAGAGGAAGGTTTAAAAGACGTTGGGTCATGAAACATCATTTCATCCATCTGCCCCATCATCCATCCGTTTGGTCATGCATCCGTCCCATCATGGTTTGTTTACTCCGACGGGGCGAAGAAAGAATGGAATACAGACGCGACACGACGAAAAAAGCAATAAGAAAAGATGACACACATGCCAAAGCCCTGCAATGACAAGACATATGGATGAAATGATACTTCACATTTGTTTGGTCATCCATCCGTCCTGTCATGGTCTATTTATTCCGACGAGGTGGAGAATGAGCGGAATCCACATGGGTGAATTGAAAATTAATAATATTTTTAGTAGATGTCATCAAATTAGAAATAAAATAAAATAAAATAATCCACCCAACCCAGAATTTGACCAATTTGTTTCATGGTGAATTTTGCCAAAATTATGAGTTAGAACTCTCAAAAAAATATAAAAAGATTTTTCTTCACAAATTCCCTTTTTTCAAAGAAAAAAATTGCAATTTTTTTGAGAAATGCATCTTTATTTTTGGTAGGAAAAAATACTTTGTCACATTTGGACACATGTTTTAATGTTTGGGACAATTTTTTTTTTTGTTTTTGCCAGTTTTCTATAGTTCAGATAAAATTTTCCAAACATTAGAAAGATTAGTGCTATGTGACTTTTTTGGCATATTCGCATTTAGTGATTTAAAAAAAAAAATTTGTGATTTGTTCAACTAAAAATATGGGAAAACATTTTGTGTTGTCCAATAAGCTGTTGCATGTCGCTTGCAACACTTGGCTGTCACTGTGCAATATATTTTTTTGGCACATATGTAATGTATCGTCAAATACACACACACCTGTGCATTAGGCACGGGGTTCAAACTAGTAGATATGAAATTACCATCTTCAGAGGAGGATGCAAAGCATGAAATTCTGTTAGTCATGAATAAACCAAAGCACCCATAAAAGAAGCGGGAATACAAGGAACAAAATGGAAGGACCCACAAACAAGAAGACAAAAGAACCACCTATGAGAGCAAACCACAAGGGAAAACATCAACTTCCCTAACATCCTGATGAGAGAAACATATCAAATAAGGAAAGGGGAATTGAGATATCAAGAACTAAAATAAGGCCTGATAGGATGATATGCTCATTTACAACGTAAATGTGCTAAGAACTACACATCACAGCTAGTGTACCTTTGCAGCTAGTTGATTTGTGACAGATGATGCCTTTTTAAGTTATGATCTTCTATTTCCTTAGTGCATTAGTGGTGTCCTGCTTATTATGTGCTTTCATGACATATTTTTTCAAGCTTTTATTTGCTTTGTATTTCTTGTGGATGGGTTCCCATCCCTGCTTTTTTTTTTTGGTTATACAAGGTTTTTCTTCAACTAGCCTAAACCCACCACGTGATACATATGCAATGTGTTTGCATATTGAGCATCAATGACCATCACAAACTCCAATTTAAAGCCTAAGATTACTAGCTTGACATAAGACATACCACTTTCTACAATATTAATTATTTGTGTGACACATAAAAGCAAGCAACCCAGTGGGTGATCAACAATTAAAATATGGCACATGCATCAAACTTATCACTGTAACACCTTTATGATTCTGGCTTTTTGTGTGTTTTTTTTTTTTTTTTTTTTTTTTTTTTTTTTTTTTTTTTTTTTTTTTTTTTA
>Ga0116227_10006747_pt1 | contig 23010 bp, 18 predicted proteins | sample S1TSphgellanicum_FD_89693 | JGI IMG/M metagenome (GOLD analysis project Ga0116227, IMG submission 89693) | Host-associated microbial communities from peat moss isolated from Minnesota, USA - S1T2_Fb - Sphagnum magellanicum MG | ecosystem: Host-associated > Plants > Peat moss > Unclassified...
AAAAAATAAAAATAAAAAAAAAAAAAAAAAAAAAAAAAAAAAAAAAAAAAAAAAAAAAAAAAAAAAAAAAAAAAAAAAAAAAAAAAAAAAAAAAAAAAAACTATTCCTTTTGCAACATTGGAATTATTCTGTTTTTTACCACATCTTAGAATAATTTAATAATTTTTGTCATATGAAAAAATTGTAATAAAGGGGTAGCTTAAACACATGTTTACAAAATAATTAATTCAAGTGGTGACGGTAATATTGGAGTTGTTTTTTTATCAACACCATAGTCACAATTCATGGGAGTTATATCATGTTTTCAATACATTGTGCACCAATTTGTATTTTTGCTTTTCTTTACTTAAATTTGAATTGAATTGAATTCAATATGAGTCCAATCAAATTAAAAATTTGATTCAATGAAATTGAATTTAGTCTCTTCTCTATTGTTAAAATGAAATTGGAAGAAAAAAATCAGATTAAAATTGCACAAATTTTGCCTTGTGATTTGATAGAGATGCCAAAAAAGCAGCTGCATTGGCTCCCTTGTTGTTTCATTATTTTCTTTTAAACACTCTTTCATGGTCTAATTATTGTTCTTTTTAATATTTATGTAAATGTAGGTTTAATTTGCTCATAATTAGCCTAAGGATGGCTTTCATTTTGGACATGTGTTTATCATTTTTCTTTTAGTTGGGAAAAATCCCTTGCAATTTTTTAAAAACCTAAAAAGATATTACATGGGAACCAAACTAAACTATATGACATATGTTTTTGTGATACACAATGTGAGCAAATATCACACAAAAATTGTTGAATACAATCAATGGATTAATTTTTTTAAACAATTTTTGTGATGTAGCTAAGGTTGCGATTAGTGTGATATTTGTGCTCATTGGCTAGCATCCCAAGAGGGATTTAGCCATAACTAGAGTCAAGATTTTAGAACATGTCTGAATAGGTTAAAAATTAGTTTAAAAATGCTTTCAAACTAAAATCAGAGTTCAAATTTGGCAAAAGTTTTTCCAAATATTATTTTTCTTAAAATTTGGTCATTATTTCAGGAGAAAAGGAATATTATAAGTTACTATTTCTTTTAAAATTTTTAATTTATCACATTGTGATGAAATTTCGCAAAAAAACTAAATGCCAACAATAATCAATGTTGTTTTTTCAAATTTTTAATGTTGCATTATATTCGAGCATCCAAAGAGATTTAGCATTAAATGGCAACAAGTTTATAGAACTTAGCCAAGAAGTTAAAAAAGCTAGTATAAAAAAAATGACCACCACCTCTTAAATCCAAATAGAACCGTGTCGGCAAATTCTCAATTTTGATTTTCAGAATTTGACAATTTTTCCCAAAAGATAGACAATATGGGGCAAAATATTCCATTACTATTATTATTATTATTATTATGATTATTATTTCTCATTTGTGTGAACTTTGGCTCAAAAGGGTTCATAAATCCCTAAATTTGGATATATAAATTATGAATGTAAAAGAAATCTAAGCATTCTTCTACATTGTTGGCTATGCAGTTGAACACCAGGTAAAAATTTTACAATTTTCCTGAATTGTTTTTGAAACACAAGGATTGAAAAAATTCACTTGCTTTTAAAAAAGTTGAAAAAAAAATTAAAAATTCTAAAGATTTTCAACAAGTGACAATATTTCACCCATTAAAAAAAAATGCCAGAATCTGATGGTGGTTCACAACTTGAACAAAATTGAGCATTGACGAAGCAAAGCATCATCTGTGGCTGACTTAGAAAGAGAGAGAGAGAGGCCTGAGAATACCCAATTTTGACTAGATTTTCACATGGTTTCCACAAGGGATAGGTGATTTGAAAGATTGTTGGTTGCACTACTTCATTTGACCTGTCCAAAACTAAACTGTGACTACAATATGAATGTTTTATTTAGTACCTTTTCAGGTTCGGCATTAATTCGTCGAAAAAATTAATATAATTTGAAGATTCTGGTTTGGCGCTCAAGTTTTTGGTTTTGAAAATTTCAAAATGTAATGATTAAGTTTAACAATATTATACATGTGTTTAAATCAAACTTTCGTAGTGTTTTTGGTTAAACTGATGAAAGGTTTCATTACTTTGTTGAATTGGTTGTGAGTTCAAATCTGGTCACCTTGGTTGAATTTTTGAGGTTTTCGACTTTCAATATTTTTTAAAAAGAAAATTCGACAAAAGTGAAAATAATATAATTTGTGCTGAACCTGAAAATGGACTATGAAATTAGGCTAAAGTGTTGGAACTTGGATAGCTTGAGCTGACCATCAACTACAATTATGTTAGATTTTTTTAATTTTTGGGTTTTTTTTAATGAGTAAAATAACTTACTCAAAATTCTAAGAAAGAAAAAATAAATTAGTGTACCATTATAATTGTATATATTATTGTATACTTGGCTTGAGTTGACCAACTATAAGTTTGGGGGGCCTTTTAAATTTTTTTAATTAAATGTTTTTTTTTGCTATAGCCAAACTGGTGATAATCCACACGAAGAAAGATTTACCCAAATATGATTTAGCCATAGACCACATACTCGGAAGTAGAAAAATTTTATGATGTCATGTGGCGAATCCGAAAGCAAATTCCGTACAACCGAAGAGCAAGAAACTTCTTGCGAACGTTCCTCCTCCTCCTCCCCCACCCGGCAATCCGATCCACGCCCGCTGAAATCCCGGGTCCTCTCTCTCTTGGCCGTCGGTTCTTGCCCTTCCGCTTGCTCGCGCGCTCGCTGTCTTTGCTCTTCGCATTGTCGAGAGCAGAGCGTTCGCTGCACGGCGAGAGAGAATCCAATACAAGAGTTTTGTGTCAGAAGTCTCTGTACGTCGGCTTTCCTTTGTGGACTTTGTTTGGTACAGGGTTCGGAGTTTGAACCTGTTCCATTACTTGTCGGAATTTCGCCGTGTTTTGCGACTATTATTGGTTTGCGGACGGACCCCTGTTTGTATCGCAGTTTGTGTTTTTCCTGTATTGTGCCGAAATGGCGGCATTTCTCCTTGTTGTTTTCTGTTAAGTTGTTCTTATTACTACTGCCGTTGCGTCCGCTCCCGGATTTCCTGGTTCCACGGTTTGGGGGGTTTAAGAGCTTTTATCGCAGACGGAGAGAGAACATGGTGTTAGATGATGAAATATGGTGTTTTTGCGGTCGTTTTTTGTGGCATCTTTAAGTAGAGGAGCCAATTTTTTTTGGGCTGTGGAGCTCGCAAACGGGAAACAAACATAACAGCTGAATGGTACAACATACTTGACGGAAAGAAGAGGTCCGAAAGAAGATGGCTCCTGCTCAAGTCGTGATGATGAATTCCGAGATCCCGCTGCTTCCAGCAGGTGGTGCCCTCCCTGCTGGGCCGCAACCTATGGATGGATTGCAGAGCAATGCACCTCCGCCGTTTCTTACAAAGACCTATGACATGGTTGATGATGCTGCCACTGAAACCATAGTGTCCTGGAGCAAAGGCAACAATAGCTTTGTTGTCTGGAATCCCCCAGAATTCTGTCAAGATCTTTTGCCTAAATACTTCAAGCACAACAATTTCTCAAGTTTTGTCCGCCAACTGAACACATATGTAAGTGACGAATCCTCCTTTTTCTTCTTACTTGAACATTTGATCTGATAGCTCACCTGCCTGATGAGATGTTCTTCCTTCAATGCTGACCCTCTCAAGTGAATAAGAGGAATCCTTTCAATTCAGACTCTGCAGATCGTTTTCTGATATGCTGGAGTTCGATTTGTTGAAGGCAGCAGCACTTCTTTCAAGCATTAGACCAAAATGGTTTAGCCCCTTATTTAAGTCCTAACTATAGAGTTTCTTCCAGCAGGTATATCTAGACAAAATTTGAAAATATGGGAAGTTGTTGTTATGTAGGGGTTTCGCAAAGTGGATCCTGATCGCTGGGAGTTTGCCAATGAGGGATTTCTGCGAGGTCAGAGGGAGCTTCTGCGAGGAATCCATCGCAGAAAACCAGCTGCACATTTCCAGCAACAACAACAGGCTGCTGCAGATGGCGCTCTTGGACCTTGTGTGCAAGTGGGGAGGCTTGGACTTGAAAAGGAGATTGAGATGTTGAAGAGAGACAAAAGTTTGCTCATGCTTGAGTTAGTGCGGCTGCGGCAAGAACAACAGAATACAGAGCGTGAGCTTCAGGTTCTATAACTGGATTGCCTTCATAGTGTCTTTCCGTTGGGTAGCTATTTCACTTTGGGCATTGTGCATCTTGGGTGAGAGTGGTTTGGAACTGCAGTTTTGTTCTTTTTTCTTGCTCACTTGCATCTCCCTTGTTCAAAAGTGAGTCTATGGCCACAAGGCCTGAAGAAGCTTTTGGGCTGAACCTATACCCCTGGCTTTGCTGGGGTGTTGGGTCAATTATGCACAACAAGATGATGCTTTTGTGAACAATTTTGTAAGGAAGTTTGGATGCCCATGTGAATCAGTCTATGAAGGTATCTTGGAATGAGTTGCCCCTATATCATGTATTCCCCACCTCTGGACCTTTCTTAATCTCTCGTGCTCTATCCAATGTGGGCAGCTCTATGACCACAATGCTATTTCCTGTCCTCTCTTAAACTTCTCTGCTCAGTCTGTGCCCATGAGGCTACAGCAATCTTATGAGGATTGTCTCTCTGCACATTGGGGTTGAGAATGAGCTAGGCTGAATTTTTTTGTGGTGAAACATGTCCAGGTGATGGGAGAGCGCTTGAAGGCAACAGAGCAGAGACAGCAGCAAATCATGGCATTCCTGGCTAAAGCAGTGCAGACTCCAGGATTTCTTGCCCACCTGGTGGAACAGAATGAGAATAACAAATGTATGGCAGCATCTGCCCGAAAAAAAAGACGGCTTCCAAAAGAGGAAGATGAGGGTGAGGTTGAAGATTTTGTTGGCCATTCCACACCCACAGACAATCAGATCATCACTCTCCAAAACAATGGGGAGGTGGTTGGTTGCATTATGCAGCTCTTGAATCCATCAGATGATTTGTCCCTCACAATTGACAACAGCTACCTTGATTCACTCTTACAAGATTATACTTCTGCACTACCTGGTTCTGAGGGAAACTCATTGAATCGACACTCAGGTGTAACTCTTACAGATCTCTCAACAGGCCTTGCTGAGAATCTGCAAAGTGACCCAGCATTGACAGACCTGAGGAACAATGAAGGCATTGTCCAGCTTCCACAATCACCAACAAGTGATATTGCAAGATTAGCAGGTATAGAATCTTTACACTAGTTTCCTACCATCAGTATGTTTTGGTGTTGAGAGAATATGACATTTCCAGAGTCTGCAGGCCATTTCATAGTATTTAGTGACAATTTGTGAGATCCTGCATGTTGTTGGTGTTTGGGCTACAGCCTGAATTCTAGATGTTTGAATCTGCTATCTCTGCACACTTCATGTTAGTTCTTTGTTGCTTTGAGTTTTACTTTTATGGTGCATTTATACGTCTCACATCGACCAAGTTCCTCAAAAAAAAATTCAGCCCTTAACATGCTTGGGTAATTGGTTATATGGCTATGGAATTCTTGGAAAAGAGGTCAAGATAGTATATTCTTTTGCTATAATGCAGACAGAGGTTTTTGTTTACTCTTGGGTTTTTCTGGGAGGTGCAAAGTTTGCAGTATGCACTGACATTCTAAGTATTCTATCTAGGTATGGTGTTATTATTGATCTGTTAGAAGCATGAATCCACTAGTCTAATGGCTAGGATTTCTTGCTCCCTTGCAAGTAGTGGCGTGTTCACATTACTACTAGATCATGCTATATGGGACCTATGATAGCTGCTATGGTGGTAACTGGGAAAGTCACCCATCCAAGTTGGGATTATATGGGCTTACAATTCATTAGGGGAATGGGTATTCACGTTGCATCCTGTTATGGTGGGTAGAAAGTGTGCATGTCTGAATAGGAGGCAGGACAATGGGAAGAAGAGACACCCATTCACATTTGGTCAGCAGACTACAGTTTGAGTCTTCTGATTTTCAAGTTGCTTTTCTCAAACGATATCTACTGTTTCTACAGGTGGTGAAAATTTGGAGCAAGGGAATGGATCATCTCAATCTGGAACCAGGGACTCAATAGATAGCAACATCGAATCCATAGACTTAAATGGCAGGGTCCCTGGTGTCTCTACAGAGGTGGAGGAGGTGAGCTCTAGTATCAACAGTCCAACTGTTGTTCCTAGTGCAAATGATGTTTTCTGGGAGCAGTATTTGACTGAAGAACCTGAGAATCCTGCTGCAAACCAGGATTCAGTGGCCCATCACCCTCGGGAAACCAAAAACAGGGCATGGGAGTACACAAGAGACTCAATAGGAAGTTTCAGAGATGCTGCCAAAGTTCCTCAAGCCCGAAATTTTTGGGATAAGAAGCCTAGTGTTTCCCTTGTATCACCTGGATAGGATGTCTAACCTATGAATTATTTGGATGTGTTTACTCCTGGAATGAATTGTGTTTTCAGCTTTAGTCGAGGATTGATGTCTGTACATAACAGGGATCCTTATCTGTATCCCTGAGATGTATGCTGGAATGAGAGTTTGATTGGGGAGGTGAGGGCTTACTTCCCACCTTGGTTGCATTTATGGATAATAGAGAGAGGAAAGGAATGGATAAAGTATGTGGTGATCAGCTGTTCTTCTGTTCTTGGTCAAGGTTGTAAACCTGCATGCTGTCTGGTGAGGCATCTTCCATTGATGGTTTTAAAACACATGCAGAATAACAGAAGATTGCAGTTGCTTGGTAGTAACTCTTCTGTCAGAAAATGCTAGAGTAAGTTCTTGCAACTGTTATGTGTTTCTCTAATTTCTTTTCTTATGGCTAAAGGCTCCTTGGATTGAGTTCTTGATCTTTTGTCTCAATGGGAAGTTCAGGGTTAAAGATCATTTTGTGAAGTCGAAATTCCTTCCTGGTCAATCTTCTCCTTTGCATTCGATATTTTGCTTGATTACAGAATTGTTAGGTCACCAGATTCTATAGAGTTGTGGGTATTCAATCTGTCAATTGCAAATTCATTGTCAATTTTGGCTATAGTTCAAGATCTGTATCTAAGGACCTCATTACTCGAGTCCTTTCTTTTAGCAGTGCTTGGTTTATTCATACCTCAATTCATAATGCCTCTTTATTTTGTATTCATAATTGGGCCAATCATTTTCGCATGCTGACTCTATGGGTGATCTAACTCTTGCATTTCAGTACTGCCTTGCTCAAGGTTGTTTCACAAAATGAGAATGCCCTCCCTCCCACAAGGATTACGACACCATGACATGTTAGTTCCTCTCATCTATGTCAATGACTTGATTGTCTGAATAGTGTGTATTTGACAAGTCCTCCACCTTTCATGTAATTGCTAAGGGAATATAATTTAGATTGTTAAGCAGTATTATCGGTGTGAAACTAGATGGGGGTGCTCTACTTTGCCAAGGTTCATAATGTAAACATACAAAACTGCCAAGATTTAGAAGTCAAAAATGGCATAGTCTATTCACATATGGGGAGGAAAAATATTCCATATAAGAGTTTTAAAAAAGTTTTGGTTCAGAAATTTGTTACAGATATTTGATGTTTGTAGAATTGCTTTTCAAATTCTGAATTATTAGTCAGGATGTTCATGATGATCCAAGGGTGTAAGATGGTGAAGAGACACTGTAAAGTTTGAGTTTTTGGGTGGGTGGATGTTTAGTACTGTGGAATGGAGAGGGATCAAAATGAATTGAAAGGTGAACTGCATATGTGAGTGTTTGTGTCTGACAGAAGATGAAGGAACATGTGCATGAAAGGCCTATAATCAGTGTCGAAGGATTGAGGGTTTGTAGGAATGCATTTCTTGATATACATGGGGGATTTTGAGAGGTTGCTTCCCAGACTCTACAATTGGCCAAAGTTTGGAGTAAGGATGGATTGCATTGGTGCATTGGAAGAAGCATGGAAACATGCTTTATAGTTCCACAAGGGGTGTGTGACACACACTGTGGCCTTGCCATTTACATCAAAAAGTATCTTAAGGCAAAAGAAGAATTATGAAAACTCAAATATTTCACCATGCTAAAAAATATAATCTTCAAAAAAAAAATCCTCTAAAAGAAACCAAAATCCTTCAAGATATTATTATAACTCTATTATAACTAATCTCAAGTTTCAACACAAGCCTGACAAAATATCATCTTTCAAAAATCCTCCTATAAAAATAGACCTATTATTATTACCTAAGGGCCAAAATATATCCCTTAAGCTACTATACACTCTATAGTGAATCTAAACACAGTATCCTTGCCTTGGTAGGCAAGGCCAACAAAGTTGAAGTAAACACTGAAGATACTAAACACTCTGAATTCACCAACTTGAGATTCTATAGTGGTCTCATAGAAATAAGGATAACAATTTCAAGTAATTTTGTCAGAGTTGCTTACTTGAACAAATGCAAGCCACACTTACTAAACAATCTATCCACACTTCAAATCTTGCAACTCACACTTGTGTTGGTCCATGTATATATATATGTATGTATGTATGTATGTATGTATAATCATGTATAATATATTAGGCGTACATATTAGAATTTAGCATACATAAAATACAAATGCAATATTTGATGTGCAATTTTATTTTATTTTATTTTTTGGAATTCTACATAACCATCCAACCCCCATACACCACCACAACGCATGCCCATTCTGTGGCTCAGATGCACCCACGCTAGGTTGCTTATCCACAAAATTTCACATCCCGAGACTTTTTACCTCACCAAAATTATTACCAAACCCGCTAGTAACTTTCGAAAAAGCCAACCAGCAGCAATTCCGGGCTAATCGTTCCACCTTACTTTCTAGCGCAATCCCACCCGTTGATGTGATAGATCCGACCGCTTGGAAAACCATATCCAAACCCTAACCGAAGCTCCTTCTCTCTCTGTGTCCTCTCTCCTGCGCTTGGTGGTGTTCCTTGCGTTTGCGCTCCGTTGGAGAGCTTGCGTGGTTGTTTGTTTAGGACGGGGGTTTTTTTTTTCTTCTCTCCTGTAGCTATGGCTGCATCGAGGATGACTATGGCTGTGTCTAGTGCAACGATTGGCTCTCTAACGAGCCGCTCGGAGGGCGTTTTGGTGAACAATGCTTCCCGGGGATCTTCTTCTTCTCTAGGAGGAGTACTCGGTGGCCTCGCTAGTAGAATCAAAATTGTGCAGCTGAGAAAGTCTGTAAAGAATTTTTCTACTACTGTGGTCCGCGCTGGGGAATTGGAAGACAGTATCTACAATATTAACCTCGACTATTTGACGCCTCCGCTTCCAGATTTCAATACCTTGCCTGGCTATGACCGCAGCAGCAGCAGTCCATCGCCTTACGACAGTCCACAGCGCTCCAGGCCCTATGAATCTAGCGCTCCGCCTCCTGTGCTCGAGGAAGGTCCCAAGCTGTACGTAGGCAACTTGCCCTGGACGTGTGACAGCCAGCAGTTAGCAGAGATCTTCCAAGACTTTGGCAACGTCGAACTTGTTGAGGTATGTGAATTGCTTAAGTAGTATTTTTGTATTTCTGCGCATGGAAATGCCGATTCTTTTCCTGAACGCCATGGTGTCCTTGGGACAGGGGATATCCAGAGACCAATGTAGCTGATGATGTGTTTTCATTTTCCAGGTCATTTATGACAGAGAAACTTCCAGAAGCCGTGGGTTTGGTTTTGTGACCATGGGATCACAGGAGGAAGCCACGGCTGCCAAAGAGAAGTTAGACGGATATGTAAGTTTTTGCTGTTGCTGCATTTTTCCGTCCTTGGAGGAGACCCTGAACTCAATGTGCTGAGACTGAATTATGGAAAATGTTAGCCTAATTACAGGTTACTGTAATGGTTCTCTTTTCAATTTTGTGTCCTTCACTTGACAATCCATTACAGGAGTCTTTCCTAATTGGAAGCATATCCAAGTCAGCATCTAAGTCACCACCTTTTTGTTCTGTATACTGAAGCATGGAATCCAAGTGCCCCCATTTTAGTGTTTCCAGATGTCAAAAGTGATGATAAAGTGGTGATTCATTGATAGGGTTTTGTACACACCATTTGCAGACTGTGGGGGAGGCAGTGACGTGTTTGATCGCCCTGACACCATCTTAACCATTCGATGTCACCTGATACTGGTGCTATGTCAGTTACTTTCTTGTCTTGACTAAGCTTTGTGTTGTGTGGTTTTGATTGCAGGTGCTGGGAGGACGAGCTCTGACAGTTAGCTTCCCACAGGCCAACCGAGGTGGTGGAAGGCCACCCAGTGAAAGGCCTCTGCGGGATAGGCCTTTTGGTGGTGGTGGTGGTGGTTATGACAGTGAAAACAAACTTTTTGTTGGCAACCTATCTTGGTCAGTGGATGATGAAAGTCTTCGGGCGAAGTTCAGTGACTATGGAAAGGTTTTGGATGCCAGGGTGATCTATGACAGAGAAACTGGCAGGTCTCGTGGGTTTGGTTTTGTAACCTATTCAAATGCTGATGAAGTGAATGATGCTATCCAGAATTTGGATGGAGCGGTAAGGCAACTTCCTTCTTACTCTGTTGCTTTTCTTATGTTCATCATACAGAATTTGCACTCTATAGAATTGTTTGGTTCATCATCAAGTTCAGCTGTGTTGCATCCTGTAACACTGGTGGGTAGTCTGCTACAGGATTATGATGGGAGACAGATAAGAGTGAACTTGGCAGGAGACAAGCCTCCACCCAGAGCACGTGAATTCTGAGTATTTTCCTGTTTGGACAAGTAAGTAGCTAGTGTGCTTCTTGTTCATAGTTTTTTCAATTTTGGTAGGTGTCCTGATGTAAGTTCTGCTCTGTCATATAATTGAAAACAGCATGGAAGATGGTTTAAACGTTTGTGATATTTCATGCTTTAATCTCTAGAAACATGCTGCCTTTGAGTCCTTCCACAGCTCCCAACTCCAGGGTATCTTTTCCTTTGGAGAAACATTTCTAGGCAGCTTGTTGTAATTGACATTCTGATAGAGTTCAAGCAACAGCATTAGGACCTTTTGTGTGATGAAGGAAAACAACGAGAGTGACTTTTATGTTGGTTTTGTTTATTTGCCTTCTCAGTTTATATCAAAGTTGATGCAGAAGTCTGATCTTGCTAAATGTTGGCATAAAGTTTAGAAAGTGTTTTTCTTGCAGAGGTTCCTTTTGGGGACTGTATTGCCTTTCCTCTCAAAAACATTTGAAAGCAACATTTCAACATTCTTACTCTTCTGCTGCTGTGACAAGGGGAAAATGGACAGTCTGGCAGTTGCTTTGTGCAAGCCATGTTTGTCAATTGACATGGTGAAGTTGTGCCACACATGCTTACAGAGATCTGTTGATGAAGGGTTTTAGGCTGTTCTCTATTATTTCACCAAAATGTGGAGTACATGATACTGATGATGGTGGATCGTAGTGATATAGTTGGGTATGAAGATCAAATTCCTTTGTCCAGCAGGATTGTTGCCACTGACATTACAACTTCAACACAGCTGTTGCCAGGACCTTGTACAGGTGTCAATTCTGGTGTCATGTTATTCTGTAAGGAAGTATATCATGGGTTTTATGGTTCTTTTGAATGGCTTGTTAATCTAGCATGGAGAGCTTACTGTGCCCTCATGTTCTCTGTGTGATTCTCTTTTTTGTTTTTCTTTCCTTGTTTGGTTCCTTTCTGGTTTTTCTTTGTTTTGTTTTCCCCTATCTATTTGGTTTCCTTGTCATTTCCTTTCTCTTTTCAGTTCACCCCTTCAACAACACATAAGAGAGAAAGTCCAACAGCGACTTCCTGGAGCTGATGATGGAGCTGATGAAGTCAGTGATGATGTTATGGTAACTTGGTCATGACCATACATGTTGATATTGAATGTCTCTGGACATGGGATTTGACTGGCAATGTTGTCCAGACTTCTCCTTTATTCTGTATTTGGTGAAATTGGTTCTCAGCCTTTCTTTTCCCTGTTGGCTTTTACGATTATGGATCTAAGATATCTCTAATCTTAAAGACTGGATGACTAGGTGACTCAATTCTATTCAGGGTGAATTGAATACACCAGAAGCAGGGAGACAGTCCCCATACAATATTTCCAACCTTTAAAGTCTGTGCAGGGAGTTATTAGCAATGTTGGCAGTCCAAACTGGGTTTCAATAATGGGTCTGATATGATACTTCCAATATTTGTCTGTGCAGGGAGTTTTTGGTATGTTGGCTGTGCAAACTAATTTTCAATAACACAGTATTCTATCTATTTCTTTGTGAAATGCAGTTCATTCCAGTGTTGTGATCAGGGTTCTTTTTCTCAATTTTGACAAGTAGGTGGACTGGCGATCATTCACAACAGGAATGAGCCAAATTTGGATAGATGACAGACTGGGAAAGTAGAATTTCTTTAGAATCCTGGCTAGTTCTGGCCACCAATAGGAACTGACTGTCTAGATATGGGGACATGTTAGTTTTTCCCTCCAAATACGGAAACTTTTGCTCTTTTTTTCCTTCCCTAAAACCTTTGTACAACTTGCACTGCGTTTTGTTTTGTTTTGTTACTGCGGTGTGAAAATTTGCCCAAAAGTAAATGAATGGTTGTGATGGTTTGCAGTTTGCAGTTTGCAGTGTTACAGTTTGATGCTTTTGTGACTTGAGCTGATACTCTTTTGTTAGGACTGGTGTCTCGTGTGTATATGGTTCAGGATTTACACTCTGTGTAAGTGGAAATTGGTTTCAATTTTTTTTTATACACCAGATCAGTGTAAAGTGTATATAGTTCAAATTCAAATGAGTAATCTAAGGTAAGTGTAAGGCCTTGTAAATAAATTTTTGCTGTGTAAAAACATTTAAGTGTAAATGAATCACACTAACACTTTTTTTACATGCCATATTAAACAATGTACGTGTAAAAAAATTTAAATGGTTCATTTACATGTTTTTTACCCTTAGTTTACACTCCATGTAAAGTCTGTGTAAATCCCAAAAAAAAAAAACATGCAAATTCAATTGCATTCACATGAAAGGTTATACACATGCACTTTCAACGACCACTATCTATAATAAAGTGATAATAAAGGCATAAGAATTCGAAGGCAAATAAAAAAACCAACTAGGTATTATGTTCATGTGTAGCATGAACAACATAGAATTAAGTTCACGGATACATGTCCCAATCTTGGATGCAATCCTCTACATGACCATCAACCTCATGAGGAAATTCAAATTCTATGACATCTAAGATGTACTCTTCAACATCACCAGGTCCACCCAAGTCTACAATTCCTATCTTCTTTTCAAACCCACTAGTTGGACATTTGGCCAATTCTTGATGAGAAGAACAAGGAGATCCAAGTTTTTTGCATTGAATCAACATCAACGAAGGCTCGTGAGAATCCTTGCAATAGAGAACACACATAGTCTCTTTCAACTTGATTGCTAGGAATACCAAGACTGGCTCTAGCTAAATATGCTATTGTAGGGAATCGCTTCTCATGCTTTGACCACCATAGAAGGGGGTCTTTTGCTTCTTCCAAAGGCACATCAAATGTGCAAAAGCAAAACAATTCCCGATGCACTTGTACTTTCACATAGAATGAAGAACAAAATTAGTTATTGGAATGTGTCCACTAACATCTATGAACTACAAACAAAAAAATCAAATGCATTCATTATGGGTTGTAGATTATTAAAAGAACACTTGTTCCAAACAAGTCTCTTCCTCAAATATTCCCATTCCAAAAACAACATTAGAATGTTGCACAACCTCTTGCACGACACTTGAGGATGCATTCAACTACCCATGTAGTTTTTGATACAATTTTTGGATCGTTGGGAACAAATACTAAGTATCATAAACTATAGTAATCTTTATGGATGAAGCATGGCCAACATAATCCTTGACCAAGCTTTTGTCCTTAAACTGAGGATTTAACATCAAGGCTAACATATTGTGGGCTTTAGATTGTTTGAAAAAATCCATGAAATCTAAGAAAGGCCTCAACACAATAGCCACCTGTAATTGCATGTTAACACCAAATTATTTCACTTTTATGTGCAAATCCATCTCTTTTACAACATCAATCTTTGGTTGCAAATCTAACTTGTCCTTAGAAAGCTGGACATACAACTTGATGGTAGTGGCAAAAACATCTAAATGTAGCCAATATCCATGATGTTGGTTCACCACACATGTAAACACAACAAGAGATAGTGCATCACAAATTGTTTTGGCAATTGTCCAGGTTTGTCCATATGGAATCCTATTGGCTTATAACACATGATGATAGCCGTTAGATATGCTAAACATTGTTCAATCATAACCACGTTGGAAGCAAATAATGTTTTTACCAGAGTTACCAATTTTCGTTCAAGTAAACCAAAATCCAAACAAGCTTGCCTCCTTTTCTAAGAAGGATGCCAAAATCAAGATGATCAACTTACCAAATTTCTTCAATCATGTGATGCAAGCTTGGAGTGAAGCTTGTGTAGATTTGATGTCAACTATTCCCAAATCTTTGGAAACTGTTCCAAAATTAGTCATTACATATTGAGCTGCTTTACTCATTGCATGCCCAAAGCATGTCCCATCAAATGGAGTAAGTAAATTCAATGTTTCACAAGATATAATTAACTTCAAGGTTGTAGTCATGGTACCCAATTGGTTCCCTCGTCTTTGACATAGCACAAGATCTTCGATGTGAGCTTGAACTTTTCCAACAACGCCTTCAATTACTTTGCTAACCCAACACCTATAGTGTTAATAGCTTCAAAGAGTCCTATCATTACATGTTGAGGTTTCTAATTAGCAAATAGGAGTTGATCACAAGAACAAAAATGTCTTGCTACCTTCTATTCATCCATAAATCAAATTTGGTTGTGGTTGTAGGTCTTGCATGAATCAAAGGCCATACATACAAAGCTAGACCTTTATCCACCATGGATGGAATAATCTCTTCATACAATGTTTTTCGAGAGGGGGACACTAACTTTGGATCAAGTCTCAACAGCAATCTACATATCCACACGTTTTCACAAGTGTTCAAAGGAAAATATCCTTTAGTTGTAAGCAACACCGAATCCTCTAAATTTTTTTTATATACTTCATCTTATTTTATAAGGGGTTTTGCTTCCAAAGAAAGATGAAATTGCACCTAAAACAACTTTTGGGCATTTTCTGGCCAGTTACATACACTTAACTTTGTCAACATTCATAGATTGTGAACCCCCCATGGTTTTATTTGTAAAAACTTCAACAACATATGTAGTAAGAAGATCTGGCATGTGCAACTTCAACATGCCACTTCATAGAACTCGTCTCAAAAGATTTGTTGTATGCAATTATCCATTTTCCCCCTTTTGTCTTCTTCTCAATTCAAAGTAGGAGGTACAATATGAGGGAAACAAATGGAACATCACAATTGTTAAAATTGATCACAATCTAAATTATCTCCATTTTTTACGACAAAAAAATGCCCATGGATAGATTTGTGACTATAAGCAACCCAAAGCAAGCTTGCTTATGTAAAGTCAACAATGATGTAACTCGATCCTCTTCCCTACTAGTAGAATTTGTTGTATTCATACTAACACCTTTAGAAAAAGATGTTCCTTTAACGTGAACATTACATGGACTAACTTGCACCACGTGGACAACATTTGTATCATCCAACAATGGGGTTGAAGCATCCATTGGTTCTTCCTTTGTTGCCATTGTTTAAGCCTTAAATAATACAAAAGAGAAGACTTAGAAATTTGGTTTAGTTTTCAATCTGAAATCAAAATAGATGCATGTAACTTAAGGTAAAAAGTAGAAACTTATTTGAATTTGACTTGTTGAATGTGTTGGAGCTCGTGTTTGCTGCTATTACTACTTGTTGGAACTTTGACCACTAATGGAAGCATAGTTGTGTTTATTGTTGCCATGTCTGTCGTTACTTGTTGAAGCCTTTACCATTGATGGGGGCACAACTATGTTTACCATTGTGATGTCTATTGCTGCTTGTTAGAACATATGTTAAGACACAATTATATTTGTTACTACTACATTTACGTTTACTATTATTTGTTAGAGCTTTTGTTGTTGGTGGAAGTGTAGATGTGCTTGTTTATTGCAGTGTTTATTGATGTTTGCTAGAGTATCTGCATTCCTATAATACAATGATGTTCAAGCAAATAAGAATATAACCAAAAAAATGTGACAAGTTGGTAGGGTTGATTTGTTCACTTGAAGCCACTGTTGAGTTCGGCAATGGTGGTTTTGCAACACATGACATTGACTTCCTCCCTCCGACCCCTATAAACAAACATAATGGCGGGAGTAAACAAGAGTTACCAATGGCATTCCTTGTTTTATAGTTCATAAGCACTTGAACTATTTCTTTTCACCTTTACAAAACAACAACATGGGGGCAATAATCAAACACACAAAAACAAGCGCCATCATGTTCAAGCAAATGTTCAAACAAACAAACCAACAACAAAAACACAAAAAAGCCTAGGCCAAGGGGTTGTTTTGTGAACGAAATGTTCACCTAGAAGTTGACATTGAGCTTGATAATAGTGATTTGAACCACATGATGCTAAACATGTCTCCTGTGCCTACAAACAACCAAATTTTTTTTGGGGGGTGGGGGAGTAATTGAACACACAAAGGTGAGGCTATTGATGGTGGTCCTCCAACACTGCGCACTCAAACATTACACTAAAACATAACATCCATGACTAAAACATAGTGTGACTAGTGTCCAAAGGTAGTCATGGAGTAATATGACCTAGTCATATATGATTTTAATCATGATTATAAAACTTTTAATCTCATATGACTATGATATTACAACTACATGACTAGTAATTATGAAAGGAGCTAGGTTAAGTAAAAATGTTAAAAAATCTAAAAAATCTTAAGTAGGCCTAGATAGACATATTAGGTCCCAACTAACCCCTAAATATACGCTTAGGTGGATTTAAATTCTTCTTAATAAGTGGCCTTTAAATAGGCCTAGGTATATATTTTAATGTGAATTAATTTTAACCTAGTTTAATTTAATTTAATCCAATCTAAGTTAACCTAATTTAACCTATTTAAGGCTAACTGATTATAAGTAGCCTAATTTATTTTAAATAAATTTATTATTTTAATTAATCTTATTTTAACTTAATGTACCATACTTTAACATATGTAACTTAATTTAGTTTGATTTAGCCAAGTGTATTAATTTGAGCAAACTTTAGATTTCATCAAGTTTAGCCAAATTTATTCAAATTTAGCTAGTTAACCTAAGTGGCTTAATGTAACTTGATTTCACCAATTCAAACCAAATTTAAATTAAATATCCAAGTTTAATTGAATTTATTCAAATTTAGCCAAATAGATAACCAATTTTAATTAAAAATTTGTGGGTTTAGCCAAAGTTAACGAAAATCATTTAGTTTAACTAAACTTATGTTTGTTTAACCAAGCTTTAAAATGTTCACCCAAGTTTATCAAAATATAAGAAAATTTATCCTAGTTTAACCAAAATAACATAGTTCAGCAAATTTATGTTATTTAAACCAAATTCAACAAAGTTTTACGAAATTTATCCATGGGTTTAGGCTTTGTAAATTTACAACATATTTAGTTTATAAGATGACCTTTTATATTATATTTTAAACTTTGTGTTCTTTTACATTCAAACATTGAAAGATGATAAATCCTATATGTGAATCCATCATTTCACATCTAATGTTGTAAATGGATGGCAAAGGCCTTACACTATTTAGAAAATGTCTAAGGATCAAAACTTGATCCTAACATGTTGACCAAGTTTGACCATCTTGATTGTGGTCAATGTTGGGGTATGTTGATTGATTGTATGTACAATGAATGTAAAACATTGATATGATATGATTTTTTAAATATTATTTTTATACAAACTGTACATATATGGTATATAAATAATTCAAAAAATGAATAATTATTTTATAAAATCAATATGCCAAAATACATTTAAATATATTGAAATAATAATATGTAATTATAAATATCTAATATAATATATAACAACATATATAATATTATATATATAATATTTCAATAGTAATTTGTAGTCATTAGTGGCATATATGATTACAAACCCAATCATGGATGTAATCATATATCCATCTTCTTGGTGTAGTGAAAACATATAGAAAAAAACATGAACATAAGAAGGAGGGGGTGGGTTGGGGATTGTGAGCATTTGGAAGACTCTTTAAATCCACGAGTTAAGAATAGTTAAGCAAAGGCCTCAATGCCAAATCTTAGGCTTTGAATATATAATTCCACATTAGGTTCAATATGCATTGCAATTTTGATGTGTTTTAACTTTAAATATCTAGGTGTTAGCCTTGGTGAATTTCAAAGGATTAGTTCAACTTTGTAACCTTAACCATTGTAACATTGAATGGTAGGCAAATCATTGATCTTGTTTCAATTCACAATTAATTCCTTTCATTTAGAATGAACAATGTTTCTTTAACCATCATTATGAGCGTACGTTGTACTAGAGTTGCAATTGTTCACACTAAATCAATTTAACAAATTGTTCATTCTCACAAAGACTAGGAGAATAATCTACAAGAGCAACCCCCCCCTCCCCCCCCTTGCCCCTAGCTCTTCAAGCTAAATAAAACAATTTAAAGAAAACCAAATTAATAAAGAAAAAAATGAATAGCCCATAGGATAGCAATGAATGATGAACTTTTATGTGGTGTTGGTGTAATTTATTGAAAACTAGTTCTATTTGCCCTATACATGCTTAGTAAAACCTAAAATCATACATGCATGTCTATTATCTTAGGGGAATAATAAATTTTAATACCATAAAATGCAACATAAATACAAACAAATCAATCAAGTAAAAATTAATTTCATTATGATTTTTTTTATTAAATCTTCATCAAAGCGTTGTTGAAGTTTTTAAAGTAACATCAAATTAATTAAAAATATTTATATCTCAAAAAAAAATTTATATTAAAATTTCAATTTATTTAAAAATTGATGTGTTTTATTTTAGTCAATTCTTGCATAATCCTTCAAATCAATTTTTTAGAATCCCATTTTAAGAAGATTTAAATACTTCCCTACCTACTTAAGTAAAAAGGTATGTAGGTAGGTTCTACCTTCCTAGGCTAAATACCTATTCATATAAATAGATACTTACATAAGTGGTACATAGATCGACCTAGGTGGGTAGGTCAAACTAGGTATCTACCTAGCTAGGTAGATAAGTAAGTTGGGGAGGTAAGTACTTTAAAATTGTGCATAATTTATTTTTTTGTTTTGGGTTGATCCTTTTGATTAGCTCATCCCATGTGCACAAATTTCTTAATGTGAAATTGGATGACCAAACCCCCTTTTTATATAGTGTTGAAAATAGGAATGGAGAATAAACAATATTGGATAAGTTTTGAAGTTATAATTTTTTTAGAAACTAAGTTGTAATTCCAAAACCGTCTTCATGCTTTATTTTCTTAATTATTTAGATTTCTAAACAATTAAAGTACATGGTTCGCTAGATAATTAGATAATCATTTAATTAATAATGATTAAATTTACATATATTTAAACTATAAACTATTCACTACAAATATTTAGTATTCACTATCAATTATTTAAATAAGTAATAAATTTTAATATTTAACAAACTAGCTATTTAGTTATTCACAAGTTATTAATACATAATTCATAGAAAATTGAATCACTAAAATATTTTATTATTTTTAAAAATTTGATCGAATTATAGATAATATTATTAATGTAAAATTAGTTTAATGACTATAATTTTAAAACCAAATATTTGAAATATGTATTCTAAAAGTATAAATCATGAACTCATAATTGTTATTAGAAAATAAATTATTACAAATTTAAAAAAATCAACTAATTACATTACTTACTATATAGTTACATTTATTTTTGCAAAAAATATTTTAGGTCAACTAATTTTCTCACTTGGTAATTATTAACTATAAACACAATAATTTTTTAAACATAACATTAATTTTCATAATTATAATAAAATTACTATAAAATATTTATCATCGATGATTAATTAAAAAATTGAAAAATGAAAAAAAATATAAAACTTTGTGAGATTAAAATCATTAAAAAATTTATTTTAACTACAGTATAATTTTTCCAAAATTTTAATTCAGGTTTAAAGTTATAAATTACAGATTGTGAAGAATTATGTTCAATTAGAAAATAATTATGAACATACTAATTAATTTTTATGTGAAGTAATTACAATGATTGTAAAGTAATGTAACATTAATTAGATTAATTAATGTATTTTAATATAAAATATAAAATATATAATATACAAATCTATGTTATTACAGTAATTATTTATTATGATTTATAATTAATAAACATAATCATTTATAACTATTTATAAAAGTGATTTATTATGGCTAACATTAGTAGAAAAAACCCTTAAAACTCAATCAATACTTTTTTCATTTAAAATAGTAATTTAAGATTCCAAACTAGTAATTCAGAATTCAAATATCAATTTTTAGATCAAATAATTTGTGTTGAAGTTAAATAGCAAATTTCAGAATTGAAATGTCAATTTGAAGATTCAAATAATAATATTCAAAATTAAAATGTCCATTTAAGACTCAATTAATAATTTTCTGAATTGAAATATTAGTTTCGAGAATCCAAAATAATAATTTGAAATTCAAATTTCAACTTTCAAGTCAAATGATTTCTTAAATTTAAAAATTCAGAATTCAAATATAAAATTTCAAGTTCAAATAAAATATTTAAAATTAAAATGTCGATTTTTAGACTCAATTAATTTTTTTGAATTGAAATACTAGTTTTTAGAGTCAAAATTAATAATTTAGAATTCAAATATGAATTTTTAGCTCAAATAATTTTTTTGAATTAAAATAAAAAATTTCAGAATTGAAATGTCAAGTTTTAGATGCAAATAACAATATTCAAAATCGAAATGTCCATTTTTAGACTCAATTAATAATTTTCAGACTTCAAGTATTAATTTTGAGAATCCAAAATAATAATTCGAAATTTCAGGTTGAAATCAAATGATTATTTAAAATGGAATAAAAAAATTCCAGAGTCGAAATATAAATTTTCATATTCAAATAGAATTATTCAAATTTAAAATGTCCATTTTGTAATCAATTGATAATTTTCTGAATTGTACTACTAATTTTTGAATTCAAAAATAATAATTTAAAAGCTTTTTGAATTTAAATAGAAAATTACAAATTCAAATAATGTTTTAAACAATTGAAAAAACAATTTTCAGATTCAAATATCAAGTTTCAAACTCAAATATTAAAAAAAAAGAATTAAAATAACGACTTTTCAGATCAAAAGGTTTTTAAAATTTAAAATTTAAAAATTAAAAATTGAAATATCAAATTTCAGATTTTAAGAAAAAAATTTAAATAGTAATTTTGTATATATATATATAAAATTTTAGTATATACATTAAAATACACCTTTATGTCATTGTAAAATACCTTTAGGATATAACTAATTTGGTGATTATTGTGACTAATGGGACATATCAACCTATTAATGGATGAAAAATCGTAAAATTGATCCAACTAATAGGATGAAATTTTCAATAGTTGCATCATAGTTGTGAGAATGACCAAAATAGTTGAAAGTTGGTCTTGTAATTACAAATATTCCCAAATTTAGTTGCAAACAACTATAAGTCGCATGTAGTCATAAATGGAGTGGTTACATTTTGGCCAATTTTTACTAGTGTCCAACACTATGCATTCACAAGCATACTGTCACGACCCTAGCCTTTGGCTCACAACCAAGGCAAAAGGGCTTGCAAGGGTGCAGGCCAATAATAAGTCATGGAGTCGCATTTTCATGCCCCAAGAGTGCAAAAGTGTGTGAGGGAAAGAACCCTCACAACCCCAAGTGAACTCCCATGTTGGGAGTTGGAGTCCCGGTGGACTCCCGAATGTTTAGAGAGTGATTATAAGGGTCAAAACCCAATGGCTCGAGGAATTCTTTATATCATTGGAAAGTTATTGAAACTTAGATGTTTAAAATGGGCTCGCATCACCCATTTGGACATCTAAAACACAAGTTATGGCCAAAAGAAAGGTCGGGAGTCAAATTGGCAATTTGACTTCCGACCACTAAAAGTTGGGAATCGACCTTATTTCCTTGTGTGTAGTTAGCGTGTCAAACACCCTTGGAAAGCTTTCAGCGAGGGCTACAACTTTGCTTCAGACCTCATATTGATCGAAAAATTGCACACAAAGTTATGGGGCTCCAAAGTTGTGGGAGTCTTGACTTTGGCAATTTTGGGACTTCCACTTGGGAGTCCTGGGACAAAAAGCCATTTGGATGTGGGCCTCGTGGAGAGACACATAATATATTATAAGGGGGAAGGTGGTGGCTTCCCCCAAGTCCAGGCTATTGTGAATCTTGTGAGTCCAAGTTGCCCGTGGCTCATCCTAGCACCAAAAGTGCTTCAACTATGCACTAACCACCTTGTGTTGGTTTTGTGCAGGGCCATGTGCGTAGTTGATGATTCTCACTCTTCCTAGTCCCATCTCGGAACTCTAGCATGCCCCTCTACCCCTCAAAGTGTTGTGAGCCAGGGAACGTGCCTTGATTCCTTACTCTTCTGCTGTTTTCAATTTGGACTCACGTTTGAGTCCATTAAGGAGCCTGGGGGTGCATCACATACAAAGAAAATCACAAACATGAGAAGGTGGCCATGTAGAGAAGATTATGAACATTTCATTCACTTGAAATTTGAAGCCAAAAAAAAGTATTGATGAGGATGCTCCTTGTTGCATAGTTTGTGGTCCACCAAACTTGTTTCCACCCCTACAAATGGATAGTCAGGTGGAACAATTAAACACACGGAAGCCATTGCCATCATGCTCAAATATGCATTCAAACAAACAAAATAATAGTAAAAACATGAAAAGTTGGGGGGGGGGGGGGTTTTTGAAGGGATAAAATAAAAAATTTAACTCAAAATTTCATTAAATTTTAATTTTAG
>Ga0116227_10006748_pt1 | contig 23006 bp, 17 predicted proteins | sample S1TSphgellanicum_FD_89693 | JGI IMG/M metagenome (GOLD analysis project Ga0116227, IMG submission 89693) | Host-associated microbial communities from peat moss isolated from Minnesota, USA - S1T2_Fb - Sphagnum magellanicum MG | ecosystem: Host-associated > Plants > Peat moss > Unclassified...
CATGAAGCGACCCACAATTCCCATCTCATCTAACACTTGCCATAGCAGATCACGGGGCACTGTATCAAAAGCTTTGCGGAAATCCACAAAACAGCAGTACACCTTTTTGCGTTTGTGAATGCTCTGTTCAATGAGCGTTCGCAAAATGTACAAGTTATTCGTGGTGCGGAAATCTTTCCTAAAATTAGCCTGTCCCCTGGCACGTATGCCCCTCTTTTTTGCCCAGCTACTCAACCGTGCCTCAAGAATCATGGCAAACACCTTAGCTAATACATGACCCACTTTGATTCCCCTGTAGTTTTCAAATTGCAAGGCATCACCACCCTTGTGCAATGCATGAATGACTCCAGTAGACAAGCTTGCTGAATAACCTTGTTGTAACAACTTGTTGAATACAATCTGTAGTGGTACATGCAACATAACGCCAGCATCAAGCAGAAACTCTGCTTTGATGCCATCTAAGCCAGCAGACTTGTTACGTTTGAGTCTCCTCATCACTTGCACAATTTCATCTAAGGTTATGTCACAGTTTAATGTGCTACAAGCATCAATTGCAAAAGGGTGTGACAAGTTCAAGACCACCTGATTTGTAGAGCTACCCTGTTCCCTAGCTGTATTACTAGGGCATTGTCCTTCCAATAGCTTCTGGAAGCCAGCAACCAAGTCTGTTTTGCTGATAGCAACGGATCGCTCCTTGGTCTTGGAGTATTGCCTCTAGAAGCTGGCTGGATCTATCTTTATTAGTGCACACAACTGTCGCCCTTGCAGCTTCTTGTACGTGCGTTTCTTACGACACAATAGCTGTTTAAGTTGCTTCTTCCATTCGCGTTCTAGATGGCTATTAGGATGAAGCTTTGCATATGCAGATACTTCCTTGTGCTTGCTATGACATTCAGTATCAAACCATGGTTGATGACGATGTTGTGTTGTATTGGTGCATGCCGCAAGGCAGCCATGCACAGTCGTAGCGGTGTTACAAATGCAATCATGCAACAACTGCATGGCCATGTCAACATTGTTTGTGTCACTCATCTGTGCTGTGCACTGGGCAATATGTTGCTGCAGGTGTTGACAATACTGTGTGCACTTGCTAGCATCATATGGCATGGTTCGACAATCTAGAAAGGTCTATTTTCAGACCTACATAAGACCAGCCTGATTTTTCTTTCCGCTTCCTTTTACAAATGAAGATTAAAAATAAAAAAACAAAAAGAAAATGTAGATAAGCAAAGGATAAAGGAATGAGTTTGAAAACAGTACCTTCTGAAATATGGAAGGTCCAGTCCAGCCTCATAGACATTCCTGTACCCTGCCTTTCACATTTCGAAAGGTAGAACCCAAAATTCAGGGCAGTGAACATCCTGAAAATACAAGGGGAAAAATCAAGCTTGTTATTACGTTTAAAAGGTCTTCCACATGTTATGGGTTAGTTATGAGTAGCATAGCACTCTTGGGGTGGTGTGTTTCAAAAAAAAACCTAACCACCTCTTTTGGAGAGGAAAAAATTCCACTTGATAATGTGCTCCCTAAATATGCTTAGAAACTTTCTGCCAATGCTCTATGTGTAAGGTAAAGCATATGGACAAGAGCATTAACAAAATAAGAGCCCATGCAAGGTGGCAGTTGAGCACTACCAAATTTCAATAGGTCCTCACCCGCGTGCTTTACCGAGTGTGAAAACTGGCCTTGCATTTAGTTTTTTCTTGTGACACCCAATGAGTACTTACTTTATTGTTGATACCTTCATAAGCAGCCCAAATTCTTTTGGTTTCCAAGATGCAACTTCTAATTTGTAAACGGTCAAAACATCCTATCCTCACCAGGGCTTTTTTTGTGAAAATGTAGAATATCGCACAGATGACCATTATTAATGCAAGTCAGGTGCTCTTTATGGGTATCACAGAAAAAATGGGTCAAGAAATGAGATGCACTTAATGACTGCAACAATATTTATAGCATTAGCTAATATCAGGTACTGGCTGCAGGATTAATGAAAAAGGTGCTCCACCGGTGATGCCATTTCAATCTCGTCTTATTTAATTTCGAAGGGTCACTGTCACACTTCGCAATTTGGCAATAAATCGGCAGTCAAAAAAACAGACTGAGCACCACTGCCGGGTTGATGTAGACTCACTGATATAGCCCATTCCGGGAAACTGGAACCTCCAAATGGGTCCTGGGTTTAAACCCAGTGGTGTGCAGGTGAAACTCCTGCTGGCCCTCCGCTCATTCAGCTTGACTTTGGGGGCTTGCCGAAGGCTTCGAAAAACTAAAATAAAAATCATGGCCTATCTTTTGTACCTTTTCTGCTTTGCAATGGATTGTTTTCCATTTGTGCAAAACAAAAATCCCATATTTATTGAGTTTCCCCTGGCTCAATAGTGCCAGGGGGATTGGCTGAGTTATTTCAAACCTGGTGGTGTACAGGGGAAGCTCCTGCTGGCCTTCTACCAGTGAGCTTGACATTGGGAGCCAGGGCGAATGCCCCTCACATTTGGATCAAGATAAAACCCCCAGAACCCATTTAAATAGCCATATTAGGGCCCAAGTATTATTGATTTGGACTCACGGATCCTCATAAAGTTTTTTGGAGACGATATTTATAAATATTTAGAATATTTATAAGAAATTAAAATGAGTTTTAGGGTTTTTACCATGATCTCATTGTGGCAATTCGCCTTGCCCGACTTTGGGGGATTGCCGACAACTTTCCAAATTGAACTCCCAGGTTATTTCAGTGACAAGTTGTTAATCGGTTAGTGGTTTCGACGGTGAAGGTACTGTCTATGTGCTGGTTCACCCTGGCTCAATAATGCTAGGAGGATTACCTGAGTTACTTTAAACCCAATGGTGTGTAGGTGAAACTCCTGCTGGCTCTCTGCCATTGAGCTTGACTTTGGGGCTTGCCTATGGCTTTACAGGTTGGGTCTGCTGTCATTCCAGCCTTTTTTTTTGGTTTCTCAGAAAGTGCCCACATGGCTACAGAAGTCCTCGACTCCACAGTCCAAGTGGCCATACTTTTTTAAATATTATTTAAAGGAGGTGGCGCTCATATGCTGAAAAATGCAAGATATTGGCTATAATTTGTGTGTTGCAAATGAAGGGCAGTGGCTATCAAAGCCAATTTGAAACATGCCAATAATGGCAACAATCAACATTCCAAAACAGACTTAAACTACTGTCTAGATTTAGGATGTGATGTTGCTAGCTCCATTGTCTTATAAGTGAGAAGCAAACTGGCCATCACACAATTTTCATTGAAAAAAACTCTCATTGAAAATAAAGTTTCAAACCAAGACCACAAATTTTCATATCTTCAAATGCAAGAGGTTCACTAAGCATACTAAGATGATGGAAACAAAGGGCTTGGGCCGGCAAAGAACATAAAGCTATTGCCATGATGAACAAAGTCATAAAAGTATGCAAGCAGCAACTATGCTGCTCTTGAAATGTCTACCAGAATGTCAACTACTACCATGATGGGAAATTTTTTTAAAATAAGCAAAGGCAGGAACTGCCCTACTCTATAAATCTCTACCAAAATGTCATCTATTGCTAGGGCCTAGGATGGGGAAAATCATATAAATATGCAAAGGTAGTAACTAGGCTATTCTAAAAATGTCAGAAAAAAATATCATCTATGCAAGAATATTATAATGATTAGTTGTTCCAATCCAAGCATCAAATGTGGTAGCATATGAAAAACTCTCTAACTTTTGGCTATACATGCTAACAATAAGAGGAAGATGAGGATCTAAAGTAGTTCAAAGCTTGATCTTAGAAATGCAAAAGATGAAAAACATTTCTCATCTTCTACACTCTGTAGAATGTGGACTATGGCCATCTTTGCCAATTTAAGATATGTAAAGAAAGAATCTATGAGATTGGGAAATGCATCAATTGTCCTTGATATTCAAGTGAATGAATTCTAATCAAAAGGTGGCTCTATGGCAGCCTTCGAGTTGTTTTTCATACACAACTTGAACATCCCTTATTGCACATCTAGCCTCCAACAATCAAGTAAATGGTGTAATGAACTTGAACTTGTGAACTCGAAAAGTTTGAGTTCACAATACCAAGCTTTTAGTACTTCCAAATGCTTAATAAAACTATCGTCACAATTAGATATATAATGCCTATGGCATTGAACAAGGCACAATGGGGGAAGCAATTGTCCAACTTTTATTAATTGGGTAGTTATAGTTGCAAACCAACAAAGATAATCAAAAAAAGAATACTTATAAATAGCAACACACATTGAAAACAAGCAAGGGAGCTACACCCACAAACCAACAAAAATAAATTTTTTTTAAAAAAGTTACAACACAGATTGAAAGAAAACAAAGCCCCAAATGGAATATGAAAGAAAACAAAATCCCAAATTCAAAACACATCAAGATGAATAAAAAACAAAATAGGGTAAGAAATTTACTTGAGCTCATTGTAATTTCACTTGTGAAATCAAACTTTGAAAAGAATCCCAAGTCACAATTATTTGAACCTTTGATATTGGGTTGTTATGCATGGCCCATAGTTTATCACCATTCACAATGAAAGCAAGCTATTCACTAGAATAATTCAAGTTTGCCACCCACTTCTTGTGGATGTGGTTATGGCTATTATCCAGCAAACCTTTAAATGCCTAGAATTCATCACTGGAAAATGATGAATTGCCATCATTGTACAAATAATAGAGCTACCCTTGAAGGACTTTTATTATAGCCACCATATCACATATGAAGACATCACATTGTTGTGCAAATTGCACAAGAAAGTCAATGCTCTTCAACAAAGGTATGATGCAACACATTCCCAACATGTAGTAAGGATCAACAAGTAAGGTTAGATTAACCTACAAATGCAAAAAACATTACAATAGATAACATACAATGTAGGAAACATATAGAAGTTTAGGGCAGAAAGTTACTTTGGCAGCTTGGTTGTTGTTGCTATCATTAGACATCTTAGCCAAAGGTGACATGTATTTTGACAAAATTCTCCTTAAAGGATCCAAGAGAGATGTCTAATGGTTTTTCATGTTTTTTAACATTTTAAGCCCTTTTGTTTCCATCATGTCGAAGTAAGTTTAATGATGAAGGTGCCTTTTTGGGCTATGAGCAAAATATGCATGGTAGCTTTATAACAAATCCTCAATGCTATTCACTATTCCTAGGGTAAACAATGTCTTAAATGCAAGATTTCATCTATGAGCCATGAAATGAACTCCAATGGAAAAAGGTGCACAATTTGTGTTTATTTGTTCAATGACCCCAGTTTTAATACCTTAGAATGTACTTACCCCATTAATCTTAAAACAAAGTAGTTTTTCAACAATAACAACATAACTTAAAACCTCCACCATTTTATAAGGCCTCCATGATGACAACAATGAAGTTGTCAACTCCTACTCCATGAACAACTTATTGAAGATATAGATAATCATTGGAAGTCTCACCCAATTTTGCATCACATTAGCATGTATGGAAATCTATCTCTTGTTATCAATGGTGTTCACTTCATCACATGTCATAGCCACATAATTGGAAGTAAAAACACTCCTTAAAATTTATTAATCATTTGTGTATACATGAATATGAAAGAACCCTGAAGTATAAGTTGGAAGTTTATCAAAGGAATTTTTTAGACTTTGTTTGTGGTAGTCCAACAAGTACGAAGGCATCCAACTAAGATGAGGAGATTAAAGTAGGACCCTATGGGACAACTCAAGAAGAGGAGGTACATACTAAAGAACCATAATACCTCAAAAGAAGGATAGCTCAAGAGGAGAACGTGCAAATTGAGAAACCACGAGACCTCAAAGAAAGGGCCTAGGAAAAAAAAGAACCATAGACAACTTAAGAACAAGAACAAGTGGAGATTATTCCATCAATAGAGGTAGAGGTATAAAAAATACAAGCCTTCGAAGTAAAACCACAGATTGAGTTGATGGAAGAGAAAGTTAGAACTATAGAACCAAAAGTGCGTACAAAACCACTAGTTATTGTACTAATTAAAACTACAAAGATTGTAGTGGAGAAGCCAAATGCTTAAAAGGTTGCAAAATGTTTTCATTTCAACTTTTGTCATTTCACAAGGATTTTAAGGATGAAATTTAGAATGTAAAAGGGGTAATGTTAAGGGGCTAGGCTGATTACATTGTTTTAGATGAATAAGGCAAATTCAAGATAAGGATTGATTATGGAACATTCTAGGTTTGAATTTTGAATTATTGTTGGTTTTGAATCATGAAAATGTGACTTGAGATTACCTAAAGATAAGATTTCTAGGGAACATGATTTCATTATTTAAACACATAGTTTTGGGAGTAAGAAAATAGTTATAGGCACTTTGCAACAAAAAACCACAGATTTTGTTTTTGATATACCACAAAAGTTATTTTGTTATTTTGATTTTATTTCAACAAAACATGGGATTTTATTATAATTTTGATTGAGTTTTTAATCAAACAATGAAGTATAAACTTTTGGAGTGATTTCCATATTCATATTATTGTGTGAATTTTCAATAGTATCAAAAATGTAATGTAATCAATTGTAATCTTGTTTCTGGATTTTTCTACATTGTATTTTGAAGTGCAAATTTTGGATATATGAAATAATCATGAATTTGGTGTTTTAATGAATTGTAGATTTAAGTGTGTTTAGAATCAAAGCAAAAGTTGTGAATATGTGCATATTGTAGTGCAAATCTATTGTTATAGTAATGTGGAATAATTTTGCAAGAATTAAATCCACTTCTACCACAAACTTTGGCATGTTCAAGGTTTCCCAAATTGCATTGCTAATGTGCTTCAATTTAAATGCAATGTTCTTCAAATTCAAGGCTAGCATGAAATTCACCTAAGTCATTTTAAAGGCCAGAATTGGAAAGGGGGAAAAACTTCAAATGAAATGGACTAACACCAACATCATGTAGAAGTAGAGCTGATGTAAGAATGGAAAACAACTTATGTAACAAAATGGAGGAGGAACAAAATGTAAATGCATCCCTTGATTCACTTTCAAGAAAGCCATTCTCAACAATGTTTACCATCACAAACAATATGTGCAGAGTTAAACGATATTGACCATCGATGCATATGAAACTTCAAATTGTGTTCCAACCGGTTTCTTGGACGAATACTAGTGCAAGTTCAAGGAGTTGAAGTCTTGCAAATTGACCTCTAACAATTAAATGATAACATAAATAATGTTACAGTATCAAAAAATCAAGCTCCACTAAACCTTTAAAATGATTACATTAATAACAAAGCAACAACAAACAAGGAGAAGGAGGAAGAATTGTTTAACCTAGAAGCCTTGAAAACCATTAGTATGATGGTTAATGGCAATATCACTACTTGAACACCATCAAGAACAATTTTTTTTCCTTTCGAATCAATTAAGGTAATGGAATCGTGTTAATTATGAACAAACTAGTTAGGTCTGAAAGGAGTTGTTAAAAACTTATGAAGTTCAAGTGATAAAATAAAGAAAGTGCAGGAAATTTCAACACGATTAAGCAAAGAGTTCTTGAAGGTCAATTGAGAGAAAAAAAATGCATGAAATGTCAACACCATAGTTTAAGCTAGATGTCACAACCCTAGCTTTGGGCTCACGACCAAGGCAAAGGGGTTGCAAGGTTGTGGGCCAAGAGGAAGCCCGGGAGTCACACCGCATGTTCTCAAGAGTGTAGGAAAGTGTGAGGGAGTGAACCTTCACACTCCCAAGGCAACTCTCACTTGGGAGATGGAGTCTTAATGGACTCCCGAATCTTCAGAGAGCGATTACATGGATCAAAACTAAATGGCTTGAAACGTTCTTTATATCATTGAAAAGCTCTTGGAACGTAGATGTCTAAAATGGGCTCACATTGCTCATTTGGACATCTGAAACACAAGTTATGGCCAAAAGAAGGGCCTGAAGTCAAATTGGCAATTTGACTCCCGACCATTAAAGTTAGGAATCGACCCAATTCCCTTGTGTGCAGATGGCACGCAACATACCTTTAAAAAGCTCTCAATGAAGGCTACAAATTTGCTTCAAACCTCATCTCCATCGGAGGTCTACTTGCAAAGTTATGGCCCAAAGTCGTGGGAGTCCCAACTTTGGCAATTTCGAAACTCTCACTTGGGAGTCCTGGGACAAAAAGCCATTTGGATGATACCTAGACTTCATGAAACTTAGGAAATACACTATAGACTAGACACGGGAGGTGTGAGGGAAAAGTTTTCAAATTGGTATTGTCATCCATTATTTATAGTTTTCAATCTTATGCATGTGAGGGAGTTGAAACTTTTCCAACTATTTCTTTTTGGAGTGCCCCAGCCAATGGACAAAAGCCATGTGTTAAATAAAAATAGGGCCAGTGCTTGGAAAGGACAAGGGTTTTGGTGCCCTTAGCTCTTTATTTCATGCTTTCACCTAGGTGAGAAAAAAAGGTTCATTAGTAGCTGGATTTCGAAATATGTTGAGTTTTGAACTTTTGTGTAATGTAGTTGCAGATTGAATTTTTTATGAAGATGAGGTAGAAATGTTACTAATTTTTCATGTTTTTAAAAGTAGGTTTAGTATTTTTTTCAAATGGGAATTTAATGTTCTAAGAAATTTAATGTGTGTGTGTGGGTTCATTGAGAAAAATATTGATGTTTATCCTTTTTATAAACATTCCAAAGTGTCAACAAATTTTTTATATGGATGTTGTTTATTATAAAATGTCATCCAAAGTGTGTTTTCAAATGTTCGGATTTTCAAGTTACAAGTTTTGGTCCTCTCCTTTTGTTTATCCGCATTGTGTTATTTTTCAATGTTTCAATGAATTGCGAACTTTTACTAAGTGGCCATTTGATAATCCCATCAAATGTATGAAAATTGCTTTCAAATGTCCAAATTTTAAGGTTGCAAGTTTTAGGTCATTAGTTTTGTATTTGGTTTCATTTTGCAAATTTGAATATATATATTTTAGACTAGCATGGTATATTGATGTTGTTTTTTGTTATATATGTGATTATATTGTGGTTGACATAAACATAATGTAACACATAGATTAAAGGGCGTAAAGAAAAATGAGAAGAATTTTGCAAATTTTATTCAATTTTTTAAAAATTTGGTGACCACTAGGTGGGCCTCCTTGCATTCACAATGTTGAATTAAATCTGAAATAAAAAAATTGAGTTAAAACTTTTTTGGTTTAGGGTGCATTGCAATGAAATGTACAAATTAATGATAGTATACAAAAAATTGTGAATCATAAAATATTGTTTGGATTAGAGTTTATTAAATATGGTGGTCATCAAGTGCGAACTAATTTAACATTTCTTCAATAATTTTTAGGAAATACATCAAAACTAATGATAGTATGGTCAAAATTGCTTCAATTTGGTGGCCACCAAATGGTTTTGACCCACCAATTATGTTAAATATGGATTGGAATTCAGCATTTGGTCTAGAATTTATGAAACAAAATAAAAATTTATGATTAAAATTGTTGCAATGGCTTCAATTTGGTGGCCATCAAATGGGTTTGCACCCACCTATGAAATTGAATTAAGTTCAAAATCAAATTTTAAGTTTGGAATTATTAAATATGTGTTATGTACTTAAATGAATGCCAAACCCTAAACTAAATATTTTGATGCATAGTGCACACACAACATGCATAGCAACAAGCTTGTTAAAAGAATTTATCTATAACTACTAGGAAGAATAAAGTGAACACCACACCCTAAATAGAATCTCCTCAAATGCACAATGCACACATTAAAAAAACACATAAAAAATTGCTTGGATTGAATTGGAAACGAAAAATTTACCTTTTTCATATGAAAAGTAGTCTTTTTAGTTTGAATAAAGAATCACAATCTTGCCTAGGGACTCTTGCTTTTCAAGATTTTGTGTTGGGATTCACTCACAACATAAACAATTTTGAATGCACTCAATGGCATTGTAGCTTGCAAAAATGAAAACCTTAGCTGGTTGCTTGTAAATGTTCACCCTAAAAATCTAAATCTCAAAGTTTGAAGAGATCTATTCCTTAGTAATAATACCAAACTTCAACCTATTGTAATAGGTGACAAGGAGGTGATAAGCTTTCCTTGCAAACATGAAGCTATCGCAATGAGCAACCGAGTTTCGACAAATGTTAGATAACATGTTTTATTTTAAAATATTTTTATAATTCTAAAAATAAATATAATACAACATTTATACAATTTCTATGGATTCATTATATTTTTAAAGGTTGGGAACTTTACATATATACCAAAAAACCATGTTGATGTTAAATGTGTTATTTACAAATTTTTTAATGAAAAAAATAAAAATACCATTGTTGTTCAAATGTATGAAATCATGAAGATTCAAATGCATTTTTTATTCAATTACTTGATATTTCGGTTTTAAATGTTTTATAGATGTGTATATCACGAAAAAAAAATTTAAAATGAAATTTTATTTATTTTCATTTGGACAAAATATGAAAAAGATAATAATGGTCAAAGTTGGGTATTTTTGTATGGGACAAAGAATGATGTGAAATAATGTTGTAAATTTATCCCAAATCTGTCGCAACCCCACTTTTGGAAGAATGTGAGGATGACATTCACACACCCCAAAATGGGGACTTGGGAGTCCTTCAGGATTCCCAAAACTTCAGAGCTCGATTGTAAGGGTCAAACACCTTGCCTTGAGGTGTTCTTCATATCATTGGAAAGCTATCAAAGTGTAAATGTCGAAAATGGCCTTGCATGGACCATTTGGACATTTGTAGCACAAGTTATGGGCAAAAGAAGGGCCGAGAGTCAAATTGGTAGTTTGCCTCCTGACCACTAAAAGTTGGGAATCGACCCGACCTCGGTGTGTGCAGGGGGAGTGCAACACACTGTTGGAAAGCTCTCAAGGAAAACTTCTCAAGGAAAGCTACAAGTTTGCTTTAGACCTCATCCCAATTAGAAGTTTGAGAAAAAAATTATGACCTCACAAAGTCTCAGGAGTTCAAACCGGGACAGTTTCGGGACTCCATTTTGGGAGTCCCGGGACAAAAAACCATTTGGGCGTGGGTGCGGTGGAGTAACGCAAAGATACTATATGGGGGAAGGTGATGGTTTCCCCCGAATCCGGGCCGTGGTGAATCTTGTGAATCCAGAGTCGCCTGTGGCTTGTCTTAGCACTAAAGGTGTTCCAGAAAGTGAACTAACCAACTTGTTGGTTGGTTTGATACAGGTTCGAGTGAGTAACTAAGTTTGTCCCTCTTCCTAATCATATCCTAGAGTTTCAGCACGCCCTTCTACCCCTTTTAGTGCTAAAAACTAAGAGCATGCTTTCAAGTCCCCACAATTTCGCTTTTTTAGAAGCCAAGGCCCATCTTGGGTCTAGCTTGGGACTTGGGAGTGCGTCATATCCTTTGTCAACAAGTTGAACTTTGTAAACTATATGAGTAGATGAAAAAATATTAGTCCACACACAATACATGCACTAAATATATTCAAAATGCAAATATTACTTGTGATGAACCAATAAAAAAGGCTTGTCACCAAAAAATAAATAGGACCTACTTAAAACCTACTTACCTACCTACCTAGGTGACTTATATTTAGGCCTAGTTTAATGGCATAACTTTAAATGAAACCTAAGAAAAGAATAATGTAAGTTTTTAAAGTAGGCCTAAGTTGCCTAAACCTACTTTAGGTGCCTAAACCTAGGCCTAGTTTCCTAGGCTTCAACTTTAAGTTCCTAAAGTTGCCTAAGCCTAATTTAGGTGCTTAGTCCTAGGCTTAATTGTCTAGGCTTAAACTTTAAGTTCCTAGACCTAAGTATCTAGTTTTAGGCTTAGTTTAAATTTAACCTAAGTCATTTAGGTTCTAACCACATGGCATAACCTAAATGGCTAATGTTTTAGATACCATGTCATTTAACTTATGTGTCCAATGTTTAAATGCCATGTGGCCTGACTTGGGTGGCCAATGTTTAAATGCCACATGACATTTAGCCAATCAATTAAGGTTTGATTAGTCACTTCAGTGATTAGTGCACAAAACCACCCATAAAACCATTAATTATACACATGTTGCCCAAACACCGTAAAAAACCACCAATTGTTTTTTGAACCAAACCACCAAAACGCTTAGTTAATGGTTTATTTATCCCACTTGAGACTAATCACTACCTTAAACCACCTAACTTAAAAGAAAGTTGTGAAGTGACTTTCTATCCCTTTATTTTCAATTCTATGAAGTAATTATCTTCGAAGGTACATATGCTATTAATGAAGGAAAAATGCAAAGTGTATTTCTAGATATTAAATTATCTTTGTTGTTAAAAACCAATCATTTGCTTCTTATGCATCATTTATGATTTGAAATTGATAGGTATATTTTCTAATTCAAACATTCCAAATCCTAGAATTTTACATTAAACTGTTAGCCACTTAAACCAACTTCTAAGGATTTGAAAATATGTTCAACTTGACATCAGACCTCTAGTCACTTAAAACATTGTTCCTATCACATACGTTAACCAAATCTAGCTTGCATTAGTTCATTGAAAAGTTAGTTACAATTTGTTGGACACTTTAGAAACTTCACTTTTGGGGGAAAATAATAGGTAGGGTGTTCTTTACAAGGGGTATTCACCCAAGCTAAAAATGGTGACAAACTCATTGGCAAGAGAAATTTCATGCAGCCAACAGGAAGGCCCAAGCATGCACTCAAGGTGCCTTTCTTTTTTTCCTTTCAAGCTTGGGTGGGGGGGGGAGGGGATTTTTTTTCATTTTTCCCTGATATTTAAGTATTCAAAATTCAATCATTGTTTGAAATATTCACATGGTTTTTGACTTGTTTGAACAACTTATGAACCACGTGGTGATATTATCATCCACATCATGAAGATCGAAATGTGGTGCCTTATCATTGTACTACATTGATATTGTGGGGTGCACACATGAACATTCAACAAATCACATCTTCATATTGGTCACATTATCTTTTGAAATATGCTATGAAATGTGAACCACAAGGCACTATTAAATTGAATGACGTTAGTGCAAAAAGTTTGGGATTGGTTGATGCAACCCCTTTGTAGCTTCAATTGATTTTAACAACAATAATAGCCAAACATGTATTTCTAACTAAAACAACCTTATCATGTTTATAAATCCCAATCATATAAAAAAATGTTGGTGTAAAGTATGTTGACTCAAAACAGCCAAACTTGTGTACAAAAATGGTGACTAAATCCAAGATACTTGGATTTCATCCCATTGATATATATTGTGCACAACCTTATAATATGGCCTAATACACATTTACAAAGTATTAGAAACAATTTTCTCCACAACAATAAGAATTGAAGAAGAAGAGATGTTTGGGCAAAGACAAATTAGGATTTTTCTTTTATAAAAGTAAACACTTAGTGTGGTTCACAGACTTCAATCTTGGCAAACATGTTGAACCATTTTTTATCAACATATTGTTAAACAATGTTGTTTTTTTTAAAGAACGCAAATTGATATCTCCCACAAATCTAACATGATCATATTATCATGAATGTTTTGTTTGTGGTATTGTGAAGACTTTTAATTGTTTGCAAGACCTCATATTTGAATATGGGAAAAGAAACTTACATGATGATGAGAAGCAAAATCAGATATACAACATGATGTTGGAGAAACGTCCTTTTGAGAATTCACAAAATTTACCAATCAATATCAATATTGATTTTACATGTGTTGGATCACAAATTGGTCTAATTGATCCAAATTATTGGATAAATGATGTTGGTGATTCTTTGGATAATAAAATTTTGTCACATGAACAAATGCATATATTCAACATCATTTGTTCTAAAACAAATGATTTGCATGTCATTTTAGGTACATAACTTATTTGACTTTATTTCATTTCAAATATTAAAATAACTACCATCCAGAAGTTATGCATATTTTTACTACATTTATGAAAGATATATTGTGGTAATTAATATTAATATTTATATCATAAAACAGAAATTCTACAAAATACTATGCATATTTAATAATTTTATAGTCAATTATTCTTTTAGCTATGCATATTCATTATATGTGAATGTATTTTATGTTAGGAATTCCTAGTAGTGGAAAGACATTTTTCATTCGATATTTGACCGAATACTATATGTTATTGGAAAAAAAGGTTATCCTTACTATAACAACAAGATGTGCAACATCAAGGCTTAGTTCAAAAGCTTCAATTGTCCACAACACATTTCATATACAATGTAAACGATATGTTTGGCCATTACAAGAACTAAGTGTGGAATTTCAAATTCTTAAAGAAATTGACATCATCATAATTGATGTAATGTCAATGATGATGAGTACATTGTTGCAAAACATTGAAATTAGACTATGGCAAATTGAGAATGATACAAATGAACCATATTATTTTAAGTTAGTGATTTTGGTGGGCGATCATGCACAACTTCCAGCAATATGTCATTGCCATCTGTTAGACACAAAAAATTATTGCCAAAAACATTATGTTTATCATGTGATTGATTGGAATTCTGCAACATATCATACTTTGAAAACTTCAATAAAACATGTTGAAGATCTAGAATATTGTTCTTTTTTTAACATGATTCGTTGTCAAACACCAATAAAACAAGAAATTTCATCAATTTTGAACAATTGCCACATTGACGAAGATCTAGTAGAACAATACATTGATGACAAAACAACAATACTTTGCACACATCAAAAGGACATTGATTATTACAACAATTTGATTCTTCACAAGAAATTTCCAATTGACCAAATTTATGCTATTCAATTGGGGACAAATGCAAGGAATGTTGAACATTCAATCTTGGGTGAACAATAAAAGATTCAATCACATGCAACATCTTGCATTGGGAGCATTGGATATGTTGATTGAAAACTTTGATTTAAAAGTTGGTGCTGCACATGGAACCACTAGAATCATAACAAAGTTAGAGTTTGATTTAAAAGATAATGTTTGTAACATTTTGTTGCATTCAATCCATTAGGATATGTGCAAATAGTTTGGAAAAAATCAATTCAAAACAAATATGATTCTAAAGGACATTTTTACAAAGCATCATTTCTTTTAATGCTAGGTTATGCAATTACAAGGCACAAATCCCAAGGTGCAACGATATCATCCAAAGTGATGATACATGTTCATGAATCTTTTGCATGAGGATTAGTGTATTTAATGTTATCTAGAGTCACAAGTCGGAAAAAAATGAAAATTGTTAATAATTTTCAACCTTTGGACATATAACTTATGTTGCCATGGTTTTTTTAAAATGTGAACATTGTTGTAAATTGAAATAGTAACACATGTATCCTTGTAATCTAGTATGCACTATGTGCAATTCTTTTGATTGGTTTTACCAATCTCCTTTCCACTCAATGCGCAAATTACGCATATTTTTCTAGGTTCAAATCCTAGGTTGAATTATACTTTTAAAATTTTAAAGATGTAATTTCTTACAAAAATCCCAATTGACTGGCCAAATGGCAAATTTAATAGCTTTCCTTGTGTCATTATGACATTGGTTTCATGAACCATTGGAACAAAACAAATAAACAACCTTCCTTAATGTATATAGATTTAAAAAAAAATCATTTGAACTTTTATTTGCTCATGATTGTTTCAAGGTTTAGATTTTTTAAGAATTAATATGAGATGTACCCACATTTAATTAATAAAATCAATAATAGGCAATCCAAATGTTAATGAGTGTTAATTGGATTTTGATGTTTCAATTTCCAAAAAAACCACAATATGAAAACACACATTACTTTTAGAATCATTACACACCTTATAGAATTTTGATTTTTTAAAAAATATGAATTGAAATGTCTTTCACCCACTTTGCATTGTTTATTATATTTATTGAACATCAATTTAAAAAGGTTTTGAAACAAAAATTTATTTTGTTCCTTCTTGACTATGACCCCTTGCACATCCAATTTATTTCATAGAAAAAAAAAAAAAAAATGACTCAACAATTGAAATGGGAAAAATATGAATACCCTTCATAAAATTGAACGTTAGGCCTACCTCCACTCTAGGTCACAGAAGGGACCAACTAGTTAATGTGATAGTGTTGCAAACCCTTGGGGGCCATTGGTTGTGTTAAATTGATTCCCATACAATTTTTATGTTTCCTAACATTGTATCCCACTAACATTTGGGATCAGCCCAATCAATTGATTTCCACTTAAGTCTCTGAAATACAAGGAAAAAAAATGAATCAGTGCAATCCCTTGACCTTTGTGGAGACGATATATTTACAAACATATCCATATTAACTTGTAGTTCAAGTATGAAAACCAACCCCAATTCTTTTACCTGGTTTGGGGGTGTTAATTAGCTTATCAATATTTGTTGAGTAACAACTATTGATTATGCATAAGGGTAGGTTATCAAATAAATGGTTGATAATCATCAATTAATCCTATTGGTCATTAGCTGTTTACAAAGTTTTTAAAAATTTAAGATTAATATATTTACTTTTTTTTCCTGTTTTTTGGTTTTCTATCATAAACATGTTTTGCATTTTAAGGTTGATAACCTACTTAGACAATAATTAAGTTATCCTAATAGGTCATTAGATTTTTGAAACTCAATACCATATGGTTAGGTTATTATCTAGTTATCAAAATATCAATAGTTGGCTTGATAATTGGTCAAAACTCAATAACCAACCAACACTGATGAAAACCCTTGGGCTAGGGACATTCCCAACTGGATTCAGCTACTTCCTCATCCTAGGCCCCTTATTTTGGGAATGCCCCCACCCTAGGGCTTTAAACCTTAGGCAAAATTACTAGGGTTCAAATGTATCACAAATTGTATCATTGGCAAAATATTACACATTTCCTCCCAATAAATGAACAATGCAAATGAATTAATACAAAGGCCTTGTCAAGAACAATCTCAAGCAAGATTGGAAGATACTGTAAATGGAATGGCTTTAGAGAGAAATTTAGTTTAGACTTACAACTGCTGAAGGATCATAAGTGCATTGAGGTTTGGAATGTTTCCAGTGAAATTGTTACCATGTAGATCCCTGGGGAAAAGTGAGATTTTTCCAAATGATAAGCATTTGATCATTTACATTTGCAACATGCATATGATATCTGAGCACTCACAGTATTCAGCAAATAACATTATATCAGATGAAGTTGTGATCAGAGTTTTTAGACGCCTAAAAATAAAGGAAAATGTTCCTTCATTGATGCTCATCCTAGCCTATGCACATGCATCTTCCAACTCAATATTGCCTTCACATACATGTATTTTTAATGTGTGTTGTAGAGTATAAGCAATTTGGTTAATAGGAAAAGAGTTGCTTACAAAATTTGCAAAGATTTCAGGTTGGCAATCTCTGCAGGAATGGGACCAGTTAGCCCTGGGTTGCTGGTCAAACTCCTGCAAAATATTTGTGGCACAATTGTGAAAGAGTAGAACCATTGTTGAAGAAACCTATTGCAAAGGTCACTATGCTTGGCATGTTCAGAAATTAGAACCCATTGGACCTATATGTGCCAATTATGAGCTTGAGTCAGGCTCAGACATCATTTAAAAAAATTATGAGTCCAGAATTCATTTGCACATTTGAAATAACTTGAGTGCATGGTTAACAGTTAGCTTTGAACTTACAAGATGACAAGATTTTGCAGATTTCCTATTTCCTTTGGCAAACTGCCCACTATAGAACCACTGTCCAAAGTCCTGCCCATTCACCACCCACATGTGAGAACTTAATATAATCCTAAGACATGGAGAACCCCAAGAGATCTTTGGTGCCATGCACATATGTACCCATTGAAAAACATGTCACACTACATAAGTACTTTTGCCGTATTTATGCAAGCAACCTCCAGATATATGAGTCAAGATATTAAATTGGTGGATGGTATGATCAGTTTCTGAATGAAGCAAACCAGTGTTCTTTTCAAGCACAAAATCTAGTCAGAATATGATTGGAAACAGGATTCTCATGAAATAACTTAGTGACTTTTTATGTTGCCAGGTTTTGCAGCCCCCACCTTGCCAGACATTTTTAACAATTTATTGAAGGCTACCAACAATATAGAAGGATTCTTAGATTCTTTCATTTGTCATAACTCGTAACCAAACCTGGCTAAATCTTTTTATGTATCATCTTCACCTTAGCACTCTTCTATTGAAGTCCTTAAAAGAAACATTGAAGGACATCCTACACATCATCAACATAATTAACAAAAACTTGGTTCATTATCTTCAACCCTAATAACCATCAATCTAGTTTGTGACCCAAACATGAATTTTTAGTGTTATATAAACTCTTACAAGCCAACAACAACAATATCAGTTGAGATGCCGGAGTTTGAAATGGTGTTGCTGTTGGGGTTGATGTATTGTAGGCAAAGTACTCCTTTCCAAGGTACATCAACAAAGCAAGGAAAGGCAGAAGTGTCATTCCATCCTGGCAAATTTGCAGCAACCTTGGGAGTGCTCTGGTTCCATGCTTCGAAAATGGCTTGCAATGCGACCACTGTACAATATTCACATGAAGAGCAAGTCATGAGTAACACTTTTTCAAAGTTTTCCAACAAATTACACACAAAGTAAATGAGTAAATTGTCTCTTTACATAGGTCCATTGTGAGTTGTATCTTCAAAGGTTCACTAGAAAAGATCAATCAATATGGAAACAAAACACATGTGTGAGATATCAATTGATCACACATGCTGATAGGTGGAGTAACACTAAGATTGTGTGAAAGGTTTTCCCAGTAGCTTGCCCATGGCAGCCCTAACATGGACCCATTGTAACCTATCAAATTCCCAAAATACCATGGAACTTCTCAAAACCACAGAAATCTCCAACACATGAACTTTGAACCGCCCTATATACACCTTCACCTATAGATCATGAAACTCATGATTCAAATTCCAATATCTTGATCTCCACAGATGATCAAGTGCTGTCCCAGAAATTACAGTTTACCTAACTGGGCAAGACGGCATACAAATGCCAATGATAGCAAAATATAAGAAACATGTGAAGTAGATACATAAGAATTGAAAAGGGGCCAGAAAATAGAAATTGAAAATGTTTCCTTTGAAGACATTGTGAACGGAAAACCACACACCTGTAGCTGTACATCATATAGTACACATGGAATTCTCTTCAACAAACTATGCTGCAATTACATCATAATATAGATTGCAAACTTTGAAAAACTCTTCCATCTATAAATAATGACACCCAAACTGTCATATAACATTAAGAAACTCTAGCAAGAATATAAGTCATTCACCTCCAAGAATCACTCTGATTCTTTGATACAGGGATGGCATTCAGATATTTGAGTTTTCCAGATCTATATATGGAGTCCTTGAATTCCACAAGGTATACTGTAGTACTACATGACAAGTTCAATATTTCAGTGTCAAATAATTATTCTATTTTGGAGATCGCATGTCAAAAGATAAAATATTTCAGAAGATTCTAAAAGATTTTTTAATTTCCATTGGAAAAAAATTGTTCTTTGATATTTATTTTTATTTGGAAATTTTTACCATGTCTAAAAATAATATAATCAGTTGTCAAAGCTGCCCAGGTACGAGGGGAGATCCAAGGCCCTAAGAGCTGTGCAATTGGCCATTGCTCCTAAGCCATGCATTGTCTTGTCTATGTCTCCAAATTCCCTGTTCCGTCCATTCCATCATCAAAATGCACCATTCTTCCTTCTCAAAATTGAAAATTATTTTAATATTGATAATTTTTTAAAAAGGAGTTGAAATTGAAAAAATGCATTTGTAAAACAAAATGTTTGAAGCCATTGAATTAAACATGCTTTTGACTTTTGAAGTTATGAAGTTTAAAAATGTGTCTTTAACAAAAAAAAGTTTATTCATTTTTAATGTGTTAAAAAAAATGAATGCATAATATATATCATGTATGATCAAGATATAGTTTTAAAATATTTAAATTCAAAAGATAATTGTAAATTGAACTTCAAAAATGTAAAATTTGAGTTAATAAACTTACACATGTGAATGGCACATCTCACCCACAATCTTTAAAAAAAGACTTTTACTTTTGCACCCTTAGCTCCTAAAATGATGAATATTTTAAATCATCAAAAGTCATGAATGTCAAAAGGAAAGGATGCCAAAGTGCTACAACCTCTTTAATGCTATTTTCATCTTCCACATCAAGGGAATGGCACTTCAAAATGATTGCGTGTTGGGGGATATTTGATCATTCCTTAATAATAAAAGGTTCCCTAGAATTGGACAATCTTGATACCAACATCTTGTTAATTTTTTTTTTTAATTGATATTTACCAAAACTATTAATAATTGAACTCCCAACTTGTAAAGAATTATTTTTTGTTTTGACCATTGGGTTACTATTAGAAATACACAACACAAGGTGTACTTTGCATACTTATTCTTCAATTGTTGAAAATTTGAAAAATTAAAGAAATGCCAATTATTAATCATAGGTACAATATTGTACTCAAGTGAGTTCACAATGGCTTACCAATGGTTTACCCAAAAACACCTTTTGTTGTTTGAGTTATTAAAGGTTAGTTTCCCAAATTTGGAATAGCATTCCAAATAAACCATAGTGAAATAAAGTCAAAATACTAATAAATAGGTTATTGCTCACAAGCCACTATTTTTCTCACACTCAAGAATGTAAATGAATAAGCATTCTTTGCAAATTAGGTTATTGAAGGTGAGTTTCAAACATCTATCCATGGTTGGGAATAAGCCACCATCTCATTCAATTTTACAAGTTTTGGCCACAAAGTTGGTGATAACAAGAGAAATAGTTAACTGGCTAGAACAAAAAAATATTGGTTTTCAAGTACAATTTAAGAGGTGACCAAACCTGCAAACCTTTATTTTTAAAGCCACCAATCCCAAGATTGATGAAAGGAGATAAGTACAAGTTGAAAAATATTAAAGGCTATAATATTATGTTGGTGGCATGCAAAAAACCTATGGTCTAGAAATAGGATGACCTTGGGGGATTTTTTCCCAAAAAATCATTTGTACGTATAAGTTGTACCCTTCCTTTTTTTTGTGATGACTAAGTGGTAGTCAAAAAACAATTGATGCAAATAGTCTATTGCATCCTCCATTGAAAAACAAGGAGCCTAATTGGAAGTGCCTATTACAACTAAAACATTCAATTGCAAGGTTGGTTGCAAAACCTTAGTTTTTTTCCTTATGACAATTTTGTATGCAATAATATTTTTGCCCATCTGTTTGCAAAACTCCTGAACAATATGGATTGTTTTCAAGCCTGCAAACATAAATAATAATCATTTGGTAGTTGACATGGATTGCATAGATGTGTTAAGTAAAGGTTTTCATTTATTTAATTAACTTCACAAAGATAAAACTACTTAAAATTTTAATTTAGTTTGATCAATATTCCATCACATTATACTAATATATTAAAATAAACTTGACATTTTGTCTTTAAATCACATAACCAAGAATTGGAATGAGATGGAGAATGCATTTTGACTAGTTTTGGAAGTCGTCATAATATCTGCTTACATGATAATAGTAGTCACATCATGGATGTCAGATGAGTTGTAATCCACACATGAGATATCATTTTTCGTAAGACTTAAGGATTGTAGATGCCCATCAATAGTGCCATTGTGCAATCTCCTACTCAATTTCGAGATGTTTCTTATGTTTAGGGTCCCATTAAGGTTGTTGTCGTCAAGATTCCTGAAACCATTAGTTGGAGAAAAACATGTATTAAACCTACATAACTATTGAACCAATTATAGTCCCAACATTGTAAACTTTTGGTTATCTTAAAAATAGTTGTAAATTCAAATCACCCTATAAAGTCTTACTCAATGTTATTTAAATTATAACCTATTTAAATATTAAAGAAAAGTTGCTTGTTCAAATAGTTATTACAAACCATATTTGGGTCAAAATTAGTCTATAGGATGATGACCAAGGTTAAAATGGAGGCCTTCTATGGTGAAAAATCATTTCATCGCACTTAATTGGCAAATTGACTGCTTCATTTTTAAAATAGTAGATAAAATATTTCAAGGTGAGTTTTGAGAAATAAAAAAGAAAAACGTCAATTTTTTTTTTCAAAACAATGAAATAAATTATAGATTACAAAAATTGAAACTTTAAGAATATGATATATTGTAAGTTACGCAATTTTGAATTTTTAAAAATCTATATACATACATTTCAATCAACTTAAACCAAGGTTGAAAACTTCTTACATGTTTTGTAATCTTGGAAGGGAGGCCAATTGATATGGAAATGCACCAGATAACCCACATCCACGTAATGATCTACAATTATCACAACACCCATGCACCTTAAACAAGTAGTTTTATGTTTCAAGCATAAAATCAAATAATGTAACAAATATCAAACAACATCATTGTTTTGACAACCTTTAAAAACTAAACAAGATAGTAGATCATTTTCAAATTTAACTTTCATTTACATAACAATTCAAGCAACAACCAATAGTTATGACAACTGAAACACAATTATACATTGATCTTGTAGTATATTGTAAAGAACCAAGTCATGAGAAATCCAACTACTAGATCTTGATGTGAAATTGTTGTAAGGCCAATTATGCTCAATTATTGTCTCGGATAATTTACTAAGCACATAGAATGCAAAATATCATTTGTCATTTAAGGCTTCATTTCATATTCATAAAAAGTAAACGTTGGGAAAAAGATATGCTTACATTGTTTGGAGTTGATTAAATTCAAAAAGCCAAGTAGGAACTTGTGGTGAATTGAACTCATTGTAACTCAAGTCCCTAATGTAACACATGTGAACATTTTAAATTTGTCAGTGACTTGAATTCAGGATGAAAATGTCAATGATTGTTTTATAATTTTCTTGCAATTAAGATGAATTGGATGCACACACCATATCCCATGTGAACCTAAAATAAACACTTGAGTAATTTATGATTAATTGGA
>Ga0116227_10006749_pt1 | contig 23006 bp, 24 predicted proteins | sample S1TSphgellanicum_FD_89693 | JGI IMG/M metagenome (GOLD analysis project Ga0116227, IMG submission 89693) | Host-associated microbial communities from peat moss isolated from Minnesota, USA - S1T2_Fb - Sphagnum magellanicum MG | ecosystem: Host-associated > Plants > Peat moss > Unclassified...
TAATCGCCTTCTATACTATCATAGCTTCCGGTTTGTTCGCCAGTGTAGCTGCCTAATGCTTTTTGAATGGCCGGAGCTAAAATGCGCTTAACCAAACTGGTTTTACCTGAGCCGGATACTCCGGTTACCACCGTCAGGATCCCGATAGGGAACTTAGCCGTTACGTTTTGCAGGTTGTTTTCGCGCGCGCCTTTAATCTCGATAAAATCGGTCCATGGGCGGCGGTGTTTGGGGATGGCTATTTCTTCGCGATGGCTCAGGTATTTGCCGGTTAAGCTATGGTCGTCGGTTAAAATTTCGGCATAAGTTCCAGTAAAGATCAATTCACCACCGTGTGTTCCGGCTTCAGGGCCAATGTCTATAATATAATCGGCGGCCTGCATTACTTCTTCTTCGTGCTCCACAATAATTACGGTATTGCCCACATCACGCAAAGACCGAAGCACGCCGATCAGTTTTTGCGTATCGCGGGGGTGCAGGCCAATACTTGGCTCATCTAAAACATAAATAGAACCCACCAGGCTGCTGCCTAATGATGTAGCGAGATTAATGCGCTGCGATTCACCTCCCGATAAGGTGTTGGATAAACGGTTGAGCGTTAAATAGCCCAAGCCTACATCGTTTAAAAAGTTGAGTCGGTTGATGATCTCTAATAGTAAACGCTTGCCGATGGTTTGATCGTGCTCATTCAGTTTCAGATCGCGGAAAAACTCATAGGCTTTATCCAAAGGCATTAATACGATATCGGTGATGGATTTACCATCGATCTTTACATACGATGCATCCTGGCGCAAGCGGCTGCCTTTACACTCCGGGCAATTGGTTTTGCCACGATAGCGGGAGAGTAGCACACGGTATTGTATTTTGTAAGTTTGCTCTTCGAGTTCCTTGAAAAAGTCATCTAATCCACGGAAGTATTTATTGCCTTTCCACAGTAATTGCTGCTGCTTATCGGTGAGCTGGTTATATTGTCGATGGATAGGGAAATCGAATTTTAGCGATTCTTTTACTAACTTATCGTTCCACTCGCGCATTTTTTCGCCGCGCCATGGGGCAATGGCACCTTCGTAAATGGTTTTGCTTTTATCGGGGATAACCAGATCCTCATCAATGCCAATTACTTTGCCATAGCCTTCACATTTTTTGCAGGCACCGTAAGGGTTGTTAAAGCTGAAAAAGTTGGGTGATGGCTCTTCAAAACGCATCCCGTCTAATTCAAACCTGTCGCAAAAAAAGCGTTCCTTTTCGTCTTCATCAGGTAACTGGTAACGCACGTAGCAATCGCCTTTACCTTCAAAGAAAGCGGTTTGGGCAGAATCAGCAGCACGGCTCAGAGTTTCCTCTTCGCTGTTTTTATTGATGCGGTCGATAACTATTTTGAGTTCTTCGTCATCTTTTAAAGTTTCATTACCTACTTCGATATCCTCGAGCATACTCTCGATACGGGCCAGCTTGCCACGATATTCCACACGGACAAAACCTTTTTGCATCAAAACGGCTAACTCTTCTTTTAAGCTGCGGTTATTGTGCGGATGCAAGGGGCATAAAACGGTAACGGTAGTATCATCGGGCAACGACCCGATGAAATTTACAACATCCGTAACGGTATCTTTTTTTACTTCGTTACCGGAAATAGGCGAAATGGTACGGCCAATACGCGAGAACAGCAACTTTAAATAATCGTAGATCTCGGTAGATGTTCCTACGGTTGACCGTGGATTTGACGTGATTACCTTTTGCTCAATGGCGATGGCCGGGGCAATACCACGGATATAATCCACATCGGGCTTGTTCATCCTACCCAAAAACTGGCGGGCGTACGATGAAAGGCTCTCTACATAGCGGCGCTGACCTTCGGCATATAAGGTATCAAAAGCTAGTGATGACTTACCCGAACCCGACATACCTGTAATAACAACCAGCTTATTTTTAGGGATAGCCACGTCCAAATTTTTAAGGTTATGTACCCTGGCACCCTTTATAATGATATTTTTGTGTGAATCCTGCTCTGCTTCTATCTTCATCTAAATGTTAAAAAACCTTAAATATTTGTGTAATAAGAACAATGTTCTTAAATTGTTTAGCAATTGCAAAAATATGGCTTATAGCTGGTTTAAAAATCAGAATTAAGTATTTTATTATTTGCAGATTGTCAAAATAATTATTTCATTTGAATAACGAATTTAGTCACTAAAATATTTCCCCTATAGATAGCAACTCTACTTTATAAAATTTCGTATATTAATTTAGACTTAAAGTAGTAATTCTATGGATTTCCAACAGACCAGTGACCAGGATTTGATCCATCTTTATATTGGCGGCGACGAAGCCGGCTTACAGGAGCTTATACGCCGTTATCAACAAAAAATTTATACTTCTATTTATTTGCTGGTTAAGGACGAGTACCTGGCCGAAGATATTTTTCAGGATACTTTTATTAAGGTGATCAATACCCTTAAAGCCGGACGCTATAACGAAGAAGGTAAATTTTTACCATGGGTGATACGTATTGCCCATAATTTGGTGATAGACCATTTTAGAAGAGAGAAACGCACCCCGGTAATTAATAACGGCGACGACTTTGATATTTTTGAAGTGCTTGGCCGTTATGACGAGAGTATTGAAGATAAATTAGTACGCGAACAAACCCACCGTGATTTGAAAGCATTGATACACCTTTTACCATCGGAACAGAAAGAAGTATTGATTATGCGCCATTACGGGGATTTAAGCTTTAAAGAGATTGCAGATATTACCGAAGTGAGCATTAACACCGCTTTAGGCCGAATGCGTTACGCGCTGAATAATTTGCGTAAGATGCTGCAGAGTAAAGAAAGTACGTTGAAGTTGAATAATTAATAGTGGTTGATGGCCGAAAGGCCGATGTAGAATTGTTATTATGTATGGCGATGGGTTTGAAAACCTGTCGCCATTTTTTGTTTAGGCAGGTTATTTTGCGTATATTGTATTGATGCGCAACGCGCATGTCGATAAGCGTAAAGCGATTTGGGTGATACCTAAGACTGATACTTGGGTGTACCCAAGAGCACCTAAGGCACTCTTGGGTATTGAATTGTACAAAACGGCCCTGAATTGATTGGGAGTTGATTTTGTGAGATTATAGGTGAAAATACCTAAGAATACCTAAGATTTGTTATTGCGGTTATTTTGATTTCGCATTAATTAGTGTAAAGAATTGAAGGTTCCCAAATTTTATTTCACATCTCAATACTCATATCTAATTAAAATGAAAACCCGTATAACATAGCACAAATGTTTGCGTTGGTATAATGTGCGTTTTTTTAATGCAATGGGGTGTTTTATTCCGCGTTCATCTCAATACGAAACGAAGATGAAATTTAGATGAAAAAATAATGAGTCGGATAAAATATTTAATAAGCACCTGCGTTTTTAATGTATATTTAATCGCAGAAAAATTTAAGAACGCTTATGGCAGAAACTTTTACATCAACTATTAACTCAACTACTAACGCTTTGGATATGAATGAGCAAGAAACCATAGAAAGCATAGGAGCTGATGAAATTGTGTTTTACAATTCCATCCGTGCTGATCTGGACCAGATAGCGATCCACCCAAAGGCCGATACCGTTCAGAACATCCTGAATCATTCGCAAAATTTACGTTAGTAATATAGCAAGGGGCGTGCTTGTTTAAAGTACCTCTTGTTATATTTGTACATGCTAAAACCCGAACGCTACCGCCACTTTGTTGAGTATTTTTCAAAGAACCAGCCCGTTGCCGAAACCGAGTTACATTATTCTGATCCGTTCCAATTATTGGTTGCTGTAATACTCAGCGCACAGTGCACCGATAAGCGCATTAACCAAATTACGCCCGTGCTGTTTGAGCGTTTCCCCACGCCCGAATCGCTGGCGGCATCAACACCCGAAGAGGTTTTTACCTATATCCGCAGTGTAAGTTACCCTAATAATAAAGCCAAACATTTGGTTGGCATGGCCAATATGCTGGTTAATGTTTTTGGCGGGGTAGTACCATCGGATATTAATGAGCTGCAAAAAATGCCCGGTGTTGGTCGCAAAACGGCAAATGTAATAGCATCTGTAGTTTATGATGTAGCAGCCATTGCGGTGGATACGCATGTGTTCCGCGTTTCAAACCGGATAGGTTTAACTACCAATGCCAACACCCCGCTGGCAGTAGAAAAGCAACTGGTGAAATATTTGCCCGAAAACACTTTGGCTATTGCGCACCACTGGTTGATTTTGCATGGCCGTTATATATGTGTGGCACGCAGTCCTAAGTGTGAAATTTGTCCACTAACCTGGTTCTGCAAATATTACGAGCGCACACATACCGAAGCTTATCTTTTGAAGGAGGAAGCGGCTAAACTAAAGAAAGAGGAAGCTGCCAAAAAGAAACGTAAGCTGGATGGTATAAGCAAAGAGCTGAAGAAGCGCAGTGTGGATAAAGATATTTGATTTGCATGCCCTGTATCCCTAAGTTTACTTACAAAAAAAATATTTTTACCAAAAATATTAGTAAATACTAATTTTGTTAGTATATTTGAAGCCAACACAACAAAATAATGAGCAGCGTAGAAAAATTAAAAGCATTACAGCTTACATTAGATAAGCTTGAAAAATCATACGGTAAAGGTACCATCATGAAATTGGGCGATACTGCTATCGAGCCGATCGAGGTGATCTCGACAGGTTCGTTAGGTTTGGATATTGCTTTGGGTGTAGGTGGTTTGCCTAAAGGCAGAGTGATCGAGATATATGGTCCGGAGTCATCTGGTAAAACTACCTTAGCCATACATGCTATAGCCGAGTGTCAAAAAAATGGTGGTATTGCCGCGTTTATTGATGCTGAGCACGCTTTTGATAAGTACTACGCCAAAAAATTAGGTGTTGATGTTGAGAATTTATTGATATCACAACCTGATAATGGTGAGCAGGCTTTAGAAATTGCCGATAACCTGATCCGCTCGGGAGCTATCGATATCATTGTTATTGACTCGGTGGCTGCTTTGGTACCTAAGAGTGAGATCGAGGGTGAAATGGGTGATTCTAAAATGGGATTACAGGCTCGTTTGATGTCGCAGGCATTGCGTAAGTTAACCGGTACCATCAGCAAAACTGGATGTTGCTGTATCTTCATCAATCAATTACGCGAAAAAATTGGTGTGATGTTCGGTAACCCAGAAACTACAACCGGTGGTAATGCCCTGAAGTTTTATGCTTCGGTACGTTTGGATATCCGCAGGGTATCGCAAATTAAAGACACGGATGAGGTATCAGGTAACCGCGTAAAAGTGAAGATCGTTAAGAACAAGGTTGCTCCACCTTTCCGTATAGCCGAGTTTGACATTATGTTTGGCGAAGGTATTTCTAAGGCAGGCGAGATCATCGACTTAGGTGTTGAGTACGAGATCATCAAAAAGGCTGGTTCATGGTTTAGCTATGGCGATACCCGTTTAGGTCAGGGCCGTGATGCGGTTAAACAATTGATATTGGATAACCCGGAATTGATGGAAGAGCTGGAAGGCCGTATCCGTGAAACCGTTACCGGTGATAAATTAGAAGAGAAAGTTTAATAGTTTTTTAGAAATATAAATGTGAATAGCGATGGGTTTGGGCTCATCGCTATTTTTTTTGTTTTGGCATAGTTTGGTCACCAAATCCCAATGTCATTTCGACGATAGGAGAAATCTTTTGCGTGTGCTTGGTATGCTTTCTACTTGTCTACTGTATATTAATCGCTCGCAAAAGATTTCTCTCGTCGGTCAATAGAGCTTTGCTCTATTTTACCTCGTTCGAAATGACATGATTTTTGGAGCTACTCAATCAGCATCTACATCAATACCAATCTGTTTGAGTAGTAATGAAGCATTGAATGTTTTACACTCCCCATCCTTGATCTTATAATCAAACAACATTTCGCCGTTGATTACCTGAATATCGAAATAGAAGTTACGGATGTAATCAGGGTATTTTTCTTCGAGGAGTGCTATTTGTAAATCATGAGTAGCAACAAGGCCTACGCCTTTTTTGCGGATGAGTTGCTCTATAACCGCTTTGGAGCCTTTGTATTTATCAACGGAGTTTGTTCCACGCAGCATTTCATCTATCAGGAAATATACTTTTTCAGGGCCATCAACGGCGGCTAACAGCATTTGTAGGCGATCGAGTTCGGCTTTAAAGGTTGAGGTACTTTCGTTGAGTGAATCTTTAATGCGCATGTAGCTGATGATTGTTATTACCGATACGCTCATGCTTTCGGCACAAACCGGCGCGCCGGATAATGCCAGTACAGTATTGATGCCCAAAGTGCGGAGGAAGGTACTTTTGCCCGCCATATTTGAGCCGGTAATGATATCGATCTTTAAGGTATCATTTAACTGATAGCTGTTTTCAACCCGGGTTTTGCTGTTGATAAGCGGGTGAGCAATCGCTGTAGCTGATAAAGTATAGGCATCGCCATCTGCAATTTGGGGGAATGTCCAGTCGGTGTAATTGGTATGCAGACTTGATAGACTAATTAAAGTTTCAAGTTCGGCAATTACATCAAAAGCTTCTTCCAGGTTTTCCTTGTTATTGCGTTTCCAGTTTTCGAGGGCTATTACTTGTTTTACGTTCCATACAAAGATCCCGTTAAGGATGATTCCTAAAATCATGTTTAAGCGGGCATTCAAATTGTTAATGATCTTAGATAAAGCTTTGATATTGGCAGATACATAGCCGTTTTGTCGCGATTTGATCTTATCGGCAACTACTTGACAATAAGCTGATGTGAAGTTTTCGCTTTCTATCATTTTGAAAACTTCTACATAGTTGCCCAGTTCCTTGCCAATTCTGCCGGCGAGTAAATCGGCCTTATCAACCTGTTCGTTGTGTGATGTTGCTATCCTGCCATTGATGATCGCGATGGCTATGGCTAAATAGATAGCCGGATAATAAAAAAGAGATGCTATAATACTGACCAATATGATAATCGGGGCGAGTTTGATGTAGGTTGTTAAGGCCTTTTCGTTTTTAATAACGATGGGGAGGCGTAGGTAATTGAATAATAGGGTGAGTTGATTTTTATCCTGTTTAACAGCGAACAATAAGCGTGCTTGTAAATTGAGTTTCCAGCCTTTTTTACTGGTTAGCTCTTGTACTGCTGCTTGTCTTTGTAAAATGGTTTCCTTTTTAGAAGGTGCATTTAACCAGCCGGCCAGTTTATCAATACCCAATGAAGTTGCGGCGCGGTTAACTAATTGGAATAGAGATGATGGACCAAAAATGTCGAGATCGGAAGTGTAGTAGTGTTTTTCGTCAGTAAACTCCGCGCTGTTGTTGTAAAGGTTTGAACGAGTAGTGATGCTGGCTAATTCATTTTCGTTAACGGCTTTTAGATTCTGAAAGAAACGCAACTGAGCTTCATATTCATTTTGTGTTGAAACCAAATAGCCGAATCCTAAAATGAAGAGGAACACCGAAACGGATAATATATAGTAATTAACCAAAACAGCAGATGTTACCGCGAGAATAATAAGTAGGATGAATGCGCCTAAACGGCTAAGCGAATAAGTATCAACGAGCTTTTTGTATCTGGTGACTTCGGCTTGTGCGGCTGTTACGCGTTGGTTATAATCTGCTATAATATCCTGGTTCATGTGGTACGCTGTTATTAGCACAACAAATTAAAGTGAAATTGAGCGCTTATCCTCAAATATTCGTTCTTTTGTTTTGAAATGAAGATCACGCTGCTCACTGTTGGTAAAACCGAAGATGCTTATTTGAAAGATGGCATGGATAAATATTTGAAACGGCTGAAGCATTATATTAAGTTCGAGATCATCGAATTGCCGGAGCTGAAAAATACCAAAGCCTTAAGTGAATCGCAACAAAAAACGAAGGAAGCGGAGTTGTTATTCAAGAATATTGGGGCAACGGATCATGTAATTTTATTGGATGAAGTCGGCTCACAACATACATCAGTCCAGTTTTCTGATCTGTTGAATAAAAAGATGATCGCGTCGGTAAACAACCTGGTGTTTATTATTGGCGGGCCCTATGGTTTTGACGAGAGTATTTATAAGCGGGCCAATGATAAACTCTCCTTATCAAAAATGACATTTTCGCACCAAATGGTGAGGTTGTTTTTTGTGGAGCAGGTTTATAGAGCCTTTACTATTTTGAAGGGCGAACCTTATCATCATCAGTAATAGCCACTTTAATGTTGGTTTAATATACAAAGCCTTATCTTTGTAGCATGTCAGCAGGTCATAACCATAGTCACTCCCATTCTCACGATCATAGTCATGGGTTTGGTCATCATCACGATCATACTCCAAAGATAGATCATATCAACACAGCTTTTGTGTTGGGTATTATCTTGAATTCGGCCTTTGTTATTATTGAGGTGATTATGGGATTGGTGAGCGGTTCGTTGTCGTTATTGACGGATGCCGGGCATAACCTGAGCGATGTCGCCAGTCTGGCTTTGGCATTATTGGCTTTTAAACTCACCAAAACAAAATCGAACAAAGAATATACTTACGGTTATAAAAGCTCTACTATTATTGTGTCGTTACTGAACGCTTTTATCCTGATCGTGGGTATCGCGTTTATTGTTTACGAAGCCATTATGCGCTTTATTCATCCAGTAAACGAAATTCCTGGTATCACGATTGCCTGGGTAGCCTTTGTTGGAATAGGGGTTAACGCGTTTACTGCCTACCTGTTTACCCGTGGCGATGGCAAGGAAAAAGATAAAGACCTGAATGTGAAAGGCGCTTACATGCACATGGCTGTTGATGCCATTGTATCGTTAGGCGTGGTGATATCGGGCATTATCATCTACTTTACACACCTGTTTTGGATTGATAGTGTGGTAAGTTTGATTATTGCTGTAGTAATTTTAGGTGGTACTTGGGGATTATTAAAAGATAGTTTAAGACTGGCTTTGGCGGGAGTACCTAAAGAAATGAGTCTTGAGAAGATCAAAAACGAGCTGCTCAAAGTTAAAGGCGTAGTTGATGTGCACCACATGCACGTTTGGGCCTTGAGTACTACCGAAAATGCTTTAACTGCGCACCTTGTGGTTAAAGAGGCGGATATGCCGAACTTTGATAGTATTAAACATGAGTTAAGGCATACGCTCGAACACCTTGAAATTAGCCATTGTACTTTTGAGCCTGAGTTTGGTGATGAAAAGTGCGAGCAAGTTAAATGCTGATTGGCTAAATTAAAACCAACAATTTGAGAGCTACGTAGTTGTATTATAAACCAAAACAACTATGAAATCGTTGGAAGAATGTATTGAAGCCTGTTTAGCTTGCTTAAAAGCTTGCGAAATATGCGCTACCAAGAACATAGAAATGGGCGACAAACAAGTGGCCGACTGTATTAAAGCTTGCCGCGATTGTGCCGATATCTGTAATTTATGCCTGAAATGGCTGAGCCGCCAATCAAAATTTTCGGAAGAATTATGTGATCTGTGCGCCAGGATATGCGAAGCCTGCGCTAATGAGTGCGACAAACATGCCGATATGCACGAGCATTGCCGCCGTTGTGCCGAGGCTTGCAGAAGGTGTATAGAGGTTTGTCAAAAATAAAAGAAGAAAGCTGATTATTCAGCTTTCTTCTTTTTAAGTGCTTTTGGCGCCTTTGGTTTTTCTTCGGCAACTGGTTCTACAGCTACTTCAACCGCATCTTCAACTACTGGTTCAGCAGGGGCTGGTACAGCGGTTGGATCAGCTTCCTCAAACAAAGGTAATTCCTTTAAGATGTGGAACCAGCCTACTATCTTTTTCATATCAGATGAGTAAACTTTTTCTTCATCATGATCGGGAGCTACTTCTCTGAAAAAGTTGCGAAGTGTTGTGCCGTCAGCCTTGGTATCCGGAACTTTAGATAAACCTTTCATTCTTTCCAAAACATCCTTTAAACGGATATCTTCTTCGTAACTGAAAATGGTGATCTCATCTAAAGCGGCCAACTTAGCTGTTGACAGATTGGCTACCAATTTAATTTTTTGCGCATCAAGGCTCTCTAATATAAAGCCGGTTTTATTTTGAGCCAATGCCCTCCATAAACCTGGTTTGCCCGATACTGCTACAATTCCTTGTAAATTCATTTCTTAATCTTCAATAATTTCGATTGTCGAGATCTTATCGCCTTGGCGAATCTCGTCAACTACATCAACGTTTTCAATTACTTTACCAAAGCAAGTGTGGTTTCTGTCTAAGTGAGCAGTATTTGCACGGCTGTGGCAGATGAAAAATTGTGAACCACCGGTGTTACGGCCAGCATGCGCCATTGATAACACACCACGATCATGATATTGATTTTCGCCGGTTAATTCGCAATCGATGGTATAACCAGGTCCGCCGCTACCTGCACGGTAAGCAGTTGCAGGATCTTTAGAGAACGGGCAACCACCCTGAACCATAAAGTTAGGGATCACACGGTGAAATGCAATGCCGTTGTAAAAGCCTTCTTTAGCTAATTTTTTGAAATTGGCTACGGCCTTAGGCGCGTCGTTTTCGTAGAATTCTACGGTCATATCGCCCTTATCTGTTTTAATTATCGCTTTACTCATTTTATTCTAAAATTTCAGAGGGGCAAAGTTAGTAAAAAAGGTGGAAGGATAAAGGTGAAAGCAGAAAGCTAAAATGTTGAATGTAATTGTTACACAATAAAAATAATACCGGAATAAGTATATTCGGAGCTACATATGGAACCCATAGTTGTTAATAGCCAATTAGATAAAAAAAAGTTATATAATATCAATATGTATTTGCTTTATCGCAAACGCATGATGTGGTATTTAGGCGTTATTGTAATTATAATGTTATATGGGCTGTTATTTTTTAACAGTTCTACTGCGGGAGATTCATCAAGATGGTTTGGGATATTCTTTGTTGTGTTTTATTTACTAATGCCACTATTGGTTTATTGGGGAGTAAATAAAAGCTATAACAAAGTTAAAGCACTGAGCGAATACAAAGTTTACCGGATAGATGAAAACGAGATCAACGTTGTTGGACAAACTGTAAGCTTGACGGTAGATTGGTCGCATATTGAAAAATTGCAGGATAGAAAGCATGATTTTTTGATGGTTACATTAAATGGTATGGGTTTTCATTATCTGCCAAAATCAGGCTTTGAAAGCGAGCAAGCCATAATTGATTTAAAAAATATTGTAAAGCAAAAGGGTATCAAAAATAAATCTTGAAGATTAGCTAAGTCAATTTATCACAATAATAATGGAACCACTGATCATTAAAAGCCAGCTTAGTATTGATGAATACTATAAACTGAATCTTCGTGTTTTATGGAAGAAATTCAGGATAATTTTAGGTATCGCGATAGCGATAATGGTCATTTTTTACTGTACCGATTATTTGCATACTAAAGAAGGCGATACTACATTAATGTGGCTTGGGCTATACTTTTTGTTCTTGTTTATACTGTTTCCGATAGTTACTGTTATCAAAGCGCGTAGGCAGTTTATAAAAATCAAGGCTATGAGCGAACCTAAAACATACCAATTTACCGGTAAGGGTATGCATATAGAAGGAATTACCACGACAGTGAGTTTAGATTGGTCGAACGTGAACAGGACTAACGAACGTAAAAATTATCTTGAGATTGGTATGTATAACAGCAAGTCGTTCGTTATTTTAAAGAGAACTGATTTTGCGGGAGACGATGAATTGAACACACTTAAAGATCTTATTAAAAGTAAAGGCATTAAAAATAACTTTAAGTAAACCATTCACCAATGTTCATGTTGCTTAAGATAAAAGCAATATGAAAAAGGGAGATACCGTACACTGGAAATGGGGCGCATCTGAAGCAGAAGGTAAGATCGTATCCAAGCACACTGAAACTACTACTGAAACCATTAAAGGTACTAAGGTGAAACGTAAAGCCAGCAAAGATAAACCGGCTTACGATATTAAACAAGAGAACGGAAGCAAGGTGCTGAAATCGGAAAGTGAATTGAAGAAGGGAGCGAAGTAAATATTTACACCTGAATTTTAATTTGAGATTAAAATTAGATGCTTTCACCGTAAAAAAGATGCTATTCGCCGAAAAGTTTATGGTTATTTGAAATAAGTAACCGATTTTTATGGCATGGCAAAACAACCTATTATTACAGTTAATAACCTGGTGAAAAAATATGGCGATTTTACCGCCGTTAACGATATCAGCTTTGAAGTTTTCGAGGGCGAAATATTCGGGCTGCTTGGCCCCAACGGTGCCGGTAAAACTACCACACTTGAAATTATTGAAACACTTCGTGATAAAACATCGGGTACTATTACCGTTGATGGTTTTTCGATAGATACCGATGCGGGCAGCATTAAGCAACGCATTGGTGTACAGTTGCAGGCTGCAGGGTATTATCCTAACCTGAATCTGACCGAACTGATCGAATTATTTTCCGGCCTTTACGGGATGAAGGTTAGCGCGATGCATATGCTTGAAAAGGTATCTCTAACAGATAAAGCTAAAGCCAAATACAAAGAACTTTCGGGTGGACAAAAGCAACGTTTCTCTATCGCGACAACGCTGATCAATAATCCACGAATTGTTTTTCTGGATGAGCCAACCACCGGGCTTGATCCACAGGCCCGCCGTAACCTTTGGGACCTGATTCGTGAGATACGGGATAACGGCACTACGGTTGTAATCACTACTCATTATATGGACGAAGCTGAGATACTTTGTGATCGCGTGGCTTTTGTTGACGGTGGAAACATCATCGGCATTAACACTCCCGATAACTTTATTGACGAACTGGTAGCATCGGGCTTTGAGCGCGAAAAAGAGGTGAAGAAAGCTAATCTGGAAGATGTGTTTATTACGAAGACAGGAAAGCATTTGCGCGAAGCGTAAGGCAGAATCAGAATTAAGAGCCAGGAATCAAGACTATCAACTAAACAACAAATCAACTAATAATATAAATGAGTCAATCATACAGCAATTTTAATGCAACAATGGCTATCGCTAAGGCCAGTTTCCGTTCAATTATGCGCAGCCCTTCGGCGGTGGTGTTTAGTTTGGCGTTCCCGCTTATTTTTATTTTGGTATTTGGCTTTATTGGCGGTGGTGGTGGTTTTAAGGTTGATGTTGGTGTAATGAATGGCACCGATACTACGAGCGATATTTATCATGCTATTAAAAAGAGTGGTGGTGCTAACCTGATTGTTACACAAACGGATGCCGAAATGCTTGCAGACCTGCAAAAGGGACGCACGGATGTAATGATCAAGATCCAGAAAAACCCGAATGCGATACCTGCTTACAAAATTGATGTAAAATACACCGAGGCATCTGCCGAAAAGGGTAAACTGTTCCGTTCGCTGGTGCTGATGCCGATATTGGCAGCTTTTAATAAGCCTAAAGATTTTGTTGCGCCGCCACCTTATGCTTCGTTGAGCGAAGCCACGGTAACCGGTCGTGTTTACAAAACTATCGATTTTATTTTGCCTGGTCAGTTAGGGTTTTCATTGCTGAGCAGTGGGGTTTTTGGTACCGCGTTTGTGTTTTTGAGTTTAAGGGTATCGTTAGTAATTAAACGCTTTTTTGCTACACCTGTAAAGCGTTACAGTATTATATTGGGCGAAATGATAGCCCGTATCGTGTTCTCGTTAATTGGTGCTTTGGTTATTATTGGTATCGGCCATTTTGCTTTTGGCTTTACGCTGATCCATGGTTTTGTAACGGTGTTGAATATGCTGGTGTTATCCGTTATTGGGCTTATAGTGTTTATGGGCTTTGGTTTTGTGGTATCGGGTATAGCTAAAAACGAAAGCAGTGTGCCGCCGATAGCCAATATTATTACCCTGCCGCAGTTTTTACTATCGGGAACGTTTTTTTCGATAAGCGCTTTCCCAAGCTGGTTGCAGCCTATTAGCAAGGCGTTGCCTTTAACTTACCTGAATGATGCTATGCGCAAAGTGGCTTTTGAAGGTGCCGGTTTGTTTGATGTGACTCACCAGATATTGATACTGTTGTTGTGGATGGTGATTATTTATACGGTTGCGGTTAAAACGTTTAAGTGGGAGTAGAGTAGGGATTTGGGGTTTTTGATTCTATCTTGAAATTTTATGTCATTGCGAGGAACGGAGCAATCGCGAACTGTACAGGGCGAATATGCATAGCCGCTCTGCTTCTGTGCGATTGCTTCGCTCCTCGCAATGACATGATTGAGATCTTTCGCGTAAAGCCTGCCCGCTTTTATCAGCGGGAACGCCCGAATGATTTCGGATTTTAGTCTGAATTAAGAATTATACGTTCCAAAACGTAATATTTTAACCTTAAAAAACCTTAGTGTAAATTATACACAAAATAATTGTAATCATTGCGGTAAAACGTAGTTTAATTGCTTAAGTTTTTATAATTTAGCGGCCGTTAGGTTTTAGGGCTGTTTTAATCGAGCCGCCCGGCTAATTACCTGATAACCATTAACCGAATAACAAATAACCAAGAAAACAACACATGAGTATTATAATTAACGTTCACGCCCGCCAGATACTGGATTCGCGCGGTAACCCAACTATCGAAGTTGAAGTATTAACAGAAAATGGCGCTTTGGGCCGTGCAGCTGTTCCATCCGGAGCATCAACCGGTGTTCACGAAGCTGTTGAACTGCGTGACGATGATAAAAAAGTGTACATGGGCAAAGGTGTTTTAAAAGCCGTTGCTAACGTAAACGATGTAATTGCCCCTGCTTTAAAAGGCTTTGATGTTTTTGAACAAAACGCTATCGACAAGCTGATGATTGAGCTTGATGGTACCGAAAACAAAGGTAAATTAGGTGCTAACGCTATCTTAGGTGTTTCGCTTGCCGCTGCTAAAGCTGCCGCGCAAGAAAGCCGTCAGCCTTTATATCGCTATGTTGGTGGTGTAAACGCTAACACTTTACCTATCCCGATGATGAACATTGTGAACGGTGGTTCACACTCTGATGCGCCTATCGCGTTCCAGGAGTTTATGATCATGCCGGTTGGCGCGCCTTCATTTTCTGAAGCTTTGCGTTGGGGTACTGAAGTTTTCCATAACCTGAAAAAGATTTTGCACGACCGTGGTTTATCAACCGCTGTTGGCGACGAAGGTGGTTTTGCCCCAACTTTTGAAGGTACAGAAGATGGTGTTGAAACCATTTTGAAAGCTATCGAGAAAGCCGGTTACAAACCGGGTGTTGATATTTACATCGCGTTTGATTGCGCTGCATCTGAGTTTTACAAAGACGGTAAATACGATTACACCAAATTTGAAGGCGATAAAGGTGTGATCCGCAGCAGCGCAGAACAGGTAGATTACTTAGCTGAACTGGTAGCGAAATACCCGGTAATATCTATCGAAGATGGTATGGCTGAGGATGATTGGGCTGGCTGGAAATTATTAACCGAGAAATTGGGCGATAAAGTACAATTAGTTGGTGATGATTTGTTTGTAACCAATGTTAAACGTTTACAAATGGGTATTGATGCAGATACTGCTAACTCAATTTTGGTTAAGGTGAACCAAATTGGTTCGTTAACCGAAACTATTGACGCGGTTAGCCTGGCTCAAACTCATGGTTATACTTCGGTAATGAGTCACCGTTCTGGCGAAACTGAAGATGCTACCATTGCTGATTTAGCGGTTGCTTTGAATTGCGGTCAGATCAAAACCGGTTCGGCTTCACGTTCTGACCGGATAGCTAAATACAACCAGTTGTTGCGTATTGAAGAAGAGCTGGGCGCTAACGCTAAATTTATCGGTAAAAACTTTAAATACGCTAAGAAATAAGAATCGCTAATTTCGAACCATTAAGCCCCTGTTGATATCGACAGGGGCTTTTTGTTTTACCGGATATGGCCTTTGCGCTCTATGCTTCGAGTCCCTCAGCATGACACCCGGCGCACTTTATTAGTTTTAGGGTTTATTCTTCTGTTAGCAATGTTTTTAGTTGCTCGGCCATTTCGTGGCTTACGGTGGTATTGCGTACTGCGCGGGCATGTTTTGCGGCTTGTTCTAATATTCCTTGTTCGGTTAATTACTTATTAAATTAAAGGGTTCATTTGTAATTTATTATATTTGTTATAAAAAGAAGGGAATGAATAAACCGCTGTTTGGAGGCTACGAAGTAATCGCAAATCACGGTACAGCACAGGGAATTATTCCAAGATTTTTTCTGCAAATAAATGATTTAGCAAACATTGCCATTGGTAAAGATGGTGAAGATCGTTGCTATACTTTTTTAGAGAAAAATGTAACAGACTTTACAGATGTTTATGACATTTATCAGAAATTTTTATCGCAGTATAGTGATTATATCAATGGTATAAATTCGGGTAAATATTTCAAATTGACAAATGATGGTTTTCCATCGATAGATCGATCGGTGGAAATAGAAATGAGAAAAACTGTAAAGGATTTTTTTATTTACTGCAAACTTGCGATAGATAATTTTTCAAAATCTGGACTAATTGATGATGATAAATTTCAAATAAGTAAGTATTTATTTGTGAATGACAAGAACTATGAAAAAAATAAAGAACTGTGTTTATCTATAAAAGATGGGCCTAAATATGATATACTGTTTTCCATCGTAGATGGTGGCAGAAATAAGGTATTGTCACAATTATCTAAAATTAGGAATGACTATGAGCATTATAATTTCCAAGTTGGAAATTTCGTAATTAATGTTGTAAGTGGTAAGATCGAAATAGTAGAGCCGGATATTAGTAATATGTCACTTAAGAAGTCAATTGATTTTTTCTATGAGGAAGCTTTCAATTTCATTGAATCATTAATAGTATTTTACTGGGGATTGAATGCATATCATAAATCAGGCGGTGCATTAATGCTTTTCCAGAGGCGTGATTTTGATTTTTCTCAGATGAAGTATCGATTTGTTATATATCCAAGAATATTCAGTTCTGGCTTGGACCAATTAATATTTCCTTAACAAGCCTCAGTTGGCTTTATGGTCTGTGCTCACTTCCCAAATAAAAAGCGTATATTTGCATCAATATATGTGATTTACATATATCCGCACTTAACCGGCTCTGATTTACAACAAATCTCATTTCCTTTTAAAGAGCGGGAACTTTTTATTAAAACATTTTACATGTCATTCCAGGATCTAAAATTAATTGAGCCTATCCTCAAGGCCTTAAAACATGAGGGATATACTACTCCTACGCCTATTCAGGAGCAATCAATACCTATTATATTAGCCCGTAAAGATCTTTTGGGTTGCGCGCAAACCGGTACTGGTAAAACAGCCGCTTTCGCTATACCTATATTGCAGATACTGCATGCCGATAAGGTTCAAAACCCGATGTCAAAAAGCATCAAAACTTTGATACTAACTCCAACACGTGAACTGGCTATTCAGATTGACGAGAGCTTTGCAGCTTATGGCCGCCATACAGGTTTAAAGCATTTGGTAATTTTTGGTGGTGTATCACAACATCACCAGGTTGAAACTTTGAAACGTGGCGTTGATATTTTGGTAGCTACGCCGGGCCGTTTGTTGGACTTAGTTCAGCAAGGGTTTGTACGCTTAGGTGAAATTAAAATATTGGTATTAGACGAAGCCGACCGTATGTTGGATATGGGTTTTGTTAACGATGTGAAGAAGATCATCGGTAAATTACCTGCCATGCGCCAAACCTTGTTCTTCTCGGCAACCATGCCAAAAGAAATTCAGGCTTTAGCCGATAGCATTTTAAACAGGCCCGAAAAGGTTGAGGTTGCACCGATATCATCTACTGCCGATACCATTAACCAAAGCATGTTTTTTGTAGAAAAGAACGATAAAAAGGCTCTGCTTAATCATATTTTAAAGGATAAACACATTGCTACGGCTTTAGTATTTACCCGCACCAAACACGGTGCCGATAAAGTAGTTAAAGACCTGATCAAAGTTGGGATTACCGCTGAAGCTATTCATGGTAATAAGTCTCAAAATGCCCGTCAGCGAGCTTTAACTAATTTTAAGGCCCGTACTACCCGTGTTTTGGTTGCTACCGATATTGCTGCCCGCGGCATTGATATTGACGAACTGACCCACGTTATTAATTACGAATTACCTAACATTCCGGAAACTTATGTGCACCGTATCGGTCGTACCGGTAGGGCAGGAGCAAGTGGTATCGCTTTGTCGTTCTGCGATTCGGACGAGGGTGAATTTTTGTATGATATTCATAAATTGATCGGTAAGGTTATCCCGGTTGATGATTCGCACCCTTATCCAATGAAGGCTCCGCATTTAGGTCCTGCTCCTAAAGGTAGTGGCACTAAAAAAGGTGGCGGCGGTGGTGGCCCGCGCGGTGGCGGTGCCAGTGCAGGCCGTGGTGGAGCTAAGAAGCATGGTGAGTTTAGGAGCAGAGCGAGAAGGGACTAAGTATTTTCTTACAATATCCCCCCTTGTTAATTGATGAGGGGAGAAATTGGAAAGAATAAATTCTTACTTTATCGCCCCCTGTCGTTTCGAACGATAGTGAGAAATCTTCTGCGCGCGGCTCTTCAAGCGATTGTGTCCCATGCAGAAGATTTCTCAGTCGTTCCTCCTTCGAAATGACATAATTGGTTATTGATTGTTAACAAGTTGATAAACCCAGCTTGCTAACCTCTCAATTTTGAAATATTTTTAACCGGATAATTTATTAATTTAGCTTATATGAAACGGCTTGTAGATCTGCTTAAGAATAAGTTCTTTTTGGTGACTATCGCTTTTATAGCCTGGTTGCTGTTTTTGGATAAGAACGATCTGTATTCGCAATATACCAAGCATAACCAGGTTGTTGAGCTGCAAAAGCAGCGCGACTTTTTGGTGAAACAAACAGCCCAGGTTACTAAAGACCTGGATGAATTAACATCTAATCGCGAAAAGCTGGAGAAATTTGCCCGCGAAAAGTACCTGATGAAGAAAGATAACGAAGACGTTTTTGTGATCGTTAAGAAGGAAAAAGAGGAAAAGTAGGCTACATCAGCAGTACTTTCCAGGCTTCGGTAACTTTGCCCTCATCCAATAATTGTTTAGCTTTCAGGTGTAATTGCAAGTCGCGGGTTTGGCTGTCGCCTATGGTGGCATCGAGCAGTTGTTTGATCTCGTCGGTTTGGCTGTAGATATCTATTTCCTCGTCGGATGGTAAGGCTTGTACATTACCTAACTGGCCCAGGTTATTCCCTGTTAGTACGTTTGAGTTACGAATAGCTTTGGGTAGGGCATCAACACCAATGCCAATAGCGGCATTATTGGGTTTGGCTATCTTAAATAAATTATTGGCTGTTACCCTGCAATACCAATCGCCACCTAAGCGAGCTACCAGATCGGTTTTATGCGGGTCTATTTTACCATCTGCATCTAAAACAGCTTCATCAATATGGATCAGTTTTACTTCGGCAATGACCAGATTACCAGCGCCTCCGTTTTTCCCTAAAGATATTACCTCGTTCACGATACACTCCAGTTGAACCGGCGATTGGGCTACCCTTGGCGGTTTTACCATTTCCGATGGTAATTCGGTAAAGCCGGCCTTACTAAATTCGTTTACACCTTTTGGATAATCCAAACTTGCCAAATAGGTTTGCTGTACCATATCATGGTTAACAATATTAATCACACATTCAGGCACTTCCAAAATATTGTCGAGCGTGTGTTTACTTGTATTATCACGTGCCCTGCTTGTTGGCGAGAAAACGCATATCGGCGGATTAATACTAAACACATTAAAAAAACTGAACGGGCTTAAATTAACGTTCCCGGCCTTATCAATGGTTGATGCAAAGCATATTGGGCGCGGTGCAATAGCATAGTGTAAATAACTTTGCATCTCGCCGGGTGTTAACGATGATGCTGCAATAGTTTTTATCTTCATTTAGTTCTCTAAAATTTCAATCCCCTTTTTAAGTTCCAGTATTGAAAAATTACTTTTTGATTGAATTATTGTATTACTTAATATACCTAAGCCGGTTACTTCCATTTCTACAATGTCGCCTTCTTTAAGCCATTGGGTTTGGTAGTTGGCATCGTTTAGTAAGCCAGTGCCGTTGAGTTCTAAAAAGCATCCGGTGCCAACCGTTCCTGAGCCTATTACATCGCCGGGGAGTACATCACAACCGTAGGCACATCGTTCTATAATTTCGGCAAAGGTCCAGTCCATATCCGCCATTGATCCGTTTGAAACCTGTGTGTCGTTAACCCAGCATTTCATTTTCAGATCGTAAGCATTACCAACATGACCTTCTTTGGGTGCTACTTTGTATTGTTCCAACTCATCGGGGGTAACCAGCCAGGGGCCAATAACCGTAGAGAAATCTTTGCCTTTTGCAGGGCCAAGGTTGAGTAGCATTTCTTCCATTTGCAAGGTTCGGGCGCTCATGTCGTTCATGATCATGAAACCAGCGATGTAGTTATCGGCTTCGCTTGCGCGGATGTTGCGGCCTTTTTTGTTGAGCACTACGGCTACTTCGAGTTCAAAGTCGAGCTTTTCGAAATGATCAGGCATGCATTCGATATCGCCCGGTCCTTGTATGGCGTTATGGTTGGTGAAGTAAAAGATAGGGTACTGATCAAACTCTTTGATCATATCAACCTTGCGGTTCCGTCTGGCTGCGGCTACGTGTTGGCGGAAAGCATAACCATCGCGGCAGGACGTTGGGTGCGGAACGGGGGCAACTACTTCGTAAAAAAACTCTTCTTTGGCTTGGATCTTACCCGAGCGGATATCTTCGTTAACACGTTTGGCATGTTCCATTAACTCCTCGCCCTCAAATAAAAAATCCCGCATATTATCGGGAATCAGTTTATCGCAGCTATGCAGGTTGTAAATGTGGCCGTTTATAAAAACACCAAGGTGCTCACGCTCTTCCGTTTTGTAAGATACAAGTTTCATAAAGGTTGGATTTATGGGTTATTGGTTACCCAAAGCTAAGCAATTTACAATCATCAATTCCAATAGTAGGCTCAAAATTTTATGCTTGCATAATAAACTAATTCCATCTAACTTTGTTGTACCAATTATATGAATTTCAATAAGTATCAATATCTTAAACAAGCGTTGATCTCAACAGATGTTGAGTCGGAGTTTAGATATGCTATGCTTACCAAAATCATCTTCGCCCAATATTCCCTGTAATTTTTGTTGATCTATTTCAGGATTGAAACCTTGTAAGCTGTTGTTTACAAATCAATTCAAGCATCAGCAAAGTATTTCTTCCCTTTTCGAAAGTAATACCAATAGCTTTCAAAAACGTTATCTTTTTTTAAACCTAAAAAATAAGAATATGCCTATTTACCACACATTAGGTACCATCCCGCACAAGCGGCACACGGTTTTCCGAAAACCGGATGGTGAACTATACGCCGAAGAATTGGTTTCGACCGAAGGTTTTTCTAGCCTGTACTCGCTGGTTTACCATTGTTATCCGCCAACTATTGTTAAAGAATTGGGTGAGCCTTATTCGGTAGAGCCTAAAATAGCCCGCGAAAAGCATTTGAAACACACCAGTCTGATAGGTTTTAACGTAAAGCCCGAGGATGATTACCTGCAAAGTCGCAAGCCGGTTCTGGTTAATAAAGATCTTCATATTTCGTTGGCGGCTCCGCGTAAATCCATGACGGATTATTTTTATAAGAACAGTCAGGCTGATGAGGTGATCTTTATCCATGTGGGATCGGGTAGGTTAAAAACCGGTTTTGGTGAGATCAAATTTGAATATGGCGATTATGTTGTTGTGCCGAGAGGAACGATTTATCAACTGGAGTTTGATAGTGAAGATAACCGCTTGTTTATCGTGGAGAGCTTTAGTCCGATTCGTCCGCCTAAGCGTTACCGTAATCAGTATGGGCAGTTGATGGAACATTCACCTTATTGTGAGCGGGATATTAAACGCCCGACCAATTTGGTTACGAATGATGAGAAAGGTGATTTTAAGATCCTCATCAAGAAACAGGGACTGATTTACCCATACACCTACGGTACACATCCGTTTGATTTTATTGGCTGGGATGGTTTCCATTACCCATGGGCCTTTTCTATTCACGATTTTGAGCCGATTACCGGGCGTGTGCACCAACCACCACCGGTGCATCAAACTTTTGAAGGAAATAACTTTGTGATCTGCTCTTTTGTGCCACGGAAGTTTGATTATCATCCGTTAGCTATACCTGCACCATATAATCACAGCAATGTGGATAGCGATGAAGTTTTATACTATGTAGATGGTGATTTTATGAGCCGTAAACATGTGGTTAAGGGGCAAATTACATTGCATCCTGGTGGAATACCGCATGGGCCTGCTCCGGGTATGGTTGAGAAATCGATAGGTAAAGAATTTACAGAAGAGTTGGCGGTAATGATAGACCCGTTCCATCCGCTAATGGTTACCGAAGAAGCATTGAAAATTGAAGACGAAAACTATTATAAAAGCTGGCAAACAAGCTAACATACAACCATGGAAACACAAACATTAGATAAACCGGTAAACAAAACCAACGATTTTCTCCCGCTTAACGGAACCGATTACGTGGAGTTTTACGTAGGGAATGCCAAGCAGGCGGCGCACTTTTATAAAACGGCTTTCGGCTTTCAAAACCTGGCTTATGCCGGTCCGGAAACTGGGGTGCGCGATAGGGCATCGTATGTTTTACAGCAAGGTAAAATACGCTTGATGCTGACTACGCCTTTGCACTCTGACCATCCGATTGCTGATCATATTAAAAAGCATGGCGATGGGGTAAAAATACTGGCCCTTTGGGTTGATGATGCTTATGATGCCTTTGAGCAAACGGTTAGTCGTGGAGCTAAACCATTTCAGGAACCAACAACTACAACTGATGAACATGGCGTAGTACGTACCAGTGGCATTTATCTTTACGGCGAAACGGTGCACTTATTTGTAGAACGGAAGAATTATCATGGGACTTTTTTGCCGGGTTATAAGGCCATGACATCTGACTATAATCCTGAACCAACGGGCTTGCTTTACGTAGACCATTGTGTAGGTAATGTAGGCTGGAA
>Ga0116227_10006751_pt1 | contig 23002 bp, 19 predicted proteins | sample S1TSphgellanicum_FD_89693 | JGI IMG/M metagenome (GOLD analysis project Ga0116227, IMG submission 89693) | Host-associated microbial communities from peat moss isolated from Minnesota, USA - S1T2_Fb - Sphagnum magellanicum MG | ecosystem: Host-associated > Plants > Peat moss > Unclassified...
CGTTCTTGCCCGTGCCGGTCGTGACGCGCGATGCGGAAGGCGCCTATCACCTCGAAGGCGAGCGCGATGATGCGATCGGGACGATGCGCTCGTTCTGGTCGAATTTCTCGCACGCGGTGCGTGCGCTCACGTACATCTATGCCAACGGCGGCGAGGGTCTGACGCGCGTTTCGCAGCTCGCCGTGCTCAACGCGAATTACGTCCGGGCGCTGGTCAAAGATTTCATCCCGACGCCGTACGACGAGACGTGCCGTCACGAATTCGTCGCAAGCGCTCAAGACCTCAAACGCAAGACCGGCGTCAAGGCGCTCGATATCGCGAAGGCGCTGCTCGACCGCGGCTACCACGCACCGACGATCTACTTCCCGCTCTTGGTCCCCGAGTGCCTGATGATCGAGCCGACGGAAACCGAATCCAAGGAGACCCTCGACGCTTTCGTCGCCGTGCTGCGCGAGATCGTCGAGACCGCCAAATCCGACCCCCAAGCGATCCTAGACGCCCCGGTCAACACGGTGGTCGGCCGCATCGACGAAACCCGCGCGGCCCGCCAGCCGGATCTGCGGTGGGTTCCGGCGCCTTAACGTAGGCGGGACCAGCTCTCTTTCTAGCGGCAGCTCGCTTGCTCTAAAAGGGGGCTCCCTCTCGAAGCCGTTTCTTCTTGGACCGGGTTGCTAGAATTGGAGTACACATCGCCCGGCCACCGCGCCGGGCGACTTCGACGGAAAGCAGCGCATGCGGATCAAGTACGAGGTCTCGGCGGGTGGGCTCGTCTTACGCAAGAACGGGGCGTCCATCGACGCGCTGCTGATCGGGCGCGGCACGCCGCGTGTCTGGTCGCTGCCCAAGGGCCACGTTGAAAACCGCGAGACCCACGAGCAAGCGGCGCTTCGCGAAGTCCGCGAAGAGACGGGTTGCTGGGCCCAGATCCTGGTGAAGCTCTCGGAGATCTCGTACTGGTTCTACCTCAATGGAACCAAGCACAAGAAATCGGTCCACTTCTACCTGATGAACTACCTTTCGGGCGATACCGCCAACCACGACCACGAGGTCGATGAGGCGGCCTGGTTCGAAGTGAAGGCCGCAAAGCGAGCCTTGAAATACGTCAACGAGAAGCGGCTGGTCGACCTTGGTCTCGAAGAACTCGCTAAGATGGTCGACCCGTTCGAGTTCGACGTCGCGGTGGCTGCCGCAGAACCGAGCCCGGCCCAGGCGGTGCGGGAATCGGCGAGCCGGTAGCGGCGCCCGCCGCCGTTCCGCAGGCCCTGCTCCGGGTCTCGCTCGACGTCTTCGACGGTCCCCTCGATCTGCTCCTGACGCTGGTTCGCGAGCGCCAACTCGACATCGCCACGGTGCCCTTGGCCAGCGTCGCGCAGCAGTATTTCGACTACATCGCGGTCATGGACGCGCTCGATGTCGAGGTCGCAGCGGAATATCTCGTGATCGCCGCGACGCTGGTTTTCCTCAAGTCGAAATCGCTCTTGCCGCCGATCCCGGTCGAATTCGTTGCCGACGGCGAGGAGTCGGCCGACGAAGTGGAAGAGCGTTTGCGCCGCCGGCTGATCGCCTACTCGAAGTACAAGGGCGTTGCGGAAGAATTGCGCCGCCGGCGCGACGAGGCCGAATCCTACTACTATCGCGAGGCCGGTGATTCGAGCGCCGAACTGGAGCAGCGCTACCGGATCGTCCCGGACAAACTCGCCCGGGCGCTCGTCGCCGCGGTGCGCGGCGCCAAGCCGGAGCGGCGAACGATCGTCCGGGAGCGCTTCTCGATCGCGCATCAAATGGAGTTCGTCACCCGGGCGGTGCGCGAAAGCGGAGCCGTCGAATTCGGTGCGCTTTGCCGGGATCTCGGCCGCGGTGCGATCATCGCGACCTTCCTCGCCATCCTCGAACTGATCCGCCAGCGGCGCCTCGCTTACGAGCAATCCGCGCCCGAGGAACCGTTGCGGCTCCTTCCGTTTACTCCCGAAGAGATACATGCAAACTGAACTGCTCGAAACCGGCGACCTGCAGCGCGATCTCGAGGCCCTGCTCTTCGTCGCAAGCGAATCGCTCTCGATCGACGCGCTCGTCAAGTTGACGGGCGCGTCGCATGTCGACGTCGCCCAGACGCTCGGCGCGATCTCGCAAGAATACGCCGAACGGGGCTTGGTGCTGCGTGAGGTCGCCGGCGGCTACCGTTTCGCGACCTCGCCCGCGGCGCGGGCCGCCGTCGAAGCCTACCTGCTGCCGGCAAAGACCAATCTCTCGCCGCCGGCGATGGAGACGCTCGCTATCGTTGCCTACCTGCAACCCGTGACCCGGGCGGAAATCGAAGCGGTTCGCGGGGTCAACGTCGAAAGCGTCGTGAATACGCTGGTCGACCGGCGCTTCATCGTCGAGACCGGCCGCCGGGACGTCCCCGGCCGACCCCTGGAATACCGGACGACCCCCGAATTCTTGGAATCATTTGGTTTGCGCTCGCTCGCCGAACTGCCGCCGGTCGACTTCGAAGCGGAGTCTCTCGAGTTGCAGTTGCCGATCGCGACCGCAGCCGTAGCAGAGGAAACGATCGCATCCCCAAACAGCACGTGAACGACGCGACGAGCGTCATTTGGAATCGTATCGAAGAGAACGCGAACGCCGTTGCGCTCGCGCATGAATTGATCGCGCCCGGCGAGCGCTTCACGCTCACCGAGGACCAGGAACGCGCGGTGACCGAACTCGCCGCCAAGCTCGCCGCCGGCGAGTTCGAGTTCTTGCTCAAAGCTCCGACGGGCTCGGGCAAAACCGAAGTGATGTTCCGGGTCGCCGTCACGGAGGCGCTCCGCAGCGGCGGCTACGTCTGTCTCGTTGCGCCGACGCGCGATCTCGTACGCCAGGATTGCACCTACTTTCGCGACCGCCTCGAAGGCACGGGTCTAGGCGTCGGGGAGGTGCACGGCGGCATTTCACCCGGCGAGCGGCGGCTGATGCAGGACGGCCTCAAGAAAGGCGAGATTCGCTTCGTCATCGGCAGCGCGATGATGATCGCAAACGAACCACTCTGGGACGTGCTCGACCGCAGCGCCTTGACGATCGTCGACGACGTGAACGCCTTCGACGAACGCGAACATCTGCGGCTCCTCGAAGATCTCGATTGCCCGCTGCTCTTCGCTTCGGCCACGCCGAACGAGCTGCGGCGTTTTCTCGAGCGCGTCGGCGCCTTCGACAACACGATTTCGATGCGCGGCATGCCGTTCGACGTACTGCCGACCAAAGTGCACAAGATCGCGGGCGTTTGGGGCGAGCCTTCGGCCGAGCAACTCGCGCATGCGGATGCGTTGATTCGCGACCATCTCGAGCGCAAATCGCGCATCTTCGTAATCGCACGCACGCGCGGCGACGTGCCGAAACTCGCGGCGCGGCTCGAAAAACTGTACGGCATCCCGGTGCAGCAGTTGCGCGGCGATATGGCCGATAGCGCCGAGCATAAGAAGCGCCATAAGCGCAGCGGCGTCAGCGTGTACGGCGCCTCGACGCGGGTCGAAGAGATGGCGGCGTTTCGCGAAGGGGCGCCGGCGATCTTGGCGGCGACGAATCTCGTGGGAAGCGGGCTGGATATTCCGGCGGCCGACCTGATCGTGATCACGGATTCCGATGCGTTCGGCGAAAGCGAGATCGAGCAGTTGATCGGCCGCGTCGGCCGCCGCGAACGGCCCTCCGATGCGGTGCTCGTGGTCGAGACGACGTTCGAGAAGAATCCCTCGCGGGCGATGGCCGCAAGCGGGCGCGCCATGACCTTCATGCCGCCGGGCATGCGTTCGAATTCCTTACGGTTTCGCCGGCGTTGAGCGAATTGTAACGGCGTGGCGTCCCCGTCGCTCGGCTCGTTCGACGCACTCGCGGATTTGTACGACCGCTTTCGCACCGGGTATTCGCCGGAGCTCTTCGATGCGATCACAGACTACGGGTTGGCAGCGGGCGCAAGCGTGCTCGACGTCGCTTGCGGCACCGGACTCGTCAGCGACACGCTCGCAAACCGCGGCTATCGCGTAACCGGAATCGACGTCTCCGTGCCCATGCTCGAGCGAGCCCGCCGGCGCGTCCCGGCGGCGACGTTCGTCACGGGCGACGCCGAGAAGATTCCCTTCGCGGCCGCGAGCTTCGATGCGGCGACGAGCGGTCAGGCCTTTCACTGGTTCGATCGCGCGAAGGCGCTCGGAGAAATCATGCGGGTCGTTCGACCGGGCGGCGTCGTTGCGATCTGGTGGAAGGAACTCATGCGCGGCGATGCGGTTCGCCTGGTACGCGAGGAGGTCGCCCACGAGCTCGGCATGACGGCGCTACGGCCGATCCTCGCGGATGAATTCGATGCGTTCGACGCGTCTTCGCTCGTCGACCGCCGCTTGCGGGTGATTCCGTGGATCGTGACGATGACGGTCGCTTCGTTCATCGGCTATGAAGGTTCGCGAGCGCGCGCCCGTTCGGCCTACGGCGACCATCTCGACGGGTATCTCGCGCTGCTGGAAAAGCGCCTCGGCCCCCCCGAGACCCCGCTGTCGCTCGGGTACCTGCACTTATTGTATCTCGGTCGCGTTGCTGGAAATCGAGGCGGCGAAGGCCCCACCGGCGCCGCCGAAAGCGGGGCCTGATGCTGTTGGGGCTGCATCCCGGGGTGCAGGGTGGATATGACGAAGCGGTCGCGTACGCGGAGCGTTTGGGCTGCACGTCGCTGCAGATCTTTTCGGGAAATCCCAAGACGTATCGGCCCACCGCAATCGACGTCCCGGCGCTCGAGCGTTTTCGCGAACGGCGCTCCGCGGCGGGGCTTGCGTCGTGCGCGATCCACACCTCGTATCTGATCAACCTCGCAAGCGACGATCCGAAGATTTCGAGCGGCTCGCTGCGGCTGCTCAAGAACGATCTCGCAGTTGCGGCTGCCGGCGGGATCGACTTTGTGAACACCCACCTCGGCTCGTACGGCACGCGGGACCGGGGCGCCGGCTTCGCCGCGGTCGTCGCGTTGCTCGAACGGGCGCTCGCGGACATCGCGCCCGGCGTTTACCTCGTGCTCGAGAATTCAGCGGGGGCGGGCCAGCTCTGCGGCGGAACGCTCGAGGAACTCGGTGAATTCGTGCGCGCGCTCGACCATCCGCAACTCGGCGTCTGCCTCGACACGGCCCATTCTTGGGCCGCCGGCTACGCGATCGATTCGCGCGCGGGCGTCGACCGCTTCATCGCGCTTGCGGACGAGACGATTTCGCTCGAGCGGGTCAGACTGTTCCACTTCAACGATACGCAGGTGCCGCTCGGCGGACATAAGGATCGTCACTGGCACATCGGCGAAGGTCTCATCGGTTTTGAAGGGTTTCGCGCGCTGGCCGCGCATGCGGCGTTGCGCGAGAAGACCGCAATTCTCGAGACGCCGGGCGACGAAGCGGACGACGCGCGCAACATGCAATCGATTCGCTTGATCTTTGAAGGAGCGCACATCTGAACGTCGCGGTGGGCACCCGAATCGCGATCGTCGCAGCGGATCCGGCGTTTCACCAGCGTTTGCGCGCGCGCTTCGGCCTGGGGCCCGCGGCAGGCGCACTCGAGCTTCCGCGCGGGCTTGCGTTCTGCGGCGCCGACTACCGCGTCTATCCGTTTATGCGGATCGCCGACGCCGTGCGGTTTTTTTCCGCGATGCACGACAATTGGGATTCCGCGCAGTTAGCGGCGGACTTCGCGCTGGCCGGACTCGACGGAACCTTCGAAGTGCGCCGAATGAAGCGGACCTATCAGCGGGCGTTGGTCCTCGCCCTCGCGGCCGCGGCGCTGCCGGCTACGCTCGTGATCGAGAACCTCGAAGAATTTGACGAACCGCCCGCGGCGGCGCTCGCGGCCCGCGCGATCGTTCGCGCGCCGGCGGCGCTGGGAACGTTCGGCGGCGAGGCCCGGCCGGGCCCCGCGCTCGCTGCGAGTTTCACCGACGTCGTCGCCGCCAACGCGTTCGAACTCGAGGCGCAATCGTGATTCGCGAGCTCTCGCGCAAAGAGTACGTCGAACGTAAGCCGCTGCTCGCGATCGCGTTCGTGCTCGTGCTCGTCGTGACGGCGACGATTCCGTTCGTCTTCGCGTATTCGCTCAAACACGCGATGACCGCGATCGGGAACGACACGGCGCAGCTCGTGCTCACCAACTTTCGGTCCTACGCCGTCTTCGTCGAATCGCAATGGCTCGCTCGCAACCTCGCGCGCATCCTCTGTCTGCTCGCCCTGATCGCCGGGGCGGGGGCGATTGCGGGCGAACGCGAGGCGCGGACGTTGCCGCTCCTCTACACGTCTTCCGTGCAAATGCACAGCGTGGCCGCGGTAAAGTTTTGCGTGATTGCCGCGTGGCTGTTTCTGGTGAGCTTCGCAAGTTTCGGCGTGCTGACCGCGCACTCGCTCGTGGAGCGGCTGCCCCTTCCGATCGATGCGATCGCGGTCGCTTCGGCGGTCGCCTTCGCCAACGCCCTCGCGTTCCTCGCCGTCGTCTTCGCCGCCAGCGCCATTGCAAATCGGACGATCCTCGCCGCCGTCTTCGCGCTCGCGCTCGGCTTCGGAACGGCCGGCGTGCTCCATTTTTTCGGGCTCAACGGAACGGCGCTCGCGACCAACGTGATCGCGGTCGACGGGACGGTGATCGCGCAAAACGCCTGGCTCGACGTGCTCGTATCCTTTCTCATCGTGCTCCTCGGCATGCTCGCGACCTTCATCGAGGTCGACCGCCGGCGCGCGACCTGATGGGCCGGCGCCGCACGCGCGCGCCGTGATCGCGCACTTCGACATCGACGCGTTCTACGCAAGCGTCGCGCAGCGCGACGACCCGTCGCTCTGCGGGAAGCCGGTCGCAATCGCCGGCGACAGCCGCCGCGCGGTCGTGCTGACCGCTTCGTACGAGGCCCGGCCCTTCGGGGTGCGTTCGGCGATGCCGCTCTATAAAGCGAAGGCGCTGTGCCCGGGACTGGTGGTCGCCGCGCCGGATTTCAAACGCTATCACGAGCTCTCGCAAGCGGTCTTCGCCATCTTCGCGCGCGGCGGTCGCGCGGTGGAAGGTCTCTCGCTCGATGAAGCGTTCGTCGATACCGCGACGGACGACCCCGAAGAAGCGCGCGCCTATGCCGCAGACGTCCGTGGCGCGGTGCGCGCGGAAGTCGGCTTGACGGTGAGCGCCGGCGTCGCCGCGCAGAAGCTCGTCGCGAAGATCGCAAGCGACGCCGCCAAACCCGACGGGCTCGCCTTGATCGCACCCGGCACCGAAGCGGCGTATCTCGCGCCGATGCCGGCGGGACGGTTGTGGGGCGTCGGACCGAAGACGCAAGCGCGACTGCGCGCGCGCGGAATCGAAACGATCGGTCAGATCGCGGGGCTCTCCGACGAGTCCGCGTTCGCGCTCTTCGGCCGTTCCGGAAAAGCGATGCGCGAACTCGCCTGCGGCATCGACCCGCGCACCGTTTCGTCGGATCGCGACACGCGTTCGGTTTCGAGTGAAGCCACCTTCGAATACGACCTGCACGACCCGGCCGACATGCGGGCCGCGCTACGCGAACTGAGCGCCGAAGTGGCGCGACGCCTCGCGCTCTCGGGCCTGCGCGGTTCGACGATCGGAATCAAGGTAAAGCTTTCGAACTTTACGATCGTCGGGCGCCAGTTGACGGTCGCCGTGCCGACCGACGACCCCGAAACGATCGCCGCCGCGGCCGAGCGGTGTCTAGATCGGGCGGACGGCATCGGCGGCGGCGTGCGACTCTTGGGCGTGCGCGTCGCATCGCTGACCGAGGAAGCGGCGCGACAGATCTCGCTTTTTTAGCGCGCGAGAAGACGCGCGCTCTTAGCGCGCGAGTAAACGAAGATAGGTTCGGGGCGCGAAATCCGTGTCGCGTTCGATGCGGCGAAACGCTTCGAAGCGAATCTGGGCGGCGAGCGCCCGCTTCGCGTCGAGCGCGGTTGCGAGTTCGCGCACGGCGCTCTCGAGTTCCGCTCCGTCGAGTTCGGCGAGCGAACGCTTGAGGCGCCCGATCCGCGTGTCGAGTTCGGCGGACATTTCGCTTTCGACGTCGCTCTCGAGTTCGCGGATGCGGCCGATGAGCCGCTCCATCTCATCGACGCTCGGCAGACCGCGGTGCTGCGCGGGTGCCGGACCTTTGGACCGACCGTTCGTCGCGCGTCGCAGCGGGAGCGGGGCGTCGAAATCGGGATAGATGCGCACGATTGAGGCGATCTTCTGCGGACCCTTGGGCGACTGCAAACCTTCGGCCAGGCGTGCCTCGACGAGTTTGGTTCGTAACGCCGTGTCGTCGATTTTCTTGATGAACGACGGGTCGGCTCCGGCCGGCGCCGTGCGTTCGCCAAAAAAGTCGGAATCCGTCGCCCCGGGTAGTGCGAGCGCGCGTTCCAACAATCGTTTGCGGTCGCTCTCTGCCATGGTCCGAAGTTTCGGCGCACCGCGCCGGGCGCCTCCGGCGCGCGCTTGCGGCACGGCGACCGGCGCCCGATCAGCGCACGGAACGTAGCAATGCGTGGAGCGCGTTCGAATCGAATCCGTCACCCGAAACGCCGATGGCCGTGACGGTCGCCTGCGCGGCGTTCCCGGGAAAGGTCCCGGTTTCGACTCGCATCTTCATTCCGCGCCCGGTGCAGTTGAATACTGCGAGTTTCACCGGTACGCCCCGAACCGTGACGTCGTCGACACCGTCGTCTTTGAGATCGCAACCGGTGAAGCGGCCCATGAGGCCCAGCCCTATCTTCATGCCCGCAATCGACGAGCTGCGGTCCGAAGGAACCGCCGAACCTTGCAACTGGATGTTGAACGAACCCCGCCGGCCGTGCGCCGGCACGATCATGACGCTCTGCGTTATCTTCAAATCGGTCGCTGAAAGGATCCGATAACCGGGCGGGACGTCAAACGTCGCGATCCGATCGGCGGTCCGTTTCATTGCGGCGGGATCGGCGGTCATATCCTTGACCAGCGCCGGCCCGTAGTGCGCGACCGCGATCACGAGCGCGATGATTCCGAGGGCGAGCAATCCGAAGAGCGATCCGAAAACGATCAACAAGATCTTGAATTCGCGCCTCATCGCGGGCGGTTTTCGTTAGACGTGATCCGAACTCCACGTCGCGTCGGCGCGCGATGCGAGGGCGCGTTCCCGGTTCTTGGCCCACCACGCGCGACCGAGGGCGGAGAGGGGTACGACCATCAAGATCGCGTCCCGCCGGGCGCGCACGGAACCGCGCGGCAGCGCGTCGCGGGCCGGTTCCGGCGGCAACCAGCCGCCCACGCGGCGCAGATCGCCCGCGCCGGCCCGCAGCAGCGCGGGTCCGACGGCTTTGCCCGCATCTCCGGCAAATGCAAAATCGTCGACGACGAACGTATCGTCGCGAAGGACGCGGCGGCCGATCGCGTAGGCGAGCGTCGAGCGGCCGCGCCGCACGACGAGTTGCACCGGTTGCGTTCCGGGCGGCGGCGGCGCGTTCCACCGGCCGCGCATCCAATCCCACACGAGCGGCGTGCGGCGAAAGTTCCATTCGCGTTGGGAATCCATTGCCTCGAAGCAGCGGCGCACGCCCGGCCAATCGGCGGCTTCGAGCGGACGGGCGCCGGCGGGCGCACCGTCGAGCGACGTGGCCCGCACGGTGAAGAGACGCGAGGGCAGTCGCACGAAACCGAGCCGCTCGTAATACGCCGGGTGGATGTCGGAATAGAGAAAGGCAACGTCGCGGCCGCCGTCGCGTTCGGAATCGAGGAGCGCGCCGAGCATAGCCGTCGCGAAGCCGTGTCCGCGCAAACGCTCGGGCGTGAAGACCGCCCCGATGCCGGTCGCGCGCAGCGACGCGTCGTGCCAGCGAATCTCGCGGTCGTAATTCTTGCACGACGAAACGAGGGCGCCGCCTTCACGCAGGCCGACCGTGAACGGTCGCCGCTTTCCGTACAGCGAGTTCGCTACGGCGCGAAAGTCGGCGACGTAGTGTTCGAAATCGCGTCCGTCGGCCCAGAGTGCGAACGTTTCGGGAAGCACGTCACGAACGTATTCTTCGGTTGCGACGGATTCGAGTTTGACGACCACGCTGCGGTCTCCGTCGCGCGAACGCGCGACGCCTTTTTCCTAATTGAGTCCGTAGGCCGGGACTTCGAGTACGAGCGCGAGCGCCCCGCGAATCCTTTCTTCGTAGTTGTCCGGTCCGAGCGGCGTTCGCGGCGTACCGCTCTTCGACTCGAGGCAATCGCTTATCGGCCGTCGTAACTCGCTCGTCACGTCGTCCTGCGCGACGTCGCGCACGAGCACGTCGAGCACGCGATCCGGCTCGAAGCCTTGCGCTTGGCGCACGATGTCGTCGGGAGCGTAGACGGCAAAGGTTTCGGGATCGCCCGCCGGCGGAAGCGACTTCGTCGCAAGCACGCCCGACGTTACGGCCGCGGGAACCGGCGCCGCTCGTACGGCGCGATTGACAAAATTGACTCGCGCCACGAGCGCTGCCGGATTCAGCCAAGCCGGCCCGCCCTCCCAGCCTTTGACGCTCGGCGGCGCGAGCGGGCTTTGCCCCATGCGTCCGAGCCAAGCCAGCGTATCTTTCGGCACCTTACGAATCTGTAAGAAACGCAGCGTGCCGATTACGAACTCGAGCGGGCTCTTCGGCAGCGCGCGGTACGCGCGTTCGGAGAAGAAGACGTTGGAGCGCAAGATCGTCGAAACCGTAAGCGCGATGTCGCCGCCCGAACGCGCGTAGGTCTGCGCGAGGGCGTCGACGAGCTCGGGTTCCGGGTCGGCATACACGAAAAATGCGAGCAGCTTGCGGCAAATGAACTGCTGGTGGACCGGCTGCTCGACGATAATGGAGACGATTTCTTCGCCGCCGAACGTGCCGCTTTTTCCGAGGAAGGTTTTCGAACCGCCGTCGTGCTGCGTGGGCCGGAAAACGAAGCCGAAGTTCTTATCGAGCGTCCAGCCGGTGAAGGCGCGCGCCGCGCTCTTGACGTCGTCCGCGGTGTAGTTTCCCGGCCCGAGCGCAAAGCTCTCCAGTACTTCACGAGCAAAGTTTTCGTTGGGATTGGCCTTGACGTTCGTGCGGCCTTCGAGCCAGACGAGCATCGCCGGGTCTTTCGCGACGGCAAGCAGCAAGCGGTGAAAATGTCCGAGTCCGAGCGACCGAAGGAGTTCGATCTGCGCGATCATCAGGCTCGCGGGCACTTTGATGATGCTCGTGGCGAAATGGCCGTGCCAGAACAGCGTCATCTTTTCGCGGAGCGGCCGCTGCGTGCGCAGCATGCGGTCGAGCCACCACATTTGGGCTGCCATATTGCGCGTCGTCGAGTCGTTCGACGCGTCGGCGTCGGGCTGCGCGCTGAATTCAGGCTCCGGCAGCGCCGGATGCAGTATCGCATCGACCGCACCTTGGGCGCCGAGTGACACGGCTACGTCGACCTCGCCGGCCGTGCCGCCGAAGCCGGCGCGACGGAGGAGATGCGCCGCCTGTCGTTGCGAAAAAGGTCCTGCATAGCGTCCCAGAGCGACGGTCGAGTCTTCGAGCGAGCCGGGAGGCCGGTAGCCGGCTTGCGGGCCGGTCGACATGTCGGGTTTCATCATGCGTCTCTCCATTCTACGCTAACGCGGAGAGAAACGGTGCTTTAAAGCGCTGCCGAACGCTTCAATTCTTCAAAAATTTCCGGTGCCGAGACGCCGCGCGTGGCGCGCCCTGAGGCGCTGACGTAAAGCCGTTCCCGCGCTCGCATCGCCGTGCAGTAGAACGCCCGGCGCTCTTCCGCGTTGTATTTCTCGCGAATTTTGTTCTTGAAGAGCGCGTAGGTGAACTTCGCCGTGCGTGCGGCTCGCGCATCGCCGACGTTCTCCTTGGGAATCATGCCGAGCGACGGCATGAAGAGAAACGCGTCGGGAACGTAATAGCGCGGCCAGGCCCCGGCCCGCACGTCGATAGCAAAGACGGCGTCGAATTCCGCGCCCTTGACGGCCTCGACGTCACCGAAGCGCACGGCCGTGCGGTCGCGGGAGGCGATCGAGAGGAGGTCGGCTTCGGCGTCGGCCGCGCTCTCGGCGTACATCAGAAAATCGTCGAGGGTGCCGAACGGTGCGCGGTCCGCGAAGGCGTCGAGGTCGGCGAGCAGCCGGGCCACGAGCCCGGAGTCGAAGCGGGCGCGCGCGCCCGGAGCGAGCGTCGCAAGAACGCTTTCTTCGAGAATCAGCCGCGCTTGCGCGCCGAGCGAAAGGGTTCGTCCGGCAGCCTCCCAGCGCGTGCGCGCGATGCGAAACGCTCCCAGCCGCGTGCGGCATTCCGGCGGAAGATCGGCGTCGACGTCGCCGCGCGTCACGTTGCGGCCCAAGCGCAGGTCGCGGCGGCGATCCCAGCGCCGGTCACCCGTCTCGGCGGCATCGTCGGGAAGTTCGAACAGCAGCGGTTGGGGGTCGGCCGCCTCGCCGCAAAGCGCGGCGATCGACGCATCCGAAAGTCGCATCCACGGCGCTTCGAGCGTCCGCAGCAGGTAATCGTGCCGGAACGGATCGACCGCCGACCACAGCGCCGCAAGCGCGTCGCGCACGACCGGATAGTCGTAGATGCTCCCCGCGCCTGCGATGTCGACGGGAACGTCGCGGGCGAGGAGCGCGTCGACGTACGTGCGCGCGCACCCGAGGTTCCGCATGACGACCGCAATGCGCTCCGGTTTCATTCCGCCGCGAATGAGGCCGGCGATCTCGGCAGCGACGTAGCGCGCTTCGTCGCGCACGGTCTCCGCGCGGTAAAAGTAAAGCGATTGCAGGCCCGGCGTCGCCGGCGCCGCCGGCTGCACTTGCGGTGCGGACGGGTCGAGGGCGCGCAGCGCCGCCGCTGCAATTGCGGGCGGGCAACGGTACTGCGCGGTTAGCTCGATCGTCACCCGCGCCGATTTGAAGGCCTCCGCACCACGCGCGCCGGTCGCGAAACCGCGCGTCGCTTGCGCCGCGTCGCCGCAAAGCGTCACGCCGGACGAATCGCTGCCGAAAATCCCGGCGAGAAGTGCGAGCTGACCCGCCGTCATGTCTTGCGCGTCGTCGACGAGCGCTGCCCGGTACCGGCCGCGCACGCGCTCGCACACGTTCGGCCTTTCGCGCAGGAGCGTCGCCGCTTCGTAGACCGCGTCGGCCGGCGTCAGGCAGCCGTTGGCCGAGAGCGTTTCGACGTAGGAGCCGTAGAGCCGCGCGAGGATTTTCACGAGATCGATTTCGCGGCGGTGCTGCCGCTCGAGTTCTTCGGGCGAAGCGCGCAGCGAATCGCGGTATTTCGCTTGCGTCTGGGCGATCAGTTCGGCGTCGGCGAGGTTCGGCGGATGCGCGAAGAAAGCATTGGCGCCGCGCAAACCCATCTCGCGGAACGCCTCCGGCGAAACGAGCGAGGCGCGCAGTTTACGGATTAGCCGAAATGCGGCGGCCGCGAATCGTTCGGGCGCGCGCAGGCCGGTGATTTCCGGGTCGACCTCCGCGCCGAACTCGTTCCAATCGAGCGCGTAGATTTCGGCGCCGGCGCGCTCGAAGTGCTGGGCGGCCCGCACTTCGTCGATGCACGCGAACGCGGGCGCTCCGTCGCCACGGGCGTTCGCTTCGGTGCGCAAGACGTCGAAGGCGAGGTCGCCGAACGGCATCGCGACGATGCGAATTCCGCGTTCGGCCGCGTGGCCGTCTCCGGGCTCGGACGACGGTTCGCAGGCGTCGAGCAGCGCTTGCAAACGCGCCACCCCCGCGTCGCTTGGCGCGAGCATTGCTACGATCGGCGCGTTCGTCCGTAGTTCCGCTGCGGCGGCATCGACCGCATCGACCGCGTCGCCGCGCGCGATTTTGCGCGCTCGTTCGATGAGCGCGGTCGTCTTACCCGAGCCAGGTCCGCCGATGAGGGCGAGTGCGCCGCTCGCTCGGGTCGTTACGGCCGCGGCCTGCCGTTCGTCGAAGGCCGGCGCCGCGATGCTCATCGGCCGAAGCGGTCTTCGGAACGCGCGGGGCGTTCGCGGCACGAGGGCTGATACGCACAATATATGCAAGCGCCGGCGTCGCCGGTCACGGTGAATCGTTCGAGGGGACCCTCGGCAAGCATGGCCGCGAGCTCCGCCATCTTCTTGCGCGCGCGTTCGAGTTCGGCGACGCCGATCGTGCCGGCCGGCGCGTCGCCGTAACTTCGCGGCGCGGCGACCGGCACCACCTCGAGTTCGACCGGGCGTACGTCGAGGGCCGCGTCTTTGAGTGGAATCAACGAGAGTCGCGTGACCCGGTCGCCGGCCGCGGTTCGCGCCCAATAGTAGAACGGCAATTGAAAATCGAGGAAGTTCGCGACCTTGGCCCGGTAGGCGTCCGCGCTTTCGGCGATGTTGCCCGTCTTGTAGTCGACGACGGTAACGCCCGCGGTCGCATCGTCGCGGTCGAGCCGATCGATGTAACCGACGAACGAATAGCCGTCGAGATCGAGTTCGACCTTCGTTTCGGTTCCGATAACCGTGAACGGGTGGGCGCGCGCGCGCTGGACGAACCACGCCAAATAGCGCCGCGCGGTGCGCTTCGCGCGGCGGCGCTGCAGCTCGAATTCGACGTTCGTTTCGAAACCGGCGCGAAAGCGCTCGAAAGCGGTGCCGAGATATCCCTCGAGTTTGCGCTCGAGCACTTCGAGCGGTGCTGCGTCAGCGCGCGGATACTCTTCGTGAAAGCGCTCGAGCGCCCAATGGAAAGCGGTGCCGTAAAACGATGCCGACGAGCCGCGATCCTCCACGGCGGCGCACACGTAGCGGTAATACCAGCGCCGTTCGCACTCGGCGAACGTTCCGAGCGATGAAGCGCTGAAATGACTCGTCCGGCGTCGCACGACGCGCGGCTCTTCGGCTGCGCGTTCCGGCAGCGGCTCGCGCGGCGAGACCCCCGCGGGGTCGGCTTGCAGCGGGAGGGCCTCGAGGGCGCTTACGAACTCCGCGGGCTCCCATGCGACGCCGGCCGGTCGCCTCGCATCGATGTCCCGGGCGAGCGCCTCGCAGGCGTGGAACGCCCCAAGTTCGAGTTCGCTTAAGCGCGGGCGCAGTTCGAAAGCGAGCGCGGCCGTTTCGAGGTACTCGCGTGCGGTCGCGCCTTGCGCCCGATACGCTCGGGCAAGCTCGTCGAGCGCGCGCGCGAAACGACGGGCGGCGACGCCGATTTCGTGGGCCAGCGGCACGCGTTCGCGCGCGATTGCCTCGGCGACGCTCCAACGCGTGCCCGCGGCGACGCAGAGCGCCCGCGCATCGACGTTCGGTACGCCGGAGTACGGCGAGCAGAGCGCCCGGCGCGCGCATGTTTCGTCGCGAGCGGCCGCGTAGCGCGCGAGGTCGCTGAGGAACGCGACGAATCGCCGCGGGACGGCCGGTCCGACGGTGCGCCGCTCCGCGGCGTCTACTTCATTGATGACCATTTCCGAATTGATGACCATTTCCGACATCGATTATCGAGCGCTTCGCGCCCTCTGCTGCGGGACCCCGCAATCCGTGCTGGAACGCCCGTCCGATGCGTAGGATCGTCGTCGGCGTGACCGGAGCGAGCGGTAGCGCGTACGCGGTGGCCGCCCTTCGTGCGCTGCGCGAGCATGCGGACTACGAGATTCACCTCGTCATGAGCGGCCAGGCTCGCAAGACCGTTGAAATCGAGACGGCTTACACCGCAGCCGATCTCGAAGCGCTCGCGCACGTCGTCCACGGCGACGATGACCTCGCGGCCGCGATTTCGTCCGGTTCCTTCGTTACCGAAGGAATGCTCGTCATTCCATGTTCGATCAAGAGCGCCGCGGCGATCGCCTATTCGCTCAACGGTAACCTGCTCGTGCGCGCCGCGGACGTCTGCCTCAAGGAGAAACGGCGCGTCGTGCTCGTGGTCCGCGAGACGCCGCTCCATCTCGGACACCTTCGTACCTTGACGCAACTCGCCGAGATCGGCGCCGTCGTGTTGCCGCCGATCCCGGCGATGTACGCGAAACCGCAGAGCGTCGCGGACATCATCAATCACACCGTCGGCAAAGCGCTCGATCAGTTCGGCGTGCCCAACGATCTCTTCAACCGTTGGACGGGCCCCTAGCGGCGGGATGCCGGCCGGGCTGCGAGTCCGGGCGCGAAGTGTGACGTGCGCACGGGCTCGTAGGCCCCTCGCTAAGGCGTATCGCATTAGGAACGGTTAAAGGGCACGCCGGGCGGCGGTCTTCCAAAGGGCTTCCCAGGATTCCCTGTGATAGTTCTCTGGCGCCGCCTAAAAACGGCATCATTATCGTCCCGGAGTTTTTTATCTCGTGAATACCGATTCCAGCGACCGCTCCCTGGCAGCAATCGTCCGACTCGCCGTCGCGGGTCTCGTCCTTACCGCGACCTGCGGCGCAACGGCCGCCGCGTTCGGCCCGGCGCTCGGCGCCGTCGCGTCGGCGCAAAGCGAAGCGACACCGCCCGCGCCGGGCGGCGGCCGGCACCTCCTCGCGACAGCCCTCATGAGCGTCGGGCTCAGCGACGCGCAGAAGGCGAAGATCCGTAGCCTCGTGAGCGACACGCGCGCGAAGAATCACGACGCCGATCCCGCAACGCGGCGCGCTAATTGGAAGAACGCCTTCGCTAAGATCGATACGCTGCTTTCATCCGACCAACGGACGCGTCTGCACGCGAAACTCGATCAGATGCGTAAAGATCAGGCGCAGGGAGCTGCGCCCCAGTCGTAGCGCGCGCGATGCGACGACTCGCACTCCTGCTCGTCGCCGTGTTCTTTGCGAGCGGCTGCGCGCACGCGGGCGCCCGGCGCGTTCGTTCGGCTCCCTCGCCGAATCCGGTGCCGACGGCGGCCGCTCGGCAAACGACGGTGCGCGGCACGTCGTCGATTTCCGGGGTGATCGCGCCGTTCGAAAACGTCGCGATCACGAGTTCGCTCAGCGAACCGGCCGACGCGGTCAACGTGTTGCAGGGCGATCGCGTGCACGCGGGCCAGGTTCTCGCCGTGCTGGACACATCCGACCTGCGAGCCCAGCGGGCGCAAGCGCAAGGATTGTTGGATACGGACGTGCGCACGGTGCAATCGGACGAAGCAAAGATCGTCCAGCAGAAATATACGGCGCGCCTCAACATCGGCACCGGGAACGATCAGGTGAAATCGTCGCGCGCGGCGCTCGCGCAGGCGCAGCAGACCCTGCGCAACGACGAAGCGAATCTCGTGCGCGACAAGCAGCTCGCCGCGAGCGGCTACGTCGCGCAACAGACGGTCGATCAGCAGGCGACCCTGGTTGTGAACGACGGTGCCGCCGTGCGCACGGCGCAGGCCAATTTGCAGACATCGCTGACCAATCAGGAGGTCAACGGCACGCCGGCTTCGGGCCTCCAGGCGGCGACGATCGCGTCGACCGTTGCCGATGCGGCGGCCGCGCGCGCCACGATCGAGCAAGCCCGCGGCCAAATCGCGCAGTACGACTCCGCGATCGCCAAGGCCACGATCGTCTCGCCCGTCGACGGCGTGGTGACCAACCGCAATCTCAACGCGGGTGAGTATCCGGGTTCGCGGACGATCTTCACGATCCAGCAGCTCGACCGGGTCTACGCGGACCTCAACGCCTCGAGCGAGGACACGTTCGCGATTCCCGTCGGTGCGCCGGTAACGTTGAGCGTTGCGGGCGCCGGAAACAGGTCGTTCACCGGAAAAGTCGTCGCCGTTCTCGGGCAAGTCACGCCCGGTTCGACGAATTTCACGGTGCAGGTCATCGTCGCCAATCGCGACGGCTCGCTTGCGGCGGGCCTGCCGGTATCGGCTACGATCGATCTGCCCGCCGTGCGCGGCGTCGGCATTCCGACGACCGCTTTCCTCGACGATACGCACACCACGGTGATGATCGCGGACGATCAGCTCGTCGACACCGTGGCCAAGACGGTGAAGGTGCGCGAACTCGGCACGGACGGCACGACCTCGATCGTCAGCGGCCTGAGCGCGGGTCAGACCGTTATTTCCAACGGGCAGCTCGGGATCGCCGACGGGCAGTCGATCGCACAAAACTGATGCGCCGGATCACCCAGCTCTTCGTCAATCGGCCGCCGCTGGTGTTCGTGCTGATCGCGATTATCACGCTGGCCGGCAGCTTCGCGCTTGCGACGCTCGTGCAGCAGCAGTTCCCGAACATCGATTTCCCGACGATCAATACGAGCGTGTCGTACCCGGGCGCGTCGCCTTCGGAATTGCGCGATTCGGTCGTGCGCCCGATCGAAGATGCGATCGCGGGCGCTCCGGATCTCGACCACATCACAAGCTCGATCCAGCAGAATCAGGCGTCCATCTCCGCGACCTTCACCCTCGACTCCAATCAAACGACCGACCTCACCGAAGTGCAGGACCGCCTGCAGTCGGTCAAGGCCGCGTTGCCGCAGGACTTGCCCGCTCCGGCGACGCGCTCGTTCGATCCGGCCCAGGCGACGATCGTCACCCTCTCGCTCACCTCACAGTCGCTCAGCGTGGCCGCGCTCTCTGCGATCGTCACCAACAACGTGATCCCCGACCTCGAGCAGGTCGACGGCGTTTCGAACGTGAGCGCAAACGGCGCGGTGACGCCGGCGATCGAAGTGACGTTGGATCCCGCGAGTCTCGATAGCCGGGGTTTCGTCCCGACCGACGTGGTGAGCGCGATTCAAGCGGGCAATGCGCGCACGCCCGGCGGCATCGCGTATTCGTCGAATCGCGAGACTTCGCTCGACGTTCGGGGAGACGTGCAAACGCCGGAGCAGATCGAGCAGACGTTGCTCACCGGGAACACGTCGGTCTTGCAGGGCGCAACCTCGACATCGGGCGCGCTGACCGTCAAGTACGGCAATACCTCGGGCGCGACCAATCAGGCCCTCGCGCTCAGCGGAGCCGCGTCGACCGGCGCTGCCGCTTCCGTTACGGAACCGTTCTCGACCTCGGCCTTTCGGCCGCGCATCGCCGACGTCGCGAGCGTTTCGGATTGGTACGAGCCACGGCGCGTCGATTCGTACGTCGGCGGCCTTCCCGCCATCTCCCTAAACGTGCAGAAGGCGACCGGCGCAAGCGAGGTCGCGGCGTCGGAAGCGGTGGTCGCCGCGCTGCCGGCAATCGAAGCGAAGTACCCGGACATCACGTTCAAAACGCTCAACGTGCAGGCCGACGAGACCAAAGCCGAACTCTTCGGCGTGCTGCAGACGCTGATCGAAGGGATCGCGTTCACGGGGATCGCGATGCTCGCGTTCTTGAAATCGTGGCGCAATGCGGTCGTCGTGATGATCGCGATTCCGACGTCGCTCTTCGTCACGCTCTTCATCATGAAGCTGACGGGGTTTACGATCGATACGGTCTCGCTGCTCGCGATGACGCTCATCATCGGCATTTTGGTCGACGACTCGATCGTGGTTCTCGAAAACGTCGAACGCCACTTTGAGGAAGGGGAAGCGCCGCGCACCGCGGCGATCCTCGGGCGCGCCGAAATCGGTGCGGCGGCGGTCGTCATCACGCTCGTCGACGTGGTCGTGTTCTTGCCGATCGCGTTCCTGCCCGGCCAGACGGGCCGCTTTCTCGGCGAGTTCGGCGTCGTCGTCACGATGGCGACGCTCACGTCGCTTGCGGTTTCGTTCACGATTACGCCGGCGCTTGCCGGAAACTGGTCACTCCTCTCGCGTTGGAAGGCGCCCCGGCCGATCGTCGCATTTTCCACGGGGTTCGAACGGCTGCGTGGATTTTATAGCGGGCGGGTGCTGCCGGCGGCGATGCGGTACTCGATACCGATCGTGGTGGGGGCCGCGCTCCTGACGGCGGGCGCGATCGCGCTCATTCCCCTGGGCTTCGTCGGATTCGACTTCATTCCGGCGGTCGACCGCGGTCAGATTTTCGCCAGCGTCCAATTCCCGACCGGCACGCCGCTCGCGACGACCGACGCCGCCATCCGCAAGGTGACCGACGCCTTCCTCCAAATCGACGACGTGCAGCAAATCATCTCGACGACCGGCTCGTCGCAGCAGAGTTTCGGCGGGAGCATCAACATCGGCTCGTCCGGTCAATTGCGCATCATCTTGCGGACGAATCGGAAAAATTCGACCGACCAAGTCGCGCGGCGAATGACCGGCATGGCGCAGCGCCTCGTTCCAGCCGCCAAGGTCGTAGCGATCCCCGCAACGGGCACCCGCGGCGGCAACTCGCAGCCGATCGACGTGACCGTCGCGACGACGCGCGGCGAGCCCGATCCCTACGCCGCGCAAATCGTCTCCGCGCTCGAGGCGACGCCGGGCGCGACCAACGTGAACAGTTCTTCGGCGACGCTCTCGCCCCAATTCGACATTCTCTTCAATCGGGACCGGGCGCGCACGCTCGACGTCAACATCGGCTTGGCTGCGCAGGCGGTCCGCGCGGCCTTCGGCGGGACGCTCGCGACCCAATTCGACACGGTGAACGGCACGAAATACGTCCAAGTCCTCTATCCGCAAAGTTTCGAATCGAGCGAAGCGAGTCTGCGCAATATCGCGATTCGCTCGAGTTCCGGAAAGATCGTCCATCTCGCCGACCTCGCGACCTTCGTGAGCGACCCGTCGCAAGTTCTGATCACCCGCAACAATCGGCAGACGGTCATCCACGTCGGGGCCAACGTCGCGCCCGGCTTTGCGATTTCGAACGTGCAGAAGGCGTTCGCCGCGCGCGTCGCGGCGTTGCACCTTCCCAACACCGTGATCGTGGGCACGGGCGCCGGCGGGACGCAGCAGAATCTCGCCCAAACCCTGAACGGTCTCGGGGTTTCGCTCGTCCTTTCGTTCGCGCTCGTCTACCTGCTGATGATCGCGCTCTACAACGCGTACCGCGCGCCGCTGGTGATTCTCTTCGCCGTTCCCGTCGCCTCGGTCGGCGCGTTCGGGGGTCTCGCACTCACGGGCCAAACGCTCAATCTCTATTCGCTGATCGGCGTCGTGATGCTCGTCGGGCTCGTCAGCAAGAACGGGATTTTGCTCGTCGATTTCGCCGAGCTCAAGGTCGACGCGGGCATGTCGAAAATCGACGCGATGCGAGCCGCGGCTCACGAGCGGTTTCGCCCGATCGTCATGACCACGGCCTCGATGATCGCGGGCATGTTGCCGCTCGCCCTCGCCCTCGATCCCGGCTCCGCCGCGAAGCGTTCGCTCGGCACGGTCGTGATCGGCGGGTTGACGAGCTCGCTCTTGCTCACGCTCGTGATCGTGCCGATCGTCTTCGTCTGGATCGCCCCCGGACCCAAAACACGGACTGCTGACGTTCCGCTCGGAGCCGTGCCCGCATGTGGCTGACCCGTCTCTTCGTCGAGCGCCCGACGCTCGTAACGGTCTTCCTCGCGCTCGTCATCCTGGCCGGCTGCGTCGCGGGCGTCACGCTCGTCCAGCAACAGTTTCCGAGCACCGAGACGCCGTCGATTCAAGTGCTGGTGAGCTATCCCGGCGCATCGACGACCGAGATGCGCGATGCGATCGTGCGGCCGCTGGAGGACCAAATCGCGGGTGCGCCCGACCTCGATCACCTCGAGTCCTCAATCCAGCCGGGACAAGCCTCGATCGTCGCGGTCTTCTCGCTCAACTCGGATCAGAACAACGATCTCGTGCAGACGCAGGGGCGCGTCCAGAACGCGGAACGCTCGATTCCAAACGACGTGCAGGCGCCGCAGATTTCGCTCTACAATCCGAGCGAAGCCGTCGTCACCTCGCTCGTCGTCCGGTCGACGTCGCTTGCGACGGGCGATCTCTCGTCACTTACGATCAACAAGATCGTTCCCGCGCTCGAGCAGGTGCCGGGCGTCTCGTTCGTTCAGGATAACGGCGCCGTTACCCCGTCGATCCAAATAAACGTGGATCCGGCGAAACTCGATTCGTCCGGGCAAACGCTTACGGACATCGTGAGCACGGTGACGAACAACAACGTGCGCGCGCCCGGCGGCATCCTGTACGCGAAGAATCGCGAGACCAATCTCGACGTCCGGGGCGATATCACGACCGCCCAGTCGGTCGCGAACCTGCTCTTGAGCGGCGCGACGCCGGCGACGTCGGGCACGGACGTGTGGTCGACCTCGGAGCGGCTCTACCGGATCGGGGATGTCGCGAGCGTCGCCGACGGTTACGAAACGCAGCGCGTCTTCTCGTATTCGAACGGCGTGCCGTGCGTGACGCTGGACATTCAGAAGTCGGCGGACGTCAGCGAGGTCGAAACCTCGAACCGCGTCCTCGCCGCGCTGCCGGAGTTGCGCCGGACGTATCCCGATGTGACCTTCGACGTGCTCAACGTGCAGTCGACGTATACGGAGCAGCAGCTCTCGGGCGTGGTCCGGACGCTGCTCGAAGCGATCCTCTTTACGGGGATCGTCATGCTGTTCTTCTTGCGTTCGTGGCGCAACGCGATCGTCGTGATGATCGCGATCCCGTCGTCGCTGCTCGTGACGCTCGCGGCCATGCGCCTGGCCCACTTCACGCTCGACACCGTTTCGCTGCTCGCGATGACGCTGATCATCGGCATCCTCGTCGACGACTCGATCGTCGTCTTGGAGAACGTCGAGCGCCACTTCAACGCGGGGGAAACGCCGACCGAAGCCGCGGTGAACGGGCGCGCCGAGATCGGCGTGGCGGCCGTCGTGATCACGCTCGTGGACGTCGTCGTCTTTTTACCGATCTCGTTCTTACCGGGCTCCGTCGGGCTCTTCTTGCGAGAATTCGGGCTCGTCGTCACGGTCGCGACGCTCACGTCGCTCTTTGTGTCGTTCACGGTCACGCCGACGCTGGCCGGACGATGGGCGCTGGCATCGCGCTGGAAGCCGTGGCGGATCATCGACGGCTTCACGCGGCAGTTCGAGCGCCTGCGTTCCTGGTACGTCCTGCGCGCGCTCCCGTGGGGCCTCGAACGCGCCCGGCTCGTCGCGGCCGTTTCGGTGGTCTCGCTCGTCGTCGCGTTCGCGATCATACCGCTCGGCCTCGTCGGTTTCGAATACATTCCGCCCGTCGACCGCGGCGAACTCTACGTGACGATCACGGGCACGAGCGGGACGCCGCTGGAAACGAC
>Ga0116227_10006752_pt1 | contig 22993 bp, 17 predicted proteins | sample S1TSphgellanicum_FD_89693 | JGI IMG/M metagenome (GOLD analysis project Ga0116227, IMG submission 89693) | Host-associated microbial communities from peat moss isolated from Minnesota, USA - S1T2_Fb - Sphagnum magellanicum MG | ecosystem: Host-associated > Plants > Peat moss > Unclassified...
AAGCTGAAATCCTGTCCAAATCCCACACCAATTTCTTAAACCAAAACCAAAATTCGTACACAACCATCATGTGCATTTTGTCATGGTCTTCATTTCCCAGAGTTGGAGTATGACACATTAGATTGATCTTAGTATATGTATGTACAATTTCAGCAAAAATTGATCATTGCAAATACCTTTCATTTCCATTTTGTCATGTTGTGCATTGCCAAAGGCCGTATTATATGATATATAAGATTGATCTTAGTACCTTGAGAGTGCAATCTTAGCAAAATTCATGTACTCATGGACAACCTCATGTGCCAGTCATCACAATATGTAAATTTCCAACAGTAGATTAGTCTTGCTTTCTTTTTCAAAACAAAGTTAGTTTAGTTCCATGAGTAATTGCAGCTAGTAAATTTGAAATTGAATAACACTAGAATTACTCAACAAAATCAAATGAAATGTTGATGAAAACTTCATCACTGGCATTTAACACGCTGTGATGGAATTACTTGCACTTGAGGAATTTGAGAAATTGAAAGTAAGAAATTGGAGTGAAAAATGAAAACAAAATTTATCCAACATTCAAATGTGGGTATTTATTATGTCCAAAATATAAGATATGCAAAAATAAGGGTGCCCAAAGGCAAGGTGTTCATGTTAAAGATGTTGAAGTGTGGTGTCTATTAATAATGATACATGTTTATGTGAATTAGGTTATAGGTACCTAATCTGATTGGGCCTTTTTTTTGTCTTCTTATTCTTCATTTTTGCTCTTTCAACCCTTTTGCATTGTAGAATCTCCCACAACACTTGCTCTTTAACTACAAAATTCAATTTTTTAAAGTTTAAATATTGTGTTTATTTGTTTTGTTTGTAAGTTGATCTCCATCATCATGATGTGAGAAAGACAATATATTTTAAGAAAGAAAGTTAACCAATGATAGTAACAGGATGGTAAATGAAACATTGTTGTAGTATTAATCAAATATGAAACAAACAATTCTAAATTGTGTAGTGGATACCAATGTGCAAACTAAGGAGGTGAGATCACACTACAAGCATCGTAAAATATATAATTATGAACCTTTGAGCTAGGTTCATCATGGAGTAATAAAAATAGTTTGAATTTCATAATAGTGATATCATTCCAATGCTTAAATGCAAATTTTTTGGTTATTTTCATGATAATATTGAAAAACCACATGATCAATATGCATTTACCCTATATTTTTGGAGCTGCAAATAGTTTAAATGTTTAGTCTAATTTTTTATAAATTAGGTTTCAAGTATACAATTGAAAATTCAATTTTCAATTGTTTCAATTTGATGATGCACTAACATGTGTCACGTATTTCAAATCTTCCTTAATATAGTTATTGTTAGGGGGGGAGAATAGGTGGCAGGGTAACTATATGGTAGTCCTGTAATTGAAGAGTTAGGGGTAATGGGTTGTTTTATCCAACTATCTCTCTTGATGTAGGAGGTGCTACTATAGTTTTAAAAGATTTGTGGAGAAAAGATTGGAGAAGCCAGTAGACAAAAAAGTAGGATCTGGACTTGTGGTAGTTGCCACCTATCTAGGTAGTGGGTGGCTACTTATGTGGTAGATGGACTTGAAGGAGAAAAATGAGGGAGAGGAACTTAAGTACAGGTGTGGAGTGTGAAGAAGAGAGTGTGAGAATTGGAGGTAAAACCATGATGCGAATAGTTGCAAACCTGTTGTTCCTAGAGTCCATTACTTGAGTGTAAGTTAGTTGACAAATAGTTTTGTTTTTGGTGGGATTTGTTGTAGCAGGTTCTTATTGGAATTATCTATCTATGACATATCATTATTTGCTTGAACTTACCTATAGTTATTTATCTTCTCATTTTTAATGTTAGAAGCCTTTGACTGCTATAATTCTTTGGGAGGGAACAACATTACACTAAACCCATTATTGACGACTATGACATTTCGTGATCATGTTCTAATTTGATCATGTAGTTGTATGAGCCATTAATTTGTTTATTCGATCACTTTTATTCATCATTGCAACTAATTGTCTGATATGCAAGTTGTAGCTTAATGAAATTAGGATATGATTCATTGACACCATTACCCCCCTCCTCCCAATTTGATCAATTTATGGGTTCCAATTTTGATCTTAACTTTGATTGCATAAAAATTTGGGATTATGTTTCATTTATAATGCATGAAAGACCTTGATTGAAATATAGGTTGATAATTGAATTGCACTTTGTTAAGTACATGGGGAAATTATAATATTATTAGTCAGTTGAATTTTAAACACCTAAATTTATTTTGATAATGTAATTGCAATTAATTATTGTCAATTTTTTCTTTTCATCTTCATTTAATCAAATGTAAAAAATCAAAATTGACATGAAATTGTATGCTTTGATTGTTAACACATGACATTGTGTTTGCATACTCAATGTGCAATGATATCCTAACAAAAATATGATTTCAACTAGATTAATATGTTTAAGCATCAAATTTGGCCCAAGGTAAGGATCAAATGAATAATTAATATACATTAGGATAGAACTATGGGACACATTTGTAATTCGATGACAAGTGAAGATCATAAAGTTGGAAACTATGTGATTTTAATGAATCATGACTTTTTGAATCATAAATTAATGGTCAATTATTAAAAATTATATATAGATAAAATGACAGTGACCTCATTTAGTTCATTTTAAAGAAGAACCTCTTAAAATTAACTTCATGGCAAAATATTTTTCATAAAATAGTTTTTAGAGATTTTCCATCTTTTTTTCTTTCTTTTTTTCAAATTTTCTTTCATCCCATTTTTAAACCTTTGAAGTTTTCTACAAAATTCAATTTTTTTCTTGTTTCAATTGAACATGATTTGAAAAACCAATAATAAATTCATTTACAAACCATATTTAATGTTCAATTTTTTTTTCCTCATAAATGATTTAAAAATCTGTGAATGATGTTTAACTCAATGCATAGATGTTTGAAGATTCTTTAATAGTAAGTGTTCATTTTAAAAATTTGAACAAGATATGAAAAAGAAAAATCATTTCAAAGTTTGGATATATCCAAGAAGATTTAAAATGAACTTGTGTTTATAGTTATTTGTTAACACAATTTGTGACAACTTAAAGTTGTACGAAGTTACCAACCTTTCATGGTGCCAAATAATTAGCAAAGAATTGGTTGTGGTTAAGGTAAAAAATTCAAGATGGCGAAAAACAAAGGAAGAAATGGGAAACATAATACAATTTTCAAATTTGAAAGCTAAAAGATGTTGAGTTCACTTGCACAAAAATTGAAACAACCAAATTGTGTGAAACAAGTTGAGTGGTGCACAAAATTAGTCAGAAATTGTTATACATGAAAAATATGAAGCCCACATACACTGTTTAAGAACTAAATGGTGTAAAATAAGATATAGATGTTCCAAAAAAATCATCTTTTTATGTTGAAAATAAGAAGTCTTGATAACAATAATGGGAGTTTTTGGATAAAAGGAAGACTCTATTTGAACCCAAGAAGCTTTAGGATCCCAAGTGTTTGCATGCTATTTTGGACACAAATGTAGTCAAAATTGGATGTACATTTAAACTACTAAAGTATCACAACTTAAAAATTAATTTAGTTTGATTTTTTTAATAAATAACATTTAATTGATTTGGGCCTCAAAAATAAAACAAGCTAAGACAATCATGAATATAAAATTGCTTTCAATGTTTTTCTTTGAGTGGATGTATCTTAAACACATTACAAAGCTTGCTTAAAACACCCTATTTGATAAGAATATACTTTTTAAAACTTAATTAAAAAATTCCACTTGACTTTTGTGGATAATTCAAATCAACACCTAGGGCATATATATTTTCAATGAAAGAAAAATTTATAGCCTACAAATATTATAATTATCACTCTTATTATAGCATAATGTTCCACCAAACGCTTATATTTAATTTAAATATAAAATTTATGATTTTAAGTCAATTTGAAAGATTTTTCTTTTTACGTATATACATTGATGTGAAAACTTCCCTAATAAACTCAAACCAAAAGAGGTACTTCCTAATCCATTTGTCAAAATGGTCATCTTGTGACAAACAACTACATGTTACATACATATTTCAAAGGATTATTGCATCATTTGTATTTTTAACAAATTTAAAAATAATTATCTATTAAGATGTGAACAATCTTTAATTGCACATTTTGATCTCTAAACATTTTTCAATAATAACTACAATCATTCAATTTTTGCTTGTAATGTAATTTTTAACATTGTGGCAATTTTTTGAGTTCATTGTACCATGCAAACACCTTCATCCCATAATTCTTTTGTTGAGCTCTACAACAAAGATGAAATAATATAACATAATCTTCAAGGGAGAAAGACTACCTTAAAAGCTTTATTTCAAAAAGTGACCTTGAGATAGAACATGTGACTTGTGAATGAAATAGAGTACAAGAGATCACAAAAATAGTCAAAGAATTGCCCAAAGGGAATTAGGCACATGATAGAGATGGAATCCTTGCAAAATTTTATCAATGATGATGATTTAACATTAGTGAATTTTTAAAAAAATTATGTTGCAGAAGTTTTGAAATCAATTGCCATACCTCCAAAACTCAACACTAACAAAACTACTACCTTAAAGAAAGGATAGAGCTCATTTCGCAATAATTATCATCCCATATCCTTGCTTGGGACAACCTACCAAATTGTGTGAAAATTGTTTGTCAACATAATGAATGGGTTCTTATGTGAATGATTCTTGCCTTCTCAAACAAGTTTTGTCCATGGGAAAAACATCCTAGACAACTTTTCCCTCACCTTGGTGGCAATCTTGTGGGTTGAGGAGAGTAAGCAAGAAATGGTGGCCCTATTTCTAAATTGTAAAAAACATATGATAGATTTTTTTCATCATTGCAATGTGCACAATGTGTCGTGGATTGTATTGTGCAAGAAAAACCACATTTTGTTGTAATGTCACAAATGGTATTGGCCATATAACTTTGTGTCAACAACATCTTGAATAACAATACAATATTAGCTTTGTTACCTAGATCCAATGTCCATTAGCATGATCATCATATGGAACTATTGAGACTTAAGCCTTACCTTTATGTGATAGTATAGGTACTAGTTATTATTACCCAATCCACCTAGGTTAATAAGTCATGTCCATATGGATTTTCACCAAACAATGATACCTATTATGATAATTCAAGGTTATCAAATGGAAGGATTTGTAGCTATAGTAACTCGTCGAACAAAACTTGAAGAGCAATGGTAATCAAAAACCTCCTAACCAAATACCTTGTCATGTTGTATTTGTACTTAGAATGTTTTTAACACAATAGCAAATAAGTTTTAATTATATTTTTAAAATTAAAGGTTCAATGATAATAGTGAAAAGTTAACCAAACATAGGGTAGACACCTATAAAATAACCTACCCCTACCTAGACCTAGTCATAAATTTAGATATGATCGGTATTGCCATTAATAGTAGTTAGGTTAGTTATATAATAAGGTGCATTGTTGTTCATCAAGATCACTTGAAAGTTAAGCACTATCATCATGAATAATACTTTCACCCATCTTCTTAAGCCTTTACTCCAAGGCATTTTGCATGAATTTTTTTCTTAACTTGCATCTAGATGTTTAACACATTTACAAAAACTTGAATCAAGGAACTTGGAGAAACTTGAGGCATTTACAATTGAGAAATGTGAGGTGAAACACATATAAAAACCTTAGGCAAATTACATAATCTTGAAGTGAACCTCTCAAAAACTTGAATTTTTTTGTAGTAGCTAGAACTTGGTTGAAGAATTTGTTAAACTTCACAAACTTATATAAAAGCTAGTAGACCCAATAGGATTACCATGGTTCTAGGTTGGGTTTTCTTTCAAGTTTCCCTTCCATCTTGTCGGATACACTTCACATGACTGGTGAGGGTTTCGGGTCCTAGGTTGATATTTTGACCCCCTTTGGTGGGTCATCATTGCCCTTTTTTGTGATTCCCATTGGTGGGTTTGTGTTTTTGGGTGCTGTTTCTTGATATGGTGCTGATGCTCTCTTTATTACCTCCTTTTCCCCTTTAGGTCGACTTTTAATTCTTCAATTATGTTTGGCATGGTTTCATCAATAAAATTCAATTCATCGTTTACCATCTAGCAAAACATGTAACAAAGCAACATTGGAATCATACTAGTTCCATGATGGAGATAAATATTTTAAAAAACAGACCTAAGTTCCATTGGTGGCATGGTTACAAAGCTCTTAGAGATATGACCCAAAAGACATTATGTCTGACAATAATGAGAAAATGCCTTTTAATTTGCCTGTTCAAGTTGCAACATTTCAACGTCCGGAGGTTCTCAAGGAGGTTGGTTGGCAAATGAACCTATGCATATGATATGTTATTACTGAATCTTGGTGAACTATTTACTCCATTGGAGGCACTAGAACAGATTCCATAATTTTACAAATCAATAATATCCAAATGTGAGAAGAATTGATGAAAATTTTGCCCCATCAATCTTCTCTATGATATTTGTATAGGTATATGTACAAATATTAAGATTTCCTTGATTTTAAAATCAACCTCAGTAAAAAGTTTCAAATGACCCAACAATAAAATCTTACAATATGTAAAGATTTGACAATGTGACAACAAACCAAGCATGCATGCAACCGAGTAGAATCATGAATTCCTAAGAGGAAAGTGCAGATTAGAACAGTCGGTAATAGTCTGCTCAGAAACTTAGGCCAAACAGTTATACAGAATTAGGCATCCTGAGTTCCTGCCACATTCTCAGAAGCAAGGGAAAAATCAAAGAACAACAATAAGTTACCAGTCAATTCTACGATGTGCATCACACTTCATGCATCTATGATGACATTGTTCTGACTGTTCGAACTGGTACTGTACAATCCTATAGTCATTAGAAAAGATAAAATGCAAGGTTTATCACACACATACACAAATGAATAGCTCTAGAAACAAAGAAAAAAAGAAAAAAAATAGCCTTCTATATGTCAATTAGGCAAGCAAGATCCAAGGACACCCTTCTGATGTGTCAATTACTCAAACTGATGGTTAGTGATGCTGCTGCAATCGATTAGCAGAGGCCCTGTCTGCAGCTTCACGTTTCTGGGCCCGTTTTGCTCGACGGCCAGGTGGATCTTTTGCAGACTCTTTCTCTTTTGCCTTGATTTGCCTTGAAGAAGATGAAGAAGTGCTTGCTTCATCAGGATGTGAACCAGCTGGCACCCGTGGTCGAACTCCAACTGGGCGTGCCTCACGGCGCCCAGCCCGTACATAGCCATTATCACCCCAGCGACGGTTTCCAATTCGCACATTTGATTTGAAGTAAAACTCATCAAAACAGTCATCTTCTTCATGGTAATCTTCTAGGTCCTCCACCTCTGGTACTGGAGGTGGAGGTTTGAACCATGAAGCCCGTAGCAAAAGACAAACGCTTTCCTCAAACATGTAGTCATTTAAACTAGTATCCATCACCCCCCAAAATCACTATTAAGAAAATAGACTAAACAATCCATGATCCATATAAGACAATTGACAATCCAGATAGTCCTCCCACTTGAACTGTATGATAAGAGATGAATTGCTAACAATCTGATGAACATTTATCACACATTAACCAGCCAACCCTCGTAATACTACTCCAGAGCAGACAATCAGGGACTAGCTCTCACAGGGGAAACATACCTGCCATCAAGTGCCCTATACACATACAATGAAGTGAAGGGAAGGCGACACTGTGGGCACCATGGTTGACTCTTGTGAATTGCCCACTGCAAGATACATGTTATGCTGCAATGATCACATGCCACCTGTCAGTTTTTCATTCAGTACTATGGGGTCACAATTCCAATTCCTGTGAATATATCTTTCCCACACAAAAAACTATGGTCATACTCTCAAGGCCATGCACTGAATACCACACTACCTTGATTGCTGATGGGTTTCACAGCAACTTCACAGTAAAAGAATTCCCAAGGTTTTTACCAGTAAGAATGCTCGCATCCCTTGACCTGTGACGTCTCTTCCAGCTTGATTTTATCTCGGCAGATGGCACAGATGCACGCATCCCCTGATCCTTCACCACTACCCATGTGGGATTTCTTCAAAACCTGGACTTGCCATAGAAAAGACGACAACAATTGGAAGAATTAATTTCAAGTGATATCTTGCAATGCTTGACTTATGTCTGAACCAAACAATCTATCTTTGAAGGAATGAAAGCACTGAAAAAGTTTGCTGTCCAGGAGGAAAGCAGATATGAACTATGTGCGTCAGTTGAGCCACATGGTATCAAATGTCTCAAGCAATAAAACCATAAGGAAATTCCAGGTTGCTGAACAAGTTGTTGTTTCAACACTGGACAAAAACTGAAACAATCTGCCAATCTGCCAACAAACACAATCAGAAATCTCCCATAACTTACTGGCAAGGAGTTCAAATCGGATGTCAAAACTTCTGAGGGCTCAGGTGTTGTAACAAGATCTGGATACATCAAGACCCTACTGGAGCTCTCTTCATTGCCCGCTTTCATAGTTCCATCACAACCTTCAAGGCAAGTGGCTGCTGGAACCTGGACTGCAGTACTTTCAGTCACAGTGGCATCATCAACCTCTGTGATGGACATGACATTGCAGGAAAGGGTATTCCCTTCCATCTCTTTCCCAGGATGTGAATCCAAGTCCACAAACTGCTGGATGGAACCCTCGCTTCCTGGACTGGGCTTCCGAGGAAGAAGCACTCAGACAGCCCAGGTCCAGCGACAACGGCAGATGCAGATAAAGACTGCCGGGCATCGGAAATACACTTTCCGAACTATCTCCGGATATTTCGTCTTCGCCTTCTACAAAAGAAATCCACAAACTCTCCAAATGCACAATCAACTCCCAAAATCTCCAACACTCAAGCAAAAGCAAGCACAGAACCTGTCTACTTTTATATCTCTCTTTTTCTCCGCCTCTCTGAATGAAATTCTCTCCACATATCAGCGCAAAAACAAAAAGCCAAACCGCTTATTTTTCTCTCCACCAAACCGCTTGCGACTTCCTTTTTTCTCTCTTTCCTCAAGCTTCCGGTACTCAAAAAAAGTGAAACTCAAACGAAATTTCAGAGAACCGGAACTACAATCTTATCGCTCTAACTTAGTTTCTGCCTTCCGAATTAACGTAACTCCGATTTCGATCCAACGTGCGCGCACCGATTGCCATGAATCCTCGCAACGGCAGACGAAGAAGGAGAAGACGAAGTGTCAGACGGAGCAGCGTTTTTAGGGTTCCAAGCAAACGCCAGAACTGCGAGAAAGATGACGAAAAGATAACTTAGCGCCAAAGATATTCTTCCCCGTGATGCCTTTGTGCGTCTTCTTTTGTTCTCTTAAGTGGCTTGCTTTCACACCATCGGATGCAAAAGCAGTAGCGTATTGCCACCGTCCAACAATCGCTAACAATCCATCTATGTAAAAGAAATTATGTGAATGCTTTTTTTGCTCCCAATCAAAAAAATCTACAGTTTCCAGTTTTCCAGTAAATCAGAATATTGTGTCAAAATTTTACACATATGTATACTACACGTGTATATTATACAATGTTTTTCATTTTTGCTTTGTTGATGAGTTGGCTATCCAAGTGGCATATAGTCCTCGGGATTTTGCAACTGCCCTTACCACATATGCAGGCTGTGAGTATAAAAAAAAATTTATGTTCTCTAATTTTTTTGTGACTAGTTATATCAAATTGTGAGTGCAAGTGTCAACTCTTTAGTGTCCATGAGTAAGCGCAAGCAGTGATGAGCACTGGTGACTGCGTTCTCATCTGATCCATGTTTGCTACTCTGATCCAAGGACCTTTCAGGGAAGTTGAACCCCAAATTATGCTCCTCTGCTAGGAAGGTGGACTTACACAAAAGATAAACAATTTTTTTGCATTTGATTGGTTGTACATAATTTTTATTACATAAATTTTATCTTGAACTATGTGCACTATTTGAACAAATGAATAATACACACACAAAAATTGTTTAAATGTGCATAATGGCAATGAAACCTAACCAACTCTAAATTCCATGTGAAAATTTCAATTCTTATTTGCATTTATGAGTTGTGTGAGCCTCTTGTTTTGGTAGTGCCCTCATCCTTCACCGGTATCTACCATTTAGAAAAACTTCTCACCAACTTGAGAATCCCATGAGTGAAATAACTATTTGATAAGCATAAGAATGATGTTAAATTATAACATCACACATAAAACAAACATTGACAGTTTAAACTACATGAAATATTAAATAAAATATGATAATGATTAGAAATTAATTTAAATATTTTTAGTAAATGTTCTACCTAGTACTCTTGCATTTCAAGAAATTTTGGATGTCATTTGTGATGAAAATGAACTGACTTTGAACTAGCAAAACCTTATGCTAGCCTATGAAGATGTTAATGATTTGTAAGATGCTTAAAAGATTCAGAAGAATATTATGTTTTGTGAAGTTCTTACAAATACAAAAGGAGAAAATTGATTAAATTACCATGCGCTCCATGATGGGAGTATGTTGGTGAACACACAACAAAAAACCACAAGTTGTTTTTCATCATTGAAATGTCCCAAAAAAAAAAAACATTTGCAAGTTGCAACATTTTTAAAAATTTATTTCTCTTCTGAACGTTACCCCCAGAAAAAAAAGATCTTATTGATCATAATATTCTTTCAATATTTTATTATATTTTGTGGTTCTAAAACTGATCATTATCCAACACAAATCATTTTGCACTTTTCTTTTTATATGTCCTTTCAGGATCATAAAGGAAGGCACACAATAATAAGCAAGGACAAATGAAAACAAAAGCATGCATCTAATTTAATTAAATACTAAATAAAATAAAATAAAATAAAATAGCTTGAATGATAACTCAATGCACCCTCACATTCAAAACTTTCAATTAATAGATATGGTAAAGACTAGTATTGGACAGGTACTTGTTTGGGGTGATAGGAATCGGCAGTTCCAGTTCTAAATAACCTAATCGACATCGGGTCCAAGTTTTAGAACTAACAGAATCAGAATCTACAAGGAACAGGGTTGGGTATGGAACCGAGGGGGTTGGTTTGACCTATATGTAAAATCGGAATTCAACTCGAGGGTCGGTTCCAAGCAGGGGAAAAAGTTGGAATAGATTGGATTTTTTTCAAAAATCAGATTCCAATTCTTTATTTAGGACTAGGGTTTGAGCATCCACTAGTTTTGACTTTCGACTAATATGGTTGCCCTTCTAGTTGTTTCTTGAATCACTTCCTTCTTGTTCATTATTGTTTTCTCTTTAATGAACAAGATTAAACAAAGTTTTTTTTTTCAAGTTCTCAAGCTCAAAGAAGCTGAGGATAGTTTATGTGTTGAGCTCAAGAAGGTTAAACTTGAAGTGATTTTAAAGGTTGAAGCTCATAAAATATTTGTGTTGTGTTCAAAAGAAGTCATGCAACAATGTTTGATAAAAGAAAAAAGAAGCTCGAGAGGGGTTTTTTTTTTTGTTGTGTGATCATGAAAGGTGAAACGTTGAAGCTTGGAAGCTTAGGAAGAACTTCAAAACGAAGCTCAAAAAAAAACTTCGAAGGTAGGTTGTAAATTCAACCTCATTCCTATCATTACTCATGGTCGTGCTCTCCTAGGCTTTATTGGTGTTCTTGGTTGTTGATCTCCTCAACACTTATTGGTGTTGGCAAATTTTGAGTTGATTTATTTTTCCTTTTGTTGTTTGCAAACTTGTGGTAATGGCAATGGCGGGCTTGGCAATGGCAGGTCTCGTAACATGCAACGGCGATTTTCACTCCTCATGGTATGTCTTTCATGTTTTCATCCATTTTTAGTGATGTTCATGGTTGTGGTTTCCTTGGGCTCTGTTGGTATGCATGATTGTTGTTTTCCTGGGCTTTGTTGGTGTTCGTGGTCATGTTATCTTCGACTTTGTTGGTGTTCACAATCATTGTTCTTCTCAACTCTATGGGTATTCATCATGTGGTCATGTTCTCTTGGGTTATTGGTGTTCATGCTCGTGCTCTCCTAAGCTTTGTTGATATCCTAGTCATTGTTTTCTTGGGCTCCATTGGTGTTCGCGGTTGTTTTTTTTTTGGGGTCTGTTGATGTTCATGGTCATGCTTTCCTGGCCTCTTAGTGTTCCTAGTCATGTTTTCTTAGGCTTTTGGTGTTCTTGGTCATGTTCTCTTGGACTCTTAGTGTTCCTAGTCATGCTTTCTTAGGCTTTTGGTGTCCTTGGTCATGCTCTCATGGACTCTTAGTGTTCCTAGTCATGCTCTTTTGGGCTTTTGGTGTTCTTGGTCATGTTTTCTTGGGCTCCATTGGTGTTCCTGATCATTGCTCTCTCATGGGCTCTATTGGTGTTCTTGGTTGTTATTTTCCCAAGTTCTTGTTGTTTGTGTTCATGCTCTCTTCAACTTTGTTGGTGTTTTTGGTTATTGCTTTCCTAGGCTCTTAGTGTTTGTGGTCATGTTCTCATGGGCTTTATTGGTGTTCTTGGTTATGTTTTCCTAAGGGTTTGTAACTGTTCCTAGTCGTGTTCTCCTGGGCATTGTTGGTGTTCCTAATCATTGTTTTCCTAGGTTTTGTTGGTGTTCTTGGTTGTGTTCTCTTGGGCATTGTTGGTGTTGCTAATTGTTGTTTTTTTAGGTTTTGTTAGTGTTCCTCATTGTTCCTTTCCTGGGCTTTCAATGTTTATGGTCGTGCTCTCTTAGGCTCTATTGGTGCTTCCGGTCATTATTTTCTTGTGTTCAATTAATATTTGTGGTCATGTTATCCTTGTTTTTGTTGTTGTTCATGTGGTAGGATCATGGATCTTGATGGGAAATCATAAAAGTTCCACTAATAATGGAGTTTTGTGTTTCTACTTCTAATTTGCCTTCAATAGCAACATCACATGCTGATAATTTTGCAAGCACAAGTTGTTCAAAAATATGGGCTATGTTGGCAAAAAATTGTTCGATTTATGGAAACCTAAAACTCAAATAGCCATAGCTTGGGTATTTTATGTGTGTTGAACTTTTCTTCATTATAAGTAAGTTCAAATTCAAATTCAACTTCACAAGCTGAGCATATGAAATGTGTTGTGTGTTACCCATTTTTTCCAAATGAAAAACAAAAAAAGTTTGATCAACTTTAGATTTACAAATGGGATTTTAGCTTTACAAAAACATTTGGAGGGAAATCATTGAGAGTTTTGGAGTGAATGGACTAAGTAGCAAAGGATGGGCTTGAAGGGAAAAAAAATCAAACAAAAGAAAGGTTTAGCTTAATTCCTAACACTATTTCTGCCTATTTTGGTAATTCTATTCTTTACAATAAAAATGATCCTCACCAAAGACAATTTGAAGAAGATCTTATGTTGTTATCCTAATTCTAAGGTAAAATTCCCGATTTAATTTCCCATCAAGGCAAAAGTTTTAAAATGAACTTTTGCCTATGATTACCAAGTGGACAAAAAAAAGATTTGTTTTTCCAACCTTTCAATCATGTAATACATGCACTATATCTTTTGATTTTTAGATGTCAAGGGGAGGTATTGATATATTTGTTCTTATTGTTCATTTCTTGAATGGCAATTGAAAACCTTATCATGTAACTATAAGATTTTTTGAGATAACACATTTGGGAATGCCATGGTAATACATGCTTGCAAAACATGGGTTGAACATTCATGTTCTTACATATGTCAAAGATGAAGGGGCAATCTTGCCCCATGACTTCTGCATTAACATTTGTTGTGTCTTATGAAGTTTTGGGATTATCAACATTTTTTGTATGTTCTTGTTGGGGTCATGCAATGTTTAAATGTTGTCAATATGCAATAGATGATTCCAAGATATGTGCTTGTTTGCCTTCCATTTCAATTAAAAAAGCATTATTGTTTTGCAAAAAACCATTACTTGGACCAAGAAAAATGGCAAGGGATGGTAAGAATGGTACAAAACATGTGAATTAACAATAGTGCCTCCATGGAAAATAAAAACTTTTGTGAAGACTCATTTTGCTTCAAAAGTTGTCATATTCCAAGAGATTTTTTAGTTCAAACATGTGATTGTTCTTTGTTATGGAAGCCAACAATTGTTGGGTTTAAAAGGTCATGTGCCTAATCCCCAAGTTTGGGCAATAACCCAAATTGTTACTAATACTTTGGGCCCTGTGGTTCAACATTGTGTGCTAAACCAAAGACTTGGGCCCCATGGTTTAACAATGTGTGTTAAAACAAAAATGAAAATATAATCACTACAAGAAAAGTTATTTTTTGCGACTTGATTTATGACTAGATTGTTAGTCATGAAAGACATCTATGATTACATGACTATGTAGTCGAATAGAACATGTGAATTAAAACACCAAATCACTAGTGTGGTTCAATCACAAGACAATTTATGACTATGAATTTTGTGACTCTAAAGTCATAGAGGTCATTAGTGCTTGATGAGATACATAAATTATGGCCATTGGATATAATTCATTAAATATGAAATAAATATGTTCCACCTATGCCATGTAGACACATGATATAAATGTTAAAAACCCAGATTATGTGTCAAGAATGTAAACCTTAACCTACTTAGGAATGTATGCCCTAACCTACCTAAAAAATAGGTTAATTAGCTAGCCCTAAGCTAGTTAGGCTAGTTCACAAATTGCAAGTGTGAAGACTTGAACCCCTCACCTCCACATTGAAAGAAAAAGTCTTTAACCCCCATTGACCCATTGCATCACATGATTTTTACATGACAAAAATTGTCACCATATTATTATAAACATTTTTTTCTAACCTACTTTATAAGTTAAGTACCTAGGTATTTACCTAACAACTCATAACCTACCTAATAACCTAATAGGTACCTAGTTTGGTAAGTAGGTAAGTAGTACTTAGAGGTAGTAGTAAGTAGGTAGGTAGTAGGTAGGTAGGTAATAGGTAGTATTAGCCCATAGGTAATAGTTATGTTATAGGTAGTTAGTAAATAACTACTAGGTAACTAGCACCTAGTTAGGTTATTAATGTGTGTAACCTAATCATGTAGTCACAAAATAATCTTAATTTAATTGTGTAATCATAATGCAATTGTAATGTAGTCACAAATTTGAGTAAAAGTATATGACTAAGGATATATGACTACATGATTAGATTAGGACATTAGTTGTAAATGTCCAAGTCATGAAAGACACGTTTTGGTGGTGTTGGTCGCTTTCAAATGCTCTAATTGTTGCCATATCAATTTCAAGCCAATGGTTTACGATTTGATTTTAATGAGACCTAAGATTTTGATAGGAAACTCCAAGTCTTTTGGTAAAACATGTAGAAACAAATGGTACAAGTCTTAAAAACCCATTTTTATTTTTTATGTTTTCTTTCCAAAAAACCAAAACTCATAGCATGTTGTGCATGATATTAGACCCCCATTACAAGGGTTTGGGGCTAGCCATTCAATTTCTTGGCAAGGAGAGAGCATTGCAAATTGCTAGTGAATATAACCATCAAGTTTTGCTTCCACCTTTTATTTCTGCATGTAACTTTTAAAACCCAAATGATGCAAGTGTTGGAGCTTCTAGCTTTACATCCTATAATGCTAAGCCCACAAGTCTTCATGATCTTATGGAAACTAATTAGTGGTGAAAGAATGCATGAACCATTTTAGGTTCAAGAAAGTTACCAAGGAGGAGGCCAAAAATCCATTAAAATTGTGGAAAGTGCATGAGTTGGCCCTTAGCCTTTTTTGCTAGGTGGACTTGACCCTCTCTTATAGGTTTCTGCGGATTCATCAAAATGAGATATTTTTCCAATAGGGACTCTCGCTCAAGTTTGTGGCTTGAGAAATTCTAGGGATTATAGTTCACAAATTGAAGCAAAGAAACTTTTTAGTGTGGTAAGTGTATGCACCAACTTTTGACACTCTCAATTGGGCATAGAAAATCTTGAAATGCTTTATAAGCATCTACAAGAATTGGCCAGATGATGCTCATGTTAGGCTTGGCATCCATGAAGCAATTCATGAACATGGAGGAGGCCCTTATGAAAGAAAGACATAATTGATCAAGTTGGGCTTTTGGACATCAAAGAAAATGACAATAGATTATAGGTAAGTTTTTTTGGTTTTGGAAATATGTCAAAGTTCCTTTTTGTTCATTGGATAGTGCTTCTTTTGAGTTCAATTTCCATTTTGTTTTTTCTTCCAGACCTTGGAGCAATTTATTGGAGCGGCCATGGAGTGAGAAGTGCCTAACCCTTGGAGATGATGTAACAAATTATTTGCTAGGTGTACTGTTTAGGGTTACCCTTTTGTTACACCTCCTGGATTTGGGGTTATTTTTTATTACCCCTTGGATTTTGGCTTGGGCATGTGTTGGAGTTGCATTGGGGGTTTATGGTTTATGAGTTGTTATGGTTGTTGGTCTTTAAGAGTGTTGGGCAGAAATTTAAAACCCTGTTCAAAAGTCGTCTGGGGTCTAGACAGGTTATTTCCCAGAACCCTGACATAGGTTATTTGTTGAAAGAACCGAAAGATAAGAAATGGTAGTGCTGAAGAGCCGCCGCCACCACCACCAAAAGTAGCAGTTCTTAATTTTGACTACATGATTTCTTAGATTTTGAGTTTCTTGGCTTTTGGGAGGTGGGACGCAGCAACCTCAGGAACATTCGGTAGTGTATTTGGAGGCCGCCTTTCTTGTTCCAGCCGGGAGCGGGAGATTTCGTGTAAGATCTATTTTTTAAAAATGTAAGCCAATGTGAGCCGCTGCTCGCCCTTGTTGTCATAGCAGGGGAAGGAACTGTCGTCAGTGCCTTTCACCCTGCACATCGGTTATACATAAAAGGCCTGTTCTTGAACTTAAACGGTGTTTCTACATGGATTAAAATTACTCAGTATATAATATATAGGATACTCTCTGGGTTTGTACTGTATTTACCTTTTGCCATGATTAAGGTTACTCAATAGTGGAGACTGGTACACCACCACCATTGGATTGTAGGCCTGCATGAGTCATACAACGCAAACATCCAGCAATTTGTGCCTTGTGTCACTATTAAACAAACAAGAAACTTACTCAATTTCTTGAAAACGGGATTTGTCAAGATGAGTGGATAAGCAAGACATCAAAGAGCTGACTTATGTTTCAGTTCCTCACCATAAGAATCACTCAATAAACAAAAATAACCCTACTACATCATGATCCAGCTGCACACACATTCATGATGGCGAGGAAAGGAGCTGTCAACCAGGAACATACAAACATACCCTCTCCTCAAACCTGACAGATCAGGAACTGCTAGAAGCACATGTGGGAGTAACCTCTGAGCAAAAATGATAAACAAAGATTACCAGGATGAAAAGCTGCAGAGACTCACCTCAGTAAGACCATTGGGTGCTGATGCAGAGCCACCAACATCCAGCAATTTGTACCTTGTGTCACTATTAAATGAGGACCTGGTTGGCTGTGCCTGAAAAGTTGGCACCACCCTGCAAACTAAAAATTGATAGCTTCTACTAAGTCACCCTGATACCCATTGATACAAGTTAAAGGTTGCCAGTCTTGGAGCCAAGTGCCTACACAAGACAACACTGGATTCCAGGATAGCAGAATTGACCAGCAATTCAAAACAACCAAGAGCACTAAAATGCTGAACCCAAACTTAAACAGTAATGGATAAGCTGAGAAGTAGCTATCATAGCAGTTTCAAATCTCTGACTAGCAATTGAGAAAAGGAAACAAACTCCTGAACTGCTTATCTCAAGCTGATGATTGTTTGATATCCTAAATGTAGTAAATCCAAATCTTATGTTGAAAGTCTGCTGGAATGGGTATTCTAAAAGCCAACCTTTAAGCCCATGGATGGCAGATGCCTAAATCTTGATGATGATGATGCAACTTCAGTATCTGGCCACTATAAGCTGCTTGATGAAATGTCCCAAAAGATGGCCTCCAGACGATGTCACTGCAACTTCAGCACACTTCCAGCTGTTGACCGATTTTGATACTTGTCAGAACAGAATGACTCAGGCTGCATGTCACTGTATACCATATGTTGCCTGTGAAGCTTAGTGTTCCTCCCAACTGTAAACAGGAAGGTCCTTGCACATGGCTCTAAACAGAAACACTATCATACTCATAAATACTTTCCAGAATTGGAAATTAGAAATCATAGTACTGTGAATTGTTTGGGTCATTCACTTATGGACCTCTTTATCCACAACACACCAGGTAAGACCCCGCATCTAACCCAACTTTCCCCTATATCAAATGCAAACCCTGCAACTGAAAAGATTCTGGACTACTAGATTGGGTGACTTGAAGACTGGGGAAACACAAAACTAGGTCAAGAGAATATACTTCTTAGGACAGTGTTGGACTATGTACACCATTAATAATCCTAGCTCATTGGCAAACTTGCTGGCTGTATGTCTAGATCAAGTTCTTTGCATTCACACCCACCAAGAATGCATCTCTTGTGGCAGGATCCTCTTTGATAACTGCAACATCCTTCACCTGCAGTGAAATAATTAAAGAGCAAGTGAATAAGACATGCTACTTTAGCCAAATACAAACTCTTGCTGAATATGAGCAGAAATCCCTGTTGGAATTGTCAACTTCTCACCTCCATGATTCAGTAAGATATACAGTCATCAAGAGGGAAATATCCACTTCATCTTGAGAGCTATGTACATTTTACAACACATGCTAAGAAACATTTAAGACAATGCCCAAAATGGCTGCAGACAGAATGGATGGTGTCGAAGACCTTCTGCAACAAAGACTCCAGATTCTCAACACCAAATGCTTTCAGGTCAATGTCATGAGTATAGCGCTGCTTGTAAAGCTGTAAGAACTCTGCAAGCCTGATGTGCCATGTCCAGCTCACTAGTAGCTGTTGAAGCTCATCCCTGAATGTGGCTAACTTCCCATCATCCAAAAGGTCCTCCACTTTTTCAACCTGCATTTCAACAAACAATCCCTGCTTGGTATTTTAGCAAATGTGCTTCTGAAACTTCTCCCAAAGGGAATTTGACAATTGAGTAACTCTGACACAAAGCACATATTCCCACTACTTAAACACAACTGCCAAAATTGAAGCAGAGCCTCCAACTTGTACACATGGATGCTTGTCATAAAGCACTGAGACATGTAGCATGAAGGCATTTCAAAGGATGACAGGTCCACACTGTTCACAACAGACATACCTGTTCAACCTCTACACCATTATCCATCAGAGGGTCACCATTATTTGCTTTCTCATCACCTGAATCCCAATCCAGAACAACTGAAGCTTGAACTCCTGTGTAACCTGTGTCAGAATCCAGCGGAAATTGCTTGCTTGGAACGTCCTGTGAAGTGACCTTCTCTACCCTACTCATCTCCTTCTCCACCTCCTTCACAATTGGCCCCTGCCCCTCAGCCTCCGAGTCATCACTGACATCCCTGTTTACATACAGATGGAACTCATAAAAATTGGTATAATCCCAACAAATCAACTTGCACAACCCACTCTCTTGGAACCTCGTGCCCTGAACAAATACCCATAAATATCCAGAAGTTTCCATCCTTCACAAACCTATTCAGAACAGGAACGCAGATACGTACTTTTCTTTCTCGCTTTTGGGAACAGATGCCCGATTAGAACTTGTGCGGTATTTATGAGAAGCGCGTAATGAGGACTTTGTCAAATGCAGAATCTTTTGGCCACCTTCACCTTTGATACACAAAGAATCTTTCATTTTCTCAATCAAGTTCACAAGTTTGGAGGCATTATAATCTGCCAAGCACAAAGGCCGTCCAAACTGCTTGTTATATTCAGCAGGGACACGCACAAGAGCCATCTTCCCTCCATTTAGACTCAGGAGCTTCACAATTTGTCGCTTCAGTCCTGACATATCCCGTGGCGGCATAACCCAGGTTGTTTGGGAAACACCTCCTGGGCTTGTAGGCTCTGACGTTGCATCACCCACAGTTCCCACTTCACCAGGGAGCATCCCAATTTGACCAGCAGGTTCTGGATTGGGAAACAGAGGCCTGCTCTGACCCTTCGAAGATGGAGGTGCTGGGACTGGAATATGATGCAAACATGAACTCTCTTGAACCAATCTGGGAACCTGCTGGGACTGAGCATGAGTTGTGCCAAACTGAGCCTGTGAGAAGTTCTCAGTACTCTGCCGTGGAGGATAAGAAACTCCTGAATCTACAGGGTAAACATTCAACAATGGCTGCCACGTAAAGATTTCCTCCCCAAAGGCAAGATCTTCATTTTGAGGGTCATGTTCTTCAGCACCCCAGTGTCTTGGAACTGGCTCGGAGTATGCATCCTGGAAGCTGCCATTCACAGAATTCCGATCTTCAAATTCATGTGCGTTATTCACCACTCGATTGTGCATATACTTCTGTGGATAAATAAGGTCTCCTCGGCAAAGACTAGGCCAATCCCATACATAGTTGCCAGCTGCACATAGTGCTGAGGAAACACCGACCCCATCAGGGACAACCAGCACAACCATGTAGCCACGCTGGCCAAGCTTATGCAGAGCAGGAGCAAAATCCACTTCTCCAGTAATGAGAAAAATAGTGGAAGGGGGGCGGTTGTCCAGGGCAAACAGGAACATGTCAACAAGGATTGCCTTATCTGCAGCATTCTTCTTTCCATTAGGAACATCGATCAAATTCACGCCTGTTCTTTGGCATCCTTCCCGGACTTTCCGCGGGAAATGATTGAAGTCTCCATAAGCAGAGAACATAGTCACAGCTCCAATTTGTGGATGATCGCGTAATGCGTACCGTATGTTGCCCGCCACATCCTCCGTATTCACTTCTCCAGGAACTGGACAATTCTCAATGTCCCAAAGGATGGCAACATTTCCAATCCCTCCTGTAGTAGATGTACGAAGCTGTTGCTGCTGCTGCTGCTGCGTCTGTACGGAACTTCCCCGGGATTGCTGCTGTCCAACCCTCGCATTAGACGCTGAATCCATAGAAGAAGTTCCCCTGGGCATCGAAGATCGCATCGGTGAAGTTCGTGATGCCATTGCTTCCTGTTACAGACAGCAAAACAGAACCTTTGTTCCGAGCATCAGACAAAAGCACGTCTTATGACAAGAACTGCACACTACAGCCGAAGATTTACATGACGACACATATCTATGAGATGAGAGAATTCTTCAAACAAACAAAAACACAATCCTGTGATGTCAGTTCCAGGAAAACGAAAACGACAGCAAAATCCAGAAGAGTGCGGTCATGAAATCTTGCGCAATAGTTACTACTCACAAAAACATTATCACACAAATAAAAACCTTCATCATCATGGCAAAAAGCCAGTGACTATAGCTGTATCAATACAACACTCTCGTCACGAACCACCGATCTCATCATCAGCAGCTCCTAACAGCGAATGTCTTTATTGTTATATAACAACATCTGCTCAAAACTTCTGGCAAATCCTTTAATGCAAAAGCTCTGCAATCATACTACTTTGAAACCAAAAACGAAAAGAAAAACAAACGAAAAACGTGTGTCAGCTCTCACCTTTCCAGCGAAGTAATGAGCACAAAAGCCAAACCAGCAGCACGCAGAAATTGTACGACTTACAAGCTCTTGTTGTTCTTCTTTGCCTTCGTCTTTGTCTTCTTTGGATCGTTTGAGTTATATAAACTTCGCCTTTCGCTCCTGCTGCTCTTCAGAATATCTTGCCTCCTGACTCTAATTCTCCTGCTACCACTGATTCTCTTCGTCCAAAAATCTCATGCATGGAGATCCTTCGCCATTCTCTCTACCGTCCCGCACATTCTTCGCCACCTCTGCGATGGAGAGAAGACGATTCGTGGGTTTGCGAGAAACACTCCTCATTTGCAAAACCAAATGAGCTTAGCGTGCGCCTCTCAGCCGTCCAATTGAAGACAGCTAGGAGATCGAACGGTCGAAGATAACGAAGACGACTCGTGGGTTTGCGAGAAACAGTGCCCGGACAGCAAAACCAAAGGATCTTCGTGAGCACCTTTCATCCGTCCGATTAGAGACGTCCAGGCGATCAAACGGTGTAGGAGGAACACGACTCGTGGTTTGCGAGAAACGCTGCCCGGGCGGAAAACAGTAAAGAGCCGTTCGATTGGAGATGTCCAGGAGATCGAACGGTCCAGGTCGACGACGAACACGGAGACTACGTCGGGGTTTGCTAGGGACGGTGCCCGGATGGCAAAACCAAGGGACTTAATGCACCCATTTCAGCCGTCTGATTAGAGACATAAAGGATACAGGATATCGAACGGTCAAGAACGACGACTGGGCATGGGGGAATTTTTAGTATTGCGGGTATTTCTTGGTTTGGGGTTGTTTGTGGGGTCGGAATAACTGATTAGCGGTAAACCCATTCACACAGGCATAGCTGTATTACGTGATGCACCAATAAGATCTGCTTTTTCTCGGATGGTACGCTCCAATCGTATTGAAGTGCTGTGAGAATTGAGCTTTTGTTTGATATTTCTTTTTGACTTGGTCGTTAATTGTTTTTTTCTCAACCATTTTCATATGCAAATTGCATTGGGGTCCGAGCAATTGTTTTGTGGCAAATTTTCTCAACCTGGCGACCCCCCCCCCCCGAAAATCTGAAAATTGGGAATTTTGTTGATTTTTTAAAGTGTAAATTTGAATTTTTTTAGCTTCTGAAAAAAATCACCATGTTTTCAATATCAAAAGTTGAGAAAAGGGGGGGGGCGCAGAAAAGGGGGTCACTTGACTGACATCTCTAATATGAAGCTTTTTTTGTTGAAGTCATGAAGAATATATTTGTACAGTACCTGCACAACAGAATGCACACACCATCACTAAACAGCAGCAATGAATTAAATATGGGGCGGTTGCAACGCACCCTGACAGTCAGGGTTGTGGACCCCGATGACCCGAAGATCACTGTTTACCCTGGTTAACGAAACCCAGTTGAA
>Ga0116227_10006755_pt1 | contig 22986 bp, 20 predicted proteins | sample S1TSphgellanicum_FD_89693 | JGI IMG/M metagenome (GOLD analysis project Ga0116227, IMG submission 89693) | Host-associated microbial communities from peat moss isolated from Minnesota, USA - S1T2_Fb - Sphagnum magellanicum MG | ecosystem: Host-associated > Plants > Peat moss > Unclassified...
CAGATTGAATCCAATCCCATCATGGGCTTTCTTCTCAAAGCTCATGCAGGTGCATGCTGGCAAGTGTATGTGCGAAATAGCAAAGGCCCCAGTAATGGCTATGGTGATCCATTTGGGTAAATTACTTTTTCTTCTCATTGTTCATTTTGCATTCCCATTGAGGACCCCTGATCTGATCACATTACTAGACCAGACATTGTCCCAGGGCTTCTTCTATAAGGATTTTCTTTTGTAACTGTGGCTCCAATACAGATTCTTACGACTTAACCGTGGCGGGAGCAATCTTACACTCTTTGTTCTCCCCTACAATTACCCAGTGAGTAGCCTTTCCTTTATGCTTAATGTATGAGCAGGTCACTTCTGAACAGAATTCCAGATTCTATTGGATTTCAACATGAAGAGGATTTCGAATTTTTCAAAGCTGGCTGCAAGCTCTGATGACATGATAATACTGCTGTGTGTGAACAAAAACCAGGTGTTATGGCAGCTTCTTGACCAATTAGGGAAGATACCAGGTGCTGCCAAAATGGCTCCACTGCCACAGTGGCGTCAAGATATGGAGCGCTATTGTAACAGTATCCCTGCATACTATGGGCCACCTTTGCGTCATGCCCTCAAGCGCTGGGGCTTGAATGCCCATGTGGTTCCAGATTCCATGGAAAATTCGCTGCTTGCCGGTTTTGTGGGCACTCAGTTGAAGAAACTCAAGTCGGAAGCGAAAGTGATTTTTGATGCTGATATGTCTCGTATCATGGTACAAAAGCTCCCCTCTTATCAGATGTTTGATATGATATATTAGTCTTTACATGACTTCTGGATATATGAAAGAAACACAAGTACACTTGTTGCTTTCTAATGGTGTTTTTTTCTTGAGGTTTGACAATCCAAGAAGGTGTGCAAGACTGGATTACCAGTGTCCTGGTGAAGGAACTCAGAGCCTTTTGAGTTAGATTCCTATAACCTAAACCCTAAACTTCACCAGTTCTAAACTCCAGACAGGAACTGAGTATTTTGTTATGTGCTTTCGGTTATGAAGCTGCAGGTTGATAGGTGTATGCTAAGAAGAAAGATTATGTTACTGTGTGCAGACAGAACAGCAGTTTATAGGAATCAGCAGAGGTGTGCATCATTCTGGAAGGATTCTCCCACAGCTGGGTCCAAGTACTGAGGCCCCTCCTGGGTTCAATACAACAGGAAGTTTCTCATTGCAGCCACGAGGAATTGGACATGGAGAACAAGTTACCACCAGGAAAATGGGGTGGGAGATGCTTTTGCCTTCAGGCCCATCCCCACCTCATGCACCCCCTCCATATGCAACTCCTGTTCTGTTTCCTCCTACTCTTGGAATGGTAGGACCTGAAGTTGCTGCAACCTCCTCCGTCAGCACTGGTATCATGAAGGACATTGGTCTCTTCAAAAATCCATTTGATGTTCCCCGTGACCAATTGCTCAGGTGGGTTTTTTTCTTTGTTTTTGTAGCTTGCCTTTCATGTTTGGATCCATGTCTTTTGATTCTGGACAAATTGCTTTTGACTTCTAGATTGGACAATTGTCAGTGGTTTTCCCCCCCTTCTGTTTCTGTACAGTTCATTTCTATATCCTGAGGTGATGTGATTTTTTGATATACAGACAGCTACAATACCTACCCATACGGGTCGCACTGGCAGGAGATGCACGACATCAAAACCGAAGAAATGATCGAGAGGGTGGCAAAATCTTGAACTCAAGCATCAGCAACCTTGCTGCCCACCTGGTAGCCAAGGAAGAAGAAGAAGCCCGACATTCACTCCCGATTGAGAAGGTTTTCCTCAGCTTTGATTGTTTCTAGTTGTTATGTCCACATTTCACTTGCAATCTGTAATCTTTCACCATGTGATCACATTATGCTTTCCATCTCGATATAGTAGGTATTCGTATTGATGAGTGGAGGATTCTCTGATTGCTGGAGCAGATGGGTGATTTCAATGATGCACTTCTGAAACAACAGCCTCCTCGCAATCCTTTTGTGAGTATATCTTCTCCTGTAGCTACCTCTTAAGAAGCAAATGTTTTGCCCATAAGAAGAATGGGCTCCTCTTTCAGTCAAAGCCCACAAGGACACTGCAATTGTTGATGTTTTGATAAACCTGGCATGTGTGCCACAGCCTAGCAGATCCCATTTTTCAAGCCCAGAGATTATATGATACATGTGATGATTGTATTGGGTATGGTGCATAACAGTTTTTTTCTCTAGATGCAAGGCTATATTCAGTCTTTGGTTTGTGATATGGTCTGAAAACGTGCTTGTAGGCAGAAGAGCCAGACAGAAGCAAGCAACAACGTACTATGTTTGGCAACCCCTATAGACAGGAAAAGAGTGATGGAAGTGCAGATGAAGCCTGGCTTGAAGGAACAAGCCCTTTGTTACGTGGGCGTAAGCGGAGACGACGGCTGCCACCAGACTCTGCCTCTGGCCCTGCTCTCTCCTCCTCCTCCTCCTCCTCCTCCTCTACATCTGACTCCACCATTGATGTCTCATCAACGGAAGTCACCTCCCCAGCAAAACCAGGCCGTGACATCGGAATCACTGATGCAAAAGCCCCTGATGCATCACTTCCACCACTATCTGACCACAGCAGACCCATTGAGCAAAGACCCTTTGTACTAGGTGCTGAAAGTGCAGAGGAGAAATTCAATCCAAAGCATTTGAAGTCTGGATTGAATGCAGAAAGGCCAAATGAGCCATCAGAGAAATTCCTTGGGAATACTGACAAAGTTGAGGCAGCAGCAAATGATGCAGTTGTGACCAACAATGTTGAGACCATGATCGTGGAACACAGTGGCCGCAAACGCCGAATTGTGGTGGTGACACCATTAGGTTCTCATCAAGAGCAATCTCATGTTGTTGCATTCCTTCTCTCTGTCATTAAAGCTCTCAAATATTCAAAGCCTTCAAATACACAGAAGGTGCACCTTTTTCTCCCCTTCACCTCAATGGGTTTAGGGTTTAGGGCTGGCTCCTCCTACCTTTGATCTCTATTCAATTCTATATTCAATCTTGCAATGCAATCACCGTTATTGGTGATCATGTGAGAGATATAGACTTCTGAGAGCCACTGTAAATATACAACAGGAAGGTATGCTGATTACTATTACTCTGGCAGTTGGGCTACATTTCAGATGGTATAATCAATCTGTCAGTTTTTTCTTCCTTTTCTTGGATTGTGATAGCGGTGTTTTTAACTAGTTAAATTTTTTGATGTTTCCAGTTATTTGAGCTTTTATCAGTGCCAGATTTTCCAGTTGACAAAAGCAATTTTTTGGAGCAGCTTATTCTTCAGGTGAAATGACCTATCCTTTTTGTGTTTGTGCACTACTTATGTTGGGTGTTCACCAATTGCAATGCCCACAACTATTTTCTAAGCATGAGCATTGTGTACTGTTTGATGTGTCTTGCAGGCTCAACGGTATAACAAAGTGGCAGTTGCAAAAGAGTTAGTGGAGTATCGGGAGAAGCTGATTACCCGACAACCAGTGATCAACCCACATTAGTCATGTTTTTTAAGGATTGTCTTAATTTTGCAGTGGCAATTTTTTCTCTCAGTTGTACTTTTGTTGTACATATTTTTCTCATGCAGGATTGTAGGCGGTAGCCAAAATCAGGTCAATTTCGAGCCTTTTTTAATGCAGCAGCAGCAGTCTAGTATATCCATGTGCCTTAGTGTAGACTTTTACAGTATGTTAAGGTCACCCTTCCAAAGGCATTGGGTGATAACTTAACATGCTGGATTCAAAGATTGCATTTTGAGAAGAAACTGGTGAATAATCTCTCGATTAAGCTCCTAATTGCATTTGCCTCTTAAGTGCAATTAAGACTGCCAGTTGAAAATTCTTAAGAGAATAGGGTCACTGGATTAGTTCTAATCTGTTTTAGATTGTAGTCACAGTGGCAGTCAATATGCTGATGAGAGACCTAAGATTTGGTGTATTAAAGGCGGTGGCAGTCAATATGCTGATGCAGAGGGATCTAAGCTTTTGTTTGTTGTAGACAGTTGAGTTAGGTTTGAGAGAAAGAACTTAAATGAATGATGATGGCCAGTTTTGAGTACAGGTTGTTGGGGTTTTTCCATTGTGATCTCTGTGTTGAGACTCCAGGAATTACTGAAGGAGGTGTGACAGCCACCACCAAATAGTGAGTCTATCTTGTAGTGAGTCAGATGTGTACCGAATTGGCAAGGATAGAATTTTTTTTGGTGAAGACGGAAGAATTATTTGTAACTTGCAAATTGCACTCATTCACTTCAATTTTTCAAATGCCATTTGGGTGTTTTTGAGCTGGTTGGTTTGACTCACAGTCTGCTCATCTATTGGACCTTTTTTCTGCAAAAGTACAGAGCTCAACAGCCACAGATGGTGCATGCCAACCATGAGCAATGGATGGATTGGTGGGTGGACAGAGGAAACACTTTCCCATTGGCTTCAAGTTCCCCAGGTTAGCCCAGTTTCTGCTTTTACAACCTTCCTACTAACAACCCACTAGCAATTATGTACTTGGTAACTATCTCTATCTACAAACCTAGTAGAGAGATGCACCTACTGGTTATTCTACTACCTAACTACCACACCTATCCTTTACAGATAGGTTACCGAGATGAAACCCTACAAGAACTTAGTTCGGGTTCATTCACAATTGAGTCATGAGAGCATGTACACCAGTACTCGGGATGGGGCCTTGCATGGAAAATCTTGGATGAGGTGCAGCAGTCATATCCAGTGAATCCACTGCTACAACCCTGGAAGAATACATAGCTTGCAGGGCCTTGGAGGAGCCCTGGAGGAGTATAATAAATATGCTCAAATTGTATTGATTGATTGCTCCCTGTTTCTGATTGGATAGATAGTTTGATTGATCCAGGTGAGTTGCCATAAGTCGTCTCCCACCAATTTGCAGTCCCAGTTTTAGTTTTATGGGTGGGGTTGGAAAAAAGTAAATAACTGAAACTTGGATTTGAGAAATATTTTTGCAGGGTCCCATATCACCTCAGGAGATTCCTCCAACAGTCTGGTTGAAAGTTCCTTCTTTGTTTTGTTTTCTATGGTAGAGTCACAGCTATCTCCTCTCCTCAAATCCTTTTCTTCTCTTCTGTTTTCCTCACTTTCGGGGACCTAATGCTTCCCACTACCAGTGGACTGTTTGCTGAGCATCAACACTTATGTTTCCGAGAATAATTCTGCAAACAAAGGGTGGCACAAGAACAGATGAAGGAAATAGGATGCAGAAGTGGTTCACCCCATGAACTGCTTTTGTCAACATCAAGACTTTCTAGGAACAATTCTGCAAATGAAATTGCAAACAAAATCCAATGTATAGAGGGGACAAAAATGTCAACAATTACTGAACACTAATCCTGGGGGGTGGGTGGAATGGAACACTTCATAAAGTGGAAATTGCCAAATGGAGCAAGCGAGACTGAGATTTGCATCATTTGCAGCAGCAGCAAGATTGGGCAAAGTCTTTGTATCTGAAACTAAGTTGAGTTTGCAGTATGTGTAAACTTGTGCAAGTTGTTTGGAGAATATACAAAGAAATTTCTGTTTTGTTTGCTTGCAGTGGTGAAACTTCTCCAAATCTGATTTTCATTTTGTCAATGTGAAATTTTTTTCCTCATGATATGGGATAACCAGTCTCATTCATAGATTGATAGAGAGAGAGAGAGATGGAGAGAGAGAGAGAGAGAGCAGGCTTGGCTACATTGGAAGCTCTGTCGGGATTCAGATTCCTAGTGTTTCACAGAAGAACTTGAAGTGGTGGTGAGATAGGGAAGGGAATGTAAAGAAGGTCACAAGGTTTTTCCTGTGGGCTGCAGTTGGGGATCCAGTTTTTGTTGGGGGTTGGAAGCAAGGGGAGTTTTATATGTTACATAGAAAGCTTGAAACCGTTCTTTGTTCTCTCACAAAACATTTCTTGCAATCCTGCAAAACAGAAAAAATCTGTCAAGCACAAATTACAGGATTCAGATGAAGAAGAACACAGCAAGAGAGAGCTAGAGAAAGCTACTGTTGGTCATGAAGAAGATTCAGGATTTCAGGAATTTAGGAATTCTGGAAGAGCAAGAAGATTCTGGATTCAGGAATTCCAGATTGAGATGAAGAGCAAGAAGAATCATCAGGACTCGGGAATTTGGAAATTCAGGATTCAGATGAAGAGAAAGAGAGCTGGCTGGCTAGCTAGCTATGAGAAATTGAAACCCAGGATTGATGCCAAAACTGAATCCTTCATTCAATTCCTGGCAGAGCTAGCTCTCTATCTTTCTCGTCACAAAGATCACAAGATGGAAATCTGTGTTGATCAAATCTGTTGTTGAGCAATCAATCTAGGATTCCAGAAACAGATCACGAAGATCTTCAGGAAGATGAGGAAGAGTCGCTAGATGGAAATCCATGTTGAATCTGTCATTGAGTTTTGAAGCAAGAAAGGGTTTAGGGTGTTTCGAGCTTTCACCAAATCGATGCTGATCGAGGTACCTTCCTTGCAGTAGAAGAAGAAGAAGAATAAGAAAGGGTTCTGGGTTTTTCGAGCTTTCACCAAAACCAATGCCGATCGAGGATTAGGGTCGAGGCTGGATTGCAATGGGTCGCATCATCTCGTTGTCCTCGTGATCGAGAATATGACAATGCCACACATAGCCAGGTCCTGCAGTAGCATCGAAAGGAAAAAAATGGCCGCTGCCGCTGCCATCTCCATCTCGACTCGTCCATTGCAGCAACAATCTTGTAACGTTTCCCGGCCAGGAGACGATGGTATCCTTCCACCCAACTTGGTTGGCTGCAGGTCCTCTAGGCTCCTCCGTGAAACAGCTCCGGGGATCCGGAAACGGCAGATGGAAGGAGCAAGACTTGCCTTCTTCCCCCACTTCCATCCCCATCCCCATCCCCATCGTCGTCTGCGACAAGCTCTGGTTGAAGGATTGCTGGTTCAGGAAGCGGAATTGAACGAGGTGGATGTGCATCGGGTGCGCATCGGGCGTGAAGTTTATAAACTCCCACACTTCTGTCGCGCCCAGCACCGGCTTCTCCGTGACCGGATCGCTCCAAGAGTGGTTGGAGAGCAGCGAATGGGTGGGCGAGTCGTCTTTGTCGTCGAACTCCACCATGAAATTGGTTCTCCAGTTCGCCTCTTGCAAGAAGCTCTCGATGGGAACGGTCTTCACCATTGCAGAAGAGTCTTCTTCATCTTCTTCTGTCTCTCCTCTCAGCTGTGCAGGGATGCGAGCTCTCTCGGGTTCAGGGTTTTGCCGTTGCTGAGGAGAGTCTTTGACGACGAAGAACTTCATCACATTCTTTGTCCGTGGTGGGCTGAAAGCAGGATCGCCGCTAGGGAAAGGAGCAGGACCGGAATTGAGCAGCAAGATCTCATGAGCGCCACTACCCAACAGTGCAAAATCGATCAGGAAGTCGATGCGTTCGGCGGGAGCAATGGTGAGCTCGGAGAGCACTTGCGGGCGGTCGAGGAGACCACCATCAGTACCGATCTGCACGAACGACAGTCGCTCGTCGCTCAGGGAGAGCTGGAAGAAACGCGCGTTGGCTGCATTCACCACACGCAAACGGTACATGCGAGGCTGCACGCGGACGTAAGGCCAAGCTTTCCCGTTCACGAGAATAGTATCTCCGAAGTACTCTGGACACCAGCTCGGGTGCATCTTCGGCGAGTCCCCGATGGTCGGGAAGTTGATGCTGCCGTCCGGGAAGAATTGCATGTCGTGCAGCAAAAGCACCAGTTCCTCCTCTTCCTTGGGAAACATCCAAGAAGAGCTTGTTCTCGAGCGTCTGTTCTTCTCCAACTCTGCTTTCGAGGAGGAAGAAGTATCCTCGTCCTCATCCTCCCTGATGATGTACGCGCCGAACAAGCCCGAGAGCACATTCAACCTCACGATTCCCAAGCTGTGATCATGGTACCAGAGCATCGTCGCCGGCTGCGAGTTCGCGTAAGTGTAGTTCTGTGTGCGGTACGCGGGTCCATGAAGAGCGTCTCCTCCTCCTCCTCCTGTCGCAGTGAACCATGCATCTGGGTACCCATCTGAGGAGCTCTCGACTTCGCCGCCATGCAAGTGCGGGACGATCGGTACTCCTCCTCCGGAATCGTCGTTGTCTTCGCTGCTGGTCTGGGGATTCGCCCACATCAGAGTTTTGTCGACCCGGAGCATGTGCTGTCGGTCGTGGATGTGATTCTCGAAGCGGACGTAAGACTCTACTCCTCTTCGAGCTTCCAGAGTCGGTCCTGGGTAGCTCGCTGTATCGCGGCTTGTGCCGAATGCGTACAAAGGAGTGGGTGGTAGATCCCTGTGCAGCTTCTGCATCATCATCATCATAGTCGAGAACCAACCATCATCTTCTTCAGAAGATTAGCAACAACCCATCATCGTCTTCTTCTTCTTCGTCTTCTTCATCAGAAGATTCACAGCAACCCATCATCTTCTTCATCAGATCACAAAAACAACACATGGAAAGAGATGAAGCTCGAGCTGGGAAAGGGAGCGACAGCTGTAGAAGCAGCTACGTACCTGGGTGATTTTGTAAGCGCCGAGTGTGAGCTGCTTCCGGTTGTGGATGTGTATGGCTTTCAGTCTCGGGAGCATATCCACGAATGGTTCCAGAACTGGCGATGGCGCCAGGTTCTGGCACACGGACTGACGAAGCTTTGTAGTAGTAAACTTCTTCCCCCATGCGAATTCCCACGAGAATGCTGCGCTGATCAACAGAAGTCCCACGAGAAACCGCACCGCAGAACAGCAGCTACTGCCAGGACTTGATTGCAGTCGTTCACTACCGTGACAATCCTTCATGATTCTCCCCCTCCCCGACGTCAGGGACTCTCCGAATTCTTCTTCCCTGGGCGGATCCGCAAGCTGCTGCAGCTGCAGCTGGGTCCTCCTCCTCCTATTGAAAGTTATATCACCTGCCCAACAAACCCACCATTGCCATGAATCCTCTCATCAACAATGCGGACAACAACAACAACAACAAGGATTTCATCTTGCATTGCACCAAGCGAGCAAGCACGTACACAGCAACAATTCAGATCAGACAAAAGAATGGCGAGAGAGACACAGAGAGAGAGAGAGAGAGAGAGATTTACAAGAGCTTCTTCCCACAAACGCTGAACTCTCTGAAACCATATGAGCCAGGGCAATCTTGTATGAATCTTTTTATTTCTGCATTGCATTCATTCACTACCATTCATGACACATAATCTCATCCTCCACCAAACAATATCACCACCACCATTCAACTATTATCTCCCACAACAACAATGCAGTTCCTGCTGCCTGCCTGCAACAACAACACTCTGGAAGGTGGCTGGGTTTTGTTGAACGCTTAAGAATTCTGAGACCCAAAATCCAAACAACCTCTGCAACTAAAAAGTTTGCAAAATTTTCACAATACTCCAGATTGCTTGAAAAACAATTTCATGAGATTGTTGAATCCGACAACCAACTGCACATGAAACTTTTCACAAGTCCAGATTGCTCGAAAGTCTTGACACATTATTACTGAATCGAACATCACCTGCAGACAAACAACTTCTTTCAGGAGTTCAGGATTGAATGATTATTTGATTGCTTACTCACTTCTTGAGATACACTGAAAGAATTCATCAGGTGCAAGAAGCCACAGATTGCTTCATTCTTTTTGACACACTTTCCAAATGCAACATCTGCCAGAAGCCATTTCAACAAAGTCCAGATCAATGCTCAATTCTTTTAAGACATGCACCAGATCTGACATCTGCAAGAAGCATTTTTCACCAGTTGAGAATTGCTCAATTTTTCTGACCCACCCAAAATCATCAAACATCATCTTCAAGAAGCATTTCACGAGGTTCAGATTGCTCAATTCTTTCAGCACACCAAATCCAACATCTGCAGAAAGTAATTCTATTTCACAGAGAGTTCAGGTTGCTCAATTCTCGACACACAAGAGTTTCAACAGATGCAACAAGCAATTTCACAACCCCAGATTGCTCAATTCCTTCAGCAATCTGGTGGCTTCACTAATCTTCTGTCATCAGATCATCAACCGAAAAAACCATCATAATCCAACATCATCATCAAATTCCATCTAGAAATTTCGGACATTCCTCCCATTCTATCACCATTATCATCATCATTAATAATGTGCACAAAGAAGAATGCAGCTGATGATGTTGAAACTTGAAACCTCCTCAAAAAACCCACAACCCAAAAATAAAATAAAAAACCTTGGAACTCAGAACTTATGATTGAGGATGATCATCATCATACCTGGAAATTTTCCAAAAACTGGATTGAGCTGCTAATGCAAAGTGATGGAATTGAACCCAAAAAAGAAGATCTTTGAGGGACCAAGAAATGTGATGAGCTGAATGTGTCTGGAATGATTCAGAAACTTCTTTTTTTCTTTTATGTTTTTGCAACTGTTTAGTTATGAAGATCATCAACAACAACAACAACAAGTACTACTACTATTACTTCCCATAGCAACTAACTTCATGTGTTCTCTTTGCTCTTTCTTTCAGCAAAAGTTCTCTTCTTTCTATGAGCAAAGTAAGAACTTTGGTTTCTTCTTCTTCTTCTTCTTCTTCTTATAGAGATTGTGTACTTTTGTCATGCATTCATTCTAAGAGAATTTTATTTTATTTTTGGGTGGGAATTTGCTTGTGTCGAAAGCAAATTGAATGTGAACAAGGTTCAAATTAATTCATGTTTGTGGGGAGAGGGGGGATTCACCCTTGGAGAGTGTCTTTTTGATTTCATAACACGCAAAACCCTATTCAATATGAAACTTGGTGAGTGACTTTAAAGTTTTGTAACATTCAAAACCCAATTCAATATGAAACTTGGTGAGTGACTTTAAAGTTTTGTGTAACATTCAAAACCCAATTCAATGTGAAACTTGGGGGAGTGTCTTAAAAAGTTCATAACATTTAAAACCCAATTCAATATGAAATAGAGTTCAAGTTGTTTAGTGTTTGTGAGGTTTATCCTTTGGGAGTGTCTCATAAAATTCCAAACCCAATTCTTTTGAACAAACTTCAAGTTTGTTTTGTATTTGTGAGGTTACTCAACAAAGATGTGCATTACTCAACATGATGTGCAAGCAACATTTCATTTCACCCATTTCTAGGATACATCATATTTGTGCAAGGTTTTGTGACCCGCACAATTCAAATTTAACTTGTAGCAAAACAAACATTTGTCTGAATTTTAATGGGCACAATTAGCAAATTGTTTTTTTTGCAAAGAACTCAATTATAACCGTATCATGCTATTGTGTAAGAGCATTCAATGCAAACTTGAAAGTTTAAAATGTTACCACTCAACATCAAGTTGAAGGTATACCTCTCAAGAATACAAGACAATTAATGTAAATTAGGGTTAAGGTTTAGGGTCTTAGGGTTTTTTTTTTCTTAGTTGAAAAAAAAAATCCTCTTTCTTTCTTTTTTTTTCTTTTTTTTTTGAGAGAAATACATCTCCTCTTTTATGTGGATTGTTCTTTGCAAGTTACATGACATATATTTTACAAAATCTTCACATGTGGATTTCTATTATGCCAATTAGAGCTACAACATAACATTATTGTTACACCCATATGTACACTCCAATTCTATTGGATTGTATGCACTATGCACACACCGATCATGTGTTTGTGTGTGTTTCCCAACTACCCATGATCAAGCTTCTTAGAAAACCATTTTTTAAATAGGCACTCACAACAAATTTCCCTTACCACCGAAGGTGCACATTCACATGTTTTGAAGTACTTACACTAGGGCATATACAAGGAGTGTACGGTTGTAATGAAAATGGTGCAAGAATTAAAGGGTGTGCTTTTACCGGCAAAACAAAAACCTAAATTTATGGAAGTAATTTTCAAATAGCACCATTGATTTCCATTGCGGAGTGAAATTTGGTAACCATTTTTTGTTCATAACCAAAAAAATAAAAATAAAAATTCAACATTTTTCATACTATTTGTACTAAGAAATTTGTTGTTGTAGTAAATTAAAGCCAATTTCTATCACTTATTTTGTTTGCACTAGAAGAATTATTTTCTTTCCAAGCTTGTCGACTTGATCATTTGAGTTCTTACATAAAATTGTGAGGGTATATTGGGTTCATGAATTCAAAGGCCAAAAATTTGGGTATAAGGGTAGTGGTTTTTTTTTCCTCGAAAAAAATTGTTTTAAAAAAAAATTGAAAATGTTGGGAATTCTTTTTTTCAAGTGTAAAATTCGACTAATTTTGCTAAAATTTTGAAAATTTTCACCAAACTTTCAATAGCACACAATTGTAAATTTTATAAATTTTTTAAAAAAAAACCCTAATATAGGGCTTATGAATTGAATGTATTTATTAATATAATCATAAACATGTATTGTTTGAAATCAAATAAGGGTTTCGTTCAATAATGGGTAAATTACCATCCCAAATTTATTTATATAAAAAAATATTCCATTTCTATCAAGGTGATTGAATAACTTTTTTTTTAATATTTAAAAACTCAGGGAAAAAATCGAAATTGCATTTGCATGGCTGAACCTTTTTTTTTTTCTGTGAATTAAATTAAAACCCAAAAAAATTAGAAATTAAATTGTTTATTTTTTTTTAAAACACACAGAATTAACTACCTACCCTTTGGAAAGTTGCCACATACTAGGTAGACGGGGGATGCAAAATGACCCGGGAGTTTAGGGGGCTAGAAGTAGGGCTACTCCAAGCTGGGTAAGTAGACTAGGCAGGGCTGTATGTAGGTCCCACCCACAAACCCGTTGGAGATCGTACCCACAACACGTGCTGGCGTGTGTTCAACAGACGGAGCTTGCGGTACCCACTTGCCCGGCTGTCGGACGCCCGCGGCTGCCGCACGCCGATGACAGTGCACACACACAAACGGCTTCGGCAGCCGGCCCTACAAATTGGCCGGTCCACCCGGCAAAGGACCGGGCAGAAAAGGTAGGGGGGCTCATTTCACTTATTATTCTCCCATTTTGTTTTTTTATTGTTTTTTTAATTAATTTTATTTCGAAGGGGGGAAAGGGGGGGGGGTATAATTGGTATGCTTAGTTGATACTACAATTATTCATGTGGGTTGAAATTGTATCAAATCAATGAGAAGCAACATTAAAATAGGTAATTATTGGATTATTTTTCCCATTAAGATAATAACTAGAAGGTGATAAATCTTAAAGAAAAAAAAATCTCAAAATGAAGGTATTAAATTTTTTAAAACAATTAAAGATGGAGGGTAGATATGTTACATTAAATATAATTTCATTTACATTTACATTTAATTGAAAATAAAGATCATATCATATAGTAAATTAGGTCAAATCGTATTTAGGATTCGTAATAGTTTTTTGCAGGGCGGGGGGGGCCAAATTTTCCCAGATTTCGACCTGAAAAATATGATTTTGATGTCTACAAAAGGATCTTCTATGAAAAGAATAGCTCAAATTCGCCAGATTTAAGAAAATAAAATCTAAATTATCATAATTTTTATGATAAGTTCCAATGAGCTAGCCAAGGACATAGAAGGATTTTGTTTTGTTTTCTACTTTCATATCTTGTATTTAGCCAAATCTGGCTAAATTATCTTGTAGATGATCACCACTTCTCAGCTACATCACAAAATTGAAAAAATAAAATAAAAATCCCCCCATCCATAATTGAACTTGTTCTTATATATTAATTAATTATTAACATTTAGAATTAGCACATTCATAATGTACAATTTATTTCATTACTGGGTCCTTTTCTCAACACTTGGAGAACATGATGGGTTATGCGGTAGGTAACATAGTGCACTAGACCAGTTATTAGACATACATATGAGTTAATTGTACATGAGAGCACCGAGCTTACGGGTTATGGGACATAGAAGGACTTGAGTTATGTCATATGAGGACGAGTAACATGCAAAAAAGAATTAGGGTTATGGGACATAGAAGAACGTGAGTTATGAGGATCAATATCATGAAAAAAAGGAACTAGGGTTATGGGACATCGAAGAAAGTGAGTTATGAGCACTAGGAACATGCAAAAAAGGATTAGGGAGGTAAGGAAATTTTTCACAAGGTAGTAGGATATGATATAACTAAGGAGCTCTCATTCAATGGCATGCTAACTAGATAGACGCTCCCTGCAATCTCAAATATATTAATTCATTTGGTCTATGAGTCTGTCTATGACAGAGCTTGAGAAGAGGGTTTTGTGTTCCCACAAGCTCAGCACTGTAGGCAGAACGATTATGGTTTCACTGAAGGTTTCAAAAGTTTTTTCATATTATTAATTGGACTCCATGCTGCGGCACATTATCAATGACAATTAACTTTTTTTTCCTTTTTTTTAAAATGTTTTCATATGGTTTTTAATAGTTCATCATTATTTATGTTGATATAAAATTTAATTTGAATTAATGTAAATATCATGGACATGAAGAAAAACCACATTTGAATGTATTTTTTTCACATCTATGTTGATGGGTAGGGAAAAGGAATGATAGGCTTGCTAGTTAGGCTTAGAAATGAAATAATTATGAATTGTCGATGAAATTGTTTTTAGAATTGTATAGGGTTTCAACACAATTTCAATGTCTAATGTAATCTATGGATTACCTATTGAGTCAAATTCATAGGGAATTGGCCAAATCATCCAAAATTAACTAACAATGGACATAAAATGGACATACTACAGATTTTCACAAAAGAAGAAAATGTGAATTTGCTATCATGTTTGGATACCGACTAGGGTTTAACAATTTCACAAAACCTTACGAGTAAAGTTGTTAAATGATAATCACACGAATACTACATTCTACACACATTACCGATTCGATTTAATTGATTATACATAGCCTTGATGAACATCCCGTTGTACTTAAATGTTTTGCACATAGCCCATGCAAAGTGCAAGGGAGCATTTTTGATAAGAACTTGGAGATACTACATTCGACACACATTACCCATTCGATTGGACTAATTATACGTAGCCTTGATGAACATCCCCTTGTACTTAAATGTTTGCATGTAGCCCATGCAAAGTGCAAGGGAGCATTTTTGATAAGAACTTGGAGCTACCGGCCTTGCGGTGGGACCTCAAAACATGGAAGAGCCTCTAGGGTTGCCATTATCCGAAAACCCACTCTTGGAACTGCAACTCACTTCACTTGTGAGGGTAGGCTTCATTTCATTTGAGCTTCTCCCCTGTACAAGCAAAGCATCGAAGCAAAGCACATATGAAGAAGCATCATCACTTGCGGAAAGAAGATGGCAATTTCATGAAACCCTAATTTTCACAACAGTGGGATCTCCCACTTGTATCCATATTACCTGAGTGAATTTTGAAGTCTCTCTTAAAATCACAGAAACAAAAAAGTATCAACAAAACTGAGTCCGAGAAGCCTTCTGATTTTGCAAATGAAATCAATCGAACTTTGGCATGAAAATGGGAACTCTTTATTAGCATGTCCAAAACAAGGATGCTTTGAAGGCGGGTTCGAAATTCAAGGAAAACAAAAGAGCAAAAAGAAAGGAAAAAAACACACAAACCTGTTGAGCTGCTTGTGTTTGGTGGTGTCAGAGAACACAATCTCTCTGAGCTTTGCATGATCCACTTCCCCATTCTCTTGCAATATGCCATTTCCAAAAACTGCCACCACTTATCTTCAGCCCCAGGTCTTTTTCCGCAACGCTACCTGTGGTAGATAGGTAGCAAGCAAGCAAGCAAGCAAAGAAAAAATTCAGATCTCTTTCAGTCACATGACATCACATCATCTTGTAATTACATTCCTCGACAGAAAAAAACAACATACAATCTTCACCCAAAACCATGAATGTGTCCACCCGTTGAATGAAGAAGATCTGTCACCTGCCAGAAACATGTTGTTATCTCTTCTTCAGACATCTCAAGCTCAAGAAGATGTTCTCACCATGCAAAGCTCATGTAAGTAGTAGCTCCCTGAGATATGCTCATGCTGACAAGAATGCAGCAGACAAACAAAGAAGAATCTGCACAATTGGAACTTGTATTCTATGCACTGAAAAATAAACGATCAGAAACATTGCTTGGACATACAGCAAGAACAACATTTCAAGGACTTTATAGCTCTAAGGTGCAAAGTCTATGAATGTCAAAAAAAGTTGATCAATTCTCACATAAACTACTATGAGGGCGAGGCACAATCTGATGTCCAAGTTTTTGTGATCAACAACATGTTCAAATTCCAATGTCATTACCATTTTTGACTTGAGAGGTGCGGAGGTGGCCAAGGCAGGGTGGGCCTCCTGAGGAAAATGGGTACAATGATATTGAAATTGAATAGCCAGATTTGATTGTTTCCTGGTTCTATTTAGATGTTTGTTGAATAGGGGGATTACACCTCGGTTTCAATGAGTTGAGATAGGAGATTTTTTGTGAAGGTTTGTCAAGAGTGTTGGGTTTGTTTGTCTTTTTGCAATTCAGAAACTACCCATATTGATAGAATTTTTTTTTTTGGTAGGCATTTGGATTACATGACACAATTTTTGAAGTCTTTTTGAATCTGCAACAATGGGTAAATTTGTCAGGTTTAGGTATTGCAAATTGGATGTCATTGTGAGGGTTTGTTTTTTGAATCAATCACTTCTGATGTGGTGATGAATCCTAGCACAAGGTGTTACTGATGTTATGCTGCTTTGCATACGCATGAACGTGTTAGAAAACAATGATATTTGATATGGACTAGGGATTGCACTAATGTTGCCTTGTTGCCCTTCCCATGGGGTTCCCTCTTTCTGCTTATGTAGTTGCTCCCTTATGGGTTGTAGAGTGTCATGCAAGAGGTGTATCCTTGACCATTTTCCAAATACGATCAACATACCCAAGTGTTGGAAGCCAATCTCAAGCACTTAGCAATGTACATGCAATCATCTTGTTGAGGTGAGCCCAGTACACACATATTCAATTTTCCGAATGTGATAACCCATTTTAAGGTGACCTGGGATTCAGTGATAGTTTGTGATGCACCTTCTTGTGATACTCGCTGCACATTGTTGGAGCTAGAAATCGTTGATGACGTGAAAGCACTTGGAAATGCTGTGTTTTCAGCTGGGAAGGTTTGAGGAGTCAGTTAGACATTTTTCAGAGGCAAAATTCAATTAGCACCTGTCAATCACATTCTGTATTCTCATCAATCTCCTGCATATGCATCACTGCATAAGTATCAGGATGCACTGCATGATGCCAAGAAGAATGTGGAGCTGACGCCAGCCAGAATTGCCAAAAGGTTTCAGCCATTTGGTTGCTGCCTCTAGTGGTCTAGGTCAAACTGATGAAGCACTAATTGTGGCTTAGAAACAGGGCCTCAAGCATGACCCTTTGAATGAAGCACTTGAATCTGGCCTAAGTGATGCTCAAAAAGTAAAGGGGATGCCAAGGGCCTCCATTCAATAGTATGTTTCGAAGTCCTGATGTTTGGGCAAAAGTTCAAGCTGACCCTAGAACAAGGCCATTTCTTCAGCAGCCTGATTTTGTTGTGATCATACAGGAAGGAGGTGCAATGAAATCCTAACAGCATGTCACCCCACATCAGCAATCCTCGCATGATGAAGGCTCTCGGTTTGCTGTTGGGTGTCAATATCCAGACTGCATTCAAGATTGCAACATGGCAGTAGAGAAAGGGCAGATGTTGCACTCAGATTACAAACTCAATTGGATTACAGGCATTGAGCAGAAAAGGGACTACTTATGTGAAGGTGGCAACGAGTTCCAAAGATTATGAACTTGCCATTGAGGCCTTCAACAAAGCATTGACACAGCACTGGATTCCTGATACTCTACAGAAGACCAATGCTCAGCAGAGCAAGCAAAAAAAGAACTCGGGCAGTAGGAGTATTATGATTCGGCAATAGCAGACATAGAACAAGAGAAAGGTGATTGCCTAATTCCTGTAAAAATACAATACGTTTCCTTTGGATTTGTTAAATGCTCTTTCACATGCTGTTCAGTCAATGTTTTCATTGTGTAGAACAAAATTGACAGGATTCTGTTTGTACAGGAAATGAGTTTTTCAAGCAAGCCCAATACCCAGAAGTTTTGAAGCATTTAAGCAGATGGGTGTCAGCCATCTTCGATGTAGTGTCACAGTTATCTCTGCATTTTTTTTTTGGTTGGGGTGAGGACTGACATCGTGCAGTTGTGTTGTTTGTCCAGGTGTACAGCAGTAGAGCAGCAAGCTAAACAAAATTGGGTGCAGTTCTAGAGGGTGTAAAAGATGCAAAATAAATGCATAGAACTAGATCACACATTTGCAAAGGGTTACTCATGAGCAAGGGAACGATTCAGTTCTTCATGAAGGAATATGATAAAGCACATGAAACTTGTACCCAGGTAGCGTCCATTTATGTACCCTCCCGCATTTCTGACTTGTTCTCCGAGAAGATTGTTGTGTTCATTCCAATTAGTGATCTTGTCTTCTGGTGTGTGATGTGACACAGCAGCGATGTGTTTTCTGCAGACTGTTCTCAAGCATGGAATGGTTCATGTGCAGGCAAAAAGCAATGCAAGACCCTGAGATACAAGCTATACTTGCAGATCCAGTCATGCAGCAGGTCAGTGTCTCCTCCCTCAAACCTTGAACCCTGACCTTTATATCCATCCCCTGTAAACTGAAAATTCCTCAATCTCGGCATTGTAATAATCCCTACACCCTGAGGAAACTCAATCTTTTGAGCACCTTTGAGCAACCTTGTTCTGGTGGTAATCATGTCAAAAGTTTCCAACCATCAATTCTTGAATTATGTTACTTCTTATCAAGTATACACCAATAGTGATGATCCTCTTGACTTTCATGTGCTACAAGTGGACCATAGTGGGACATATATGTTCAACAAAGGTTATGGGCGAATGTGCAAGGTTTTGACAGATTCTCAAGAGAATCCCACTTGAGGCAGCTCAAGAACACATGAAAGAATCCCATTATGTAATGCGAAAAACTCAAAAGTTGGTGAATGCTGGAATTGTTCATTTCAACTACACTAATCTGCAATCCTACAATCTCGCTTCACAGTCAGTTCAATGTCTTCTTCCTCTTCACAGCAGGTAGAGGAGCAGCTCCACAGGAGGTGCTCACAGTATGTGGCCCCAGCAACAGAAAATTGAATGAAGAAAAATCAAAACATATTGGTTTGGCTCAGCAAAATGGTTTTGGGCCCAACAATTCTTCCACAAGATGATATGCTGAGAGGCTGGTAAAGCACACAACAAAACCCTAACACCTTCTGTTGATTGGCTAGATAGTTTGATTGGTCCAAGTGGGTTGCTATTAGTAATCTCTGACCAAGTGGGTTTGTAGTCCCAGTTTGATATTATTTGGGGTGAGGTCGAAAGCAAAGTAAATGATTTTTTTAACTTATTTGGGGTGAGGTCGGAAACAAAGTAAATGATTTCTCTAACTTATTTGGGGTGAGGTCGAAAGCAAAGTAAATGATTTCTCTAACCAAGTGAGTTTGCAATTCAATTTAAATATTATTTAGAGTGAGGTTGAAAGCAAAATAAATGACTAATTTTAAAATAAATAACATAATCTTGGTAAAACTTAGAAATTTTATTTAAAGGTAAAGATTGTATTTTTTTCTAAGAATTTTTTTTTTTTAGTATGTGCATAATTTTTTTAATAGTTTCATGAACTTTGTATCATACTTATAATCGATATTGAATTCAATATATTGAATATATTTATAAATTTAAATTGATGTAAAACTTTTTTTTAATTGTTGATTTATAATAATTTAAAATTATTATTATTTATTATTGTTATTATGAATATTTGATCTATCAACTAGCAAAATGCATGATCAATATTACAAATAGTAAAATACCAATACAAAACCAAAAGATTAGAATAGACCAAAACACAAACACAACACAACCCTAAAATGTGTAATAATGGCTTTTTTTCAGCATGACTGATGTGACGGAATCGGCCTTGCTAGGAGCCAGAATCAGCCAAACCCTAATCACTTCCTTGGTACATTCCATCTGGAATGCTCCCACCAACAAATGCTCAGGTAACTTGGTGGTGGTTTAGGGTTAGGGTTTCGAGAGAATGCATTCGGATGGACGCTGCTACAACGCGAATTGCATTTGGCTTTGTCTCCTTGTGATGCTCTTGGATTGTGAGGATCGAGAAAGAGAGCGAGAGAGAGAGAGAGAGAGAGAGAGAGAGAGAGCAATCGCCAAGGATTTGTTGTTATCCTCCTGCTGTGGTCGAAGCTTTGGCAGAAGTTGTTTTCAGGTCCTTTGCACTGGTGGGATAGTAGTAGTAGTAGTAGTATGTAGGGTGGTGGCGAAAAATGTAAGTGAAATGCACTATGGTGATGGAGAGAAGATCCGTGTGAAACTTTCTCTTTTCTCATGATAGCATTTATGCCTGAAATGCGGAGAATACATGGTCTGATATATGTCACTCTCCAAGCAGCCTCCATGCTCCCACATTTTTTCACCATGTATTGTCAAGCATAGTTGCCCTTGAAGAAGAGGGCCAGCCAGGTGTGCTCATGAGCTGATCGTTCCAAGTGGATGCAAGTGTGATGTCTTGGGGGGGTGATTAGCTTGATTGACATGTATGGAAAATGTGGAAGCATGGAGGATACTTGGAGAGTGTTTGGCAAGATGCACTCTCGATCTTGAGATGTGGTCACTTGCAATCCCATGATATTGGGACAACAAGTGAAATGCGGGCAAGGGCAGAAGTCACTGGAACTATTTAAACAAATGCAACAGGAAGGTGTGCATCCAAACTCTGTTAATTTTGTGGGGATGCTGAATGCATGTTCTGGTGTAGTTTGCCCTTTAAGAGGGCAGCACGGTCTTTTTGTTCTCTTTTTTGTTTGGTTCAATTTTGTGAAGTAGGTGGACTGGCAATCATCCACAAGTTAGATGTGCTCATGAGCAGATTATCCAAAGTGGATGGGATTCAGATGTCTTTGTGGGGGAATAGGTTTGTGGACATGTATGCTAAGTGTGGGAGCATGGAGTGTTTTTTACAAGAAGCCATCTCGAGATGTGGTCACTTGGAAAGCCATACTTGGTGAATGTATCATGCATAGGCATGGTAAGGAAGCTCTTACACATTTTGAACTCATATATGAAGAAGGTGTACAGCCAGATGATATCTCTTTTGTTTGTGTTCTGTCAGCTTGTAGCCATGCAGGTTTGGTGGATGAAGGCATGTGCTATTACGCTTTAATGATCACAGTCTATATCATTTCTGCAGAGTTGGATCATTACACCAGCATGATCAACCTTCTTGCCCATGCTGGCCATCTACAGGAGGCAGTAGACCACATGTGGCTGCAATGACAACTTTGCTCAGTGCTTGCAGAATTCATAGTTATTTGGAGATCGGAGAATGTTTTACATAATGGGTTCTTGAAATGGAGCCTGAAAATGCAGAAGTTTATGTGCTACTATCTTTCCCTCCTCTAAGCAGCCTCTCTGTGAGTCTGTTGAACAGCAGAGGAAGGAAAGAGATGTGAAGAAATAGCCAGGTGAATAATGAGATGCATAGGTTTGTAGTAGACTATCAAGACCACCCCAAGATGATTGAAATTCATGCAGAACTGAAGAGATTGTCAGGGATCATGCACAATGCAAGGTATGTGCCATGTACTTTGTGTTGCATGATGTGGAAGAAGAGGAAAAGGTGTTTCATTTGTGTCACTGTAGTGAGAAACTGGCTATTGCATCTGGACTCGGCAAACAAAGCTCCTGGTAGTCCAATCCAAATGATGAAAAAATATGCGGGTTTGTGAAGATTGCCACACATCTACAAAGCTCATTCCAAAAATAGTTGGGAAGAGTAATTATGGTGAGGGATGCTGATTGTTTCATCACTTTAAGGATGGTGTTTGTCCCTTGCATGGATGATTGAAAAAAAAATGGAACCATTGGATCGCCAATCATCCATGCAAGGGACAAACACCATATATGCATCAATATATATGTCCTCCATATATTGATCAACTCAAACTAATGACAAGCTAGATTCTTAGTGTCATTTTTTGTCACGAAATTTCTAGAACTTCTTCCTAAGCATATTATTTGAGAGTTGAATTGCTTGAAAAATGTAAATGTGAATGAAATTGATAGTTGATGAACTTGTAAAATGTGAGTGAAATTGATGTTGATTTGTTGATTTGCTTCAAATGTTTTATTGTTAAAAACACCTAAACATGGAGGAAACTAAACCCAAGTAAACACATGAAGGAGGAATTACTTTAAATCTAAACTCAACTTTCAAGTTTGAAAATGGAAATTGAGTTTCATTATAGTTTCATATTGAATCTTTGTTTCAATAAACATTTTGTTTTTGTGTCCATCCATGCATCCATCAATCAATCCACCCATCCATCCACCCATCCATCCATCCATCCTTCTATCCATGGTTTAATTATTATGTGTGTCATGAAATTTGCAATTTCCAAAGCTTTTTTTTCCCCCTTAAAAAAGTAATGGTACGTGTGTGTGTGTGTGTGACATCCATTGAATGAACTTCAATATGCATTTCATCCATCCATGTATGGTCTAATTTTTCATGTTTGTCTTGGAATCTGCATTTCTCCAAATTGGATTTTCCTCCCTCCTTTAAAAAGCAATGATATAACCTAACCTTACTAGTTGGTTTGAAGAAGTTTATTTAACCCATTCTAGTCAGTGATTTTTCTCTTTTTTTTTTTTCCCTGAAAAAAATAAAATGGAATCCTTTTTTTTTTTTAAAGTGTAAACAAAACTAATTTTGCTAATTTTGTGGAAAAATTTGCTAAATTTTTTATCTCCAAAAACTGGAAGAAGAAAAAAAGAATAATTTTTAAAACCCCTAATTTTCAGTGTCTTGAACTCAGAGGAGAGGTGAGTAGAGATAATAATCCCAGTGTTGATTTTTTTTTAAACAGAAAAAGAGAGAAAAAAAAGAAAGCTAGAGATAATA
>Ga0116227_10006758_pt1 | contig 22974 bp, 17 predicted proteins | sample S1TSphgellanicum_FD_89693 | JGI IMG/M metagenome (GOLD analysis project Ga0116227, IMG submission 89693) | Host-associated microbial communities from peat moss isolated from Minnesota, USA - S1T2_Fb - Sphagnum magellanicum MG | ecosystem: Host-associated > Plants > Peat moss > Unclassified...
GCGCGAGGGGGGGGGGGTCGACGGGGTAAAGAACCGGAGTGGGAAATGCGAAGGACCGGGGCGGCAAGGGGGGACCAACGGTTGTTTGAAAAGAAAAGTTTTTTTAAAAAACCAAAAACATCAACCAAACATTGTTGAAATAACACACCTGTGCATTATGCACGGGGTTCACACTAGTATATATATATATATATATATATATATATATTCTTTTGCTAACCTTCTTGGAATGCACTATATCCTCATCAGATTTACAGGTCCCAACTCAGTTCAACACTATCTGACATACTTCATCCCATATATAGTGTAGGTGCCATTTTATTGATGTGGGTGGAGATCCTCTTTCTCCATCTGATAAGCACAATAAATAAGTACCCGGGCCCTTAGGAAGGGGTATTAGCCCAGGCCAAAAATGGTGACAAACAGCTTTAGGAATAGTCTGTTCTTGCAGCCAATGAGATGGTTCAACATTTGAGCAGGAAGGCTCATATTTTTTCCTTTGTGGGGGGTAGGTGGGGAAGGGATGAGTCAAAGGGAAGTACCTCTATATTTCTATTTTGGGGAGTACCCAATGTCTTCAAAAAAAGAAATGTGAGGGACCAAACAAAGTGACTCCGTGCCCAAAATGAAAACTTTGGGTCCCCCATCCCCCCAACTAATTAATCAATAGAAAGAACAACCTCTGTGAGATTTTTAAAAACTCCTCGCAATATGTTCAAGGGCAGTCGTAACCCTCTTTTATTGTTGATTGGCCCATCTTGGGGGAAAAAACCGAATAACCAAAAGAAAGAGGGACCAAGGACATGGCACCAAGAAAAAGAAAGTTGTGAGGCCCGCAAGTGACACGTAGTGGGCCTGCATGGACATACAGATCACTCCAAACTCATTAAAAAAATCAATGAATTTCTTCACTTTGCAAAGTTGATGTACTATTTCTCCTGTACTGCAAGAATGGAAAAACGCCATTGGCTGGAAGGAAAAAGAAGGTAGGGGAGGGGCGTGGGCGTGTGTGAAGTTCCCAACCTCAAGTCTTCTTTTTGAGCCCATCACAGAAACCAATTGAAGGGCCAAGAAAGGCAAAAGGAATTTCAAAACAGAAGTGAAAAGATATTCAATTTAGAGAATCATGGCAAGTCACACATAAAGGAACCCAAAAAACAATCTCCCTTCAAAACAAGGGGTGTGTCACACTGTGGCCTTGCCATTTACATTTTAAAGGTATCTTAAGGCAAAAGAAGAATTATGAAAACTCAAAATGTTTCACCATGCAAAAATATAATCTTCAAAAAATCCTCTAAAAGAAACCAAAATTCTTCAAGAACTCTATTATAGCTAATCTCAAGTTTCACCACAAGCCAAAATATCATATTTCAAAAAATCGTCATATGAAAATAGACCTATTATTACCTAGGGGCCAAAATCCATTAAGCTACTCTACTCTATAATGAATCCAAACACAATATCCTGGCAAGGCCAATAGAGGTAGTATGGAATCAGGGTGTTCTTTTTCTAGAGGATTCTGTATGGTTAAAGAGGCTAATTGCGGCTCTCATGCCACCAACATAGGTTGCCATATCGGTAGTTGCTCCCAAGTCTTCAGTAGTGCCTACTTAGGCATCATTCCTCAAACTTGTTATGCTTTTCCGTGGCTGACTTTTAAACACTAAAAAATGGGCTGTGAATGACGATGGATTTTGCCAGGTGCCCTCTCTCACTGGGCTTGCCTATTGAGGACCTACTTACGTGGTGAAGTCCGTTGTTCACAGCGCGTTCTTCAGTACTTTCAAGTGGAGTCGGGAGCTCGGTGTTGCCTATGTACCACAAGTAGAAGTTCAAAACAAATGTTAGAACACCTGTACTGGTGGCTATACGTACAAAATAACGTGTTAGAAAATGCTTCAGTCCAAAAAACGTGTTAGATAATGCTTCCTTAACATGGCGTGACTTGACATAACAGGCCAGTACGGCGGGAGGCCCTCTCGCACAGGCCTGATATGCATGGGGGCATTTTACAACTTGGAATGCTCGGCCACGAAGTTACTACTGCATGGCAAGCATATATGGTGAATTCGGCAGAGGAGGAGACCTCTTCAGTAGCCAGCCAGTGATTTGTCTCAAGAAAAATAAGCCTCTAATTTTGTGTGCGTAATAATTGCCAATGACATTTCATGAAGGGGATTTTGCAACATTTTGCCAGGTTTCAAAAATGTTGTATGAAATGTTTTTTGCATGTCACAAGATTAGTAAAAATGGACACTAAAGTGCCCAAAAAAAAAATGGTTTTTTTTTTCCCCCCATTATAGCACGAGATAAATTATCTACTTGAGTTTGAAGTACTGCATAACAGGGCTTTTTTTTCAATTTGGTGATGTAGCCACACTGATGAGAAGAGGAATTAGCCAAAATCTGGCTATAGATCAGAGAGGAAAGTAAAAAAAATTAAGAATTTTGCTATTTTGGCTACCTGCTGGAACCTATTGACTAAATATGTCAATTTCATTAAAAACTTCCTAAAAATCTGGCGACTTTGGTTCACTTTTTTCACAAAAGTCCTTTGTATGAGTGGTACTAGATTTTTTAATCTGACAACTTTGGCACATTTTTCACAAAAACCTGTGTATGAGTTGTACTGGAATTTTTTGGTCCCCAAGTGACAACAATTTGCCCCCCAAAAAACGCCGCTACATAGTATATAGTGTTTTACATACTTTACAGGCTATAAAGACATCCTTCTGTTAGGCTTCTGTGATCACAGTAGCTTTGCATTATGGTTTTCTCAATTATTTGTGCTCATAGTCAGCCCACAACTCTACGACTCAAGGATTGACCAATTGGAGGGTTTGTGACTCAAACCGTAACTTACCATGCAATGACATCTGTCTTAATCCAAGAGTTCATTACATGATTAATTACATATTCAGAAAGGAATGTCAAAGACACTCGCACCAACCTTAAACCGACCTAAAAAACGAAGAGGTGCCGAAAGCACTTAAACGAACAAAAACATAGCATTTCTCGCAAAAATGATAGATACTAATTAATTTGCAGGAGCTTTCTATTTTCATGACACTTGTAGCTCTCCAATTGAAAGCGACTGTCCCTGCAGCAAGAAACAAGGCCCTATGTCAGTGGCAGTGTTTTTCTTTCCATTTTTACAAAGTAGCCAGTGTGGCCACCTCTAATGTACAGTTGGTGCTGCTCTGCCTAAAAGCAAGCCGGTGTAAGAGTTCTCTATGGCCCCACTAGCATATTATTTATATAAACCTGGCTGTCACTTGAATTTTTATGGTGAATTGTTTGACCCCTTCACAAAATTGTTGGGTGAAAAAAGCTGGCTAGATCTAAAATGAACATAGAGTTTTTCGGCTATTAAACAATCATATTTGGAGATTATATGGCAAAGTGTGAAATGTTGTTGTCGGAATTTGGCAACTACTTGGGGCAGACTGTAAAATTTTCAAGGATATTGATTCAGTTGAATGCACTAAAAGCAACTCCTAACATTAGTGAACACAACCACTTGCCGGGGGATTGAACCCCTAAAATTGGCCTTTCCAGCACAAGTGACCTATAGTGTCAATCAAGTTAGCATACAATTTCAACTTCATAAATTAATGCAAGAAATTGCAATTGGAGTCCAGAAAGTTGTAAAACAACCATTAAATTCAGTAAATGGAATAGAACATCAAGAAGGGCCAAAAAAAAATTTCCTTTACAGAAACATAGCCTGCAACTCAACAAACCATAAAAGATTTTGTTGTTGTAGAAACATTATTAGCAACTCCACAAAACAATTGCACCCTAACCATCAAAGCAATAATGATGTTGTGCTACTCTCCACTGCTCAATACATTCAGCATAAGGGAAATTTTCTAAAGTGTACAATTGTTGTGCAAACATGCATACAACAATTGGGAGATGAATAGTGAACTTGTTGCGAAGATTTGACTTCATAAAAGCCAAAGTTGAAAAGCATCTCTCATCCTCCACATTGTTTATTATTTGTACCATGGCCAATTTAGCCAATTTGACATACATAGGGAAGTTGGAGACCAATATTCAAGATGTTGCCACAAGGCGTCACATTTTGGTTAATGGATTAATGTCAAAAGGGAGCACCATACAAGTTGTTGCATTTGATTTCATTGTGACCTTGAACATGCCTTGCTAGTAGTCAATATCAGTAGTAGCATTCAAGAGCTCTTGCACCTAAACCTTTTGTTCATCCACCTTGCGCATTGATTCGCCACAGCAAAAAAACTACTTTAAGAACCTAAAGGTGATTAGGAAAAGATGCATCACAATCAAGTTGCAGCCAATATTGGAAATACACAATCCCAAGAGCATTCATGACACCATGGGCTGGAAACCTAATTTCCAACTCCTTCATCAAATTTTCTGTAGCTCCTAACAAACCACACAAAAACCATGGACTTACATAAATAGGGGAAAAAAAATGAAATAAATCAACAAAAAGAAGCACAAAAAGAATGGAAATGTTTTAGGGCATTACCTTTGCACTAGTTTTTCATCAATGATTCAACAACATCAAAAACATCTTTTATCACATATGATGGAAAACCAGTCTCCAAATCTCAATGCTCTACCCAAATATGTTGGCCATTTGTTTCAAAGGCCAAATGTTAAACAACAAAACTCAAGTTGGATACCCACCACATCTAGATGTTCTCATGCTTGAACTCCAATAATGATTTGAAAGCCCAAAAGTTATTTGTTGTGAACTTGGAGGTTTGATCACAATCCATCATGAAGATATCACCTTGACATACCTTAATAAATGCCACTAGATCACACACATAAATGTCTTTCATTTACACAAATTTAATGAAGGCATGAATAGATTCCAGCAATGGAAGGATGCAAACAAGCCCAAGCAAAACTTGGAGGTCACACAAGTTTTCATAATTCAACTTGGCTTATTGATTGGTAAACTATCCAAGGCCATCTTCACCAATAAATTCTTGTATTTTGCCATCACTCTCTTGGCAAACTCAAAACATAGAAATCCATTTGGTTTTCATATTCTGAAGGATTTTATTTCCTTTTGTTTGCATGAATTTTGCAAGTTTTGTGAATTCCAAATGCCTTTTAAGTGAATGGGCAGAATATGAATACAAGGTTTACAATAGATTTTCAAGCTAGATCACCAAAAGTAGTCCTCATAAGGTTTACACTGCCAAATTAGTGCAATGGGCCATGCAATGGACCCCAATAGAATGAGGAAATAGTTCTCCTTGATTTGTTTTATAACACCACTCTTGGTGCCTTGAAATACATTAAGACCATCTATTCGAAAGTAAATCAACTTCTGGGCAATTTGGTCTCTTGGCACACCACCACCTATCATCAAAGCCTCCATAATAACCTTGGTTAGATTTTCACTCCTTGATCCTTCAATAATCCAATCCAAAGAAATCAAAATCAAAATCCTTACCCAATTTTGCATTACATAACAATGCACAAATAACCAAGATTACTCATCCACTGTAGAAACTTCATCACAACTGAAAACCACATAGCAAACAACCCCCAATGTTGCCTTGGTTACCCTCAAAACTTCTTGATGCCTGAACTCTACCATTGTCCAACCAAAGTTATCACTTCAATGTTTCTTGTTGTTTTTCGGCACCTATAGGAACTTAAACAAAGGCTTCAATGCTTCATATCCCAACATAAGATATCCTTGCTACAACAATTGCAACACAATGGTAAATTGAACCACTTTCCTTGCATTCTCTCCAACCACACCATGTGCAACTTGAATAACAATAGATTCATGGCCACAAGAAACAAACAACCTTTGGTTATTGGCATGCCTACAAATTTTAAAGTAATATTAATCCCCTTTCTTCACATTAGTCCCAATATCCTTTGCAACCTTTCTATGACCTATATGCTTAACCAAATAATTTCATTTAACAAATAACACCTTATCTTTCCTTTCCACCTCATTACAAATTCTGCACTTGACAGTGTGCAAACTACAATTTGACCTTACACAAAGTTTTGTCCAAGGAAGCTTAACAACCCAAGAGTCTTGAAATTTTATAGTTGTGTCATAGTTCCATTTCTTGATTCCTAGTTTTGATTTGATAGTATGTAGACCTTTTTCAAGAAGGTGGGCATTAGGCCAACCTTCTTCAAGGGGGGTGACAGACTTTCTAAAGAACATAACATCATCATTATCTAGGTTTATCAAATCAAAAGTACCAAAAGAAAATAGTGGAAAGGATGATGTAAAAGGATTATGAGAAAAAAATGCACCATTATAATCACCGATTAAAAGAGGTACATCCATGGCAATTGGGTTCCTACTAGAATAGAAGAACTTGAACTTGTAAGATTGTGGCGATTGAAGAGGCATTATCAAACCCTAAATTGGGTTCTAGACTTTTTGTGGAACCCTAAATCGCACCTCTAGAGTTTGAACCTTTACATCCTAAAAGATTTCAAAGAAGTTTAAAATGCAATGTGCAAATTACATAAACACAAGCCAATAGAAGTTATATCAAGCTAACAAGTAACCAACAACCAATAGCATATGAAAAAAGGGGGGTTCCATAATGTTAACCCAAATTGACCCTAAATTGGGTCCTAGACTTTCTATGGAACCTTAAATTGCACCTTTGGAGTCTCGACCTTTAAAAATTGGAAAACACAGAAAAGAAACAAGAATTGATTTGTAAGAAGTTAATAATGCAATGTGTAAACTACATTTATACAAGCCAAAAGAAGCTACATCATGCTAACAAAAAACCAACAACCAATAGCATAGAAAAAAGGAGTGAGGGGTTTAGAATGTTTACCCAAATTGAAAGAAGTGCAAATGTGGTTAATTGACACCCCTTAATTCCCGAATCCCAATTCCCTACTAGTCCCCTCAAGACTCACTAGCTCAAAGTCCCTTGCAAGCTATAGTGGCAAACATGCAAGCATGGACTCTAAAGTCTAGACCATTGATCGATTGAAAATCACAAAAACACATATGAACAATCTTATAAATTCTAAAATACAAAATCCTATTCACCTAACACCTCCCATGAATATTCAATGCAGATTTCGACAATGATCTCATGGATGTTCTTGGGATTCTATAGGACTGTGATGCACAAGAAATCTTCAACAAGTCATGTTGAAAAACACAAGCACACCAAGGTGGTTTGAAACCAATGATGAACACCATGCTTGCAACAGACCTATGTCCTACACATTGCGATGAAACACAAAAGTGCCTTGACAATTCAATACACAATGCACAAAAGGACTTCAACAAATAAAGACAATGAATTTGGAGGAAGAAGTACTCCCTCCATTGGCAAGAACTTCAAGACAAACATCAATGCTGACTCCAAACAACATGAGCAAAGCTTTGTTGTCTTCACGCATGTTGAAAAAACATCTCATCCACCACAATGAAGACTTGCCCTCTTGGCAAGCACAAACAAGGCTCTGGCAACAATGCATACAGTAAAGGAAAGACTTGGCGAAAACAAAAAACCAATGAGAGCTCCTTTTGACGAATTTTGCAACTCTTGTGTGAAACAAGTCGGTGAGGAAGAAGATGACTTCCTCACAACCCGGCTCTTGGGATGGTTGAGATCGCTTGTTGGTGAGATCAACAATTGTTGTTGCTACTACTTGCCAACACCCTATAAGGGTTTAGGGTTTAGGTTGGCAAATCAGGACCATCAGTGCAATGCAATCTAGCCCATCACATCTAGCACTGGATGTTTTCCAGCGAACTTTCATGATTTCCACCCCCCTTTTTTCCTTTGTACGAGTAGCTGCCCTTTTTTTTAAGTAGAAATTTGGCTATTTTTTGCCAGGAAAAAAAAACACTGGTCAGTGGCTTTTCCAGTAGGCTGCTGCAATCACAAGGTCTTGTGTAACTGTGATCACAGCCAACAGGGTCTATGGAAAGAGACCCTAAAGCACTGGGCAGTTGGCAATGGGCGTCTGGACTATTGACTTAGTATTCTACTATGATTATAGTATGACATAAATTATATTGTGCTTCAGACTTCGAGTTGGACATAATGGTTTCCAGCAGTTAACATATTGACATTCGTACTTCAATTGCAGCTCAGAAACAATTAGTCCTTTGTTGCACATGAGATCAGAATCTATTGAGTGTAATTCTTGGGTTCAAGATTCATATTCATCCATCAACTGTCATCCCATTCACTCCACAATATTCATTCACTAATCTTCATTTCATTTAACAATGTCACATAGGTCCATCAATCCTTTAGTTCATCCATGGAATATTCCTTTATATTCACGCGTTAGAATTCATGTTGTTTTGTTTGGTTTAGTTGGTTTTATCCACCAATCTTCATCCCATCCATTTTCATTACATTCATTTCATCTCATGAGTTCATTGACTGATGGATGTTCAAATATTCATATTCATACATGAAAATGTGTTTGATGGGTTGACAATGCACATCCATTGATGAATCAAAATTTACCCATAATAGAATTCCATCCCATGGATCACATTAGCGATTTGATTGTACAGCAATGACATGTACAGAATTTGTATTCTTGGACACATAATGGGACACACTCATCCTAAAAACTTATTTTATGATTGAGGCAATGAAAATATTAGTTTCCACAATATTTGTTCTTTGATTATTATACCATTGCACTTGCAAGCATCCAACAGTTACAAATTTTGTAAACATATATGTAGAACACACATTAAAATTGTTCTCAAATTGTGAATCAAAGAAAGATCAGTGCCACAATCAAAAACTCCTTTTTCCAAAGCTATGGTTTCAGATCTTTTGGATTTCATGCATTGTTTAATAGTTTGAATTTTTTGTGCTTTTTTTAATAAATAAATTCAGAAATTTCCAAACTCATTGAACTGATTATTTTCATCCACTATGATTCATCCTAATACATCTAGACATAATCTATCCATGGATTATTTCCATCCCATATTCATGATTAATTCCATTCCTTGAACTTTCTTTTATCCATGGGAAGTTTAAATCATGAAGTCATGTCCGTTTAGTTGGGAATTTCATGAGATTTCTGTAATTTAAGGAACCCTCAAAAGTGGCATAATATGCCCTGGAAGTCATGTACAATCTTGTTACTATAGTGGTTTGATTATTATTTTTTCATTTCTAATTCCTGAAGTGGTATGACCTAATTTGTTTGTCAAAAGTTTGTCGACTCTGTCAAATAAGAAAAGTCTCTCTAATGCCTCTATAGGAGCATTATCATTAGATACACATAAGAAACATATAAGCATTTCTACAATTGGCACTACTAATACATGCACCATGGATTTCTTTTTCATGTCCACTTTCATATGATGATATATTATCATTTTTTTCCAATTTAGAATGCAACCTTGGGCTCCCACATAAGGAAGATGATGTTCATTACATTTGAAAGGATATAATTTTTTGGATTTGGGGATTTCTTTGAAATCCTCTAGACTTCGTTAGCAGTCCTTTTATTCCACATTTATAACTTTGCCATTGTTATTAGAGCTACTAGCCAAGCTGTTGTATGGTCCCCACAAGAACCCTATATTGAGCTGTCTTTAAGCTCCCTAAGTAGCTTTGAGTTGAGAGATGTAGCAATCAAATTAAATTGCATCATACAACATTAGTAGAATCTTAGAGGGGTATTGTCTACTTTAGAATATCATTTTTGGGCCTGCACTTGTTCTCTTTTTTTTTGCACAACATGCTCTTGCTAATGCATGTCCTATTCTGTGTATGTTTCCTTATTGGGAATCACAGGCCCCTTGCATGGGACCTAATTTCTTTGTTTGTACAACAATATGTTATGTCATTTGTTAAAAGTCATCTTTCATGTAAGATGATAAATTTTGTAATTGAAAAAGACAAGAGATAACCATAGTCATAAATATGTTCCCAATGAAGGGCACATATGTAAATGAATTGAACCATGTATGAACTGTGAACCTAAAACAAAGCCCATTAATCTTCTTCTAAAGTCCTATTAGAACTAATCTCATATTCCAGAATCAAAATCCACATGCTAGGATACATGAACACTAGTCTCAATTATAGCTTTTTTTTTGCAGTATGCCGCAATATAACATCTCCTATACCCAAAGGCTGCAAAGGAAAACAAGGAATTTAAAAATTATGTTTTCAGGCTTTTTTCAAGCGATTTTTTTTTTTGGGTCAATTTGTTTGGGTATGCTAGCATGTTTCGACATTCTTCTCAATGACCCAAGCTAAACCATTACTTAGTTTATTAGAAAGCATTACCATAAGATTGATGACATTTGTTGGGTTTGACATTTGGGGCATAAGGGGTGAACTAGTTTACACATGGCATCAAGATGTAAAATAGTTAGGAAATGTCATAAGTGGTGTGAGTTGTGAACATTGATTTAGGATGAGTCATTAAGATGAAAACCAACTACTATGTTTCATTCACATCTTCTCAATCAACACCTGACATTCAGAACCATCCAAACTAAACCACTAATCTCCAAATTGTACCATTCAATTTTGCCTTGGTGGCACATTGGATCAGGAGCTCCTTTTATTTACAAACCCTAAAAATCACTTCCCAAAGTTTGTAATGTTCAAGTTCTTAGCACCAAGTTAGTGACATCTAGGCAATGGCCTTCTGTTTGTTCTTATGTGATGGATTACAAAGGACACAACGTGTTGAACAATCAACTTGCATTGATAGCTTTTCTCTTAAATTTTGAGATGTGCTCATTGAACTCCACATGGCACATCAAACCTCCATAAAGCCTCTATACAAGGAGGCTCGTATCTTTGAAGAGATATTGATATTCCTTGCCCAATAAAAGTACAACTGGAAAGCAAATTGAAACTTGTTATATTATAGCATCTTTACCTTTGTCATGCATCTTTTTAAAAGAATCCACCCCTGGGATGGAACAATGTGACAAATTATTATGAAAGACAATATCGCGTGGGTGCCACATGGGTGTGGTGTGCCTAGTGGTGCCAAGCTGCTTCAAAGCTAAGTAATCATGAATGTCTCCCCTGTTCAAACAGCTGGGTAATTTAAGATTTGATCTCAAACCAAAAGGTTATGTAAACATCCTCACACATGTTTGTAATTGGATTCATGACACATAATAGAAAACAAAAAAAATTGTACTAGAGTCAAGTTGTGTGATTAGCTTTCGTTCTCATAACCAATAGTGGTAGTTCAAAGATCTATTTTTGATTACTGGTCAAGGACTTATAAAAGAACCAAGTAAATCAATAAACAGGAAAAACAAGCCAAAGGACTCAAATTGTCAATTGCAGGGTTGTGAGTTATAATATTGTCCATGTGAAAGATTGAAATCCACTAGAACATGTTTTATTAGATGATAAGTTCAAATCAAACCACAAAGTATGGTAACCTTGACAATATAATTAGTGATCTTTTTCAATCATATTAACTGAGTTTTATGTGCCAAAAGAAGGATGGGCAAAGGGTTTGTTGCCCCCTGTAGGGTAAAGTCTTAGGGTGGGGACATTCCAAAAATAAGCGGCTTAGGACAAGGTGGTAGTTCAGTTTGGCCCCACATTTTGATGAGGATGTGGGCATTATCCATCATAAAACACAAGGGGAAGGTTATCATAAACCAGGTCGGGGTTTTCATGTGTACTCTTTAATAATGGGAGGGATCTTGCATGTATAAGTAAGGATTAGGTGTAAAATCCTCCTCCTTTCTAGAAGGAATATTCACAGATGTAAGGTGCCCTCCAAATACAAAAGGAAATTTCTGTAAGTGCTTTAGGTGCTTGTATTGATCAACTTATATAACATTGTTTGGAGATTGGTCACAAGTAGTTTTTGGATGTGGGGGAACCACTAGTGTGTCTAGTGATATTATATTCTTTTAGTTATTGGGTTTTAGAATCTATCTAACAATGTGTGGCCAAGTGCCATCTTTTGCTGTGGTCATCCCATTGCACACATGCATGTATGTATATGTGTCTATTGAAGAGATCATGATTAAAAAACCCTTTTTCATAGTACTCTTTGGTAAGCTTTCTGACTTGTCATATTACATATTCATTCACACTTTATTTGAATTGGCAATTCAATTTCAAAACCAGATAAGAATCTAATACCCATCTATGCATTACATTTAGCCAAAAGTATTATTACAATTGATGTCAATGTCACCATCTAGTATAGTGAGATTGACATTATGGGCTAAGGTCCAACCCAATGCTTCATCATACATCAATGGCCACTATATTTTTCTTGTATTGGCCATATACCTTCATATGCAAAGTGGTCTAAATTACTTCAGCATCAATTGTTTGCAATGACTTCAAATTTTTCTTTCACAAACTCAAAACCAATGAGTTTGAGCTTAAATCTACATGTACATGTACATCACATGCATCTACATCAACAATTGCGTTTCCACATCAAGAATACACATCTCTTGTTGTAAGCGGTGCTTTGGTACAACTTACAACAAGAGATATCTAGCTTTGGTACACTCCCATTTGAATTGAGCAATCAACCACACCAGTTGAAAGTAATCTTGGAATAGCTGACCACCAAAAACCCCAAGACAATAGTGCTGAAACTGTGTGAAACAGTAAGAAAACACTTCCCAGCAACCCTTCTTTCCAACCTTTGTTCTGCTCCTTGCAAAGATGATTGAAGATTCTTTTTCTCAGTAATAATGAGAATGAGTGCACTGGTTTGTCAATTGACCGCATTTGAAATGCATGTTGGATTTTTGACTTCACAAAGCTCTCTTAGTGTTGTCACTCAAGCATGTTGCATTTCAGGGAAAAAAAGTACATAGAAACTTCAATCAGTTTCCTCATATCACTCAGTCAAGAAAACGTGATTTTGTGCTTGAAAACATGTTTTTGCAAGTCAATCACTTTTCCCACCATGTGGTCCACACACTTCACCCCTCGAAAGGAAAACCATCCATATAAGTGAGAATAAACACATGGGAGGAAAAACCATGCAAAACAAAAAGAGCTTTAAACGTTTAAAAAAGAGCTACACAAAAAGTGAAACATTTGAAGGACAAAGGACTCTTGGTAGAACAAGCAATGTGGAGTATTGATATGCATTTTTCAAGATGCAAGTTCAAATTGAGAGATTGGATTCCAAACCTTATCAATAACCACTAAGTGGGAGGTAGATTCATTGTACAAAAGTCCAGGTGACATGAATCGACCAGGACTTCAAACACTACCAATATCATTGATGTGTGAAAACGTCATAAGCCAACACACAACTTGCAAATGACCTCTGTACTCATTCAGGTCACCAGGTGAATGTATATGTTGCAATTCTGGTACACATGGAAAAATCATCCAAAACATGAGGAAGAAGTAAAATCAAAACATTTAAAAGGTGTCAAACATTTGCCTGAAAAGACTGCTTCATTCTCCATGGTCACAAAATGAAAAATCTGTGTTCAAAGATACTTGGGGAAATAGCAACTTTTCTAGTAGCATTGGACAGTGCAAAGAAGAGCTCAGTACTCGGCATTTGATCCTGTCTCCTGGACTTGCGAACTGTCAGCTACAACAATGCCGTTTCTGGTTTAACTTTTCAAAAAACTCATGGATGTCTGCAAGTCACTGTCTTTCCTGTTTTGCCAAAAGGAGCCTGTGGGCCACAGCCATGAAACACACAGGTTCAGATATAAGCTCAAAACTAATCAAGACTGGTTTTTAACCCACTTAATGTCATCTCCAAATTGCATGAGTGAAGCTTGCTGATACCAGCCAGAATTGATAACCTCGAAATAACGAGGAAGTTGTTTGCAATTCCTAGTCTATTTGAGAGGGTAAACAGTTCATAACTAATCTGTTACCTAGTTGATCCTGTGGTGATTGTATTGCAGGGAACTTAGAAAGGGAGACTAGGATTTTGTTTCCCTGCAGACTCTTCTTCCTGATGAGTTCTTAACAAATTACTAGCCATTCTCCCCATGACTCAGAGAACATTAGTTTCCAGGGAAGGGGACTTACCAAAAACGTTTTAAGTCCATAGGCCATATCATTCAAACCACAAAGAATTTCAATCTACTCTATATGACCCATTTTCTGCACGAAATTTGATTCTCCACCATCAGACTGTGCAAGGGCCTCCTCTTGCTTTTGCTTTTCTGTGGCCTCATACTCCTGCAGTGTATGATAGACTCATTCAGACTGTAATTTAGACAAGACATAACAAAATGGTCACAAAGCTTAATTCATATAGAGACGGGGTTTTCATGAGGTTTACAAATGAGCTTAGACTCTGCTTAGCCATTGGCAAACCACGTGAGCGTTGAAGTGTTCTTTGACCAACTTGGGTTATCTTTCTGTTTCCCATCTAGGCTTCATTCAATGAACAGACTATGTGCTCCATACAACTAGAGACATTGCAGATAGCTTTTCAGACCCTTAACTGCAGGGTGTCATCTCTATCCAGAAGAAAACTGACCCCTTTCTCTTCAAATTCAAGCAATGAGGACACAGGCAAAGCTTAGCCCTCCAGCCACTGCTCAAAAAGAATGGCCCAACAGATTCAGGTTTGGGGCCCTCTGCCACCTCATCAAGGGTGCTCAAGCAACTAGGCCCATTGGATGTAGCTTTCTGGAGGTGGTGAAGAGTTGAAGTTTGCTTCTGTTCAGTGATTGTTCCCAGCTCACAGTCAACAACACATTCCCCAGAAATCTCTGCATTTGATGGTTCTGCTTGGGCAACAATAGGAGTTACATTCTCTTGCTTGGTTCCATTGAGATAAAGACGTCCAGCAGCTTTGTTTTCAGTGTTACCTGTGATGTAAGGACTGACATTAATTTACCGCACAAGTAAGCATGTCATCTTAAGACCATGACAAAGGTCCAGAGCCAGCACCCACATGCCACCATGAAGATGACTCAACAAGGAACCCATACCCAGAATCCTGATATGAACCACTCACAAAAAGCTAACAGATTTGTTCTGGCTAATTATAAGCTAAAGGAAGTTTAACATAACAGCTTATTCTTACAAGCAAGGATGTATCACAAGACCCTTCAATCTGAGTTTTAGTGACTAATTCAGGGGGTTTTGTCACTAACCTCTGGAAGTAACTGGCTCCACAGCTTCAACAGGATCTTCTGCTACATCATCAATTACTGAACTGGGAGGAATCAAAGCCTTTGGATACTGAGAGATGAAGGAGCAACAAGGTACACAGGCCTGGCACACCAGTTAATCATATACAGGCTCCCCTTCTTCATCTTTTGGAAACTGCAGCACAATCACAAAATAAGCTCACTACCATGCCAAAGCATCACCAAAGATCCCAAGCAGTAGGATAAGCAAGTTGTAATCACCACTCCATACATGTTCATCAAATAGTCCATGATTTTCAAAATTCTGGTAGGTTCAATCACCATTGGGAATTTATTGTAGAGACATAGACTCTAACATGACAAAGCAGCTCCTTTCTACTGACATTTCTTGACAACAAAAACCGCTGTACAGAACTTGCAGGGAGGGTGGAAGGTCAAGATGGTGCTCATGAAACCAGTCCTCACAAATGCAGCACTGCAACATCTCCCATTGTTCAGGTAAATCTGGATCTGGGTGCAGCCACTTGCATATGCAGTAGACTACCTTGTAGTTTTGGTTGTAGATGTTGCAAGAATTTTCAGGTTCTTTGTTTGCCTGCAGCCGCCATATGCCAACGCCAAACTTTGAATTGCCACAATCACAGTGAAATTGCCGCCATGTCCACAGCTCCAATACCTGCACATACTTCCAAACCATTAAAGCCTGCAGCTGAAAACTCAGTTTGGAAGGCAAACAGCTCAGAAAGGAAAGAGACCAAAAACAAAATCCAAAATCCTGAAATGAAGTAGCATTTTGGCTCCTGATAGAGACCACCCATGACTAGGATATTTGTCCTACACATCATATAGTGAATATATTCACATTTGAAACCCACAAAGGACATATGCAGTTAATAGCACAAGGGAGACATAGCATACATCATGGACTTCATGGCAAGATAAGGAGCAAGCTGTGCAGAATCCAGCATTTCCATCTGGTGTGCAAGTTTGACAAGCAAAACCAGCCTGCCAGTTCTTGTATCCCTGGCTGTATGTGCACTCCATGCCTTCATCTCCCCACAGTATGAGATCCACTTCCTACATCCCACTTATTGCTATGTCCATAAGCCCAAGCCATTTTTACAATGTGGCAATCATAGTCCAAAATAATTTGACATCAAAAACACAAACCCTATGATGCAAAAGATGTTAGAGCAACTCCACCAGTGCTCAGTATGTGACCCTGCAAATTAAAATTGGATGAAGAAAAGACAAAACATGCTGGTTTGGCTCAGCAAAATGGTTTTGGCCCATCATTTTTGCACACTTTGCTGAGGCTGGTTAAATGCACAACAAGCCTAACACCTGCCAGTGAGGAGTGTAAGAAAAATGATCTGACTCCTGCTCCCTGCTTCTGATTGCCCAATCATAATAATTGGTTTAGGTGGTTTGCTAATAGTAGTCCCTGACCTATTTGCAATCCTAGTTTTAGTTTTATGGGTGGGATTGGAAAAAAGTAAATAACTAAACTTCGACATGAGAAATATTTTTGCACGGTCAAATACAGACCACCGCTGGAGATGCTCTTATTCCCCACTACTACAAGTATATTACTCCCTTCTCTGTACAAAACAGGCAATGACACTCCGATCTATCCATGTGCACGAATGCAATGCAACTCTTCTGCACATAAAAGCCAGCCATATACGCTAAGACAGAATGATAACAGAGAAGGAATTTCAGATAGCATTTCCCTGCAGAGCTCTTTTGTATGAACTAGCCTGCAAGAAATGTGGCATATGCACAAACCCTAGCCACTCACTGACTTTGGAAACTCAATTACATCATCAACGCCAGAATACCAGATCACAAGTCTGGTGACTGTGCTGCGAACACCGTTGTAGAGCAGTGGCTATCCATAATTTCTTGCAAAAAAATCATTTTCCAAAGGACACAAGGGTAGCCCCCAAGAGGTTCATACTCTTCTTGAAACCCTTCCCAGAACACTCCACAATTGTCGATGTTGAGGATCACTTGCAAGGCCACACGCCATGCACGTAAACCAGTAGCCTATGTGCTTGATGCGAGCAGATACAGAGAGAGATGGAGAGACGGAGAGACACACGAGAGAGAGAGAGATCTTTACCAATTCCTCGGCTGCTAGACCATCCATATACGCCCGGAAATTGACAACCGCTTCCTCCTCCACATTTCCGTCTTCCGTTCCCTTTATTTCCAAGTGCTGGAAATACCAATCTCCTGCAGATGGGCTTACAAGTCGTCACAGAAGAGAGGTGCGAGCGCAGAGCGAAGCGCGGAGAGCAATGACGGGACCCTCGGTTACTGACATGCCCTTCTAGGCGGACCCTCGACTGAGAGGAGCCGCCTAGTCGGGCTCAAGTCCGGACCACCTTGGGGCGGCCCCAGCGGCCGCTTGGGTTGTCAGTCTAAGTGTTGGGCTGGGTTCAACTTCCCCTTTGAGAGACTCACGAGCCACTTATGAGCTGATGAGTAAGGGTTCGAGGAAGGAGACCAGGGAGATGCCTTCAATGCACTAAGTTTTTGACTTAGACAAAAGTTTATGGTTAGGTCGGAAGACCAGAGTTGGTAATCTGGGGTGACAAGGCCTTGGACCAGTTAGGAAGTTCACAATAAATTGAATCCCATTCATTTAAAGATCGGGGTTAGTCTGAGGTTATGAAACAAATCTGAATGTCATAGCTTCACCAATGCATGGTTTCTCATGTGCAAGTAACATAAGTGTTTAACGAGACACGTGAATGAAACAGAGGTAGTGGGGAATGGCATCAAGACGGATCCAAGCGCGATAATTGGTATTAAAGCACCTAGGCCTACCACAATTTTGTTATAACTTCATAACATACTCGGCAACGAAAATGTCCCCGTTTGAGGTAGCGTTGGGTAATGAAGCCAAGAAGTTGATGGACTTAGCCATTCCCATGGGCTAGAGATATCACTTCAAAAAAATTATGAAAATGGTCAAAGGGTGCAAAGAAAAATATGTTTGAGCCAAGAAGCTCTTTGAGCAAGCTCAAAAACGATATGAAAAGCATGTCAATAAAACACAAAGGCATGTGGAATTTGAAAGGGGCAACACATGTGGTTAAACTTACAAGATTTTTAAATGCCTAATGGATTGGCCCCATGTTTAATTGCCAAGTATGTAGGGCTTTATGAAATTATACACAAGTCGCACCTCGACATGTACATCCTGAAATTCCTGGTTAATTTTGTGGCACATCCTACCTTTCACATTTCAAAACTCAAGTTGTTCCTACAAGATGAAGAGAAGCCTGATTGAAAGCAACAAGTGTGGCCGGAAGTGAATGTCATCAAACATAAGGTCATGGCCGAAATCAAAAGCATACTCTACATGACACGCCTCAAAGGCAAGGAATACCTAATGAAATATAAAGGTTGCCATCATAAGGAGGTTGTGGATGAAACTTGCTTACCTTGACCACTTGCTAGAAATGGTGAATAAGTTCAAGTAGGAAGGGGGTCACAAATTTTGAATGAAGAAATCTCGAAAAAAAAAACTCCCACCTGCAAATGGCTTAGATGTTGATGAGGGCATCAACCTCTAAAGTGGGGGAGAGCACCCACAAAATAAGTAAATTACTTTCCCTAAACAAGGGTTAAAGGTTTTGGCAAGTGTGGTTGGCTATGAAAAAGTTAAAGTCATGGTGGAGGAAGCGACTAAAAAAAACAAGGAGGTGGCAACCAATAGAAATGGACTTGGAGTTGAACTCGAATCAAAAAACTCCAAGGCTCGATTAGGCAAGATCAGGGTGTTGGTGCATGCAAATAAAATGGCACGTCCCTAAATGGAAAAATCAAACTTCTTATAATGAACTCGCAAATCATGTCTTGCTTAGGTAAAGGGGATTTGGAACATAGAGTCCAGTTTAACACTATCTATTGGCATTTGCAACCCTCATCCAAAATGATGATTGGAACTTCTAAGCTAAACTCAAAGTGGATTCCAATAGAAGAAAAAAAATGGTAAAGAATGGGTAATTGGAAGAAGATGTTGGAAGCGAACACACTAAGTGAAGATGAAAGAAACTTGACAACACCTCCTACATTGAAAACACAAAGACACAATGCTTGTATGATCAAGAAGTAGTTGATCCCACCAAAAAGTCGAAGGGAAAAGAGGTGGTAGAACTACCCAAAGGCGATCACCCCAAAATAACATCAACGAAAACGTTGACATCTTTAAAGTGCGGGAAAATGACATGCCCTTCTAGGCGAACCTTTGACTGAGAAAAGTCACCTAGTCGAAGAGCCACCTAGTCAAGGCCTAAGTCTAAACCACCATGGGGTGACCCTAGTGGCAGCTTGGGGTGCTAATGTAAATGTTGGGCTAGGTTTTACTCCCAATTTAACATATTCACAAGTTGCTTATGAGCTTGTGAGTGAAGGTTCAAGGTAGGAGGTCAAGGAAATGCATTCGGTGCATTAAATCCTTGAACTAAACGAAAGCCTATGGTTAGGCTGAAAGACAGGAATTAATAATCCCGAACGACGAGGCCTTGGACCACTTGGGATATCCACAATGCATTGAGTCCCACCTTTTTAAAGGTCAAGTTTATCCCTAGGTTACGAAACAAGTCTAAATGGCATAGCTTCACTAGTGCATGGTTTTCCATGTGTAAGTAGCATAGGTGTTTAGTAAGGCGCATGAACAGAATGAAGGCAATGGGGAATGGCACCAAGGTGGATTTGAGTGTGATAGTTAATATGTAGTAACAAACCACTAGGCCCCAAGGGCCCTCCATTGGTGGGAGGACACGCATTATAAAGGATTGATAACCATGCATGATAAATATCCTATCATAGGAAAGGTGATAGTAGATTAATGTTATGGCCATGTTTTTTTAATTATTTAATTAATTATTTATTTATTTATTATTATTTATTTCTTTTTTACTTTATTTTATTTTATTTTTCCTTTTTTTGTGTTTTCCAAACTTTGACAAGCTACCTCCACAACCACTGCGTTATACACTCAATTTTTTTGTTCTTGATGTTGCAACACACAGAGTGAAAAGGAGAGAAGACCACGAAGAAAATCTCAATTGGGACCTCAAATAAAAACAATTGACATGGCTTCACGAATGCCCAAAAATTCTAAAATCCCACAAAACCTCTTCCTCAACAAGGGTGAGCAAGGGAGAAGACGACAATTCTAGCTCAAAACTACCTCACCTCTTCCTAACCTATTTTCATTGGAACCGTCTTCTTGACCATCCAAGTAACGTGTAATACATAATGAATTAAGTTTTATTTAAAGTCTTCATCCAAGGAAGACCAAACCATCATCCTTAGGAACAAAAAAAGGGCAATTTTAGTAGTTTTTCTTGAGCAAACTAAATTTCATTCACATGGTCAATCATAAAAGCAAATCATAGTGATTTTCCTTAAGGTTTGCAATTCTTCATTTCTAATTGGAAGAGACATCAGAATAATAAGGATATGATGATTGAAACCTGCAACATTTCTTTTTTTTTGTATCTAGACTCTAGCCATGGATTGTGGAACCAAACCATAAAGGAAAGCAATTGAAAATAACAACCCTTTGTATTAAAAGGTCCTTACAAGGCGAATAAAAGCCATGCAACATAAAATACATACTTCATCAAGTCCTTGCAAATTAGCTAACCAAAAACATCATGGTGTGTCTTATGAATGTGTGAAGACATGAATCTTTCCATCACAAATTTAGGTACCATTTGAAACCTTATTGTACATAGTTCCTAAAGTGGATTAGGATCCTTGTGAAATAGGTATCCATTGCACAACAGTCAATTTTTAAAAAATTGTGGTTGGTTTTGTGGATTTTATATTTCCTAAAACTTGGTTTTTAATCTTTTTCCTTTCGATTCCTTTAGTTTTTTATGGTTGGTTTTGTAGATTTAAGATTGTTATACGCAATCTTCAAACAATGGGGCATGTGCTTTTAATGGGCCTCCTTCTTCATAGGCACCAAACATCTTATGTCCCCCCAGTTCATCATATTTAATTGAACCTCGTAACTCCCATCGCCCATTTGCTTTACCATGTGCCATCACAGACCTATCTTCCACCCCATCTCCCATGCAAACCATGAACCACCCATTAGTTTTGCCTTCCATTCTAACAAATCATTCATCACCTATTAGTTCCCCTTACTAGCCCTAGCCTTTTGTGTGATTGTGGAGCCCAACCCCACACTTTCCCAAACCCCTTTGGTCATGCATAGGTAAGACCTTTTCCCCCTTCCATTCTATTGGCCCTTACATGTCAAGGACACAAAAAAACACAAGAACAAAGGTTAAAGGAAAGGTCCAAGTCTAATTTTCAAACAAAGAACAAAATAAAATTACATGACACAAAATTTAAAAACAAGAACACGAGATGTGCAAGACAAACATGGAAACGTATCTTTATTATGTTAACATATGCAAACATGAACATGAAAAAAATAGGACAAGGCTATGGTGCAAGATCATGCCTAAAATCGGTGTTGAACAAACTAAAGGAAATGAAAGGTTTTACTTTTATTTATACCCTTCTAGGGACCTAGCTCCTTCCAAGGAAGCTTCTTTGTGTGCATCAAGCAAGAAACTTCCTAAAAAATTTCATAACTAAAAGTCAACTATAAGTTAATTAAAATTTAACTAAAAGTGGAGTCAGTTTGACCCTACACATAGAGCACTCATGGAATGTGATATGTTTCAACTAGATATACCAAAACTTGTGAATCCCCTGATTTCAATGGACTTCTGCAATGTAAAGAAACACTGGACCATCATTCTACAAATTAATATGTAGCTTTTCTAATTTGAATGACTAGTGCACCCCAAATTCAGTGCATGTAAGTAACTGATGAATCTTCTAATTATCACAAATAAATTAAAATATTGTTCAAAGCAAATTGGAATCACCAATATGATACATGTTTTCGACTGCCATTAGTCCCCAATTGTGATTTTGCAACTTGACATGCCAATTTATTTGGTCCAGTATTTTCATCCCCTTCTTCCTACACACAAACCATAATTACATACGAGTGAGGGCAACCCGTGGCTACGCCACTCCAGCCACCCGTGGCACCTCGCCTGACCCCCCGCAGCGGCTGCCCTGGCCTGTTCAGTGTTGGTGAGTAAAAGAGTGCACGTGTATAGGGTCTAGGTCAAGGCCCCACAGAAATAATTTAGTTTAAAAAAAAAAACAAATTCAGTGTTGGTGAGTAAAAGAGTGCATCCTCGTTTCAGGACCCTAACGATGGGTTTTCTATCTCAGGACCTCGTTTGTCGCAACCCCACTTTGGCCAAGTGTGGGGGTGAAGCCCAACACTTGGAAAAGTTGGAGGTTTGGAATCCTCCGAGACTCCCGAATGTTCAGAGCTCGACAACAAGGTCGAAAACACCTTGCATTGGGGTGTTCTTAGTGTCATTGGAAAGGTCTTGAAACGTAGATATCGAAAATGGCCTCGCATTAGCAATTCGGACATTTTCAGCCCAAGTTATGGGCAAAAGACGGGCCGGGAGTCAAACTGGCAGTTTGACTCCCGACCACTAAAAGTCGGGAATCGACCTCTTCCCGACGTCGCCTTGAAGAGTGCGACACGGCCTTGAAAAGCTCTCGACAAGAGTTACAACATTGATTCAAGACTCGTCCCGATCCGAGTTTGGGGCAAGGAGTTATGGCCGTTCAAAGTTCTGGGAGTCCAGCCGGGACACTTTCGAGACTCCATGTCGGGAGTCCCAACAAAATGTGCCATTCGGATGTAGCCTCCGCGACCAGCCGCAGAGAATACTATATGGGGGAAGGTGGTGGCTTCCCCCGAATCCGGGCCGTGGTGAGTCTTGTGTGTCCAAGTGCCCGTGGCAAGTCCC
>Ga0116227_10006759_pt1 | contig 22974 bp, 26 predicted proteins | sample S1TSphgellanicum_FD_89693 | JGI IMG/M metagenome (GOLD analysis project Ga0116227, IMG submission 89693) | Host-associated microbial communities from peat moss isolated from Minnesota, USA - S1T2_Fb - Sphagnum magellanicum MG | ecosystem: Host-associated > Plants > Peat moss > Unclassified...
CATAGTTTTGTGATTGTAGCATTTGAAACATACAACCTTTGTAATCTTCTTGTTAGTTAATACAATTGTTCCATTTCATGAACCTTGAATCTTTCATTTTTTGCTTGTTTTCAAGTTGTTTCCAATAGGTTATGGGCCCACACCAAACAAGAGAAAAGACATTGTGTTAAAACAAGAAGTAGTGAAAGATTTTGAGCTTGTATTGCATTAAAAAAAAAAAAAGAATCCTTTTTGAAAGAAGGAGTTTTAGTTTGCAAAGTGAGTGGGAGTTCATTTCCAAGTGGTGGCATACAAGGAGCTTGCAACTTTTCCAAGTGAGTGGGAGGTGTGGAAGAGACTTCTTTAAAGTGTTCTAGGATCTCAAGTGTGGAAGAGTGTTCTTCAAGTCTTTAAGTTTCAAGTTTTAAAGTTCAAAGTGTGTGAAAGAAAGTTTTTCAAGTTGTTGAGGGTTTCAACATTAAAGTTTGAGAAAGTGTGGAAGAGAGTTCTTCAAATTGTTGAAAGTTTCAACTTGCAAGATTGAGGTGTGTGCAAGAAAGGTTTTCAAGTTGTTAAAAGCTTCAAATTTCAAGTGTGTCAAAGAGAGTTCTTTGTCAATGTTATAAGTTTCAAGTCAAATTTCAAGTTTGTGCAAGCAAGTTTTTTAAGTGTTTGAAGGTTTCTTGTAAATGTTTTGTTTTGTGACATATAACAATTAAGTGGGAGAGATTTCAAGTGAGGTTTTCAAACATTAGCAAGTTTTTCAACTTGAAATTTTCCCACTTGCAATTCATTTGAATAGAAAAGACATAGAGTGTTTGTTTTAGCATTTGTGTTCAACAAAATGTCATCCTTCCAAATGAAGTCTTTGAAAGTCATGGAAAAGTTTGATGGTGGCAACTTTCACCTTTGGAAATTCAAGATGCGCATGATGTTTTCCAAGCATGGGCTTTGGAAGTTTGTTGATGGGAATGCAACAATTCCTTATGATGAAGATCAAATCATAGATTATAACAAAAAGATGACCAAAGCATTTGCATTACTTTGTGAACATCTCACAGATGCACAACTTGCACACATTCAATATTACGAAAATGTCAAAAGCGCTTGGGAGACACTTTGCGGTGTCCACCAAGCTAAGATTATCGAAAACAAGTTTTTTCGAAGGAGGTTCTTCACCATCAAAATGCATGAAGGGGAAGACTTACTTACGCACATCAACATGGTGAAGGTGCTTGCGGATCAATTACGCTCAATTGAGGTGAAGATTGAAAAAAAAGACATGTAAATGGTACTTCTCATGAGCCTTCCCCCATCTTTTGATAACTTGGTCACAAGTTTGGAATCCATGTCCACCAAGGATGTTGACCTTTAATTCATCGTCACTCGATTGCTTCATGAGGTTTCTAAAAGAAAAAAAAGTGAAAGTACGGAAAATGCTACATTGCTTAACAAAACTCATAAGGCAAATGAAATGCTTTGCTTTTATTACAAGAAACCCGGACACTTTGTGAGGAAATGTTTGAAAAAGAAGAGTGATGAGAAAGAAAAAATAAACCAAGCTTGTGAAGATCAAAAACAAATGTTTGTTGCCGCCTTGAGTGCTAATGATCATACGACATACGATTGGATCATCGATTCTAGCGCAACACAACACATGACATTCAAACGAGAATAGTTCACCACTTACGAATCCATTATTCCACGGAAGGTGTACATGGGGGATGACACCATTTTGGAGGCCATTGGTTTAGGGAGCATCAAGGCCATAATGCAAGTTAGAGGTAGAATGTTGTTTATAACCATCACTCAAGTTCTTCATGTTCCCAAAATGAAAAATAGTTTCATTTCTATTAACAAACTCATTTTGGAGGGTCTAAAAGTGGAGTTTGACAAGGATGGTTGTAAGGTGAACAATGTCCATGGAATCGTTGTGGCGGAAGCACGAAGGGAGAAGAACTTGTATCTTCTCAACATCAATGTTTGAATGGAAAATATGAATGTGGCAAAGTCTTCGAATGAAGGAGCTACACTTTGGCACCAAAGACTTAGCCACCTCAACATGGCGAGCTTTTTGAAGTTAGAGAAAATGGTCAATGGCATGAATTTGAAAGAAGTGTCAATGCACCATGTGTGTGAAGCTAACATTGAAAGCAAACATCAAAGGACATCTTTTCCTAAAGATGAAGCGACTAAGGCTTCCAAGCTTTTGGAACTTGTGCATAACGATGTGTGCGGACTGATGAAGACCACATCTCATGGTGGAGCACGATACTTTGTCACCTTCATCGACGACTTTTCGAGAAAAACCCATGTTTACCTTTTGAAAGCGGAAGGAGAGGTGTTTGACAAATTCAAGGCATACAAGGCCTTGGTGGAGAATCAAACCGGCATGAAAATCAAAACCTTGCAATCTGACAACGGAGGAAAATTTGCGTCCAAAAAGTTTAACGACTTCTTGCATGAATGTGGAATCTAACGATAAACAAGAGCACCTTACACACCACAACAAAATGGAGTTGCGGAACGAGCTAATAGGACCATCATGGAGTGTGCTAGATGCATGATTCGTGCACAAGGACTTGAATTGGAGTTTTGGGCCAAAGTGGTGAACACGACGGTTTACATCAAGAATCGATGCCCAACAAAAGCTCTTGATTCAAAAGCCCCACAAGAAACATGGACTCGTACAAAGCTTAATGTATCTCATTTGAGAGTTTTCGGTTGTAAAACATATGCCCACATTCTTGATGAAAAAAAAAGCAAATTAGAGTCTAAATCCATACCTTGTGTGTTTTTGGGGTATTGTGAAGGGACCAAAGCATATCGCTTGATGTGTGTAGAAACCAAAAGGATCATCAAGAGTCGAAATGTTGTGTTTTTGGAAGGGACAGAAGAAGTAAAAGGTGTTCATGATAATCACCCCCTTCAAAGCAAATAGAACATGTTGTTGTGGATGAAGTTGTGAATGATGATGAGCTTGTCAAGAATGCAAATTGTATATCTTTGAAGGAGAGATCAGTAGAAGACGTGGAAGGTGATGAATCTACATCAAATTTTTCTTCGGAAGAGAAATTTGATGCACCACAAGATGAAGGTTTGAATGAACCACAACAAGATGGACGAAGAAAAAGGCCCCAAAGACAACGTAAAGTGTGGCCTCGTGATTGGTGGGTTGCCACCAAAGAGGTGGAACAGGCCACCATAGTTTTTTCAGAAGAACCTCAAATCGTGGAAGAGGCATTGAATGGCGAAAATGCAAAGAAGTGGGAGATTGCCATGCAAGAAGAATACGACTTTCTTGTTGTCAACAACACTTGGTCCTTGGTGCCACTCCCTAAGGGTAGGAAACCCATTTCTTGTAAATGGGTGTTCAAAATCAAACATGGGGTTGATGGTGAAATTGAACGTTACAAAACCAGACTTGTAGCAAAAGGTTTCACCCAAAGATTTAGAGTCAATTACAATGAAACTTTTGCACATGTTGCAAAGTTTGTGTTAATTTGTTGTATCCTTGCATTAGCAGCCATTGAAGACATGGAAATTCATCAAATTGACGTCAAAACTACATTTCTCAATGGAGACCTTGAACAGGACATTTGCATGGAACAACCCAAAGGATTCACACAAGAAGGTGAACATTTTGTGTGTAAATTTCACAAGTCATTATATGGGTTGAAACAATTTCCAAGGGCTTGGAACCAAAAGTTAAATGTTTTCTTGAAAAACATCAAGTTTATGAGGAGTGATGTAGATTTTAGCGTGTATGTTGCACAAGTCAAAGATGTCAAATTGTTCATTGTCGTCTATGTCAATGATCTCATCTTGGTGTGCAATAATAAGGATAAACTTTTGCAAGTGAAGGAAGAACTTTTTCGAAAGTTTGAAATGAAAGATCTTGGTGACTTGCATTTCTTCCTTGGCATGGAAGTGGAAAGGGATCATGCACAATATTTTCTTTACATCAACCAAATTGGGTATTTCAAGGAGATTTTCAAGGATGTTGAGATGGTGAAGGCTTTTTATCAACAAGCTGTGGGATCCTTGATGTATGCTATGTTGTGTACTCGGTCGGATTTGGCATATCCAATAAGCATGGTGAATCAACACATGGCCAATCTAAGTCTAGAACATTGGATTGTGGTCAAGCGCATTTTTTGATACTTGCAAAACACTTTGCAATTCAAATTACGCTTTGGAGGATTACCACCCCAAGATTTGGTTGGATGTTGTGATGTGGATTGGGCCAATGACCTTGAGGATAGGAGATCCACCATAGGATTTGTATTCATGATGGGAGGTGGAGCCATTTCTTGGAGTATCAAACGATAACCCATAATTGCTTTGTCAATGACCGAGGTCGAATACATGACAAATACGCAAGCTACCAAAGAAGCCATATGGATGAGAAAACTCATGAACAAATTAGGGTACATGAAAAAGAAGAAGGCGATGGTGATTCGATGTGACAACCAAGGTGTAATATCATTGATGAAGAATCCCACGCAACATGTTCGAACAAAACACATTAATGTGCAACATCATTTTGTTCGAAAACAAGTTCAAAATGGTGAAGTTACCTTCGAATATTGTTCAATAAAGGACATGATGGCGGATGTGCTTATGAAGGCATTACCAAAAGAATGACATAACAAATTAATAACCATGTTCGGATTAGAAACTTCATAGAGTAGGAGTGTTAGAAATATTATTCATTTCTAATTCTCAATGTTAATGAATGTGTTAAACATTCATCAAAAGGATGAATAGTATTCACATCCTTGTAGTAGTTAGGTTAAGGTTTAAAAGTGGAAACTATTTAGGGCTTGGCAGTGGCTAAAATTAGGGTTTAGTGACAACTAGGGTTAGGGTTTAGTGGTAGCTAGGGTTAGGGTTTGGTGGCAGCTAGGTTAAGGTTAAGTGGCGGCTACTTTAGGGTTAGGAGATAGTATATAATGGAGTGGTTTTGAGTAATATTTCATTCTGTCCTTTCATGGTTTTTGATGCACATAGAACCTTCAAGCTTTGTTACTTGTTGCAAGTCATAATTTTGTGATTATAGCATTTGAAACATACAACCTTTGTAATCTTCTTGTTAGTTAGTACAATTGTTCCATTTCATGAACCTTGAATCTTTCATTTCTTGCTTGTTTTCAAGTTGTTTCCAATAGATTTAGCATCACAATTGAAGTGAATGACTTTTATGCATGTTTTGACATGAATATTGTTAGAGTGTTGAGGTGCAAATGCTTCTGAAATCACCAAAATAATTTTCTGAAATCTTTCATGATTGACTAAATATGCTTGAAAACATTTTTATGTAGATTTTTTGTGGTTTCAACTACCATACTTATTCATCACTTTACCTTCAAAATAAGCACCTTACAAATTAATTACAACATCATCAATATTAGTTAAATATAACCCCTTGGGTTTTGTTAGGTTAAATTTAGGTCCAAATCATGTAAAGATCCATTTGACCTAGGTTAGGTTTTTTGTTGAAATCCAAACTTGAAGCTAGTTGAAAACCTTGGCCTAAACAACAATAGTTCAAACATATTACAAAAATTTGCAAAAGCGATTACTCAAATCATATGTTATTGTATATAATAGTTAAAACATTATTGGAAAGATTAGAGAATCGACTAACCCCATTGTTAAATGATGTTTTTATGTTGATATACCGAAAAAAAAACACTCATTACATTGGTTATTAAATATATGAAGAGCTATTGTAAATCAAGCATATGAAGAAGATGCAACATTTGAAATGGAAACTTTAAATAATCCTATACATGTTTCAAAGTCTTTAGTTGCAAATTGGAGGTCACCAATGGCAAAATAAATAAATTGTTGATTGGGTCTTTTGAAGTTTCTAGACAAAAGGAGTATCTAAACAATAAAACTAGTTGCATGTTATTCTTGTTAGATTGTAGTCACATGCTTACCTTTCTACAATAAGAGAGTACAAAAGCAAGCGTCTGATGCATCTCCATACTCCATACCACACTTGACGTAAAAGACTTATGAATATCCCCATCTCCTTCATATCTCTGACTCTTCCCTTTTCTCTCATTCTCTCCCTTACTTCCAACCCTAGTCTACCCCTTCATTTTCAACTTGGGCTTCGTGGGCAAAAGAGATGGTGCCATGCACAATACCTAATCGTCAATCCAAACCCAGACCGACCTATCCACCTCCCATCTACTGACCTACACAATTCTAAAGTTTGACAAATCAAATTGAAACCCTAGAAAGTGGCGCTTCCATTTCAGCTTGGACCACCTAGGTAAAATAGGCACAATGCTCGGACAATAAAAGGTCGGTGCAAGCACCTTGGACTGATCAGCTCTAGTCTATCTATCATATTGTTAGGGCAGGAACAAGTTCCTATACCTATTCCCATCTGTCTGCTATCTAGTTATTGTTTCACCTGGGATTACTTGTCCAAGGGCACTGTGTTCCCCGTAGTTAAGACATTTGAGCTCTCAAGTCTCCAAGGATCAACAGTTACTATTGGTTTCACCTGGCTTTCCATCTAGAAAGAAAGTATGTCGAGCAATTGCCCAACACTTACCTGGTCATTCGTATCATTGGCCTTTCCAAGGAGTTTGTGCCCTTAGAGATTGATCACCTTTGGCAATGTGGGCTTCAATTAGAACGAGTCAAACTAATTTCAAACTGTTGGATATGTAACTTTGCAACTAGAGGCCTTGTACTTTGAGCACTACTTTTTGCCTTGTGCTAAGTTGCATTATTGTAGCAAACCTAAGCGGACCTCTCTTCCTGAACCAACATATAATATGATAATAGAACACTCACTTGATGAAATTCCAGGTGTTTGTTTTGGGACTCCCCATGCGGGTTCTTGAAGAGGGAAGTCATTGTGACCAGCTGCTAGAAACGTGGAACAAAATCAGCTTTTAGTTGTGGTGGCAGGGACTAATCCAGCCAAGGATAAATAATCCAGATTACTAGATGATTCATTCGTATCCAATCCTGCCAGCCATCTATGCAGAGTTACAGTATGAAGTGTTGTTTCACTCAAGTGATAAGGTTGAAAAGGCGGCCGAAAAACACTACAAGAGAGGCCAAGTGGGCCGAGCACAAGCCTAGTGAGGCAGCAGCCACCAGTGTGCTGGCCAGCGGGATGGACGGTGTGTGGACCAAGGGTTAAGGCCTGAACCATCTAAAGTGGATCAAAGCGAAACCAGACCGGACCCAGCACAGCCTACCATGCAGGATGGATGATTTGCAGACATGCCACACTGTCTCATTGGCATGCAGACTGTCTCATGGGTAAAATCATGCTGGTTAGCTTTGAACTAATCATCTACGTGCATCTACCTACCTAGTGAGACAATTTCGGTGGTAGCTTCTACGTACCTATCTAAGAACCCATATTAGCCGCCCGAACCGCCCATCCGCCGCCCCGGTAATTGACCACTTTTGGGTACACCCCAGTAGGCCCGACAGAGAACTTTCATTTCCAGGCAGCAGCGACTCGGAGCTTCCTTGTTGGAGAGCAGAGCAGGACTGTCCCACGCGAGGAATCTTTCTAGAGCTTAGGTCAACGTTCGATCGCTGATGCATATAACGAAAGGCTTAATTGACGCTGCGGTGGATTCGGCTTCTCCTGCAGATTCGCGCAGAACTGTTTTGATCGCGGATTAGTACAAAGCCCGCTCAGCGTTTCGAATTTGATTCTTCAAGAAGCCGGAGTTAATTGCAGCAGGACTCTAATAATCATCTCGAATCTAGTTGATTGTAAACTAAGTACCGGTGGAATCGATGTTCGGCTTTGACATATAAATGATCATGTTCTAGTTAATTAATTCATCATGATCGATACATGAATTGTTTTTTCGGTCCAGGCTCTGACACATACCTTCGTCGACGATAGAACTAGTCATAGAATATCGTAGTTGATCTAGAAATATCCACAACGACTGCAAGCGCGAGGTCCCCACAAGCTCTTGGACGGTTGTGAGATTTCCTAGTCATTTCTTGTTCTCAAGCTTAAGCCGCGTATAACAAGTATATATGACACGTAATTGTTTTGATCTGAAGAAGGTATAATTTCCCGGGCTCCTTCCACAGATTTAACCTTAAATTAGCCGATCAGTCGAAGCGGAGGTACATGCAGCTCATGATGGTCATAATTTGGGTGCTACAGCCTAGCGGGTGCAGCCTTGCAGCTATCTTCACGTGCATGAGTCGAGGACGCTTCCCGTGATTGCGGAAAACAAGCTGTTTGCTGCGGTTTTTGCAAAACTGATGGGAGTTCGGTCACCCGCGTGCTCATGTTTCGCAAGCAGTTCTTGGACGATTCCCTTGTGGGAAATTTGTCTAATTTTACCTCCAAGAATAGACTACATGGAATTGTGCAACACAGGGAGTTTTGCAACATTCCCAGGGAGCCAGCCTCACAGGGAAAGTTCAATTAAGCCATCTAGAAGGGTACTACTACTGTGAACCAATGTCAAAGGGGAAGTTGGTAATCTATTGGGTTTAGGGATTTCTAACAGGGATATAACTGAGAGCTTTCCCACATTCAAGCACACAGTGAGTTGTACCAAAACTCCTTGTGAGATCTGGAGATATTTAAATTCCATACTTTTGGTTACATGTGGTTGCCTGAGAGAAATGCATATATATGTATGTATATTCTTGAGCTGGTCAACAGAACTGGAATTAATTGGATTCTCTCCTATATACATACATATTACTTCTCTCAGCCAACCATATGCAAACTCATGTATGGTGTGACGACCGTATAAGACGTAGCTGATAATTGATCTTGAGGAATTATCCTGGAGCTCATGACTTGCAATTTGGTGCGTACTTATTATAATACGCATGTGTACTGATGAAGCTGATGATCAATTCATGGTGTGCTTTTGGAATTGTTTGTGCCTAGCTTTAGCCAAGCAATTATTCAATGATTTGTGTAATATGTGTTCTTACCTAATGTCAAATTGTCATTTTAAGGTAATACTAGTGTAGCCTGTGCCTTCAGCTCAATTTTTGAACTGGTTACCCAACTAGTTTTTGATCCTTCCAAGACCCTTTTATTGTAATTTGATTGAATTTTCAGTGACAAATATTACTCAAAATCAAAAATCTGCCACATCTTAGATCTAAAAATTTCCAAATCTCTTTCATGAAATCCTAATCACGGAGGGGCTTTCCAACAATACCAAGAGTGGGCCTAAATTCCCCTATAATTTTTAGTTTTGATTTAATTGAATTTTCAGTGAAAAATGATTCAATATTCAAAACTTCTCCACAGTAGTAAAAACATTGTAAAATAAACTCAATGCACACCTGCCCATCAAGGGCTTTCCAACGGTACCAAGGGTGTGGCAAAAGGCACCATGGTTTGGGAGATCACACTGTGACAAACAAAACAAAATAAACTACCTTCCTGCATAGATAGATTGTTGGATGCATGGCTCAAATGCATAGATGATGGTTGAAATCTGCGCATCTATGGTCTAGAGCCTTGGGAGAGGCAGCAGGTTTTGACTACAGCCTAGATTCCTTGCAGTAGATCAGAAGCGCTTCAAATGATTCAACCGTTCTAATAACTTCTTGAGCACTAGTAGCCCACACGCTTAGAGATCCCAGCTTCTCCTCACAATATTTGGTAAGCAAATGACATACTACTGCTGCGGGTGCAAAGACAACTCCGAAACACGTGCCGGGAAGTTGACAGCTTGAAGATCTGATCACTTGAAAAATAGGTCCAGGCGAATCAATTCAAGCCCAAATCCATTCCGTTTGTTGCTTCATGGTTTTCTGCTTTCATGTTATGATGCACCAAGCTACACTGTTATGATCTCTTGTTTGCAGATGCAGGAAAAATTAAAACCTCAAATGTTCAGCCTGCTGAGTCCTGACACCATAGATCGGATAGTTTATAATTCCAGCAGCATGCTGGAGCTCCACATGTATGGGTTATGGCAAATCCTAACTTTGCACAACATGCAGTTCCTGAACATGGTCACATATATGGATAAGGAACTTGGGTATGATTTACTTGGCAACAAGCCAGTAATTAATTAACTAATTATCCCAGTATTCGCCCAATGATCTTGTTTGGTACTGCACCAAATTTTTGAAACCCTGGAAAAAACCTAACCACCCGGCCATGAGGTGTAACATATGGACTGACTGCCTGATTGGGAAGCATTAGTATCCCGTACTTAGCAGCCCCTGGAAATTCTCATGAACGAACTTTCCATGTTTAATCTGAACATTGCTGGATAACTCGATCTTAGATTCATACTTTTCTGTGATCAGCCCTTTTCCATGTAGAGACATCTTAAATCATCAAATTCATTACAGAGGCATGATCTCCAAAGTCCTATCATGTATTCTGCAGTTGCTGGACAATGGGTGTGGTCACGAGGTGAACACCATCTAATTGGGAGCTTCAGAATTGAGCTTCCAATCTGGTGATAAATTTTCTCGATTAGTGTCACTGGAAAGACTTACTAAATCCCAAAGCAGATAGAACAGATTAAAAAATTACACAGCCCAAGGAAAAGGTAGCAAATTAAAGAACCAACCTACAGGTATTTCACAAGGAAATTCTGCTGGGAAGCTTAGAGTGTAGAATGCTGCCACTGTTGTCAGGAAATCCCTGGCAACTAATTGTGCACTTGAAGAGCTTGGAGCTCCTGACTCTTGCACTTCACCCGAGATCAGTACCACTTTCACTAGTAATACAAGACATTTGGACCAGTAGAGAGCGTAGAAAGACGTCTGAGCCCATTGGAAACTCTTTCTAGAGTCTGACTTAAATTAAGATTGACTGTACCACTTATATCATGGTCCAAGCACCACAACATCATCTGTCAAGGAATTTTCCACACCATTTTCCACATTTGTTTTTCCCCGTCTTTACCAGTGTTGGATCCCAGAGAGTGCCGGGCATCACATGAGGATGAGATATCATTGGGTATCAGATCTAGTGATACCCGACTTGATACCCTGGATGTCAGTCCTTTCTTGTGTGAGAACGGGATCCTCATTAAGTCTTTCAAAATAGAGACCCTAAACCCACCGGTTTTATCACTAGAACGTCTCACAAAAGTTCCCACAAATCTTTCACACCTTTTTGCCACGTTTTTTCCATCAACATTAGAGATCCCCTACATTTGTGCCTAGAAAGAAACTAGGCATCACCAACACGCTGGCCCTGCCAATAAATAAGATGTTGTACATCTACCTACTATGTTCACACTCTCAACACCAAAACAATCAGTTCGAATCTAAACAGTCTAAACACTTTCACCAAAGAAACCAGTTCACGTAATGTGAAACTGGTTCTAATAAGGTCCAACTTTGGAGAGTTGGATCCAATGCGATAGTCCCTGTCCCTGTGGGGGCAGGGCCCAACAAAGGCAAAGATCAACTGCAGGAGAGAGCACTGGGAATCTGTATACAGGGAAATTACACACACAGGACGGTCAGAGCCTTGCTGTAGTTTGCAAGGTTTATTTGACACCTGCTCCAATGTAAAAGAAGAGGGCTCAGAAACCACACCTGACAACCAGCCTAAGAAATTTACCATAAGATCTTTTGGTAAATTTCTGATTATGGCAAATGTAGACTTAACAATCTTTGAATTGTTGTTGGATGATGTGTTTGCCACAAGTATATTTTGTAATGTGGTGTCTGCTCACCATTTCTGATTTGGGACTTTCAATCGGCCTTATTGCAAACACGCGCTTCTCAAAAAAATTAAAGTAGTTGATCGTGACTGGTAGCGCACAGCAACGCAGAGCTCAAATCTTGTAATGTGGTGTCTACTCACCATTTCTAATTGGGGACTTTCAATTAGCCCTGATTGCAAACACGTGCTTCTCATCTATATGTAAAGTCCTCATCTGGTTTTTATTCATTCTCATGTGGACTGTTAGGTCTGCATTAGCCCATCTACCATAAGATTGTAGAAATCTAACATGGAATTTGTACAGATTCTATCAGATTTTTGTTCACAACCTATATTTTAATGTTGGCCAAGAAGCTTCTATAGGTGTTCTTCAAATTGTGGCCTTGTTAGGTCTGCATTTGCCACAACCACAGCTTCAGGCTTTCCTGACGACCAAATCTCACAGCATTATCTAAAGTGAACGAGGGGGATGAGATGTGCAATATGTTTGGATTTTTTGTGGAGTTGTTTCCCCTTCAGTTGATTAGTAACCCTAAACAGTTCTTCATGAATCAGCTAATTAGGGTATTTTTCCTCTGGAATGTGTTCATTGGTTTGTGTGTGCACACAAGAGAGGAAAGGGGCGGGGTGTGAGGGGGGGTGGGAGCAAGATTGTTGGTGTGCAATATGATAATGTGATGAAGAGGAAGAAAAAAGGAGTGCAGATTTTAGCAGTTAGCAAGCATGCAAGAACAAGCAAACAAATCATCAACAAAAGTAATGAACAAATGATGAATGATTCTACGTAACTATCGTTGCTTTGTCCTAGCTGAAACTTTTGTGAACTTTCTGAGTGATCTACTTCTTCCATAATGATGATGGGAAGATTGAAACACACATAAATAAATAATAATGTACCTAAAAAAAACAAGTAATAAATTGAGAGATCAAATCAATGCATACACACGGTCCCATAGTGGATAGAGGCATTAATTATCATTGTTTGGTTTCCAATAAAAACCACATGCATTTAACTACTTGATTTTTAGCAAGTCTTAGTTGGAATAGATTAACTTACTCACTTCTATTCTTGAATTCTTTCCTTGATCTAATAGTCAATTTTGCTCATAAACTTCTAGAAACTTCTAAAAAAACTACTTAGATTAGATTAGATTTGAATTACCATCTAATCTTACACTCCCACTTGGTAAATCAAATTGTAAGTTGTTTAAGACCCATCCTATGCATATATTACTTGTGATGCTTTAGTCTAGGATTCCTTTCATCCATAGATCAATGTTCATTTCATTGAAATTACAATATTTTAATGTTATTTCAATTACTTGCACTAGTTCTCTAACATAGTGATGGCCTATGTCAATATGCTTTGACTCGTTGTGATAAATTCAATTCTTGACAAGGGACATGTTTTTTTGGTTGTTAATAAGAACAACAGTTGCTTCCTCTTGCTTGAAATCAAGTTCAACAAGGAATGTCTTCAACCACATAGCTTTGTAATTTGCTTACGATTCTAACATGTATTTTGCCTTTGTAGTTGAAAGTTTTACAATTCGTTCTCTTTTACTAATAGCAAAAACATTTTTAAAAAAAAAAACCTATTTGTTGGGATGCCATTTTCAATGTCTCCTCTCCAATCAATGTCAAAAGATTCAAAAATAATCACATTGAACTACAACCCATCAAGATCCAAACTTGAATACTAAAGCCATAAGTTCTTTGTGCCTTGCAAGTACTTAAATTATTTTTCTACAACTTTTCAATGTAACAATTGTGGTGATTTAGCAAAGTTATTCATAACTCTTATTGCAATAATAATGTCAAGTCTAGTGACAATTATAACATACATCAAACAACCTATTGTTTTTCCATAGGGTACTATTTCTATTTCAATTTCCTTTTCTATAGTCATGGGTCCATGAATCTTACAAAGCCTAGAATTAACGTCAAATGGTGTGCTTATTAATTTGCATTCTTCCACTTCTTAAGATAATTTTTATGTAGTTTTAAACGTAAGTTAACATGGTTTTCTTTTCCTTTTCTTGAATGACTTGTACCCCAAGATCAAATTATATATCTTCAAGGTCTTTCATTTCAAACTCACTACTATGATTTGATGTTATTTATAGAATCAAAACTTTCATTTAAGATCAATAGGTCATCAATGTACAATGTAAGAAATATTTGCACACCTCTTTTGTCTTTAAGTGTGTATACACTCTTACTAAATTCACATTTTTGCAAACCAATTTTTCAAAAGAATGTGTCAATTCTTATATTCCAAACAATATGTGTTTAATTTAATCCATATATGGCCTTCTTGAATTTATAGACGAGGTTTTTATTTAAAACCTTACATTTGTCTAATTGCTCCATGTAGAAATCTTCAGTCAATTTGCCATTCAACAAAACACCTTTCACATCCATTTGATGAATTTCCCAATTGCAAATTGCTCCAAAAGTTAATAGAGTTTTGATAGATGTGTAGATAACAAATAAAATATATGTTTAAAAAAAAACCAACACCACCAATTTGTGCAAAACCTTTTGCTACCAATCTTGCCTTGTATTTATCCATTTCACCCATCACCTTTCCCTTGATTTTGAAAACCCAACTACTTCCTACATGGCCTTTTTCCCTTTTATAATTTTGTCATGTTCCATTCTTTAACAATGAATTATGTTCTTCATTTTTTATTTCTTTCAAAAGTGAACATCTTTTCTACATAGAACTCAAAAAATTGTTAATATATTGTCTATGGTAGTCATGCATTCAAAGTTGAAAGGACTTGAAGGTGTTCCTCTAACATAAAGAAAAATTCTTTGAGTTGTTCCATTTGCTAATATTCCTTTGACTATTTGCAATCTTATATCTAATGTGACCTCTTAGTTTAATGCAAGTCGAATTTATGCTTCTAATGGAGAAATGTAATCAATATCTTCATATGATGGTAAATCAATTGCAATGTTGTTGTTAAATTTGTTAACGTGTAGATGGACAATAAATTCCCCGGTATGAACTTGATTAAGAAACTTGTCTTCATGGTTCGATAGTTCCTAAAATCCATGATTTAAAATGTCAATTTGCTAGTGATTATCTCCCATTACTTGTGTGGTCTTCTTAGGTGGATGAACATTAGAAATCATAATCTCATGGGTGTTAGTAAGGTAAAATAAACAAAAAAAAAAGTAGTCTTTTTGAAATCCAATTAAAAAATGGAACAATTTTTTATATGGACATAAGAAAATAGATTCAAAATATTTTGAAATTGAAATATAAAACCATTGGTCATTGTATTTAAATTATGGGAAGTTGAATACAAAGTTTGAACAACTTTGGTATCATAAAAGTAAGTTGAAAATATGTTTGAAACTAATTGGGTCAAAATGGTGTTCAAACCTACGCATATTAATATCATAAATGCATTAGTGTTTGCTCCTTGTAGATTTGGTAAATCCTTACCCAACAAATTGTTTACATCTTGGGGCTTGTCATCAAATCCAATCTCCATATTGGTTAGCTTGCCTAGAAAATTTAAGTTAGATAGCTTGTTAGGCTTAAGTGACTTGGTTGCCAGAACTTTGAGATTTACCCCTTGGGCTTTGAGACTTTTTTTCACCTTGTTGGGTTCTTTTAACATATGGCAGAACCTTCATTGGGTTTTGTAAATCTTGATTAACTTCATCCTCTAGCACACTTGTTCAACATGAATGCATTTCAACAATGGCAATTCTGAAGAAATGAAAATACTACTCGGCATATCAAGTCCTAATTGCAATTGTGAATTCTTTGAAATTAAAAAATGGTAGGAATTATTGATGAGCTTATTAGACTCATCCACGATGGGAGACGTTGGCTTGATGACCTTCTTGTTCAAATCTTCAAGCACATTTCCAAGAAGCTTCATCTTTTTCAATGGTGGCTCCACATTTGTTTTATATTTAAGAGCTGCATGTTCGAGAGATGCAATTTGAACATGCATTAAATGGCCCTTTTCTGCAACCTCATTTGGTTTAGGTGACATGCCACTCATGTGTGATTTTGTGGGAGAAGTAACAAGCTTCCCAATTCCGACTATCACAAGTTTTGTGCATGAAACAACTTCCATTGGGATTGTTATCAAGTGTAGGAATGTTATGTTGAACTTGCCATACAAGGTTTCCAATGGTTTGTGTGGACCCAAACTTTGTGCACTTGGTTTCCATTATGAAATCTTCAAACACAAAATGTAAGCTGATTGTAGATAACTTTGAATATGTTATTCAAAGGCATATTAAAACTACTTCAAATGTTTCAAAAGGATATATTTACAATGTAAAGCCATCGTACATGGCATAAGCATGCTAAAATAGGTGAAAAATAGAGTTTGCATTTTTGAATTTTAAGGCTTTTAATAATGCTACAAATTTTTTAATGTATTTATTATATTAAATAAACCATATATGGTCATATTTCATGTATTTTATTACTTTCATCATTCTATTTATTCATCACAAGTTAATGTCTGATATTTTTTCAAAATAAAACTATTCAACTATTGTGATATTGATGTTTGAGTTATCATGCATATTGATATATATTTTTTGAAACTTGAATATTTCAATTATGATAATGTGAAGCCTTTAAAAAGTAATTTTCCAAATTAATAGAATTATGCATCTAAAACATGATTTTTTATATGAACCCAAACATTAATACTTGCATATAATATGTCAAAACAATCCTCTAACAATCTAAAAGTAAGACATATGAATTTTTTGGTCAAATGATAATTAATCAATATATTTTTACATTATTTTGTGCAATATGTGACAACAATGTAAATTTGGAAAGTAGAGTGAAAGTAGGTTGAAAAAAAGGAAACAAAGAATCTTAACCTTTATGAAACATATCCATACTATCATACATACACTCATGTAGTTTTTTTGTATGTTTTTAAAGATTAGGTTCTATTTTTTATGCTTCAAAGTTGACAATTTTGTGTTTTTGACTTGCAACATATCCATTTTTGGCCTACTTTTGTATGCTTGCACCCTACAATAATATAACAAACCTTGTCTATAATGGATGTTAAATTGACCATCTGATTTTAAGTTGTCAAATTTAGCTTTTGCAACTTCAGTCACAACATTTGCCATATTTCGATGCAATTCATCAAGGTTCATATCCCTAGTTAGGTCCTGAATCTCCTCATCTACATCTTTAGTTCTCCAACCATTAGTTTGGGTGTAATATTTGTTTTACACACAGAACATTTGTTTGAGTTCTATAACATTGCACCAAGGCAAAACAGGTGGAGAGTATGTTCGGAATTATTGACTGCAATGTCATCATAGTGAAACTAACTATGGCAACACCCACATGATTTAATGATAACAAAATTCCTTGAACCACCATTTAAAGGTTTTGCTAAATGCATGATGGGTGTTGGCCAAAAACGCATAGCACCACCTTTTTTCATTCCATCCATTTGAAAGTGGATGGTCTCTTCTTCATTGACCAATTCTCCAACTTCTTGTGTAACGCTTTGCAATTTTAATCCAATAATCTCAAATTCTTTTTTTGCCTCCTTGAACAAAACTTCACCTTGGAAGGTTCTCCTATTTTTATCCTTTGCAATTATTATGGCCATCTTCAATTCATTCTCTAGCTTGGATTTTTGCTATTGAAAGTCAGAAACACCAAGTGTGTCCACTAAATTAGTAGTAGGGCCAATGTTGGATTTTTCTTCCAAACTTGGAAAATCATTGGGATCTTCCAAACTAGTAGTATCAATTTGCTCCAATCCTTTAAACATTACAAGCATGTAACATTTCCACAAAAAAAACTTTATTTAGATGAACACAATATCAAACCTAATTCAAGCCATGACCTCTAAAGGTAAGCAATAGAAGAAGGTTTTTGTTACTTATTGACATATCTAAGAATTTGAATAACAGTTTGGATGGATGTTGTTCAATGTTTTAATACATTTTTTTTTGAACTTTTGATGCATAAATTGAGGATTCATTACACATACCTACAAAGTGGGTGTTGTTTATTGGTTTACTAGACTTTGGAGTGTTGCTTTTGCATTTTGAACCCTTTCTTTAGCCTCCACACATGCCAATTTCTGATCCTCTATGTCAAATTTCAGACCAAGCAGATGGTCTTGTAGTCTTTTCTTCTTCTTTTCAAGCTATTTCAAACAAACCTTAGTTAGCTTCAACACTCCACGTTTCAGCTCCACAATTTTTTTCACCTTACCAACTTTTTCATCAAATGTTAATTTTTTCATGAAAAGCATATTTGCATCCTTTTCTTCCTTTTCAACTACATTTCCAACTATACCTAACCCATCTAATGACCACAACGAACCTTCATTAAAATTTGATCTTTCAACTTTGGGCTTGATTGTGCCCATGGGTCAAACCTTCTCTTTAGTAATTGCAACAACAACTATAGCCCAATTGACGAGATGCCCTTTTGTTTTACTATCTAACCTTTAACAAACCACAACATCAACTCATTGTTTGTAATGTGGGCAAAACCATTGATCTTCCAATACAATGTTTCTATCTCCTTTTTTGCAACAAGAGGTAGAAGTGGATTTGTGGTCTTGAAAACTTTGACATTGCCAAAGACTTTGGTAATGTCCACAGTAGTTCACTGGTAGAAAATTTGTCTTTTGCAACTTGTTTTATGCAACTGCACATGTCACATGCAATTAAAAAATAGTTGCATGTGACATTTTTTAGTTGCATAAGACACTTGTAGTTGCATAAGACAAGTTGCAAAAGATAATTTTTCTTCTAGTGGTTACTTGTTCATCTATCACATCATGTTTGGGATCTAACCCTTCTGCCAAAAGCTTTTTAACCTCCTTAAAAAATTGGGCATCCTAAAGCTTATAATCAACCCAATCTCACTTAGGAAACTCCTTATCAATATCTCATTTTGGCTTCCTTTCCTTGTCCTCCCTCCCCATGACTACCACCCATAAAAAAATGTTTAAATCAAATAATCAACTGGTCAAATGCATCTTGAAAGTAAAAGAGTACATGCTAATGTCATAAGACTATTTTTTGCCACATAGTTCAGATAGTCAATAGTACATCTACTAATTAAATGACTCCAAGTACTCCACTTCCAGATAACAACTTAGCTATGTGGACCGACATACCTCACACTATCAACCAATAAATCCAAGGATTGAAAATGATATGGGAGCACCACAAATATAGACACAACTCCAAGTCTGCAACAGTCCCTCCAACGTGCATTAATGTTATAATCAAGGTGTTAGTCTTTACTAAAACTTTGTGCCAATGACAAACCACTTCCTCAAAGATCCAAAGTGATCAATAAACATACATTATTTTATAAACTTGTTGAACATTAGCGCTAGAATGAGAATATTAGCTCTACAGGCGGACCTACATACCTCACACTATCAATTGGTAGATCCAAGGAACGATAATGAAATTTGGGAACACCACTTTAAAGGGGCAACTCCAAGTCTTCAATAATCTTTGCAATGAAAAACAACATGCATTAATGTTATAATCAAGGTGTTAGTCCTTAACAAAAACTTTGTGCCAATCATAAACCATTTGCTCAAAGATTTAGTGATTAATAAGCATCACTTACTTTGCAGAAGATGTTTTCCACCTCTAAAAGACCCTATAAAAGGGTGTTAGTCCTAAGTAAAAGACTTTGAGCTTATGATTAACCACTTCTTTAAAGGCTAGTGATTGTTAAACATTAGTTACTTTGAAGAAGCAACAAGTAACAACTTTGAAAATACAAACCCTTAAATAAAAGGAAGTAATCATGTATTGGGCACTACATGTAAACTGTAAACTACTTAATAGAAAATTTTCAAAGTGACTTTAAAGGAACACTTATTTGAAAAAGTAGTTGGGCACCTTTTCCAAGTACCTGGGATCAATTACAAGGTGTTAGTCTTGAATAACATATATCGTAAATGAGAGTACTAAGTTTAAAGTTTACAATGGTAAATTGACAAAATAGTGTACTTTGCATAAGCAACTTTGCATTATTCAAAGTACTTGGGAACTTGAAACTTACCCAATGATCTAGTCTTGCAACAAAGTGTTTTGTGACAAGATGTAAGTTATCTACAACATTGGGGTGAAAACATGGTAAAGTATACAAAAATAGTTGCTAAAAAAAATCAAATTACAAAAGAGGCAATTTTCACAAAAACACAAGAAAGTAAATTCAAATTTTACTTAAATTTGATTTTGAAATTATTGAGCCCTTAATTGGGTTTATTGTAAATCAACTACAAAATTTCAAAAACTTTGGAATAATAAAAGTAAGGAATAAGAAGGGTTTGAAATTGACTAGTCAATGTGGTGTTCAAACTTACTTTTTCATTAGAAAATTTAATGAAATATACATGTATGAAATTATAACATAAAGATCATTGTATATTCAAAGGCCTCACCAAAAAACAAATGTACTTTCTCTTGGGTGGAATATACTTAACACATACTTGAATCAAATGTTACACTATAGAAAGTAGGTTTTAAAAGTTACTTGCATTTAGAAAAGTCTACTTGAAACCTACTTTTATAATGCAAAATTTAAAAATTAATGTATAATAATGAAGAAGTATCTTGTTATTTATCATTCAACTAAAAATATTGAATCTATAACAATTTTGTGATGGGTTTTGGTCCTACTTTTTGTTCACTTGACAAGTAGACTAGCAAGTACTTTTAGTTGTACACTTTACCATGCTTTCACCCAATGAGTTATACACACAAGGAAAAATCTTGAAGACAACCAAAAATGTAGAATTTTGTTTGTGTAAACAATCAATTACATATGGCCATCTACTTTCAAAGCAATTCTAACAAAGCCCAATGCCATGAATTTTTTTAAAAACCAAGAACCCGCTTTGAATAACTTGATAACACATTTATCCAAAGTGAGACCTATCTACCTTGTCTCAATAGCAAAGTTCATGGTAAATGAAGTTTTGAGGATTGTAAGAATGAAGGGGAGTTCCCAATCCCCTAATTGAAATTCACAAAGGAAGAGCTAGATGGCCCACATGAAAAATTTCTTAGGTTGTTATCCACATTACAAGGTAAGATATGGCTTTGGCTTCCTTGATTATGGGCAGATCTACTACATTTTGGTTGAGGTTTCCTATCACTAACTTTGATGATTTTATCACTTTGATGGCTACTTTGATTTGGACTACTCAAGTGCAGGAGTCTGTAAAGAATTCCAAAGTTTTATGAATTGTTAGTTGCTCAACAATAGTAGCATGTTCAGCACCATTATACATCAAATGAATTGGATTACTAAAAACTACACTACCATTGCCACTTCCACTACCACTAGTATACGCTTTTGTAGGGATTTTTGGCTGTGTGAAAAAAATGTTGTTTTCACCTTGATCCTCTCCCTCCCAAGCCAACTTCTCATTGGCAGACCTTGTCATGCTCAAGGTTTCCCATACAGCCTTGCTAATACAGTTGTATTCATTTTTCCTATGCACACTAACCTTTCAATGAAATCAACTATTACCTTCTTAAACCTAGATTATCACATGTTGATTTCCATGAACTAGCATGAGTGAACAGAATACTTAGAAAACAAAGAAACTTGAATGCAGATAATAATAGTTTGGAGTTTAAAACTTACGTCATGAAATGGAGCAAGTTGAAAAAGATAGGTAAAAGCTTGTATATAATTGTTGAACTTCAATCTAAACTATCATAAAACATAGATCTAAAATTTGGTGAAATGAAGATTTCTTGTTCTTACACAAGAGAATGTAAATTAGCTTCTATGGTGTAAGCAAGATAAAGTGAACAACTTGATTACCTTGTCAAAATTGGAACAAATAGATTTTCAATAACAACAAAACCCATTATAAAATTATGGATCATTGAATTTTTCATTTCAATGACTAAATATGATATATATTTACCTTAATGTGCATTGATTTTTCATATTTCAAATTGTAAAAATAGGTTTTAAGTAGGTTCTTCAAAATACAAGTAGCTTTTGACATCTACTTTTCACTATGGGCTTTTGGTTTCAAGTAGGTGTCAAGTAGGTTCTTACAAAGAGGAAATAGATTTTTTTTTATGACTTACTAAAACATATGTTGGTTTTCATTTCCTAACTTATTACATATCAATTTCATTGATTTTTAAACCAAAAGTAGGTTTGAACACCTATTTTTCAGTTGGTTTCAAATGTAATTTTTATCTACTTTTTAAATTCATTTGCTTTTAATTTTCTTAGAATTAGATTCTTATAAAATTAATAGAGCCAACTAATATTACTTGACACATATTTTCACCTAATTTGATGTTATTTTATGGTAGTTATATGAGAAGCGTAGGGTTAAGGTGGAAATATTTACTTTTTTGGTATACGTTACTTTACTTTGACCCTATAAGTTGCAATTCCTTAAACTTGAACAAACCTAGAGGTGTGCAAACTTGAGAAGCATCTAACTTTTAAAATAGATGTTATAATTCTTTAAACTTGAGCAAAACAACTAGGTGTCCAAACAAGTAACATCCTGGTCAATTACAAACATCCAGATTCTGATGCCAAAAATTTCACATAGAGTTTAAGCCAAACAAAGAAAAAAAAAGTGAAGAGAAGCTTGAAACCTTGTTCAACAATTGAAATCCTTAAAGCTTAAAGCCGAAATGAAGCTTTCCTTCTGAAAACTCAAAAATGAAAAAACACAAAACTTGCAAAAAACAAAATGTAAAAATAATTTTTGTGTACTACAAAACATTCAAGAAAGAAAAAGAGGCTCTAAACCTTATTCAACAATCGACATCCCTAGCTCCTTTTACAATGGTTCCACCCATAAGTAAAGATGTTGTCTACAATGAAATGGGAGATGATGACTCCATAAATCCAAAGCACAAGAATCTTTGGAAGAAAATAATCATAAATTTCCTTAAGTTCGCATTTCTACAAGTGAAGAAGATTTTGAAGCTCACGAAAACCTTCAACTAGTTGTGGTTGTACCAAATTAAGATCTAGTTGAATCAAATTTTGAACCGGAATGTGAAGATGAAGAAGGAATAATGGATTGGGGAATGCCCTTCCTTGAGTGTTCAACTAAAGAAAGGTGGCCTACACAAAGGTTCACAAATTCTTTTGATTTTGTTGAACATGGGTTTCTTCACTCATTTAAACCCACAACTTTCAAGGAAGCTTTGGCAAATGAAGATGTTAATAAATGGAAACTAACAATGGATGAAGAATACCAATCCTTAATACAAAATAATACTTAGTCACTAACTAAATTGCCTACAAACCA
>Ga0116227_10006760_pt1 | contig 22971 bp, 19 predicted proteins | sample S1TSphgellanicum_FD_89693 | JGI IMG/M metagenome (GOLD analysis project Ga0116227, IMG submission 89693) | Host-associated microbial communities from peat moss isolated from Minnesota, USA - S1T2_Fb - Sphagnum magellanicum MG | ecosystem: Host-associated > Plants > Peat moss > Unclassified...
GGGGGGGGGGGTATCCTTCTCAATATTTTTTTTGAACAAAAAGGTCCAATTTATGATCCAATGTCCGAACCTTGTGGCTAGATCACACTTTCAATCTTTTTCTTATATTATATTATTATTATTATTATTTATATATTATTATAATATAAATTTTTTTTTAAAATTGTACAAGCATAGTATTTTTGTATATATTTTATTATCGTAGAATTATAGTCCCTAGTGGTTATAAATTAAATTAAATTGAAATGGGCGACTTTTCGGAACCCTTTTTGGAGCTTCGATTTCTCTCGTGTTTTAAAAAGTCTTGATTAGGAATCACATGAAAAGGGCCAATGGAATTTTAGTGACACTCCCCCGCCACTCCCCCCCACCCCCCCTACCCCCCAAAACCCTTTTGATTTATTGGGTATTGGGTATTGAAAGAGTTTGTCCTATGTGTGCTTGCTCTTTCTTTTTGCCCTTTTCAATAGTAGGCTAGCATTCTATATACTTTTATAGTGAAAATTTGTATTAAAAAACTTGGTTAGAATTTACCTAGGGTTTAGGGTTTAAGGTTTGAAACGATGGAGTGGTATGAACGTTAGGTCATATACTTGACTTAGTATGTTCTTCAATATTGTCGTTGCCCTAGGGTTAGTTTTCACATTGACAAAACAAATAATTTTTTTTTTCCAAAAAAATTTTTTTTTTAATTTTGAAATTATATTTTTAAAAAATTTCCATGATCTATTATGATAATTGTCACATGAGTAGTGAAATTATTCAAAGAGAGTATAGCCCATGATAATAATTATGATGATTTTCAACATGTCCATGTCATATTTTTCACAAAATTTCATTTCATTATTCTGAGGATTATTTAATAATGAAACTTGACCTTAGGGTAAGGTATTCGTATTCATACAAGTATCATATACCCAGGTTGCAATTGGTAACATGACATTGGATTGAAATCAATGTTGGTTGAACGAATGAATGAATGAATGCAGGTTATCAATATGTGTAATGGTTGGATATTCACAAATGCATGTTTAAATTTTGACGATTTCTCATATTTTGTGTTAAAGGTAATTGCAAGATGTTGGTCCTATCAATATCCTTATTTTTATAATTATATTCACTAAATTATAAATATATTATGGATATTCATTGCTAGTATTTCATGACTAGCTTGGATGTGTGCATGTGTGTGTCTATATATATATATATATATATATAGTTAGTTAGTTAGTTAGTGTTTAAAGGTCTGGATATGCACATGTATGTGCATAAATTAAATTTAAGGTTTAAGGTTTTATCAATTTCTCCTTTCTCTTATGAACTTTCTATCCCATCAAAGTTTTGTCATTGCTTTGTTATTTTGTTGTTGTTTTGTCACTTTGTCATTATTTTGTTGAAGAGGATTTTGATGCATTCAAACATTTTAATACACAAGGATGTGAAGTTTTTTTAGGTTTTTTGTTTTGTTTTTATAAGTTGCATTTTACATTCTATTAGGGTTAGGATTTATAAGTTGTTTTGTTGCATCAAAGTTTTATTAGAAAAGGTTTCCTACATAATATCATTGCATATCAAAATATTGTTACAATACATTAAAATAGGCTTTGTTGTAGTTCATTGAAATTTTCTGACAAAATGTTAGGGCGGTCTATGTTGTAACTCATTTGAGTTTTGTTATAGCTTATCATAGCAAGCTCTATTCCAGTTCATCGAAGTTTTGTTATAGCTTTTCAAAGTGGGCTCTATTTCAAGTTGTTGAAAAAAAATTACAACTTGTCAAAACAAGTTTTATTATATCTTTTTAAAATTTTGTCACAACTTGTTATGTTGCAATTCATCAAGTTTCATTCCAATTCATTGAAACTCTATCACAACTTATATTGGAATTCTAAATATTTTCCAAAAGGTGTTTGAAGTTTATGAGGGTTGTGACTTCAATGAAATTTTGTTGTAGGTCTAAATGGTGTTACAACTCATTGAAATTCTAGTGCAATCCATTGAACTTTTGTTATTAGTTGTTGACATTTTGAACATTTTGTGAAATGTAATATTAGTTTTGTAAAACTATGATTTTGGTGAAAATGTTTGAAACATTGTTCCAAGTTATCAAACTATGTTGTTACTTATCGATGTTAAGGACACAAATAACCATAAGAACAAAGGTTAAAGGAAAGGTTTATGTCTAATTTTCAAATAAAAAACAAGACACGATTATATGATTCAAAAACTATGAATAAAAACACGAGATGTGCAAAACAAATGTGAAAATGAATTTTTATTATGTTAACATATGCAAACATGAACATGAAAAGAATATAACCATATTATGGTGTAAAATTGTGCTTAAAACTAACGTTGAACATATTGAAAGAAATAAAGGGTCCTACTTCTATTTATTCCCTTTTAAGGACTTAGCTTTAAAATGTTTCCAAAAAAACTTTTATGTGTGCATCGAATAAAAGAACTTTTTGAGAACCTTCTTAATTGATAATCAACTATGAATTAACTAAAACTTAACTAGGACTTAATTAAGAGTCAACTGCGGGTTAACTAAAGTTAATTAGGATTTAACTATGAATTAATTAAGAATTAACTAGGACTTAATTGGGAGTTAACTTGGACTTAACTCGGATTTAATTAAAATTTAACTAAAATTGAATTTAAAATTAACTATGAATCAAATGGAAATGAATTAAATTTAACTGGAAATTAACTAAAAATTAACTAAGACTTAATTGGGAGTTAACTTGGACTTAACTCGGATTTTATTAAAATTTAACTAAAAATTAACTATGAATGAACTATGAATCAAATGGAAATGAATTAAATTTAACTGGAAATTAACTAAGAGTTAATTATGATTTAATTGGGAGTTAACTTGGACTTAACTCGGATTTAATTAAAATTTAACTAAAAGTGAATTCAAAATTAACTAAGAATGAACTATGAGTCAAATGGAAATGAATTAAATTTAACTGGAAATTAATTAAAATTGAACTGAAACTAAATAAAAAATTAAGTAAAAGTTCAACACAAATCATGGATGAACATTCAAAAAAATGAACCCCATGGCATTGGCATTCATGACAATCAAAGGTTTAAATGTTTTTTGAAAAATAATAAAAACTTGTGAGAGTGTGTGTGTTTGGTGAAAGGTTAAACTTATTTTCTTACAAATCAAAAACACCATTACAAATCATCAAAGCTTTAATGTAGTGCATTGAAATTTTGTTATTGGTTGATAGAATTTTGAATTTTTTTTTAAAGGTAATAAGTTTGTGAGAAGTTTGTGTTTGGTGAAAATGTTTGAAAGATATTTGTGTCTAGTGAAAGGTTTCAATTTTTTTGTTGTTGTTGTATGTTTTGTTGTAGGTTGGGGCATTATTGTAATTTGTCAAAGTCTTATTGCAACTTTTCAAAGCTATATTATTAATCATTTTATTATTGGTCATTTTTATTTAAAGTTCCAAAAACTCAACACTTTGCACCATGGCCACTAAAGATGAAATCTTAATTGCTAAAAACATTCATGGGGTTGATGAATCACTTACATGTGAAAATGTGAACATATATAGTTTTAATATCAAAAGTTTTCATTTGGAACCTGATAAATTATTGGAAAATGATATTTCACAACTTGCAATTATACAAACTCAAATGGTATTTTGGAAATCACACAATCGAAGTTCAATTTGTTGGGGGCTTTTTTGTTATGAATGATGATTTCCTTATGAATCTTGAACATTCACAAATGTTGTAATCTAATATTTGCAAATTGAAAATAATAATAATTTAGGCCCAAATTTTTTTTAAAAATACAAAGTTGATTAAATATAACAAAATTAACAATATTATTCTCATGAAGACTCATGCTAATTTTGTGGATCCTAGGTTCTTTGTTCAACAAAAGATGCAACTTTCGAAAAACTAGTAATGGAATTGATGTAAATTATTCACAATAGTGTTTGAAGAAAAAGGTGAACCATTTAGTTTTGCAATCACCACTTGTTTTGGGTCCACAAACCCTTACAAGAAGAATGATAAAACACAACAAATGTTTTTTGAGGATCTAATGTTTTACATCCACAAAGGTTGTAAAGCATTTTCCACCATTGAAAACATTTGGTTAAAAAATAATAATTTTATGCCAATGTCCTTCGATTTTCTTTCCATGTTGGATTGTTCTTGTGAATAACGTGCATCTTACAATGGCTAAAAAAACCATGGACTTACTTGTACTCCCAAACCTTATAATTACAATCATTATTTTCACAAGTTTTGATCCTTTAATTTATGAAAGGATAGTTTAAAAATTCATCACAAGGCCAAATAATAAACTTCTAAAATGAATTTAGGAATCTTATTGATTCATATTACTATTAGTTTATTTTTTGGGTTGATGTATTATACGATTACATTTGTGAAACATGATAATAGAAATTTTTGACAACCATGGCATCGTCATTATGCTCCATCATTGATTGTGAACCTTTGAGGTTTATGAAGGTATGTGTTTTAGTCATGTGATGTCTAATGCATGTTAGTATGTTAATGACAATGAATTTTTTTCTAAAGGTTTCACATAGGTGAGTGTGAAGAATTCATAAGCTATTCTCGATAAAATAATCACGTGGATAAAAAATCTAAAAAAGGAGGCAATAATGGGAGAAAACTTGCATTAAAAGTGGGATACAAGTTTGAAAACTTAAGACCCTTATTAAAACCAAACTTGCATCTAAAGTAATCATGTGTTGAAAAGACCTTGGAATATAAACAACCCATCAGGATTTGTTATGGAAGGCAAAAGATTATCACTTTACAAGAAAAAGTTCCAAAGGCCCAAATGTGGGCTATTGTTAAAAATAGTCACATCGTGTTTGAACCTTATGGTCACAACTTATGTTATGAACCAATCCCATGGTCATTAGGTATTGTCCAATGTTTTAACTATTACCATTACCTTAATTATCATGCTATAAACTAAATTGGCTAAAATGGTGCACCTTTCACATGAGACATAAACTTTGGATCAATTTGATTCCAAACTCCTTGTCGCAACCCCACTTTGAGGGAGTTGTGAGGTCGTCACTCACACTCTCGAAAATGGGACTTGGGAGTCCTCCATGACTCCTAAAAACTTAGAGCACGATTGTAGGGGTCAAAACACCTTGCATTGGGGCATTATTGGTACTGTTGGAAAGGTCTTGAAGTGTAGATGTCCAAAATGGCCTCGCATAGCCATTTGGACATATGCAGCACAAGTTATGGTCGAAAGAAGGGCTGGGAGTCAAACTGGCAATTTGACTCCCGACCACCAAAAGTCGGAATCGACCCGATTCCGATGTGTGCAGGTGAAGTGTGACACACCGTTGGAAAGCTCTCGAGGAGAGCTACAACTTTGGTTTAGACTTTGTCCCGATCCAAGTTTAGGGCGAGGAGCTATGAGCGTCCAAAGTCCCGGGAGTCTAAACCGGAACAGTTTCGGGACTCCACTTTGGGAGTCCCAAGAAAAAGAGCCATTTGGATGTAGGTGCGGCGGAGAGTTGCAGAGAATACTATATGGGGGAAAGTGATGGCTTCCCTCGAATCTGGGCCGTGGTGAGTCAAGTGAGTGCAAGTTGCCCATGGCTTGTTCTAACACCAAAAAAATGCAGAATGAGTTCTAACCAACTTGTTGGTTGGATTTGGATGCAGGACCCATAACTAAGTAAGCTTGTCCCTCTTCCTAGTCCAATCCCGGAACTTTCAGCATGCCCTCTCTACCCCCCTTTTTTGTGCTGGAAGTTGTGAGCGGTTTCAAATCCCAAACTACTTCCACAATTTGACATAGTTGGACCCCTTTTTGGTCTAACAAGGGACTTGGGAGTGCGTCACTCCTCTTCCAAATAAACATGTGGGGAAAAGTTGTGAAGGTTTTGAAAACGTTTTTCAATTTTTGAAAAAAAATTATTCAAACTAAATTCATAACATGTTTGTTAGAGTGTTAGAATTTCCTTGATACAAATAATTATGAATTCTCAAAATTTATTAGGACATGGGGATGTAATCCAACTTAGTTATGAATATGATTTAAAAGATGTGATTCCCTTTCTCATGACATGTTTTGAATCCTTAAATCTTAATATTAAAACATGCACTTCTCTCAGTCCCCATGGTGATGAACTTGAAGATAATAGTAACATGTTTGGGGTTGGAACTTCCTTTGAACAGTCTTTTCAACCACTTGTCACTAAAAGGTTATATTTGTTCAAAAGATTATCAATATACTTAATTGTATGTGAGAATTTTCTTGTTTGGTGGTGTAACCATTAAATGTAGTTTCTAAATGTAACATTTATGGCCAAACAAATTCTTGGCATTTTAAGGTCACAAATTGAAACAAAAAAGTTGTTTAATCTTGCTACAATATTGACAGCTTTGCAATGATATTGTTTATAAATGGAAAACTGAAACTAAATCATCACAATTGCTAATAACATATCTAACAATTTGCACATTAATTGTAAGTCAAAATAAGAACATGAAAGATTACCTAAAAACTAAAGGTTTTTTGGTTGATAACAATTATGAATTGATTGGAGAAATTAATCTTTTGAAGATTTGAATGTAAACAATGATTAACATTGCATTAGTTATATTCAACTTTCCCATTTTTTTATTAAAAAAATTCAATAACAAGTGAACCTTTTGTTGTTGTTTTCTTTTTGTTATCACAAATTTCTAAATTTCTATAATAGGTTTTCCTAAGAGGGCTTTGAAGAAGTTTATTTACAAGAACTAAATATGGGGTGACAACCATTATTAGAAAATGGGGTGATTTGCAATTAGCCTTGCAACTAGGTTTTTGAGTTGCAACGACCATTTGTAATTCATTACAACTCAATTATTTTCTACATGTGTGAATGTTATTCGACCAATCGTAGAAGTTGCAACATATGCAACTTGCCTATGTGAAACTGTATATATATGCAACTTAATTATAATTATGTAAAACAATTATTGTGCAACTTTAATGCAACTAGTTTACAATTACAATGGTAATGTCATGTTTACATGATTTTTCATTGATTTATCAAAATCTAACACCTCACATGGAAATTTATGGAAATTTTTGGGTGAATTTTTTTTTTGGGGTAATAGTGATTTCCACCATCCATTATGATTATTCATTTATATGGTTTTAGATTGTGACATGTGGCACTGTCAAAAATTGCCACATGGAGTATTAATTGAGTTTTGAAATATAAATAAATAAATTATTTAAGCATATGTAGGAAGGTTGGGGAATCCTACCTACCTACCTACCTACGTACCCAAGTAAGTAGGTAAAATTAGGTAAATAGGTAAAACCAGGTGGGTAGAACATAAGTATTTACCTAAGCTACATACTTGCCTACCTACATAGGTAGGTAGGCAAGTAGATAGGAAGGTAGAAATGTAGGTGCACTATAGAGTAACCATGTAAATATATTTTTTATTTTATGTTTTTCCTTTAGTGTTAATCCTTTTTGAACTCATCCCAAATTGGCACATGTATTTTAATGCAAGCACATAAAAAAAAACACCTTGTTTATATTGTTTATGAGATGGGATTGAAGGACAAAACATATGGGTTTAATCTTTTAATTGAAAATTATTTATAAATTGGGTTTCAACTTTATAAAAAATTTCGACATTTTCTGTGTTTATTTTTATTTTTGTAAATTATACAACTACTTAAGGAATTATTTGATAATTATATATGAATTAATCTTTCATAATGAATTGTATGAAATAATCATTAAAATTATTTTTTAATTAATAAGTTTAATTCAAATAATTAGTTAGTCAAGGAATTTAGATAATTAATTTAGATAATTAAATTAAAAATAACACATTGTTTGAATAAGTTAGTCTAATTCATTTAATTTGTTACTTAATTATTTCAAATAATTAATTATTTTAATTTAAATAATTTTCATTGGAAGATTAATCATTTAAATTTAAGTAATCATTCATTTTTATTTTTAATTGAAAAAATTAAAATTATTATCTAATTTTTTGAATTGATCATTAATTAATTTAAAACAATGTGTTTATTAATAAATCTAATTCTAAAAACTAATTAGGGTTCTAATTATTTATCAATTGAATATTTGAATTCAATCAAACAATTGATTTTTTGAATTGAAATAATTAATTTGGATTATTTTATTAATCAACTTTCAATAATTAATAAGTTATTGGGATTTTTTCATTATTAAATATTTAAATATGATTTTAAATTTTTTTATCAATAGAGTAACAATCATAAAAGAATGGAAAAAATAATATTTTTATAGTGTCGACATGATGGCACAACTAATTGAATCATAGTTAGTTGCAAATGTCATATTTAATGGACGGTGGAAATGCATACACATAACATGATTATACGTGTCAACAATTGTACATTAATTGTAACATAGTTGTTGATTGGGTGTTACATTTACATTAGTTGGAATGTACTTGGCACACATAATTAAAGTGCAACTTGCAAAAAAATCAAATATGATTAACTACATTTGTATGCACAATGTGTACATTGCATCATATAGGTGTCCCATTTGAAACTAATTTGCAACTATAATACAACTTTTTGATTATCTAAGGTGACATTTTATTTATGAATTACTCATATTTTCATGTTCTAATTATGGTGTAATTATATATTAGTTGTTTTGGAATTTTATTTGTAAGGCAGAGTGGTTCCGATGGAAAGGATTTTTCATAATTGAACCTATTGTAAAGATAGGGTTTTTGTGCCAAATAATTGGGGTGGGGTTTAGGGTGTTAGTGGTGTAAAAATCTTGCATTGTAATGGGCAAAGATCTTTCAAGAATTGGGGTTCAATTCCTTATAAAGTTTAAACAATTTTAGATTTTTGTATGTTTACATGTGAATGGAAAAAAATTATGGTCATCTAGATTTTGAATATGCATATTTTAATGTATCCATAGTTACTTTGAATTTAAAAGCCAACATATCCATATCCACTAAATGAACAAAATTGAATTTGAATCCATATACAACTTGATAAATAATTTTTTTAAAGAATTCAATATTTTTTTTATTACATTTTTTTACAATATATGTTTTACTAGTATCTTATATTCAATCTTAAAATGTGGTATTTTGCCAACACTAATTGAAACCAATGTTGGATGGTTTTTGCCTATTTCTAGAATAACACCCTAGGGGGAATGGTTCAATGGTACTTGTTTGGGGCCCTAGAACTTCAAAAAAATTTATGGGTTTAAACCCAATGGTACATAAGTGAAAGCCTTGCTGATCTTCTACCATTATGTTTTACTTAAAGGTGCCACAAGCTTGTTGGTCATATCTACTATTGTGGTTTTTTTATATATATTGATCACAATAAGTTTTCAAGGAAGCGTTTTGTTTAGGTTCCCACCTTGAATTTTGAAAGAAAAAAAAAACTAAAATTAAAACTAGTTTCTAATTTGGATTGCAAGGTTCTAGTTTTGGTTTTAATTTTTGAAAAAAAAAGAATTAAAATGAAACCAATGGTGTGATTTGCATTGAATTCTTTGATATCATCATTTACATAAGAACTATTTGTAGGTTTGTAACATGTCATTTATTTAAAGTTTGTCAATAGCCCTCTCTAACTAGGTAGGTAGACGGCTTACTACAAAATATAACAAAAGATGACATGTGTGGTACATAATGAATATTGTACATAGTTGAGGTTGTTATTTATCTTTTCTTTAACTATTTTACTCTACTAATTTACCTAGTTTAGGGAAGTGGGTTGATGACATAGTTGAAGGTGTTATTTTCCTTTTATATAATTATTTTCCTCTTTTGACTAACGTAGTTTAGGAGATTAGGTTGATAGCCTACTACAACCCAAAATCACCCACAAGGTTACAAATACAATCATGAATTAGTAAATTTGGGAAAGATTATTTCATCAATATAATGCAATGTCCATAGTTGGGGTTACTAGTCATTAACTAACATTTTAACTATTTTTAGCTATTGACCTACTTGATTTCCATGTAGTGTAAGCCCATGGGGCAAAGCTTTACCAAAACAAGGGCCTCTAGAAGTGAAAGTTGAGGGTGTTTAAATTCAAATAAAATCCCACCTTAAGGGCTTTACTTTATGTAAAAATCAAATTAATTTCTAAAATAAATAATCCTATGATATTTGACAAGTACCTAACAAGTATCATGAAAAGTAATTAGAAAGTCAATGGATTTTATAAAAAGTGTAAAGCTCGTGGACATGCAATCCACATGCTTTATGACTTTTGTAAAACCCGTTAGATGTCAAAGGTCAAATTACAATGGATAAATGTACCTACAAATACATTGCAAAAGTTTGAATCAATTTTTACATGGTTTATAAAAACATAAAAACAAGTAAGTTATGAATAATCTCATAGGCATGAGGATTATGAAAACAAATGATGAAAAGTCATACTTAAATTTAAATCCAAACATAGAGCATAGGAACCAAAACAAATCATAAGAAATTAAAAACAATAACACAAAGTGTGCAAAACAAAAATGTGAACAAATTTTTATTGTGGTTGAAAACCTAAACACAAAAGGAATAGAATAAGGTTATGGAATAAAATCATATTTCAAATTGGTGTTAAACATATTAAACGTAATAGAGGGTTCTACTTTTGTTCATATCTTTTTGTGTTACGGATGTCAACAATATGGAGTTCATTCATATGAATGTTCATCCATGACTTTAGTAAACTTGTACCTTAGTTTTAGTTCACTTTCAATTAGCTTCAAGTTAATTTTTTTGTTTATTTTCAGTGCCAATTAATTTTTAATTCAATTTTCGTTCATCGTGTTATGTTCATTTGGCACTATCCCATAATGAATTTTGATTGTTGTCCTTAATTTCAAAGAAACCCAAGGTTTCACTCTTGGGATCTCATCACTTCACAAACAACTCTAATGCGTGGCCATGTTGAAATAATGTAGAAGAGGTTGTTGGTAACTTGCAATGTAAAAAATTGTGGTATTGTGATTCATGGCACTTTGTTGATGTGGCTTTTGTTGGTGTTGCCTACCAAGGTAAGGATATTGTGTTTAGATTCATGATAGAGTATAGTAGATTAAAGGATTTTGGCCCCTAGCTAATAGGTGTACTTTAATATGAGGATTTTTGAAAGATGATATTTTGGCTTGTGTTGAAACTTGAGATTAGTTATTAAGTTATAATACCTTGAAGGATTTTGGTTTTTTTCAAGAGGATATATGTTTTTGCATGGTCAAATATTTGAGTTTCCAAAATTCTTCTTTTGCCTAGTTAACATACCTTTCAATGTAAATGTAAAGGCTGCATGCAGTGTGACTCACCCCTTGTTGATGTTAAGGTGATGTTAGTTGCAAGCCCTAGCCACCAAGTGTGGCCATACCTTTAGACCACCCATCCACTTCCAACCCTGGTTACACCATCAATAGACTTTTGGCCAATCTTGCAGATTTGCTTCAGAAGAGATCACTGCAATCAGGTCAAGACAGAAATGAATGCAGTTGCAATTGGCAATCCTAGCTCAGTTCTGGAAGAGCACACTTTTATTCATCACAATGGTTGCAACGATTAAAATGGGCAAACTTCTTCCCAAACCAAGTTTTTGGTTGTGAGGAATACAACATCCAGACAATACTGTATAAATCATAACTTAAAAACCAAACTTAATTGATTATTCCATTCAATGGTTCAGACCTTTGAACTTTCTCACATTGCACACCTCTAGCAACTCCCTTACAACTCTCCTTGCACTCGCCATCATAGACTACAAAGAACTCATTTGTCCTCGTACTAGCATAATCTTAGGCAGTTTTAGTCCTTAAAACTTTTTGACTCTTTAAATGTAAAACAAAAGTCATGTAATGAATTTTTGAAAGGAAGCTTGCCAATTTTGACAGGCAGTTAGGATATATCCAACCTCCAGTAGAAGCTCACTGGCAGCTGACAACTGCAGCCAGACAATTCCAAAAAGTGGGAAACTTAGATGGGTCAATATCATGCCAAGTCTTACACTTGGGGTCTGCCGTGAATAGAGGATAAGTTAAACAATTGTATCAACAATTAGGCAATGGAAATACAAGCAATTTGTCTGGACAATTGCTATGAAACTATGTTCATGGTGTCTGCAACCAAAATCCACAATATCACAGCAGAAATGAGTGAATGAAGCTGCTGTGGTAATTCCAGAACCAACATGTCTCTGTGGTTACTGCATCTCCTGTCCCCCATATCTTCATCCTCACTATTTCCAGTCTCCTCTGACACAAACCCACTAAAGACACAAGTATGCGGTAAGACCCCATCTAATTCAAAATCACATTGCACTTTTGTTTACAAGCGCAGATTCATTGGAGGATAGAAAATTCTACTTCTGTCACCCAATTTTGCATGGTGTACTTCAGGGCAGTAACACTGGGAAGTTCTATATCTCCAGGTTAAATTGTGAGGGAAGAGGTTCAGCATATTGTCTGAACTATGTTTACAAATTGCTTATGTAATCTGTCTCTTGATCTCTAAAGGGTTGTCTCTTGTAAGTATCCAAACATTATCAACACACCTTGAGTTCTTCATCAATTCCAAGTTCTTCAATTTTTGTGTCCCGAAGACAACTTAGAAGAAGTCTAAAGATCATCAACACATAGAAGTCGTTCACCAGTTCAAAGTTGGTCGTGAGGCTGATTCATGCAGTTTCTCTTGGTAAGCAGCTGCCACCTCAGCCTGCCATGCACATCAAGTAATGAAGGTAATGAAATATAGTCAAACTAAAGGATCAAAGTTCCAGTCTCTACACTGTTCACAATAGTAGAGACTAACAGCAGATTCTCAGCTCAGATTCAGTGTAACATTTACAGGTTTATGCAGGGTGTATATCATGGTGTAGTCCGGTGTTGTTAAGGATTCTCCTTGCCTACAATTTTGCACTTTTGACAACAGATTACAGCAGAATGTTCTCACCTTGCTTGCTTGTAGAAGAGGGTCAAGAAAGGATGTCTGAAAGAAGTGCACAGCTCTTCCAAGAGATGTCTTCTCCAGATCTGATTTGCAGAACACACAGAATGGTCAACTCTGCTACAAGAAATTGCAGCACCTCAAGGTCTTTAAGTAGAGAAGGCAGAACTTGAGAAAGGATGATAGGTCAGTAACACAATATTGGGGCCTTAAACCTCTTGCAAATATGCAAAACCCGCAGTAGAAAAATAAAAGAATAGCAATCACTATTGCAGGAGAAAGTTCCAAATTTCTTCCAACAAACTGCTCTAAGAAAATGTGCATACCTCTTGTCTTGGATCCATTATTGATGCTTGAATGCTTTGCCTCATTCTCATTGAGTTCATTTAGGAGCTACAAACAGATGCTGAGATCTAGTCAGCAACATAGAAGACAGATGCCATGGATTGTGACAAATTTTCCATCTACACAGATGCAAACTTATAATTAAGCTAGTCTGTGTTCAAGATTGGTCCAGACAATCAGTTATAGCTTAATTTCATACCTGAGATAAAGTGGGCACAGTTGTGGGGTCAAAGGTTTCACATTTTTGTGGATCAATAGGCACACATACACGACCTGCAAAGCCACTTGCTAAAATCAAGTAGTGCACAAGATTGTACACCACAAGCAGCTGATGAATAGCCACCACCTCATACAGCAGCAACATACAGTCCCCAAACAGGTACTCCACTCCAATGATGAGAAGGGAAAGATTACCAGTTTTGGGATGCACACAAAAGGGTGCTTTGAGCAAGTGATTCATGTGCTTGGACACCTGCAGAAATTTCCACATTACTGGTCAATATCTTGAATGTAGAATAGTGAGAGCACCTATTCAGTGGCAAGTGCATAATGAAAAGATCAGGAAAAGTGGATCACTTTGACCCACTCACAGTACACAATCTTTCATTACCGTGTGAAAATCTTCTCACTACTCTGCTGTATGTGGTGGTACCTACCATTAATAACAGAAATGGCACACATTACCTCCATATCAAGTCTGGGGTATGTGTAGGAAAACACAATCTCTTCAACACACCGTCTCAAAGCTTGTCCCTGCAATTCAATTCCATGGTATCCCAAGCCATCACTCAGACAGGGCAGATACTTTGGACATGGGAATGGCAGCTGTTAACACATTATCAGGGAAACCATTAAACAGTCTCAGATGAGCAAGAGATTACCTTCTGCTTTGATTCCAAAGTCTGCTTCAGTTGTCTCCAACGAGAAGCATTAACATCCTCTTTGGCAGCTGATGAGCGCCTATTCTCTTGCCATCTGTCGCGCATATTTGTCTTCACAGCTTCACAATTGCAAAACCATCAATTTCAAGGACATGCCACACCACATCTTCACTAAACCTTAGTTATATAACAACTGGGATTAATATGGAAAAATGCAGCTCAATATTACTATATTCTATGAAGCATAATATGACCTGTCACTGAAATGCAGACTTCAAAAAAGGAGCATCATTTATAGCAATGGATGTTGAAACACACTAACCATCATCTGGCACTAGATCCAATACTCTCTCATAGTTTCCCTCAGGGGTTAGCAAGCTTTGATTCAACAAAATTGTATCCTCAAAAAATGGTCTGCAAACATCTGTGTATGCTCGCCTGCACCCAACATTCACATCCCAGCCTGTCAACCATACTAGGAGTGATGGGGAAATGGCAACATGGGATGAGACCAACCACCTACTTCTACAAACTTAAGTACAGCTGAAAAAGCACAAAGAATATCAGAAAAATCTAGAGAATGTTTGCATGGATGCAGGAGTCTGAGTGATTCTTACAGCAGTGAAGGATGAAGAGATGCTGCTACCAAGGATACTTTTTTTGCAGTGTTCTCATTGCCCTGTTTCATTGCACACCACCTTGCCTTTAGCTTGTACATCTCTGTTGCTTGGAACTCTAATCAGTCTGCACTTGTCTTTATGAGGCAATGACCCAAAGTTTTAGTGTCAGAACTTAGGGTCAGTGAGAGCTGCTAGAAATGCACTGTTAAGCTCAGTGAAAAATCTCAAAGTAGAACCATAGCCTTGTCTTAAAGCAGACTCTAGTCTAAACATTTATCCTTACAGATTACAACATTGGCAACAGATACTGAACTATCTGCATTAGTTTTATGCGACAAGATAGTCTTTTCCAACAGTTCAGCTTCCAGTATCTGAGATAAAGTGAAAATACATCTGCAAATCATCTCCAACCACTCCTATGGTGCACCAAACTCTTTACTATCTTCAATCAGCAGTATGGAATCTACTTGATGGGAAAAGTGTAGTACAAACTTTGTAGAGGCGAAAGTAATCTGTAATGGAGGTCCTCTGCTCATTTGTCAGTCTGCGAGACATGCAAGCAATGTTAGGTGATAGTGAAAATCTTTACAAAACAACTGGTACACCCTGCTCTAGGACCAAAATCAGATTTATGGGCAATATGTAGACACCTGCGAGCTCTTGCATCACAGACCCAACAATGAACTCCACGACGTCCACTGTACACCCACAGTATATGCTCAAACCCAAAATCATCTGAAAATTCAGCCCATTTACTGTCAGTGCACAAGGTCACAATACCTGGGATGAGATCAATTCTTGCAATTACTCAACTATTCTGGTTGGCAGTCTTAGTGAAATAAGACTATCAATACATTTCTGTATTTATACACATATATATTCATGCCATACTTAACACCCTGTTCTGGTCTATGGAAATACAAACAATTTTACAGCTAGCCAGGAGATTCATAGTTGGCGAACTGAAAACTGAACACTCTGCAGGAAGGAGTCTTAACCTAAGCTCCTGAAACCTGGACCCTAAACTGTTAGATGGCTAATGTATCTTCACAATGCTAACAGGAATCAAGAAAGGTTTGACTTATGAATGAAAGAAAGAAACCTCTGAGTGCAGTATCGACTACTTTGATTGCAATGGTCATGAGTGGCCAGCACTTGAGACAAATATCTGCCCCAGAGCAGCAGTTGCGTATATCATCATAGTCTGTCATATCCTGCCCACCCCAAACTGCCTTAAGCACAGCTGCAATGTACTACAATCACAGCATTGCTGCAAATGGACAGAGTTTCAAACATGAAATACACTTAATTCAATGGACAGAGTGCGGAGGAACTTACAATATCAAAAACTAGCTCCCTCTCTACTGGAGAAAAGACACGATCAGAGCCTGCACCTGAATATGCTGTGCGCTTTGCAGGCTGTGCAGCACCATCATCACCACATAACAAATCAAGCACAGTTCAATGCACATCTAATATTCCAACTGTAAAGACTGCAATGTTAGAGAATAAACTCCTTGCTGATACCACATGTACAAAGTAATGGGGTAAAAATCTCACCTCAACATTGTAAACAGCTCCTATGTCAATCTTGTGAGGACACTTGGCCCGGATTGTTGCCTCCATCTCAGATGCATCATGGAAGGACAAGTAGCGCAAATATATATCATGCTCAAGTGTGAAGGAAAATTCCCGTCTAGCAATGAAGGACGGGTCACAGCCTGGATGTTTGCCATCTGTGACAACCACAAAACAGCCATGTAAGTCATCTTGAGCATACAAACTGCAGAAAATAAACGTCACAAACTACCAGAGAAAATCCTGCTACATCAATGGAGGCTGCAGAAAAACTCACCGTTCCCATAAGAGAGCCACTTGTACATCTCAGTGAATGGAAAAAGCCTGCCTGTTACACGCATCACAGACGTGAAATTCATCAACAAACCTTGATTTCTAGCCTTGAACTGATACTGGCAGGCGCCACAAAGCGATCATATCTGCTAGAAAACATGCAAATTACGCATTCACTTGCCTCCACGTACAGGGGTATCAGCCGCATTCTCATTACCTCCGTTCTCTTTCTAGTTTTGATAGCAAAAAGCTCCAATTAGAGCTAAAGATCAAACTCACAACATCCACAAAAACAACGAGAAAAAAAAACAACGCCACGTGCAACTCCCTTCTTGAGGGACAAGACCGATCCAAACTTGTGCACACAATTTCCTCGTTTACAATCCCTTTGGTTTTTCCCTCCTTGCTCACTTGCTTGCTTGCTGAAGAAAACAGCGGGATTACAAACGAGAGAGGGGAGGAAGGAAGGAAAAAAACGCAAGGGAGGGAGGGAGGGAGGGGCGAGGAAGACACAAAGTTTACCGTAATAAAGCTTGAGATAGTCAGGGCTGAATCCATGCTGCAAATGACGAGAGTCTTCAGCCGTTGTTTCAATCTTCACATCCTCCTCCATAGCCACCGGACCTTCTTGCTGTTGCTGCTGCCCCATTTCTCTATCTCCGCCTGTGTCTCTGTCTCTCTATCTCTTCCTGTATCTGTCTCGCTATCTTTTCTTCTGTCCGTGTCTCTCTCTCCCTCGCTCTCTCTCCCTCTCTCTCTCTCTCTCTCTCTCTCTTTCTCTCGCGTGTTGTGCCTCAGCAAGAGAGATCTCGTTGAAAACACTGCGAAAGTCGGGCAAAACAAAATGGCGGGAATTTCATTCTTTTGGTGAACTTGTGGGAGTTGGGGGGGGGGGAGGGGGAAGGGACCAGTGATTTTATTTTTTCAATTTTGTGATGTAGCCGAATTGGCGATCATCCACATTGCTATTTAGTCATATTTGGCGATAAGAAAATATTAAAATAAATAAAATCAAGCATCCTTCTATATTTTTGGCTATGTACCTGCTGGAACCTAGGATAGATAGCATCTAGCGATTTTTTTCGAAATTTGGCAACTAATAAACTCCAAAAACACTAAATTTTCGTTAAGTTGGAAAAAAAAAAAAAAATCACCCAGAAGAAAATACATTGGGCGGAACAATTCAAGCTTAATTATGTAACAAATAGATAGGTATATTGTAGAGTTCAAAATCTTTGAACTTGAGTAAAGAACCCAAAATCTCTATCTATGAAGGAAGGTAGTTTGTTTGTTTTGTTTGTACTTATTAGATCCACCGAACCAGGATGCTTCAGATCATGTTCTTGGTCTCTTTGGAAAGCTCTTGAGGAGAGAGGGGTGCATAGGCTTGGTTTCATGGCGTTTGGACTTGTGGTGTATAAGTTCTTGAATATTGAATGATTTCTTCACTGAAAATTAAATTAAATCATAGCTGAAAAATTTCAGAGGAATTGGAATTGTGCCTTTCGGTGTTGTTGGAAAGATCTTGATGAGCAGCAGGATTTAGTGGAATTTATCTGGTAAGATTTGGATTCAGAATGTGGGAGATATTGATTTTATTTAAGTGATTTTTTGTCACTGAAAATTCAAATAAATTCCAAAAAACCAGGTTTTGGAAGGAAAAATCAGTTGAGGACGTGGTAACACTTGGGAACCCAACAGCACAGGAGGCCACACTAGTTATATATACACTAGTGGGTACCCATGACCTTTGGGCACTGTGAAGTCCCCGGTTTCTTTAAACTTGGTTCATGTTTTAGTTTTTTTTTGAATTTTTTTTTTTTTGATGTGTTTTCTGTTTTTATTATTATTTTGTATAATAGAAATAAAGTGTTTCTTATTCATTTTTGTATTTTTTTAAATTTGGATGCAAGTTTGAAGTTTGGAGAAAGAAGACACACCTCATTCTTTTGCAAGTAGGATTTTTTTTCATTATTTTTTCTTAATGCTTTTCTTCGGACACTGTGAAGTCCTCTAGTTTTTTTAAATCATATTTATTTCAAAAAAACATTCTATTTCAAACAGCTACACATCGTGAATGTAACTTCTCGTGGAGCCATTTAGGAGATGCATGCAGCCTCAAAGGAGGGTTTTTTCGTACACAACATTGCGCATAAGGCCAATCCGGCCATGCATAGTGTCTAGTAGTTGAACTTTGATGTTCGTTGGTGCCTTGGCGCGTGAAAAGGTAACATAAAGTTGGCCATGCGAAAAAACGTCATCTGCGAGATGAAGGCCAACATGAAAGAGGGTCTGCCCTTGAGACTTGTTAATAGTCATCGCATAGGCTAGCCGCAAAGGAAATTGCTTCCTTGCAAATGTAAATGGCAAATCGCTGTTATCGAAAATGAACTTAATGCGCGGGATAAAGGCCACATTACCAGCCCCTTTGCCTGTGATGATCTCAGCCTCAACGACTCGCATCGAAAAATGTCAAATAATCAGGCGTGTCCCATTGCATAGCCCAGCCGATGGGTCGAGATTGCGCAACAGCATCACTGGTGCGCCAATCTTGAACAATAGCTTGTGTGAAGGTATGCCACTAACTTCCAAAGTGTTGAGGAACTCGGAAGGGTATGTGTTCTCCACTTCCATGTCCTCTGCGAAATCCGCACTGAGGAAGTCAACTTGTGCGCCTGGAAAGTAGTTTAAAACCATCATGTTTATTAGCGAAACCTCGTTGTTGCGAGGAGCCAAAATCGCGTGCTCACGCAAATACTCGTTTATGACCTGGCCCTTGTGTAGTTGAGGGTAGATGGCCATAGCCATGGCTCGTGTGTTCGCAGGAGGGAGTTTCATCATGTCTGGACATTTGATGTAGTCCTCATCGATGGTTTCTAATTCGTTGTTGCCAAGACAAAGAAGCTAGTTTGCAAAAGTGTGATTCCCAAGATCGAGGTGAATAACAATGGCATCATTGGCCCGCATATTTTTCGAAAGACGAAATCCTCAACAGATTCCCATAAGTAGGAGTTCTTAATTGATGCAGAAACAATGTCTGCATGGGATCCCCGGGGGATGACCGGAAGGACCTGGCGAAAGTCCCCTAACATGATGAAAACAATGTCGCCATAGGGCTCATTCCTGTTTGTACGGTCACGCAAAGTTTGATCCACCGCTTCAAAAGCGAGCTTATTAGTCATAGGAGTTTCATCTCAAAGGATGAGTTTCGTTTGATGGATTAACGCCACTAAATCATCCTGTTTATGGATATAGCAGAAGGACATATGGTCGAGTGCGATTGGGATCTTCAGGTACAAATGGGTCGTTCGCCCTCCTAAGAGCAAAAGTGCAGCAATGCCTAAAGAGGCGACAACAAGTGCAATATCGCCACGCGAACGCACAACATTCAAAATCAAGTTTTCGGTGTAGGTTTTACCCATTCCACTGGGGCCATCGATAAGGATGACTTTAGCGTGATGGGCAGCATATGCATTGATTACGCCATCATAGGCTGCACACTACCCATCATTGAGGTTCTCAATGGCCATAGCCACCTCGGCTTGTAAGACCTCAACATTGTAGTCGTGCTCCACCTCAAGTAGGCGATTTGTCTCTAATCGATCAAAGGTAACAGAAGGGGCAGGAAGGCCAAATTCCTCGAGAATTTTGTTAAATTTGGCAAGCGCATCTTGTAAGAAATGCAATGCCCAACTTTCAATTTGTTCAATGGACGGTTCCATTATACCGCGACGTTGCAATGCTACCTTGCAATCATCGCAAATGTGCTCCTTACACTTGTCCCAGAGCATGCGTGGTTCACCTGGAACGCCAAAGGCCAAGATGGTCACAAACAGAGATCGCAATTACGCACCTGTTTGCATGTTAATTGCTTCTTCTAAGCAAGCATTCCATTCGTCATCCAAGTCATACAAACCAAGTGCAATGCACGCTGATTTGAATGTGTCATGGACAACATTGTTAATTGTGTGAAGAACTTCAAAAGAAACAGCACCTTTGACTTTTGTTAACAAGGTACGCAAGAAATAACGTTCGTCAGTGGAAGGATTGACGAAATAAAGGCGCCCGACAAAACACCCTTTCTGTCGGATGGTCCATTTTTTCGTCCCATTGGTCCATGTAAACACATAGGGAAAATCCATGTACGTAACTTTTCTGGCCAAGGGGTAATCAATATTGGCTTGGAAGTATTCGGTGAATGTTGTTTTCTGGTTTTGCTCGCTATTAATAGTTTCAAAAATACTGGCATTATCATTGTACACGACCTTATGCATTCCAGGCTCGTGCACGGCAAGGTGTGTGATAGACGATGTCCCTTCATGCATTCGAAAAGAGAAAATATGCCACGATGCCTCGGAAGCAGAGACATAATGTCCTTCAAGGTATGCTTTAATTTCATCATGGTTTTGCCCCTTACCATTAGCAACAACCACCTGCGCATTATTCTCCTGGCCATGCCTATTCGCCTCCCTTTCGACAACGGTAGTAGCACGGTCAGGTCCCTTGTACACATACTTGTACAAGTACTTGACGGCAGATATGGACGAACATATCTCCACGTTGATGTGCACGTGGTACTTGGTTGCCAGGTGAAGATTATACGGGATAATCCACCGGTTATCCATCACGCGCTGCGTCTTTGGATCTACAATAATGCGGGTTTGACGGCGTCAGTACTTAGGGTACCCATCAACATCACAGCACGTTTCTTCACTAAAGGAATGCGGGTACCTTTTCTTACACTTTCCCTGCTCCATGCATTGTGCGTTGAGAAAATCTAGACCGCATGGCCCATGCACCATGCACAAAGTGACCGTCTCGTACACCTCAGGATGGCGTATCGAATCCGGAATCTCGGCTGATACCATCGAATCGAAGTCCTCAACGGTGCGCAATTTTGACACTTCATCTAAAATGAGCAAAATGTGTGCGTGGGGCAAGCCTCTCTTTTGAAACTCGATGACCCAAATTTTAGCAATCACATTGCCAAGAACACTGTCTTTGATGTCCCTCAAAAGGGTGTCAAGTTTCAAATTGAAAACGCGAGTTACTAACTATGGGCGATCCTTGGCAATCTGCCCCAAGAGAAGCACATCTGTAATCTCTTTCCATTTAGGATTACAGGTAAATGTGACAAAAAGGTCTAGCTTACCAAATTTGCGGACCCTGGCCATGGCATCCTAGTACAGTTGGCCCATGGCGCACTCACCACCCTGGAATGACGACTAGAGAATCATCTTCTGCCCAACATCGTTCCCAAGAACGTCGCCAGCATTCAATGCATCTTGAAGACCATTGTACAAGTCGCAACGCAACTGTCGTTGGTTCTTGCAAATAAACTTCAAACGGTTCTGTTCAGTACATGCATACGTGTCAACAATGAATTGCTGCAAAAACCTTCCGGCTCGTAGAATCCATTCCTCGTTGATGTGATGTTGTAACATGTACACATAAAATTGAAGCATGGTGACACGCGCAGAACCGCATTTACCACCTATTGCATTCTCGTCATCCTGGATGAACACAGAACCATCCCATTGAAATCCATTCAATGGGATGCCATCATGCCATCCGTTGCGTCCATCTGGGAAGAGAAGGACGTAATGTAGTGGCGCGTATGCACTGTGTAGGGGAGAGACGCGTTGAAAATAGCCATTAGTTGAACGCACAACAATGTCACGTGCGTCTACTTCATCCACATCGCCCCCAACCATCAATGTGCCAACTTCGTCAACAGTTAGCGCATTATAACGTCGCAAATTAGTGCGGCGATCGTTCACCAAACAAAGACTTAGCTCAATAGCCCCGCCTTGGAGCCGTTCCGTGGCCGTTTGTTAGATGATGGCATAGGGGTTGCATGCATGTAACATCGTTTGCAACGATTGCATGGTGTCCCTATTTAGGCCACCAAAATTGCCCATCCGGCCATCAAGCTCGACATGCAAATCGCTGATGTATAGTTGGGCGAATTTTCGCGCCTCGCGAGGTTGAGGAAGTAGACTCCGCATCCTATGATAAAGCTCACTGCGAAGACGGTATGTATAATTCATCACAAACTTGCCCCCTCTTTGTATGAGTGCTTTTACAACACCTTAACAATATGTTCAACGTTCAATGTTGATACAATCATTGATATGATGTTAAAGTGACATTGTAATAACATGTCCTGAAATGGCATTGATATAATACTAAAACATTTAACATCTTATCAATATTAAATCAATGAAAAAAATATGACCAACATTGGCACAACATACATTAATAAGTCATCAAATTGATGA
>Ga0116227_10006761_pt1 | contig 22966 bp, 14 predicted proteins | sample S1TSphgellanicum_FD_89693 | JGI IMG/M metagenome (GOLD analysis project Ga0116227, IMG submission 89693) | Host-associated microbial communities from peat moss isolated from Minnesota, USA - S1T2_Fb - Sphagnum magellanicum MG | ecosystem: Host-associated > Plants > Peat moss > Unclassified...
AAAAAAAAAAAAAAAAAAAAAAAAAAAAAAAAAAAAAAAAAAAAAAAATTCGCTTTAAAAATAGAATGGTAGACTTTGGTGACCGAAAATGGCACAGGAAATCGACCAATGAAAATCAAGCGCGTACGAAATCGACCAATCGAAAGCAAGCGCGTACGAAAATCGACCAATCAGATGCCGAGCTGCAGAACCAAAGCGAAAAAAATGCCAAGAAACGAGCGAGAACCCTAAGGAGCGCACCGTGCACAGAGAGAGAGAGAGAGAACGCGCACTGCATGTGGATGTTTACGTTGCCGTCGCGTCGGAAAAGAAAGAGAGAGAAAGAGAGATTAGTAATACTACTATATTAGTACTAGTGCTGCAGTCTTTGTTAGTTAGTTTTTTTTGCTTTTTTGGTGTCAGAGAGAAGGATCATTACTATTGCTTTGCTTGTCTCTTTTCTTTTGTTTGTTGTTTCAAAGAGTAGTAGTAATAGCAGGGAAGAAGGAGAGGTTGCTGGTGATGGTTGTGTGACCGACCGACCGATAGTTATAGTAGTCGTCATAAGAAGTCGTCGTCGTCGTCGTTTGAAGACTTTGTTTGTTCCTTTGCAGCGTTTTAGGAGAAGAAAAAAAGTTGCCACTGCTCTGGTTATTTCTTTGCAGCGTCGTTCAGGGATTGAAATTGAGAACGTCTGTCTGTTCGGAAACGTGTTTGGAATTCTGCTGTGACTGGTTCTCAGTCAAGAGGTTGGCTTTGTTTTAAAGCTACAGAGGAAGGGGAAGAGGAGGACGGTTTATTTGAAGACAAACGCGCGGGCGATCAAATCCTGTGGAAAGGTGGACTCTCTCTCTCTCTCTCTCTCTCTCTCTCATGCTTTTCAGGCGCAGCAGGTTTTGTCCACTCTTTTGCAGCCTTGCTTTTCTCATCGTAGCTATCATGTGATGGTTTGAGAATCGATTCTCTGGTGTTGTGGCTTGCCTTTGTTGATGAGGGAAGAAATGTAATCAAAGAGGCTGTTTTTTTGTTCCTCTGCTGCTACTTAGGGGGCGCGCTTTCTTTCTTTCAGTGTTGACGAAGTTAAGACCACCACGAGAAAGTAGTGAGGATGTCTGCTTGCCTTCATAGAAGAAGAGAGGATTAGAAATCTGCTCTCAAAAGTGTAATATTGAATCGCACATATGTATGTTAGAGCATCTGTAGCGGTGCTCTGCAAAAATATTTCTCACATCCAAGTTTAGTTTAGTTATTTATTTTTTTCCCAACCCCACCGATAAAACTGGGACTACAAATAGGTAGGCGGGAGACCATAATAGCAAACCACCTGGACCAACCATGATGATTGGTCAATCAAAAGCAACAGGGAGCAGCAGTCAGATCATATTTATTGCACTCTTCTTTGGCAGGTGTTAAGCTTTTCTTTGCCTTTTACCAGCCTCAGCAGACTGTGAAAAAATGCTGTGCCAAAGCCATTTTGCTGAGCCAAACCAGCATGTTTTGACTTCTCTTCATCCAACTTTAATTTGCCGGGTCACATTTTGAGCACTGCTGGAGTTAGTCTTACCCCATGGCTCAAAGTGCATAAGAAGAAAAAATTGTCTTAGATAAATGTGAAGGGTCAAGGGGGGTGCTTGTTATTGTGTTGATTGCTATGATCAATCTGTAAGAATCTTTGACTGATTTATGTGTGTGCCTAAGTGCAGGTGTGATGAAAGCTTGTTCCAGATTATCTACTACATCATACAGAGGCATGGGTGAAGAACCACTGCAAAGAATATTATTGTGAGCACTGGAAGAAGAAGATGAAAAAATTTGCCCTCATGAAACTTGAGATTTTTGGAGGTTTGTTCTACTTCCATACTAGTTTGCAATTTCAATGTCACTGCTTGTTATAATGGTAGAGAATTTTTATATAAGATCCTTTTGATGGAGAATCTGTAGAACAAAAAGGATCTGGGAGCACCACAATTTGTTTGCTTCCCTCCTTCCTTCCTTTAAAAGTATGGAGAAATTCTCAATTACTTTTGAAGATCTATTCTTTTTTCCTCCTCTAACTGCAGAATCAAAGATAGCTGCAATAAGTCTTGTATAAATTTTGGTTGAGTCTTCATAGATGACAAAGCACTGCAAATGAAGAGTTAATCAATCACTCAAGAATACATCTGCATCAAGGAAAAACCCAACTTCAAAGGAGTTTGCTAATCTCGAACTTGGAAGTCAAAAAAGTTGGATTTTTCCTAAGAGTTTTTTAGAATTTGTTTCTGAAGCATTATATAGCAAATAAGATTGTTGTTTCTCTCATGATCAGCTTGAGGAGAAAGCGGAACTCACTGGGAAAGCAGCATCATCCTGCCACAAACAGCAAGGGGAGGGGAGAGGTGAGTACAAAGAAAGGGAGGGTGTGCATGCCACTGATCCAGCACCTTCCTCTGACTGGCACAAGAAGCTTCACAGAAAGATAGACAGAGAGAAATCGCCAGTGCTTCAGCACACTACTAGCACAGCTTCTGTTGGAGTCAGGTGTGGAAATCAGTGTAGCTGTGTAAGCAAGCAAGGATCTGTGCTCTAAGTCATCAAATCACATTAGTCAGCACTGGAATGATGACCTCCTTGAATCCCTCTTTATCTGTCAAAGATTGCTTTGTCGATGATCCTGCCAGTGGGGGTGGCTTGAGCGAAAACAAAAAGTTCAGCTATGGGTTTTCAAGCTTGCGTGGAAAGAGGGCTTCTATGGAGGATTTCTATGAGGCCAAAATCTCAAAAATTGATGACCAGGTGATTGGGTTATTTGGAGTTTTTGATGGGCATGGTGGTTCACGGGCAGCGGAATATGTGAAGAAAAACCTGTTTGATAACTTGTTGAAGCATCCTAGATTTGTTGATGACACCAAGTTAGCCATAGTTGAGTCATACCAGCAGACGGACCAAGATTATTTAAAAACAGAGATTAATCAGAACAGGGATGCTGGGTCAACAGCTTCTACAGCTGTCTTAGTGGGGGACCATTTGCTTGTTGCCAATGTTGGTGATTCAAGGGCTGTGATTTGCAGAAGTGGTGAAGCATTTGCTCTGTCATCTGATCACAAGCCAAACCGACCTGATGAGCGGCAACGCATTGAGGATGCAGGAGGTGTTGTAATGTGGGTTGGCACTTGGCGAGTAGGCGGTGTTCTTGCAGTATCCCGTGCATTTGGTGACCGGCTGCTGAAGCAATATGTTGTTGCAGAGCCTGAGATCCAAGAGGATACAATTGAAAAGGGAGTTGATTTTCTGATTCTGGCCAGTGATGGACTGTGGGATGTGGTGACAAACCAGGAAGCAGTGTCAATGGTATTGTCCATTGAAGATGCTGAGGAGGCTGCTAAAGTACTCGGAGATGAAGCCTATCGCAGAGGAAGTGCTGACAACATCACATGTCTGATTGTTCGTTTCAATCATGACCATGCATGAGCAGGTTAATGAAAATCTGGCATTCTAAGAGACAAAGCAGTTGATATGGTTCCACATCATGAGTTGTGGAGATCTTTTCAACTGGACACATAAATAATCTTATCAGTGCTGAGCTCAGCTGTCTCTCTTCTGGGGGACTGAAAAGGTTTTTCTTTTCCGGAGATGGCAAAGAGCAACAATTGTGAATTATGCTGGGTGTCATGCTGCTAATTGGCAGGGATGGAGAAGAAGTAAAGCCTTACTACATAACACTCTGGTAAGTGGAGTCAGAAGACTGCACATGTGTGCTGCATGTGATAGCTTAACCAGCACTAGTTTAGAGGTTCCAAGCAATCTCCTTTGATTATTTCTTTTTTTTTGCTTATGTCAAATGTTGTACTTTAGGGGCACAATTGCTTACTCAGCACTGACCCAAAGGTTTTAAGTTATCTCCTTCCCCCAGCTTCCTTTTTTTTCCCTTCTGGTGTTATAATCTGTATTTGAAGGGATCAACTTTACAGCAGTTCGCAATGCTTTCTGTGATGCAACTGCCAAGAACTGTTTAGTGAACTGTTGTTTTTAACTTGTAATTCTCCCCGCCCCCACCCCTCAGGATAGTATATTACATCTAATGTATAACAGCCACCAGCTCTTTCTGTGGCATGGTGGTGACAGGAAAAGAAAATCTGGCAATTTTCTTTGTAGTTGATCTATCAATCAATGTGATTGTTTCAGCCCTGTAAAGTGTCTTCATGCCTATGGTCAAATGTGTGCTTATTTCACTCAAGAACTGGTTACTGTTGGCAAAAAAACTCAACAGTTGTTTTGTTCTTTTTTCTTAGTTTTTTTCTTTATCCTATAGTAGGAGTAGATTGTCTTTTGTTTATATTGCACTGTAGAGTGAATGACTCAGAGTTGGTTTGTTAAATACCTTGACCAAGACTACTACAGTAACATGTCTATGTAGCTACCTTGTAATGTCAATATATTGTAGCATTGAATTGTGGATCAAGGTTATGTTTTTCTGGGTAATGTTTCGTCTTCCATTATGTGAGTTACTTATTTCTCTTGGTCTGTGTCCTGCATCAGCTTGTCATCCTCAGTTGTTCTTTGGGATTTGTTCAGTGACCTATGTTGGAGGCTAGGTCGCTCCATGTCCTCGTAAACATGAGGTTGTGATCAAAAAACAAACTGAACAAGGTTATGCACGTGTTGATGCATTGTGTGTGTGTTTTTGGAGTATTCACTAACACTGTTTGTAAATATAATGAGTTGCCAATGCGGGAGTGCACATACATGCGTGTGTTGAGGCTTTTAGTGCATGTTTTGGGTATTTGTTACTACTGTTGTTGCAAAACAACAAGATGATTTTGCCGATAGGGTGCAGTCATAGTATAACGATGTATTACAACAAGTGCATCAAAGGAAACTCTGACTATTGAAATGAAGGTAATAAGAGAAGGAGGTGAAAAAGATCACATTCTATACCATCTCTTGAACTGCAGGCTGCAATAATCACATTCAGAAGGTTACAAGGGAGTTGCCAAAGGAGATTATTATGGAGGGTAGATGACTACAATTGATTTTGTTAATCTAATGAAGAAGAATTATTGCCTCTGCATGTTTTCTTGTAAAGGAACAAGAAGTATTGAAACCATTACAATGGTTTGAAAAATGAATATTGGCCATGTAACTTACAATGGTGACGTGAATCATATTTAAAAGCCTTCAAACAAGCACCATTGACAAAATCGTAGCAAAATAGTTGTGATAGGGTTCTTCCATTGTAAAAAAGGATAAGCAAAAATATATTTCCAACATTTGGTTGATCATGTAACTTACACTTGAAAGGAAACTCAAGCAAACCAAGTAATAAAAGGAAAATGTTTCATGCTTGCAACCTTTGCACTTGTTTCATAGCTTGCTCATCATCTCACCTAAATATGATCCACGGAACACTTCTCCAATTAGGCAAGGCACCATTGAGTGTGGATTTGGCAATTTGCTTTTCTCCTTGTGAGGTAATAAACTACGTTGTAAATCTATAATACCTTATAATGTCCACTCTCAAATATGTGGGATAATATAAGATGTTGGTTATGAAAAGGTTAAAAAAAGCTAGTATTATCCATAGTATGCATGTAACATATGATCACACCCAACCAACAAAACCACATGGTATATATATTTGCATTCATGAATATTGTCAAGGGGTAAAAATAATGCATAATTCTTTGCCCATCAAGTCTCATAATGGCTTTGGAAAAAGTTTTTGAAATGGACGTGAACATTATGAACTTCTCAATGCACCCATGTGGGTTTATATGAGTTTCACATGCTTAGGTTTGTTTGTCAAGCATATCATGTGACATAATTCAATTTGTCCACATATCAATGACTATTCATCACATATTGTTATGCATTAGATATGAACTTACTTGGGATTCATGGTCATGACATGGGAGTTTATAATAGCATGCTTAGACTACTTAATGACAAGAGGCTATCAAATTTTAGGTGTATAATAATTTGATTGAAACTTTATTTCAAGGATCAACATCAAGCAAAATGACGATTGAAAATAGCATCAAAGTACTTTAAAATGTGAATAAACTAAGTGGCATTTTTGACACACCATTCTTCTTTTCACAAATTTTTATGTACCATACCTGAAAGATGTGAACCATATATTTATTAATAAGATAAATCAAATAAATGACAAATATTAGAAATGGATTAACTATTTTCCCATACAACATGTTGGAGAAAACATGTGTGGGTTTTCTTTCATCCTTGAGTGGATGAATTTTTTTTTTTTGAAATGTTGGACGCGAGCTCAATGCTAGTGAGCTGAGTTAGCAATTTGAATTGGGTTTATCCATCTAAATTATTACAAATACATGGAATAATCTTAACCTACAAGTTTTGAATGTGTACATCATTATATGTTTACACTAGTGGAGTTGAACCATATGCATACTTATCTAATTCATTAAAATTTTAAATGTGAACAAAATTAGAGAAAGTAAAATTATAGGCCAATTTGATATGCACAAATACACACCCAAAAAATTTGAAATCCACATGCAATATGTCACAAAAATATATGGTATTGTAGATATGTCACCTCATCTATATGGGTGAATAACATAATCATTTATGGGAAGTTCCTGATTTATTAACAAGGTTTCAATGCCCAAAGAGTTGCAATTAGGCCAATCTGCATAATCTCGTGGATCGTCCACAGGACACTACACAAAAACCACCCATCCTTTCTTTGTAAGAGTCAAAGAATGCATGAATAGTTAGGGATTTTACTTGAACATTTTGATCTTTATCGAATTATATCAGCACAAGTGACATAAGGAAGTAACAAAAAGAACTTGATCAGAGGACAAATTAAGTCATTTGTCATTCCATTAGACACACTGATCTTAACATTAGAAGTCAGGTGACCATTCTTTCAGTCGTTGTGATCTTTAATTATTCAAGACTTGGGATATCCAAATTATGTACGAAATCACAAGCTTTGTTTGAGTTGCAAAGAAGAAATGGCTAACATTGAAGTTCATGAAACTCTGGCATTGTTGAAGCACTCCAAAGCAAAATCCACGACACGGCTTAATCATGGATATTATGTTTTCATTATTGGTTAAAGGAATGCTAGCGGCACTACGATATGTGTAATTAGTGCCAGGAGCCATTGGGCCCATTCCTGCTGGTTTCACGCATTGTGGAAAGGAAATGGCACATAGCTTCCCATCCATCAAAGCACACACTCATTAGTCGATGTTTGATTTTGCTCCAACTTCATTGAATATTGACACCATAGATGATAGACCTATTGCAAAAGCGAAATAACTTTTAGGTTGGAAAATACCTAACTCATCCCAAGATCTCATACACTTTTGTAGAAATGAAGCTTTTACATAAGCACAAAAATCAAACAAACAATAAAATAATCATACCCAATACTGGTAGGCTTGGAGGCATATTACACACATCTCCGTAGCTGCTGTTGTCTCAAATCGACAATCTCCCAAGCTCATTAAATCCTAGCAAGTTACATATTGTTATGCATTAGACTTCTACTCTGAAATTGCCTTTAGAAATGAGACGATGAAGACTTTATAAGTACAAATACAATGGATAAAGCAAAACGTAGTGTTGGATTTAAAATACGCACAATCATATTTTGGTAGTTACATGCTGCAAATTGATCCTCTTTGTACCCAGGTGGAAATCCCGTGTTTGCTTCGACACGTGCTGTATAATTTAGTCTAGGGAAATCTTGTAAAATATACCAAAAATGGAGTTGCTTGTTAGCACAAGTACTCATGTATTAGAAATAACATTGCCAAATTGAAATTATGACCTACTAAAATTGAGATTTTGTTTCAAATTTTAGTGGCAACTACAAAGTCCCATATGTTTTTCTTATGGTTATGATACATAAATTGATAAAAATTTATTTGGGTTTTTGATTAAATTACTTGCACAAAACCATGGCGAGGATTGACTGATTCCATAACTTGTATACTTTTCAGAAGTGGGTGGCAGTGGTCGTCTGGAAGGAGGTTGTACAGGAGTAGTGTCATGAATGATTATCCCACCTATGACCACCAATGCAACTTATTGGTTTTGCAAGAGAAAGCAAGCGCCATTATAATACCATGTTGATTATATTGGCATGTCTTTACCTAGTGTTAACTTTTGGTAATCCATAGACAATGGATCTCTTAAGTTAGATTTTCTTTATATAAATTTAAATTTAAATTGCCAATTAAATCGTGTGTCGTTTAAAAAACTCAACAATGAGAGCATACCAACTGAATTAAAAATTTCTTACGAATGCTTTTTGTCATGTCTATGTTTGGAACAAATACAAAAATTAGTGGACTTTGAAACCTAAAACAATCATAGTTTTGCTAGATTGCTACTATTCTAGAAGCATAAATTGGGGTTTTAATTCCTATAGTCCCATAGGAAGATTATTGTATGATCAAAGTGCAAAATTTCATAAGTGACCAAACCTTTAAGCGTTCTAATGAAATTAAAGCATGATACAAAAATCATTATTGGGAGAGTATGATTTGCAAACCAAATTTGAATGAGAATAGGGAGTAGTTAAGAGTACTTGGAGGTGGTGGAGGTGAATATGTGACATTGAGGAGAGTGGCCCAAGGAGGAGGTGGATATGTAATCACTTGTGGTGTCGGGGTGGTATAAGGAGGCCAATTTAGTGGTGGATGGTATGGGGGTGGGGGAGACATTACTGGCCTTATTGTAACACACACATGGCTCGAACATACTTCCTGCGCTCATACAAATTGACATAACTTGAATCAAATTGGTTTTTGCTTCTTAGAAAGCAAAAGCACAATTGAACATTGCCGCATTGGTTTAAAAAGATCTAATTATTTTCACAAAGATCTAATTGTTTTCACGTATTTTCTGAAGTTTTTGAAATCCATCACTATGCATGCTTTTTGAAATGGGAATAGGGCTTATCATTTAGTGTAGGGTAAAGCCCTAGGGTGGGGACATTTCCAAAATAAGGAACCTAGGACAAAGCTGGTAGCCAAGTCCAGCCCTACATTTTGGGCATTGCCCCCTCCCCCACACATGGGCTTTACCTATCGCATAGTAAAGATTATCATGAACCTAAATGTATGTAGATGAGGCAAAGGAGGGTTCATCTATGAATTATGCCTACCTAATAGGCATAAGATCCCTCCCACTCTCAAGGGAGTAGGCATAATATCCCTCCTAGAAATATTCATGAATGTAAAGTGCCCTCCAAACAAATAACACCCCCACAAAATTCCTCCAAGTGCTTGCTTTACCATACCTATATGGTCAATTCTTGATTTGATATTTGCAAAGGAGAAGTAGCATGACATAGTAGGGATTTTGGCAATATGACTTCAAATATGCAATTTGTGATATGTGATGTTCAAAATTTACACTGTAAGCAGTGTAGGTGTATTGGCCATTGTCATCCACATCAGGAACTATGGTACACGGCAAGGGCTGAAGCTGTGTACAATCGGGTTGCAAAGCCACTTGTGCTCCCACATTGCCCACTTCAACCCCTGCATGTCATCTCATATACAATCTTTAATGCATATAATTTATTTTTTTATAAAAAAAAATCATACTTAGGACAAATTACATTTTGGTGTATCAACAATAACCCTCTATATATCTCTCATGATGCCAATCAAGCTCAACAAAAAAAAACATTATTATTTACAATTTGCAATCACAAATCATAAAGAGTCTTTGAATGAGAGGGAGAGTAGCATTACTCACAAATGATCATCAGAATTATGATCATTGTTGTGATCATTTTCATCCCAAAAGCTTTGTGGAGCTTTTTTTGCAAAAGAATTAGTGGTTCATTAACAGTCACCATTATTTTTACATTCTTTTGCCCCGCCCCCTCCCCCAAGCTTGCCTATGGTGATTAAATGAGTACCATAATACAATTCATCTGTACAAAAAAGAAGCAACTTTGTGAGTGGCAAATTCATCAAAAGATTTTTTAATACCCTAAATGGGGGGATGCAAAACCCATCAGCTTGTTAAATTGTATGAATTAGACAAGGCTTTTATGGGAAAAGTGTTGAAAAAGCGAAGTTTTAGTAGTTGTAGTAAAGCTCAATCAACTAGAACCCTTTTTTCTTGAATCATCAAACTGATGCATTTCTCAAATTTGTATTTGATGCAATTAGTACTAACTATGAAGGCTTGATTGTGACATTGGACGAAATTAACTTAACTTAGAAACAATCCTTTTACCAAATGGGCTTCCTAAGCAATAGTATTATTATTATATAGACACTTTTCATGCAATTAGCATTTCACAAACAAATGTGCAACTCAATATGTCAATATGTCAATGACATGGAAGAAGACCTCCAAAATTGTGTTAAAACCACCTCAAAATTATTATTAACTGCTTCTTACACCACAAAGGAGTAACTGACCCAAAGACTTAGTAAAGCTTGTTTGGAGAAAACCCATTCACACCAAAGAAAGAATGCAATTGAGGTTTTTTAATCCAAAAAAGAAAAAAAAATTGTGGTTTTTCATGCAAAGAAGGGAATGTAGTTGTGGTTTCTCATCCAAAGAAAGACATGTTTTCATGACCATTATTGGCTTCTCAAGGGCTCTTTGACTGAGGTTTTGGGGGTGGTGCAAGAAGCTGAATCAATGGGTATAGACATAATTGGGTGAGGGATCTGGGAGGAGATTCAAGCCCAAGGCAAAAAAATCTGGGGTGAAGCAATTGTGATTCAGGGCAGTCATGAAAAATTTGGGTGGGGGTGAGGCTTGTTACAATTGAATTTCCATACACTCTTTTTCATGGGTGTATATTCATACTTCTTATTAATTAGTTCAGGGGATGCACCCAACATGTTTTTTTATTTTTAGGAAGGACCCACTTTCAGTGGCCCATCATAATGTTTTCTGAAACTAATTTGGGCACCCCAAATTAAAAGCACAAAGGTTTGCCTTTGGCCCCAGTTTATATGTACATGAAAGTTCAACTTTGGCCAAAGCATGTGGGATAAAAGTGGCTAGTGGTTGTGGGGATGAAAGTGTGTGTGTCAATGTAGTCGTCCACCACAATACTTGCATCAAAAAAGAGAACATGCCAACCATGCTCTTTGAATCTCCTCAAACTAGCTATGACATGCAAAAACGAGCTTTATCACGGAAAGGTCCAATATCATGTCAAATAGAGAGATTTGGTTTCTTTGTGCTTGTTTCTTTTTTTTTGGTTGGCTTGATGCTTGCACCCATCTCCTGACCATGTTTCCCCCTTTGCATTCAAAGTGATGAATCAAAGTTGAGCCTATAGGGCACCATTTTGGAGGGAAAATAAATTGGGTTAGACCAAAAAAACCAAGAGCTCAAAAGCAAAGCTCATGATTTGGAGAAACAACATGCAAGCTAGGGTCCAAGGTATGGTCCAACTCAAAGATTCAATTTGCTTTTAAATGAGTCCAAATTGGTTCCTAGGAATTTGAACCCTGGACCTCCATCTAAAGTGAGCCTAATTTTAGGTTTGTGGGCTTCCTAGTAAGAAAGGATGGCTCAAGACTGGTATAGGCATGTACCTATCTATGCCCAATATGGACACACATCTCCATCCATTAACATAATTATCAATCTTAGCGACATGAAATTTTCATGATTTGGTCAATTTCATCCATCTCATTGAATTTCACCCATGTGGATTTTTGTCATCCATGTTGTCAACTTCATCAATAGGTACTCTAATTCCCAATTCACAAGATTCATTCTCATCCATGTAATAGATTCCACGAACTTTATTCTTATCATATGGGTCATTTGTCATCAATGTCATCCATTTGTTACCCTTGTGATGATTTTCAGTTTGGAAGTTCAATTTCATTGATGTTGTGAAAGTTCATCCATCTCATTTCATTTTGGCGATGTGATTAATTTGATCCGTGAAACTCAATTTCGTATGTCGTCAAGGGTTCATATGGCTAGTTATATTTTTGCTCAATTTCATCCATGAACTATGTTTCATGGATGTGGGATGTTTGATTGTTGAAATTTTACTTGAGGTCTTGATCTTAATTTTATTTGTTTCAAAAAATATATATTTTGACTTTCTTACTGTCCTATTTCCAAGTGACTTTTTTGTAGCCAATTTTCACCAGTTTGTGGAGGGTATAGAGACCATAACACATTCACAATGAATTGTCAGCCACTAAACATTTCTGTGTTTAATTCTAAAGTCCTTGGGGAGTCAGAATGTTCTGGACTTTCTCTCATGAGCTATCCCAGTAAATCACGGCATAAGAAGTGATGACCATCCCTAACAAGTTGTCTACAACTAGCATCATACTCCTCCCATAAGTGTTAAGTGTCAATAATCGTATATACAGTGTGTAAATGTTATGTAAGTGTAAATCATTTATATTTACATGTTCAAACTTTTTACACTTACACATATATTGTTGTCAAATTATTAATTTTAAAATATTTACACGAAGCCAACGTAATATTTGTCAAATACATTTACATGGCCTCATGTAAATGTTTTGGGGCATGTAAGTGTAAGTGTATATACTATATTCCCTTAATGACCATACCTTCTTACAAATCCATATTAATTAGTTGTAAGTGCATCCCAAAGCTCAATTTTATTATTTTGCAATGGGCCACTTTGATCGGCCTTTCACCAGAAAAACATGATATTTTGATACTCCCTAAACATTAGCATTTTCCAACAATAAGGGATTACGGTGGTGCTATTCCAAGGAATACCTTGAATGCACCTTTTGCCCACCTCATGGCTTGAGTTGAACTTGTATTTCTAACTTTGTTCATCATCATTTTGGCCTAAGCTTTTACGAGAGCTTAGATACTTGTTGTGATTCATATTAATAAATGTAATTGGCTATGGTGTATCTCAAGGCACAAATGTTTTGATGGGTTTTTTTTAATGGTCCATTTGGTTGGCCTATCACCAAAAACTTATGAAATCTGCTTTCCCCCCCCCTGTTTCTACAAGTAGAAACCACATTTTTACACTTAAAACTATATAAGTGTATTTATTTCTACATTTACATACATTGTTTTATATTAAATTAAATAAATTTATAGGGTTTTACACTTACATGTCTCATGTTTTACATTTACATTCATGTAAATGTATATTAAACACTTACATGGAGTCTAAATAAATTTCATTATGGGATTTACATTTACACAATGTAAATCCTAAATTCTTTACACACACAACATTACTATGTACCTAAAAGTCACAACACAAATCTTTTTACAAGGGAATTGCTTCCACAATTCAACATTTTTCAATAACAATAAAAGTTCAACAAAATTCTCAATTTGGAGCTCCCACCAAGGTATTCATTTCCTTAATCATCACTCTCCAAATTTTCAACTTGAACATAAACTCAAGCACATCCACTTGTGAATATAAAATGCCAATGATTGATTAGTTCCACAAATCCCCTAGGTTCCTCATCATTTTCACCATTATCCCATATCCTACACAATTCACAAGGACTCAACATTATAGCCTCCAACACAATGAGAAGTTGGAGATCTACAACAACATGCCACTTAAAGCTTTCATCTCTAAAAATTGTTAATCAAAACAAAAACCAAAGAAAACAAAACATTCAATAGAAGTCATTTAGTTTCCCATATCAAAAAAACCAAATGATTAACAATGCCCAGTCTCCAATGTTGGTCCTCCATTTCTACTTGTTGTGCAATATTGGCCACTCCACACAAATGCTAAACCTTCTTACCAAACACATCAACCCAACCACACAAACCACATCCTAGTGGCTCCATGTTGCAATGTTCTATAATACAATTGCTCTTCTATCATCAACAAGTCACACCACTTTTTGAAATCAACACAAGCAAACATTGCAAAAAACACACCTTTGTGACTCCATTGACCCTTTGAGTTGCATTCCTTGACACACAAAATGCCAAAAAGGCTTAGAAAGTAACCATAACCCTAAACAACTTAAATAGTCCACAATAAAAATGTTTTGTGGTCACAACTATTGTTTCCAAGCCCTCCACCCCCTCCCCTTCCCCCTTGTCTTTTGCCTCTCCCTTTGTTATCCACATTTTCTTCTTTTTCCTTCTACTTTACATGTAATAACCTACCAACTTTTCCTAATGTATGTGGCTTGGTAGAAAAAAACCATGTATATGAAAAAAATAAAGATGGGAGCCCATCCACAAAACACCAATAACACACAAATAAAATAGAAGATCGTAAACAAAAAAGTTCATTTGCTATAAATCAACTAATGATAGAAATGCACTAATTGCAATGTCTGGAAGAGATAAGGAATGTTGTTCGAGCATGGCAACATGATGGATAATTGCAATGGCATGCGAAAATTAAACATTGCAAAAACAAAAAAAGATTGTTGACAACAGGCTATACGGGCCTTGACATAAGTAGTAAAAAAAATTGAAATGAAAATGAAGACAACGAAAAGTTTTATGGAAAGGGGAATGAAGTCATCTCTTAATGTGTGTTTTGTCTATGAATGTGTTTTTCTCTTGAACGACAATTGTTGTTGTTAAGGGGTGAAATTATGGCCCATGATCATTATTGTCCTCTAGGGGGTAAGACCAAGGAATTAAGGTCAACACCTTATTACTCCACAGAAAGAATTATCTTCACTAGCTTACATTACTACAACTATTCAAATAGTAAGTAAAAAGTCATACAAAGAGTAAATGAAGAAAGTAAGGGTTTGATGTCCAATAACAAACCTATCCTCTTGTAGGTAGTCTAATCCAAAAAGGTAGGGAAGAAAAATAGCATGGGAAAGAGCAGCCCCCCAAAGGTGGCTATTCTCCAATGGTCTATAATACCTTTTATGCCCCTGAATATTATTCTGTTGGGGTTTGTAGACCTTTTACCATCACTATCCCATCTTCTCCATGTCGATAAGCCCTCAAGTGGTTCTACTTGCCACATGTAACACTTCGAAAGGTCTCCCTTCTGCTCTCTGCAACATGTAGTTAGTGTATTCTTTCCTAGCTAATGCGTATTGTCTATAATACAACCCTTTAGTCTACATGTAGCTATTTTTTTGTTTTTTTGCTTAAATTTCTACCCCTGATACAAGTTGTTACCTTATTGTGGCAACTAGCCATGTACCTTTCCAAAGGCTACTAAAAGGTAAAAACACATTATAGTGGACTTTTTTGGAAGTCATAATGGTTTTTTTTTTTTTAATTAATCAAATATCATTGCATTGTATTAAAATTTATTTGAAAAACTTGGAAAAAGTAAGATAAAAAATTGAAACCTACATTTTAATATTTTAAACTAAAAAAAAAAAAAAAACCAAAAGGATAAATGTTCAATTCAAGGTGGACTTTACAAAGGATGGTACATCCAATGTGACATTCCAAACTACCCCAAAAAAATTATCATTATGGATTTTTTAAATTTTTAGTGGAATTGGAAAATAAGCCTATAATTTTTTACCACCACGCATTGAAGTACCATAATGCTTAAAATTAAAAATCAAGCAAGAAAAAGTTTAAATTTTTTTTAAAAATTTAAAATGAAAAATTTTAATTTGTAAAGTCCATTTCAATTCTAAATTAATTTTATCAAGGCCAATATTTTTAAAGGTTTAAAAAAAAATTATGTGGTATGAACTTGGAAATGGAAAAAAATGTGAACTTTAACATTAGTTAAATGTTTCTTTTGAAAAATCATTGGATTTGGATTATAAAAATGGACTTTCATTTGCCCTTTTTGGGTGAGTGTATTATGCATTTACCCTAAAATGGTATGTCTCTTGCTTTCTACTTTAAAAGCAATGCAAACTACCATGTCAAAGGGGCAAACTTATTTGTATAATCTCCAATTGTCCTACCTTCCACACTTGTTAATAGAATAGAGACACAACACACAAAAAAAATTCAAGTCCTTCAACCATTTTTCTTTAAAATCACACACAAAGTACACACAGACCATTCCTCCCACATTCTACAAAAGTCTTGAATGCCATAAAAATCCCTCAACTCCTCCTTTAATCTTCCTTTTCCACACATCACACAAGGTTCACATTGCCCCTAAAAAATAGGGCCCTTATCCTAATCCTTTTTTAGAAATTTCCTAGATGATTGGGTGAATTAGCCCCCCAATCATTTAATAACCTAGGCTACTTAATCCCACTAGCTTCACCCCTTGGGTAAGGGGTAATAAATATACCATTAGTAATTATTAGTTATTAGGAAGCCTATGGAACTAACTAATTTAAATATTTATACCCGTTAACAGTTGTTGCATGCACAGTCATGGATGGTGCATGTTGCACCATATGTGGGTGAGTCAGGTAGTTATATATGACAACGTTTGCTAAAGTTTTAAAATTGTTTTTAGTGATACGAATATCAACTTGTCGCCAAATGTGGTGAAAAAAAAGGTGGGAGAACTTTTTTTTGTATGTGTGTTCCATTCTCCAAAATGGTAGTTGTGATGGTATTCTAAAAAGTATCATGGTTTGCAATGCACTCAATCTTACACAAGCATCAATGCAAATGGATACTTGCAACATGAAAGATTTGCAACTATAAGATGTGGCAAACCAAGGTGAGTATGTAACACTATGTGGAAGTGAGTTGAGGACAAACAAAATGCAAGCATGGTAGGAGAAATTAATAACCAAAGACCTACAATTGAATTTGCACAAGATAAAAAATGTGTTTGTATGACATTTGAAAAAACATCTATTAGTAATGTGACAAACTCTTATTCATGTAAACAATCCATCAAAGAAGTTTATAAATGAAAATATGAGTGTATCACAATACTTTCAAAAGGAGAGACCTAAAAGCAAAGAAATTGAGGTAGTAACGTTCGACTATCTTGTAGTGCTAACTAGAAGGGGAAAATGTCAATCTTGACATGTGCTATATTACATAAAAAAGAATGGGGTAATCATCTTGTTGGAAACAAATGACAAATGCAAAAACAATTAGAGCCCAACATCCCAAGAAGGAAAGGGAAACGAGTCAAACCATTGAAGGGAGTCCAAACCCCCTTGAATAAACAAGTAAAGTGACCTGTTGATAAGGTAAATGACCCACCATAATGCTGAAAGAACCCACACCCAATAGCCTTTCCAATGTACTCATGGTATGTGAATCAAATTTGGCATAAGGTTGCAACATACTTGGAGACTAAAATACGATATGCAATAATAGCCTAGGCACCAAACATAGCAAAATGAAAAAAATTCAAAAGTTGCTTGCAAATTTACGAACATAAGGAGGTTAACTATAGTGTTGAAATCTTCCTGAAATGTCTTTACGACAAAGGACTTCACAAATGACATAGAAACCATTGATGCAACTTATGTATAAAAACATGTGTCGAGTGGAAGAAAACCTATATACTTCATGTGCAAAGGAAGCTCACCTCCTTTTTTTCTTTTTTCATTTTCCCATAATGCCCATCAAGTATCACACATAAAATATTTAAAGATTTTGTGGTAGGATTTTACACCGATAACAGCCTTATATCCAGGTGTTCCCAAAGTGTCCCAAAGTCCACCTCAGGTGGGCACTTACTTCAGCAAGAGCCCAATCCTCAGGCACTACGTACTCCCCATATCCATCCCAATGTGGCCCTCAGCATGTTCTTTTTATGTTCCCTTGTAATTTGAATTAGCACCATTTACCCCATGACATTTCTGTAAAACTCTATACTTATAATGCAGATAGATTGAATATGAAATGGCAAATATAACATTTACTAAACATGTACTAAAACATACACACAATACACAAACTTTTTAAATAAATTTTAGATGGCAGTCTTTCAAAGCCTGAAGAATCACAATCAAAACTAACACATGGTTCCAATAAGCATTCTTCTACATCTGCTACTGCTCAATCATGGTAATCACCTCAAGCAAATTAGACCCCAATTGATGATCCTGCAGATCACGTGCGTACTAAAAAGAAGGTTTCGCTAGCTTGAAACTGACCTTCAAATGGTGTATGTTTTGGAGAACAAGTGTTGTGGTTGTAAACCAGAACTTCCGTGCACCCCAAAAGCTCAGATTCTTCATCCTCTGATTTCTGTTTTTTCCTTTATTCTTTTTTGGTAGCATGGGTCTAGCACTTGGCCAATCTGCCAAGCCTTTATATGAAGCAAAATGACAGTTTTTTCTGCAAGAAATGGTCTTTGGGTTTTGAATACTTCAAGCTGCCATCACTTTCTTTTTGCTCATATCCTCTTCCACTTTCCATATGATGTCTTTCAGACCCTTGGACAGATTCTGGTAGAACTGCAAGACATGAAATGAGCCAATCCACTCACACTTTAGAGAGCACAATCTTGTCAGAATGTTATGGCAACTAAGAATATTATCAGTAATGTATCAAATAGACCCACTAAGAATAATACCCTTAATGTGTTGAATTGACCCTTTATGTCCAAACAAAGCTGCCAACATAACATTTGCAGATGCCATGGATAGCAATTTTTGTGATGAAATTACATTTGGCACATGTACACTTACATTGTGATATTCCAGTGTATCACCATTGGATTTCTGCAGTTCCACCATGTAAAGAGATGGTGCAACCTCAAATACCTGCCAGCAAAGTCACACCCAATCCTGGTTGAGTAATCTGGAAATGAAGTGAGCTCAATCAAATAGTGCAGTTTTCAGAAACAAACTGAGATAAATAGTACACAGGAATGGTAAAGACAGGTTGATACCTCAGTGGCCACAGAGAGATGCCCCTTCCTGCCATGCTTATCTCCCTGCAGTTTCATCTTGTAATCCCGCTTCTGTACATTAAAGCCAAGTGGCTTTGCAGCCTCTTCAATGGTAGAGATGATCTCCTTTGCTGGCCTCTTGCTTGTAAACCGTGTCTCCCTCTTCACCAAATCCTGCAGTGCCCCAAACATAACAGTAAACTTCTTTGACCAACCCAACTTACCTCTCCACCTATACACAGATTTGCAAAATAACAGCACAGACACCACAACAGCAGCCACATTAGTTACCTAATTAGATAAGCTGCCAGGTCTAAACCAGCACCTCATAAGGTTGTACTTAATAATGGGATATCTACAAACATAGCACAGAAGTTCATCCAACTAAAAGTAAAAGGAGGGAGGGGAGGATCTGCCACCAATATGACAAACCTGTGGTGTCTCAAAAAGGCCAGAAAGGTTGAGTCCATGCGAATGTGAGATAAGCTCAAATGCATTCAGTATCACTGGCTTTGTCTCTTTCTGCTCTGTCACCATGTACTCCTGCTCTCCAAATGACAATATCAAGCATGAGGGCCTCTCCTTGACATGTCTCTTAATCAGAACATGAAGAATGTATGAAAGCATGGGAGTGAATTACCGTGTCCTACTGCAAACCTCCTTCCTCACAATTCTATGCCAACAAAATAGAAACCAGTATCTCATTAAAACCTGTTGCTGTGATTAAACATACCAACAAACTCTAAGCCAACACCAAACATCACCGAAGGTGACTGATGATGCCACAAACATGATAAGAAACATCTCCAGCATTTGGGTAGGGAAATACTTAGTGAAGATCTTACTGTTGACTCATTGAAAACTGCATCAATATCATCAAGGTTGACATCCTTCTTCTCACTCAGCTTGGAAGGTTTGTAGTTTTTCTGAAACCATTCATTCTTATAAATTTGTGCTGCTGTTATTCGCTGCAGCCACCAACACACATTTGAGCTTAGTAGAATGCAAGCAGCAGCCATTATACATCTGCTATCTTAAGTGCAGGAAGTCATCTGATGCATCACACTGCCATGACAGATATACAAAAGAACACCTGCCAGAGCTGTATGCATAATGATATGCCAACAAGAAACCCAAAATTGGACAACAAATGCAGAGGCTTACAGTTTTTGGGTTTGGATCTAGTATCTTCAAAATCAACTTCCGAGCACTTGGTGAGACCCAGGCAGGACAGGTGAAATTTGCTCGATGTATCTGCAGAGAGGACAAAGAGAACAATCCATCAGATGGTAGGTTGACGCACACAGCAAAAGTTAGACCACCAGTGACATAGGTAACACTAAGATAAAAAGAGAGATGGAGATATGGCCAGATACCTTTTTGTACAAAGTCATGAGATTTGGTTCATCAAAAGGTAAGTAGCCCGCCATCAGCACAAACAAGATGACACCACAGGACCATATATCAGCTGATGCCCCATGATAGCCTTTGTCATCAATCACCTGTAAAGAAAAAATCACATAACATTAGCCATTACATAAGCAAACCAATCAGATGTCCATTCAATGGATTCTTCATGTCAGATCAAGGAAAACCTAAAGTGATCATGCCAACACTGTGCTCTGAAAGCATTCCAAACTCCCTTGCTGACCCAAAGACACTTATTGGAGTTTAAATACTCAAAACATGATTCTATGGTAACTCCCAAAGGGTTAGGATTGCTGGACAAATGAAGTAGAGAACTGACAATGACATTCATATTTCCAAGGATGTCTACAGGCTTGCAGGGCAGGTAGACACTCACCTCTGGAGCCACATAGTTTGGAGTTCCACATGTTGTGTGCAGCAACCCATCCTCCTGCAAGAATTATCAGCCCAGTGAGACTAGGCCTTGACTTCATTTTACAATGGAATGCCAACCTGCTTGACTAGACCACATACCTCAGCAGGAGGAAAAAAGAAAATGGTGATTTCACATTGCAAGTCGTGATGTATATCTGGCATTGCTCTGAGCATGACTAACAAATCAATAAATCAACAAATCACCACAGAGAATCTGAACTTAAAACTGACAAGGGGGTCAGCAATGCTGACAATACACAGAATTTGTATTAGAGACATACCCTAACTTGCTGAGGTAAAGCACTCAGGCCAAAATCTGAGATCTTCAGGTTCCCATCAGTGTCTAACAGCAGGTTCTCAGGCTGTTCAACCCCCACAACAAAATGGCCATTAGTAAGCTTCACATGTATGTCTTACAGTGGACAACTCCAGGTGAAGGTAGACTATCTCCCACCATGCACATATAACCCTGCTTCCAGTGCACACATCTCTGTGGATTAGGATGCAGTGTGGCAACATACTCAGTAGAAACTTGGTGTCACATGTGTAATTCTGCATACCAAATGAACTGTGGCCACTCTTTAAAACTAGACCTCTACCTCCAGACAGTCTAACCAAATCATACCCTCTAATATAGAAGCCTTTCCTGCACTGGATTACCAGTCATGATGCAAATGTGCATGGTGTAAGAGAGACTGGAAAACACATACCATAGTACCTTAGCTATTCTGGCACCTTCTTGACAAATATTCCTTCTTTTTTTTTTTCACTCCAGCAATACAAATAAAAATCTCCTGAAATTCCTACAGTTGCGGTGGAACAAGAAAATGCTTTACACTACTTAAGCACACTGCACCACCAAGCTTTAGGGCAAGCAGTTGATAGTAATGTCAAACAAATAGGTACTATCATTATGTACCTTTCATGGTTAGGTACATAATGATAGTGATCCAAACTTGGGGCACCACATGCAGCTGCTACCTTGAGCTGGATCTCTCCTTTCTTCCAGGAACTAATCCTGATCCTCCACATTTCTAGAACTTCCAGCAATGTGAGCAGCTAATTTTGAGAGAAATCAGCATTTATTGAAAATAATTTAATTACTGCCAGAATGGTAAAGGTACTATGGTATCTATGAGATTGCAGAGAAAGATCTGCAAACACTTTAGAATGTAACGTTTTATGTTAGTTCCAGCCAAAAAAAAACATGGCAAGAATGAGTGGAGTCCTAGGCTTGTGGGTCACTCACAAAGAGCAGACTACGGCCTTCAAATTTCATTTGAGAAAAAGAGAAAAGCAGGATTACAAGCTCACAAACCGTCAATGACAGACCTTGAGATCTCTATGGTAAACGCCTCGACTGTGACAGTAGTCAACTGCCTCGATCAGCTGCTGGAAGTACTTTCTTGATTCATCCTCCTTCAATCGTCCTTGATGAAGCTGATAAAACATAAAACATAATCAAGACAATCCATGTCAATACTCCACATTACTAGGTGAAAGAAAGTAAGCAGTACAGAATACACTTTAGCTTATCTGTTTTACAGACTCATGTCTCTCAGAAACTCTCACTAGATGTCAACATCTATAAATAATGGTTCCCAGAATTGTTGCACACAACCATGCATAACCAGAACATCAAGAAAGACACTATTAACAGACCAAGGATATACTTACAATTTTGTCAAAGAGCTCACCCCCTGTAACATACTCCAACACAATATAAATTTTGGTCTTGCTTGCAATCACCTGCCAGACCACAGTTATCAACACACTGCTTATAACGATAACAGCATATCAATAGGATTAAAAAACGACACAAAAAATTAAAACAATAAAGGTCACTGGTACTGATCCACACATCAAGAAAACATCAAAACTCAGTGGGACCCTCCTACCTATACAATTCTTCCATATAACCATGGCTGATTATTATAAGTTTAAGTATATGTGTACCTCCAAAAGCTGCACAATGTTTGGGTGCTTCACAAGCTTCATAGTGGAAATTTCTCGCTTGATCTGTCCAAGAGACAGCAACAAAATTCAACCATCTATGCTACCCAGGCATGATCACTCTGAGCTATTTTAGCTCTGAAACACCAGGTCCCTGCAAAACTAGCCTCACACTTGGATTCACACTTAGTAGTGCAAAGGCATTCCATTACTCATGAGAGACAGTCCCTGAAGGGAAATTGCACATTCCCCTTCTAAAAAAGGAAAGAGATCAAGTCTGTGGCAGATTGCATTAGCTGCAAATTTCCAACTACATTGACAACAGGTCCATTAGTGGAAGAAAAGTATCTTTCATAAGAATAGAGAAATCTCCATTCTCACGATGAAGAAGAAAACAGCAAGGTTAACACTTCTTCAGGAAGCCACAGAAAGAACCAGCCAAGGGGAGATACAAAACAAAACACGAAA
>Ga0116227_10006765_pt1 | contig 22952 bp, 15 predicted proteins | sample S1TSphgellanicum_FD_89693 | JGI IMG/M metagenome (GOLD analysis project Ga0116227, IMG submission 89693) | Host-associated microbial communities from peat moss isolated from Minnesota, USA - S1T2_Fb - Sphagnum magellanicum MG | ecosystem: Host-associated > Plants > Peat moss > Unclassified...
AGAATTTTGGAAATTTTCAATGCTTTTTACATTGCCATAATTTTTTATTATAGTTCAATGGATGCTACAGCGAGCAGCCGTTAAGCACACTTTTATTATATATTGGCAATTTCAAGGCTTGCATTTGCCATAGTAATAATGGCAATGGATGTCAGTTGCCATTTTAGCACACAAACAATATAGATATATTGGTAATTGCAATGATCAGATTGCACAGAAATGTTTTTTTACCAATAATAATAATATGCTGAATGCCAAAGGTATTATTATGATGCATGTGAAAATTGGCTACACCAGAAACCCTAACCATTATGAACAGGGAGGGGGTCTAGAACTGGAACTTATCAACATACAAAAACAAAGAAATAATTTTCAACAGATTAATAACTACTAAATAAGTAACTTACTACTTACTTACAAGTTGAACATATTTGCCATCTCCGGTCTATTCCCATGGTCAGCTGTATATCACTATCTCATGGGTCACAAGCAGTCCAAACATCAAGATTTTCAGCAGCCAAGGTGATACATGCGGAATGTCGTATATAAAGAGGTTTTGAAAATGTAGTTTGTAATTGTAATTTTGTAATATGTATCGTCAAATACACACACACCTTTGCATTAGGCATGGGGTTCAAACTAGTTAATTAATAAAGAAGAGCTGCCCCAACATTGGTTTGAACAACAGCAACAATCATATGCATGTTCAGAGACCTTCATCAGCAACATGTATGATACTAGGGGGGGCACTTTGTGTATATTTTATGAGACACATGAGACAAAGTGGTATTTTTTATATGCTATTGAAATATTGAAATAACATTTTATTAAAATTAAATATATTTTCATAATGAATTATAGACACTCTATTTACATCTTAATAATTTTTCATTTTTATCTTTTAATGAATTAGTTGCACATTATTTTGTTTGCACACCATTTGAAGAGAAATGGAAGTGACCTCCCCATAGTATGGTATTTGACCAATAATCATAACGTTCCCTCAAACTTCATCAGCTCCAGGCAGCAATTTGGTGGAGGTTAATGTCAAAGGTTAGCAAATGTCCTGATTTCTGTGAAAAGGATAGCAGCAACAGGAAACTCAGCCACAATGATGGCAAGCTCAACAAAACATAACAAGAAGAATGCACATTTCCAATCCCTTGATTTGGCCATGTCTCCACCAACTGTGCTCCCTGGAGGTACTGGAGCACATTGAGATGGGACTTCTCTCTAAGCACTCAACAGCCAGTGGCATGACATCCTGGGTTGATCTCCTTGTGGACCATTTTTTGCACTTTCACCAATTTTTCACTAGTTCCATCAATTTCCATGTTGGGTTAGTAAAGAGGGGTCAGTGGCAGTTACACTTGATTCTGACTCCACAACCCAGATCAGATTTCAAGAGCAAAACAATTCACTTCAAGAGGAGCCATTTCCACAATGAAGGAAGGATATGCACAACTTCCCACAAGTGGTGCCCAAGTGCTGAAAGGGATTATGTACACTACTCTGAACAAAAACAGTAGCACAAGCAGTACCTTTGCAGTGAACTGCATAAATTTTCACCAGCAGGATGTGTGAAACCCATCATGATCATCTTTGCTTTGGGAGGATCCCACTTTCTTCTGCAATAGATCCATCCCATTGTTCCTGTGCATAGGTAACAAATTGAGTGAAGACTTGAGGTTGGAATCATATCATCCCCACTGCTGGGAGCTGATGAAGTCACCATGGCAGCTCATCACTGCTATTCATGATGAAGAAGGTGATGGTCGAACACATTTCAGCAAGTCTGCAAGGTTGTAACTATACTCATTATCATGTTACCTTTAAAAGTGTCTATGCAGAGATTTTTTAAGTGCAATCTTATAGGTCTACTTGGATTGTTTGGACAAACCTCCAGAGAGCAGCTAAAAGATTAGGGTATGCCCCAGCTCACAGTAATCAGCAGTGAAAATGCAAATAAGAGTTTTGGAGTTAGTACAAGGCTGCTAAACTTGGCATGGCACCTCCCTAAAGAATTGTATCTTTTTTTTCACTGTATAGTTTGAAAAACAGTTATACCTGGAAGTTCTTAGCATTGTAGGGCATGTACCCAGTTTGCCAGGTTAGAACTGCCAGTTCTGGTTCTGGTTAGTAAAAACCGAACTAGAACTGGGTCTGATTTTCAGAACTTGTTCCGCAATCAGAATTGAAACATTTATGTGTGGAATGAAACGAGAACTGAAACTTTTGAAGGAAATTTCTTTTTAAAGAAAAACTAGAATTAGGGGCTAACCAGAGAGTAACCGGCTGAGAACTGCCAGATCCAGTCCAGGTTACTTGGAACCAAGTCTGATTTTCAGAACCTAAAAGAGCATCACAAATAGGCATCAAGGATCCTGTGGTACTACAGTTGCAAAGTACTCATAGCTCAATTTCGAATTTTGATAACTCAGATGTGGAATTGCCATCTCTAATGCGAGCTTTTGTTGACACAATTTCTGACTAGGTGGGATAATCCACAATAGACTGGGGGAGATAAGAAGAGAAAAATTCAGCACCAGGGATGATGTCAAACCATAGGACGGTTCACTTGCAGGGAGCTGTTGCGCACTCAGCAGACGAAGAGTTGGCACCATCGGATGTAGAAACAAGTGCACTGTATGTCACATCTGCGGCTGGGAAACTTTTAGGCAGTTCACTGCAAAGGTACTGCTTGTTCTACTGTTTTCCTTCACAGCAATGTATAAAATGTTCCCTTTCAACACCATAGTTACAATCTTTTATTCGCATTGTTATTTGTAATTCCTTCATTCCCTGTCTTCTAATCTTCTTATCCTAGTCTTGATTGGTTGGTTCATGAGACACTGACATAGAACTAGCACTGCAGAGTGCTGATAGAGGCACATTACCACATGCTTGATTTGTTATGGAATTTTTCAGAAAAGTACATCCATTATCAGAAGTTCTATTTTTCCCTCTAGTTAACCCTGGATTTCTTCAATACTTCCCACTCATATATTACAGATGTGCTGATCAAGATTGTGCCCAGTATGTTTGGGCAATGTTATTCGCTTAATCAAGATCCTAGAGTTGAATGTTCTGAAGCTCCACAAGGGTTAAGGAGCCTATTGGAGCAGTTGGCAAACCTGATTTCTCGAGTGAGTTCTGGAGCCTCAGTTTGCTACAGGGAGCAGTAAATGTGTTGCTGCTGATATCACCATGACATCAGTTTGTAAGCTTGAAAAACCAACTTGAGAAACCTCCTGGTCCTGACCCATCCTCTGGAACCTACTGGAATTGGGTGGCTGCAACCTGCATTGGTGATATAGGGGGCTGCATGGACAGAATGGGGGGTGGCTGGACAGTTGGGGGGTGGCTGCAGACTTGCTCCAGATGATGACACCAATTATACATAACTTTTGCTGGCAATCACATGAGCTATCTCCCTATCATCTTGTGTTAACACCCAAGATTTCAATTCATGCCAGAAGCCATCGAACACCCAAGAACACAACATGGAACTAAGAAAACCTCATACCATGATCCACCATCAAAACCTTCACATCTCTCCTCAAATTTCACCAACTTTCAGCCATAATCTGTCTTCCAGATGTGGGTTCTTTTTTTACAATGTGTGAAATGCATAGGAGACCAGAAAAAAACTGTGTTAAGAGTTAAATCTCCAGAGACCAGAAGGCTTTGCAGTACTGGCAGAAATAGATGTCAGTCCTCTGTCTCCAGAGACCAGAAGGCTTTACAGTACTCACAGACACAGATGTCACTCCAATGTAACAGCCATGGGAAATTTAGGACCAGTGAAAAAGCCCTCCAGAATTCATGGTACAGGAATACCTGCAAGATCCATAAGAGTACAGAGGTTATGGGCACATTCATGAACCTTTCCAAAGTGATCCTTGAAAAGATGAAGGCAGATCATAGTACATTAGAGAAAATTGCATGAAGAGATTTTTCTCAGATTATATTATGTCACACTTCATCACTTGTCTGATGATACCTCTATGCAGAACCAACACCAAAGAACTGTGCCCCACAGACAAATACAGAGAGCTCATCACAGCAGAAAATAGCAAATTAAAGGTTACCAAAGGAATCAGGAAGGGCATAGTTAAACTGTCCACCAGCACTATTAACCCTTTACAGAGCAAGTCCAAGACTATCACAAATAGCATCTGCAAGTAATGCATTAGACCTTCAATAATCAGAATGCATCAGAACTCCTTTCAATGACATTTCCAAACAGTGAATTGATTTGTTTGTCAGCCCACAAAGTGTACTTTGTAATGTTTATCATACACAACATCATATTATCTTCATACATATTGAGAACTTCTCCATACTTACAATTTCCATGAATCACAATGGAATTGAGGAATGAACCAATAACAAGGTCATTAAATTGACAACATATCAGTGAACATGATAAAGAGGAAACCCAACCTTTAAAACCATAGAAAAAACCAAGGAGCAGTTTGCAAAATACCTACAGTCGAGTCCATGTCCAATGACCATCAGCAGCAAGATTTCTGGTAGTGACCAGCTACCAGAGACACCCCCACTAACTTCATCAGCTTCCAGCAGGGTAGAGGTCAATGTCATACATCAACCAACATGTAGAGTTTCTGTCAGAAGGCCAGCAGTGATGGGAAGACTCAGCCATGATGCTGGTTAGCTCCAAAAAACATAAAAGAGAAAGGAGATGACTGATGTTATCTATCAGGAAGTATCAGCAAGAAACAAACTCTGAAACTTCTGAAACCTTGAAACTTTGGAGAGATGTCATAGCTTGTACTCATCCTTACTCTTGAACAAAACAATATTTGGACTGAAGCTCTGTCCTTCAAACCCAAAAAAATAACTAAAATGATAGGACTCAAACATCCTACCAAAAACTATTGTCAGATTTCAGATCTGAAAGGTAAATATTTATATAAAGAGTAGAGAAATCGTATCTATGAGATTGCAACTGCTAGATCAGTTCCAGCCATACCAAAACAAATACAACAAGAATTACTGTTCAGATTACAAGTTTACATATCTCTGAGATTGCAGAGAAACCTCCACAATAACACTTCAAAGGTACTATATCTTCGTAGGTACTGAGAATTTCTCAATAGTTATGATTTAACACAACCAGAGAAGAATTTGGAGATGACATTACAGTAAGGAATTGGATTATTTAAATCAAACCAAAAAAACCAGCAACCAACAGCAACCATGAAAAATAGGAAACCCAACCCTAAAGGAAAGAGAAAACCAGACCACAAACCAGAATTAGTGAGCAGTTTCAACAACAGAGTTAATCATACACATGTCCAGGGACCTTCAACAGCAAGATGCATGGCCTTGACTGTCTACCATAATATCCCCAGTGACTTCATCAGTTCCCAGCAATGGGTGCAGGTAATCAACATACTGAGTTTCTGTCACAAGACCAGAAGTAACAAAAAATTTGGGCATAGTACTGGCTAGATCAAGAAAAAGAAAAACCAAAGACCTCAAGAAACAAGACAAACAGAGAAAGGGTGAGAGGCTGGAAAAGAAAGGTAGAAGTTAGCTCGAATGACTGCACAATTAGTACCCATCCAGATACAAACTGATTGCTTAAAAACTGACTGACCACAAGAGAGAACCAATCATCTATCAGGAAATCTAGCCAAGAAGATAAAACTGCAGCATTTGCAACATGATGCTGTGGAGGGACTCCATAGCCCTAATACTTATCCTTCACCTCGTCCTTATCCTTCACCCAAACACATTTGACATTAAGGGCTGACCTCTGGACCAACAGAAAACAAAAACGATGGGATTCACACATATTGAGGATTCATGGAACTTTGGGAAATGGAACAAGCAAAATCACTACTCAAGATTTTCTGGACTTCTAAGAGGATCAAGATTTTTGAAACTTCTCCATAAGTAAAGAAATCTTGACCCAAAGATGTTTTATCATATGTAATATCAGTCATGTTTGACATGGACACAGAGCTTGAAACAGATAGAACCCTTTTATCTCTTGGCAAAGGCAGTTCTTTGCCCTCTGTAACCAGGGTTCATAATCTCCTTTACTTTAAAGCAAACAAGATCTTTGGACAGGACAAAGATAGCAATGTAGGGTTGAAAGCAGGCATAGGGGCTGTCAGCAAGAATAGAAAGCCTTCACAATTTGATTACCTGTGAAGTGGCAGATAGTGAATAAAAGAGACGAGTGGCAAACACTGCATCCTTTCAACCCCTACTTCATGAACATACTGCATACACAACTCTAGCTGTGTGCTCACCTGAGTCTTTAAAAAGGTTGGCTGGCTGCCACTTATCAGATGCAGATGATATGACCAGAGGTGGATTTGAGATAGTAAGACTTTCATCTTTGACCCTGGGTGATCCTAGTGATGCCATTTCCTCCACATATTTGGTGAGTTCATCAATCCCTGCAGCACGCTGCAACCGGCTTGGTTGAACTCCCTTTTTCATGCCATAGCATTCTTGCTGTTCAGAATTAGAAGCACCTTGAGAAGAAGAGGCTTGTGGGCTGTCACTGAGTTTTTCTCCTTGTTTGTTGGCTGAACCTGAGGACATTTCAGTGGCTGTCATACATCTTGGTATGTTACGTTGTTGCAATGGCTGAGATGGAACATTGCTCTCATTTGGTATATAAGATGACAAGTTCTTCTGCTGGTCAAATGGTGGGGTCAAGTCGTCTGTGGAAGACTGTATTGCTGTTGGAGAACCAGCAGCTAACTGTGTATCCACTGGAGACAGATGCATACTTGTTTCAGCAAAAGTAGCAAACCCATTGTCAACTCCTTTTACCATGACAGGAGCCATCCCTTCCAGCAAATCGGCTGCAGCAGCATCTGACCAGTCGGTTGGCAAACCTGTTGAGTGCCACATCCATAGTGAATCCGAACTGGGCTGTACAGGCCTGGAAATGAAGGAGCTGTCAGTTTCAGTTCTGCAGCAAGGTGTGAGTGTTGGTTGTTGAAGCAGCCTTTCATGGAACAGCAAATGAGCAATTGACCTATCAATGGAGTTTGTCTGAGTCTCCACCATGCTTAAGTTCACCACTCTGCACATATTTGGAAACTAGTACTGATTTAGCAAACCTATGACCGGGATATTATTATTGCTGACTACATGAACAGCAGAATAAACAGGCTCAACCATAGTCAAGATCACCAATTCTGCTGAACAGCAAACTAACCCCATATCCTGATTAAAATCTCTTCATATTTACTTCATCCTTCTCCACTTGAGAATGATGCTTTTGCACATCAAACTAGAACTACTGAAGCTCGTACATGACAACACAAGTCAACCACTGCACCTGGAAACCCTGTGTTGAGATGAAGTGTCACCACCAATGGAGGGCATCAGAGCACCAGATGAAGTTTCTGTATCCCCAGAAATCTGGCTGTTGTTGCCAGAATCTGCAGGGGTCAATTGCCGCTTTTTTGCACTCTCAGCCAATCGATACAAGGCATCCCGAATGTCCAACCTGGTCCCAAGCTCAAGCTGCAAAAGCAAAATACACAGTTAAACAATTTCTGCAGACTGACAATATCCTTTTGGAGATCACTATACCACAGAGAAGAGTGACACTACTGAGAGACCTGCCAGACATTTTCCTTACCATGACATCACCCTTTCAGAACATGAGCTGTTAACACCTCATGAGTCATATCATGGATGACTTGCTTCATTTGAACAAAAGATGCACTGGACAAACTTCAGATTGAGCTCTCCTCCGACACAGATAAAAGAATAATCAAGTAGAGAGAACACTCTCACCTAACTACTGGGGAAAATCAACATGCGAGGTCCTTAAGATGAAAATGCTAAATCCTGACTTGAACTGTGCAATACCCTCTGGGCACAGTTACATAACAATCCCATAACAGCATAACAAAGGGATAAAGCTAAGTGATGATCAAGTTGGGCTAATCTTCCAATTTCCATCATTTCATTTCAGCATTGAGTACACATACACATGACATTGTATAAATTTATCCAGAACAGCATTGTCACCACATGACCTCATTGTTGATCACCTGCTCCAGACCTGGACTCCAAGGGATTGTTTATAGAAGAACTTTGGATTGATCCAGTGGTTTCATTAAATTCACAAGTGGTCAAGTGATGATCAAGAATCCTAATTAGATACCAACTCCAAAGACCTTGCAGGTTGTTAGAAGCCCATACATTACCTTCATCATTGTGCTCTCCAGCTGGTGCAGTACAGTAGCTGGCAAGGTTTCATCTTCCTCATTTAGAAGGGCACCGGCACTACTCTGGCCAACTGAACGAGGAGTCTCAGGGTTGTTACTAGACAAAGTGTTAACCTCAGGTTCAGGTTCAGGTTCACAAGCAGCCAGCACCTCTTGAGGTTGTGCAATCAATTTGCTGAGCACAGGTGCATCCAGACATGTCATTACTTGTGAGGCCAACTGCCCAACTGCCAAGCTTGCCTGCATCTGCTGCCGCCACCTCAGCTTCTCCAACTTCTCCTCAGGGGTCATAATTGGGCTACTCGCAGGAACTGGGATTGACACTTCTAATAATGGTCTCAGCTGATGTTGGTTCAGATGCGGTTGTTGATGTGGGATTGAGAAGGGTTGTTGACACCCATTGTACATTTCCTGGGGTTGTTGGTGAACCTGGCCTGGGAAGGAAGGAGTAGGTGCCAAGGTGGGTACAGGATGCAATGGCTGGGGATAGGCAGGAGGCATATATGGCATCAAAGGTTGCACCACTGCCTGCATTGCTGAGGGAACAGGTTGTACACTAACTGATGGTGGAAGACTAAGATTAGAATGCATAGGCATCTGCAAGGGCATAAGTTGAGATAGATGCCATTCCCGGTGACCACGTTGCACTTCTTGGCCAGTTTTCTGGCTGTGGAGATGCCTTTTGAACCTTCCTCCAAGGCGTTTGCGGTTTGCTGCATGCCGCCGTGCACGATGGACCTGACACATATATTAAGAAAGCAGAGCTGTGAAATGATAGTGGTGGAAACATACACCCACAATGACAAATCAGACTTCTCCATTATGTCATATCAAACAAGTATAGGTATGCATAGCAACAAGCAAAGCAACTAAAACGTAGGGCTGTGTATACCTGGGCCCGGCTGGCTCTTTCAGAACTTGAAAAGATTAGAGAAGGTGCCTCTGAGTCATCTTGAGATTTCCATATTGGTGTCATGGCATTTGCAATACCCTTAACCATTTGTCCAGATCCTGCTAAATCCTGCGTCAAGGCTAACAGACAATTGTGATGTAGTGTCCCTTTGTGCAACACTAAACTGTTTGTCAATTCAAGCACCAGGTCCCATTGCAAAGAACAAAATGTTGAATGGTCTACTTCACACCATAGTCAAGTCACCAAAATACTGAAGCTTAAAAAGAGATTTTCTATTCCAACAATGCTTCCCTCTCACCAAGGTGGGGGAGTTACCGGCAGTTGTTGGGGAAGCTGTAGCTGGACAGGACCAGGCAGCGACCTACTAGTAACATCAGTATCAAGGCATTGCTCTTTAACATTTGGCACTTGTGAAATGTCCAAAGACGGACAGGTTGGAGTATCAACAGAGACAAACTCGAGCTTCATGTCTGAAGCATCCACCTTGTCATTTGCAGCTCCATCACAATTACTTTCTGGCAAGTCAGAAGAACAGATCGCCCCCTGGGGCCATTGCAATCCATCACCATTGGGCTCACATGTTTGTCCAAAGGAAGAATCCGTCCTGCATTTACCAATGCTTATCAGGACCTCTGCTTCTTCTGACACCTTTCTCAGCAGGCTCAACAACCAGTTCCAGATTAGTCACTCATGCACCACACAACAGCGAGAGAAAGAACAACCTCCAAGATACGCATAAAAAATTCTCATAATTAGGTGAATATTTCCACACAAGAACAAACCTCATCCCATACCCCTGACTAAAAAAAATTGCATTGGCTTGATCCTAAGAGAAATCTCTTAAAAATGCACTATGCTCAGCAAAACAACACATCTGAGGTATACTGCATACCTGAAGAGTTTCTCAACATCCTCCAAGGTACCAAAGTTGTCATCCCAGTTGAAATCCATCTTGCCAAGGTCACTCTCTTTACGATACAATGGAATCTCAGTATCTTCAGGATCATCGTCACCCAACTCAAACTTGCTTGGTGGATTGATAATGCAAATATCATCCTCTGTATACATATTGTCATTCAGGTAGACAGCAAGATCTCCACTACCTAGAACCATCGGCTCAGCTTTCACCTGCTCTGTCCCTGCTGCACCATCCATACCACATATCAGAACATTTCAAAGAAATCACTGACTGAGAACGCAAGAAAGCATTTAGGAACATGTCTATTGGATTGCAGACAGAACTCTATAATAGCAACTAGGTATTCACTTTGAATTTCTGCAACAGAGTTGATATTCACTTTCAAACAGGAAGACTTGGTCATGATATCAATATTCTGGCACACAAGAGACATAGCCAGTCCAAAATGTCAATAGTGTACTCATTCAAGCTGCACAAGCTTGTGAGGGTAAGCTTCATTCAGCTTCTCACTGTACAAGCAAGTGCATCTACACCTAAGGCATAGAGACACCTCCATAGAGGGCAGTCGTCAGATAGAGCCACTGCATCCTGAACATATCCACACCAATGGTGACTACTTGGATGCTGAACATCCACAAAAGCCACTGGAAAACATATCTTTGAGATTGCAGATACAACTCCACAACAGCATAGTGAAGGTAACCCAATAGATTACAGAAAGGCTGGATAGATAGTTATATGAGCAGTCACTGAATAACCACAAATACCCCAGCACTTAGGGCACCCACTCACTCTTCAGGAGCTAAATTCAAACCCTCATGTTCAAGCCAGGGGACACTTTTCCCTGTAGTCAACTTGACTATGTGGATCAAATGTGCCAGGTAACTATGCTGGTCAGGTCAGCCTTCCAATTAACAAGGCCTCCAAGGAAAGACCATCTCTGCCAGTAGCACAGAATACTTCCAAAGCTGCACTTCGGCAGTACCCAGCCAGATTAGAGAAGATGGTGTCAAATGACCTCACTCAGACTATTCTTCTTCACTCACACTTCTTTCAAGCTCCCCTGAGAATAAGGGGTTCCAAAGTTGCACAGATAAAACAGGTTGGTTTGACAAGAGGTGCCATGAAGTTTCTCAAGGCGGATTTGACAACACAGATGACATGAATGCATGGCCTTTGTGGGCACACAATCCATATGTTTATGTGTCACTGAGTAGGAGGACTATGGACCCAACTGAAGCCCACTTGACTCATGAGCACCCAAGACCTGGACTTTCATAGTCGAACTCTTCACCATTTCAAGTTCACTGTTGAATGGAAGAGTCAACAATGGGACCTAAATATGACCAGGGAAAAAGGAGCTTCACATCCTTCCACAATAAGCACCCGAAAGCTTTTCTTACAGACCTACCAAACGCTTTTGAGTTCTCTTTAGTAGAACTGAAGAGACTTGAGGAAAGAAGGGAGCACATGTTAGCAAGCGGCAGTCCATAGCCACAAGGGGCTGTCAGTAGTAGCCATCCTGAATCCATGCACAGAATTAGCTGTGTTGCAGCACTGGATGGAGCGCTTCCAGGATGAAACTGAAAGGGGAAAGAAAAGGGGGCCACTTCCTCAGGCATGATGGCTGATTTATGTGCGCAAAGCAACACTTAAAGAGTTATGCAACCCTCCAGCCAGCACACAAGCACTACACTACAGATATGGATTCTGGAGATCATACGCTAGTGTACAACATATTCGCAAGCAACATCTCACCAGCCAAGAACCTGAAGAGTTTAGTCCACAACAAAAAAAAAAAAAAAACTCACCGCATTCAAACATCGGCATTGTTGAGATGATCTGTCTGCAAGCAAAGCTTTAAAGCCCTGAAGACGAAGAAAAGAAAAGGAATGGCGCGAACTCCACCGGCCAAGGGTGTTCCATTCACCCCAAAGGACTACAAACCTTCTCTCCCTTTAGTCTCGATCCGTATCAGCTTCCATCAATGAAGGAAAATGAGACATTCTATGCAGCCAATTCCTCGATGAATCCAACCGTAGCAGCAGAAGAAGAAGATTAAAACCACCACCGCAACGTTCAAAACCTAACAGTAGTAGACATTCACGTTCCTGCGACGTTCTCCGATTCAGATTCAACAAAGGGGATTGCTTCTCTCTTGCCGCCAGAAACTACGACGCCAACGACAGCTGCAAGAGCTATAACCCCTTTGCAGAAGAAAAAAGGGGGCCCAAAAAAAAAAGAAAAAAAGAGAAGAATGTTCCTACAGCGACATAAGTCTCTTATTCTTCCCCTTGAGCACAACAACTAGTCCAAATAAATCTAGTATTGGCTTTGCACAGCCATCTCCAGCTTGCTGCACGACGACCAAAGCAGCGACAGCAGCACCTGCAGCAGCACTAGCCTAGCACAAAGAAGAAGAACGCTCTCTGTCGTTTCCTCCTCCTGCCTCCTTCACCTTCCTCTCCATTTCTTTTACGTTCTCTCCCTTTCTTTTGGTCTCCGAGTTATAGTACCTATTACCGTGTAAGGTACTGACTATTTCTAGGCTTGGAATGTGTAAGTTCCTAGGTGCCTAAGTAGGGGCTGCCGGTTTCAATCGACCTATTATGGAGTGTGCCTGGTACAGGCGACTATGCCCGACTGCCTGTGAGGAATTTTGGGCAAGCCTGGTAGGGTGAGCTGAAATTTTGGAACAGGCAGTGAGCCAAGCACCATGGCCTGTTTCCTAGCACATTCCATAACGTAATGGTTTCAGTGATTATGGAATGGGCATGTGGATTTTTACAGAATGGGCATCTGGATTTGCACAAATGTTATGTGGATTTACAGAATGGGTCATGTGGCTTTTGAACTACGGTTAGGTCAGGGCAACCCAAGAAGACCTGTCCATTGTGCCAGTAACAAGACCAAAAGGAGGCAGAAAAGGCCACATGAAAACCATTACATTGTAGGGGTAACACCCAAGGAGTGGGCATTGTCCAAAAAAGCGCCCCCAAGCAGAGCCTAGGGGCACTTATTTTGGGAATGCCCTACTCCGAGGCTGTTACACAAAGTAAAGTGCCATGCCCTAACCCAAAAAAAAAAATTCATTTTTCCCACGATACCTGACGGGTAAGGTAAGCTCAGAGGAAAAAATGAAAAAACAATGCGAGGCATTCTTGAAAAATGGAATGCCCACTCCTGTGTATGTTTCATTCTCCGAAATGTCCCACAAATTTTTATGCTCCTTAATGTGACCTACAAATACACTAGAATTTTCTGCCCAGTGCTTGACCTTCTTTTAGTGTCTTTCGCACTCCCAATTAGGGTTAGTTGTTCCCACGTAGGCTACTAACTATTTCTGGGCTTCCGTAGGTAGTAGGTTCCTAGGTAGTAAATGCCCACAGTTTCTTTTTACGTTTCTTTACTTTCTTTTGCAGTGCCAAATAGGATACCTATTACCCTGCAGGGTACTTACGTACCTACTGACTCTTTCTCGGCTGAGTAAGCAGTAGGTAGCTAGGTGCTTAAGTAGGACCTGAGGTTCCGTTCGTTTACTTTCTTTTAGGCACCCAACTAGGGTACCTGTATACCACGGAATACAAAAAGAGCCAGACTCGTATTATAAGTCCTAAACTCGTTCCTTTGTCTCAGGGTGGAACCCCAAGACCTATAGAATATTAAGCGTTTTCAAAAGGCAAGGACTTGGGCCTAGGGATATTGGTTCTGATACCCAAGGGCTTGACGTCCTAAGACATGAGTCTTTAGAAGTCTAGGACTTTCCAGTCTCAGGACATAGGACATGAACTTTTTTAAGGTCTAGGACGTTATGTTAGTTCAAGCTGAAGACATTAAGTCTAAGGCATATGGTGTAGGACATGAAGGCTCAAAGGGCTTAGAACATTGGGCTTTAAATTTTCTCGATCCATATGGCCCAGAACATGAGGCCTGGAGACATGAAGATCTTGACTATCTTTGCTCCAAGGGCTTAAGACATGAGGCCTAAATACAAAAGCACCTTAAGTTTTTTTTGTCTCAAAGGCCTGAGACATGAGAGCCTAGGGACATGAAAACAATTGATCTTAAGGGAAATGAGGGCGTCAGAAGGGGTGATCCTTGACTTTGATTCCTTGTACCAAGGGCCTAAAGACATAACGCCATCTGGCCTAGGGACTTGCAGACACAGGGCATAAAGACATTTGGCCTAGGGAGATGGAAAAATGTTTTTTCTGATGCTATTCATCACCCATTATTGCAGTTGCCAAAAATACATCAACAAACACTGGGGCATTCACTTTCAGAATTGCTCTGTCACATGTCACTACAACATGTCCTAAACGAACTATTATAAATGTTAAACCCAATGTCTTAGGCCCCAAGCCAAATGGCCTAGCCATAAACCCAGTGTCTTAAGCTGTTTGTCTTACACATCAAAGCCAAGTATGTTAAACCCTAAGCCCTATGTTTTAGGGCCTAAGCCAAATGTCATGAGCATTAAAGCAAAATCTCTAAGCCTTAACCAAATGTCTTAAACCCTAAAGTCAAAGGTTCTAAGCCTTAAGCCAATTGTCCTCTACCACATGTGAAAATTTCATATAAACACCCTAAACCAACTATCCTAGGCCATTGTTGAAAGATCTCGCTAAAAAACCTAAAGCCAACTGTCCTATGTCATTAATGAGGTCTCACAAATTCCTTAAGCCAAATCCCATATATATAAACTAAGCCAAAATTCCATGATCACCCTAAGCCAAAAGTTTATGAACTCCCTCCTCAACCACAAGTTCTAGGCCACAAGCCAAAATTCCACGACTGCGCTAAGCCAAAAGTTTATGAACTCCCCCTCAACCACAAGTCCTAGGCCACAAGCCAAAAGTCCCATGTGTTAAAAGCCAATGCAATTTGACTTAGTGTTAAACCCTAAGCCAATAAATTTAACCCCAAGCCAAAATCCAATTTGGCTTGCACATTTTGACTTGGTGCTAGAATATTTTTGAGCATATTTGCTTAGGGTTAAAATAATTTTCAGCATTTTGGCTTGGGGTTTGAATAATTTTTGACATCTTGTCTTTGGTTTAGAATAAATTTTGGCACTTCAGCCTCAGGTAGTGTCATGTTCAGTATGGCTGTTTTTGCATTCCATACCTATGACCGTGTAGGGTACTGACCACTGACTATTTCTGAGCTTAGTAGGCAGAGGGGTTCCTAGGTCCCTAGGTAGGGCCCGCGGTTTCTTTTGGGCGTTCTTCCACTATCTTGTGTGCTCCTAATTTAGGGGTACCTCTTACCATGTAGGGTACTGGATCATTTCTGCGCTACGAATGGAGTAGGTTCCTAGATTGCCTATGTAGGGCCCTCAGTTTCTCTTTACTTCCTCTTACTTTCTTTTGCGCTCCGGATTAGGGGACCCAGAACCTAGTAGGGCACTAGACTATCTATCTACGTACGTAGTAGGTTCATAGGTTCCTAGGGTAGGGCCCGCGGTGCAGCCCGAGGAGGAGGGAGGGGCGAGGGGAGAGTTTGTGGTGCAGAATGGGACACCTGGCATCTGTCGTAATTAACTGAATGGTAAAGGGTAAAAAGTAAGTTATCAACAAGAGTTTTTACTTGAATCCGTGCGGTCTGGTGGGGGGTGAAAATTCTTTTGTTTTTTTTCGGGGATGGTGAGTTGATTTATACCCACGCTCAGTGACACATGGAAAGGGGGCCGGGCAGGCGGGCGGGATGGTCACACACCCGTCCACGGGTTGTGCAGGTGGTGGGGTCCAGAGGCGGGGGGAGGGGGGGAGGTGTCGGATTTGTCCATCGGCAGATCAGGTGACGGATCAAGGAGAATACTAATAGGCGACGTGCGATGCCATTGGTAGATGACGTTAAACAACGCTCTTGTGATCGACACGTGGCTAAATGGCGCACCCAATTCTCAAATCTTTATTGCTGGAGAATCAGCCCAGCTTCCGAATTTTGTGACCAGCACATTTTGCAACGTTGCCCTCGCAGTCTCCAGCATTCCAACAGCGTTTCCCCGCCTTTAACCCCAAAGAGCGGGCTGTAAAAAGACGATAGAATCTGTCACGCAGAGTCACCCTAAAGGGCCCACCCACGGCATGCTTACCTGGTAGAATCCATAGAGTCCGTCGTTTAGGGCCCGCTCTCTAGTACATTATACATTGCCTGGGCTTCGAGTTTAAGTAGGACCCCCAATATATGGGTTGCCTTCTTCTCAGCCACAAATTCCTACTTTTTTTTCCCAAATGTGAGAGGCGAGGGATGTTGGACCTTTTTTTTTCTGTTTTTTTTTTCCGGCCTATCCCAAGGTCAAGCCCTGAAAGAGGGGGGAAGTAATTTGTAAGGCCATCCTAGTTCTTGTATTCCGACATCATTTCACACTCAAACTATAAATAAGAAAAAGATTTCAAGCCAAGTGATGTGTGCTTGCGAGTTGGTGGGGTCCCCGGTCATCAAGCGGTGTGTGGGGTACGTGAATACCCTTGTTTGTTTGCTGAAATGAGAAGAGTGAAAAACAATAAAGAGTTGCCGAGTTTTGACATGTTTGGTGGCTGTCATTTTGCCCCTTGTTTGTTTCGTGGAAAGGGGAGGAGAGAAAAGACAATAGAGAATTGACGAATATTAAAAAAAATTTGGTGGCTGCCATTTTGCCCACTAATAATTCATTTGTTGTGTCCCAATTTATTAAATAAATAAAGAAAGAAAGAAAAAACACCCGGCAAGGCAACAAGAGAAGAAAAAAGAAAGGATCAAAGTCCAAACAAAAGACCACACCACAAAGTGCAGAATGCACAGCAGAGAGCCATAAGAGGAGAAAACACAAAACCTATGACCTAAACCCATCACCATTTGTAAGGTTTCATGGAGAAAGACGACAATAATAATAATAATAGTAGTAGTAGTAGTAGTAGGGAATTGACAAGTTTTTAAAATTTGTTGGTGACTTGCATTTTGCCTGGTGATTTGTTGCATCCCAATTTGTTACATTTCTTTGCACAATGAAAATGGGATCTTTTTTTTTTCCTTTTTTTAAAATTTTTTTATGTCATGCATCAATGATTCGATGTATGTGCATGTTGAGGTGTTGTTGCTGAAGACTAGGTAGTAGCCACAACAATGCCAACTCAAAACTCTTTATTTTGCATCACGCCAACTCAAAAATTGGAAAACTCTTTCTCTTTTTTATATTTGAGTCTAAAGTAAAACATTTTTGAAGCTTCTATGTTTATGGATGGGAGAAATAAGGTTGTTAATGGATTATATCATGTGCATGTAAGCTTTTTTTTTTGGATTTATGAGTGATTAATGCAAGACCTTATGATGATAAAAGGGGGAAAAAAACTACCAAATAGTCAGCAAATATTGGGGGTTTTTGGCATAACAAATCCAATTTAGAATCTATCCCTTTGCAAGATGTTACTTGCATCAATTCAATAACTAATGCAAAATGACCATTAGCTCAATGCATCACTCCTATACAAACAAGTGCAAGCTGCTTTATTGATATAACAATGAGATGGGCTAAAAAATTTAGTGTAACTTGTTGTCCTTAAATTACCTATATATAAGACCTATTTCTTACAAAATTCGTTACCAAGGTGAAACCAAATATTAACTCAGTTGAAGTTCGTCCACAACAGACTAATACTAAGCATCCAGTGGATGGTGCACTGGTGGGTGCTGGTTAACGTGGCCCAAAATTATCACTCTCCTAATAAGGTACAAGCTTGAAACGTTTTCAATTGTAAGAGCATCTTCAGCAGTGCTCAGTATGTGACCTTGCGAAAATACATTTGCACATACAAGTTTAGTTATCTGTACTCTTTTGCAACCCCACCCATAAAACTGAAATTGGGACAGTAAATAGGTGGGGGACTACTAATAGCAAACCACCTGGACGAATCATTATGATGGGCCAAATCAGAAATACTGAGCAGCGGTTAGATCATATTCATTACACTCTTCTCTGCAGATGCATAGCATTGTTGCGGTTTGTATCATCCATGGTAAAGCACTTTTTACCAGCCATGGCAGCGCGCACGCAATTATGCGGAGCCAAAACCATTTTCCTGAGCCAAACCAGCATACTTTGGATATTCTTCATCCAATTTTACTGTGCAAGAACGAGCACCCCTGGAGATGCTCTAAGTACTCTGATGCTTACTTCTTTACATAGGTACTTAGCAATGTTGAGCGGTTATCCGAAATAAACTGATAATCAGATGTTCTCTGGGCGATTCTCAAAGATAAATATTCATGGTTCTTCATAAATAAATCAAATAACCAGTTCGAATAATAAGGTTATCCATAAAGTCACCCTCTCTTTCACCCCTTATCCCCTCTTTCAGTGGTATTATAGTACTTGTACACGTTGGAGCATTGAAAAAATATGTAGCAGCAGTGGAGGCGCTCATGAAAACGGAAAGAGGGGATGAAACTCAGTTTACCACCAAAATTGATGGAAAAACTAGTTAGGGTTCCGGTTATTTAGTTTTGCAAAATTTCATTCCCAGTTACGCATTTGATGCCCTATTATGCCAAAACTGGCCGTTCTCGGCCCCTAATCGCCTGACTTTACAGATAACTTTAATACATAAACACAGTTCTCAAAATCTGAACTAGGAGCCAGAATGGGTTGTAACGAGTCCGCTCTTAAACTTTTTTAAAGGCAGGAATTCTGAAAAACTCATGCGTATAATGCCTGAGTGCCCAATTCCGCCTCAACCCAGGCCACATTAACCACTAAGGCACAATTAATTATTTTGATAGAGGCCTACACAGCCAATCCTGACTATCACATAAGTACCGCTCCTATTCTTTGAAGGATTTTAAAGAAATTCACTAAACCAAAGCTTGAAGCTCTGGCATAATTTTGTGATATACCCAATGTGGTGATCAGGGTTTTTTTTGTTCAATCTTGTGAGGTAGGTGGACTGGTGTTCATCCACAAGAGGACTTAGCTAAATTTGACTATAGGTCAGAGAGGAAAGTAGAATTTTTTTGGCGCCCTTCCATATTTAGTAGTTGTCAGGACCCACAAGGTTCAATTGGGCATCTTTGATTAGCTCATCACAAATAATAATAATAATAAAAGGTGTGGATAGTACCAAAATGGATATGCTGTAATCTCTTACTTTGGGCTACTTATATACGTTTTCAAGAGTAGAACTTAGGGCAAAGGATATGCAATAAATTGAGGAGCCAATGGGAACATGTTGAAAACTTGGAGAATTTGTTGGGAACCCATTGGGAATTTGATGAGAACACAATAAAAACAACAAAAGTTCAACACACCCCATGCTCCCCCAACAGAAAAGAAACATGCCCCCCACCCCCCCCCATGTTGCCTCACTTGATTGGTTGCATGATTTGTTTTTGCTTATCTCTATTCTTTGCTATTTTTTACTGAGGCTAAAGGTAGGGCATGAACTATGGGTGTCTACTTTGGCAAATGCTAGAACCTATGGTCTAAATATGGTGATTTCAAGTCTTTTTTCTTCAAAATATGGCAACTTTGGATCATTTTTTCAAAAGAAATCCTTTGCATGAATCACAACCCTTCTATTTTGTCATTAAGTGACCAAAATTCATCACACAAATAAAACTGCTGATGGTGACCATCCTTAAGAAGATTTAGCCAAAATATAATGAAAATATGATATGAAAATTACAAAAAATATAATTTGTATCGTTATCTACCTATTAAAACATAACATTCAAATTGGATTAGTTTTAATATTTTTTTCCAATTCTATATGTGGAGCCTACAACTAATTAAAATTACTCATTTACTTATAACATGTAACCTAGTACTTACCAACTTCTCACGGAAAAACATCAACTTGCCTACCTAATGAACTGAACATGTGTTCAAGAGTTGGTTTTTCATAATTTCAGTTCTAGTAAAAGGTTAGTTCCAAAATCTGGTGCTTAAAAATATTACTTAAAATCCTGAGTGTAAAAAATTATAGTCATATATTAGTAGTGCATTTTATTAGTAAATGATGATGTGATAATAAGAAAAATCACATCATTTTTTCATTGCAATTTTTCATCCATATGATATTCATGATTGATGACAAAATGATATGGATGTTCAAGATATCAATTGAAAATGTGATTAGAATAAAATCATGTCAAATATAATTAAAGAATAAATATGCAAATGATGTAGATAAAATAATGTGTCATTACATAGACAATGTGGTCATAAAATTATTTATAATGATAAAACAATGATTATCAATCATTTAATATGAGTATATATAGACATAATGAATTACAAAAATATTTATACATGTATAAGTAATATATGAACTTTTATGAAATTTTTTAAATATATATTTGATAGATGATCCATTTTTAAAAATATTCTATGTTGAATAAATTAATTATTCTACATTGAAATAAATTTTAATGCTAAAACTATAATATATATAATAAATAATTTTTAATATTTAATTTTAAAATAAAATAGAAATGTAAAATGTGGAAAATACATAAATTATTTCCACATTAAATTTGCATAATAAATTTAAGTAAAAATTTATATATTATATGTATATTTTTTAAAAACTTACTTTACATGTGTAAAATAATTATATTTTTACAGAATAATTTTAAATTCTATGTGTAAAAATTAATTAATTTTATAATTCTAAAAATTATATATATGATATAATTGATTTATGATCCATTTATAAATATTTTATGTGGATAAATTATATGGACTCATACATTTAAATTAAAAGTTATCAATAAAATTATGATATATTGGGGAAAAAATTGAATAATATAAATTCTTAAATACATGAAAGTTTAAGATATAAAAAATATTTTTAATTTATTCTTGTATTCCCCACAAAGGTTTTTCCATTTAAAAATCATGTGTTTCAATTTATTGTTTCCAAATAATGGTCATTGAAATGTTATTCAATCACAAAACTCAAATATTTTTCTTTTGAAATGAATTTATATTTTCTTTAAGAAAATTACATAGGTGTGTACATTATTGAAAAAACTTTATCAATATTTTATTTTTCTCATTGGACAAATTATCAATAAGATATGAATTATCAAATTTGGGGATTTGTGTAATGTTTCGATGAAATATGGTATAAATAGAATAAACATTGGATTAGTTATGCAACAATTGGGGTGGCTTGGTGGCAAAGGAGTTGAATGCCACCTTTGTGGTCCAAGGATCATAGTTCACAATTGACATTCAATGTTGTCAATGATGAAATATTGATTGAATAGTCTTTCCTTACTTTAAAGTATTTAACTTAGGTGTTAACCTAAATAGATAAGTGTCTTTTATCCACTTAAGCTAGGTTTTTTAACCTAGCTTAGGTGGTGACACATGTCAATAATTGATAGGATAAAAAATAATTGAATTTTTTAAAATTATTTATATTATATATAATAAATATATGATTAAAAATTAATAGTTTTGAAAATTAATATAGCACAAGTTTTTTGGGTTTAATTTGTAGTAATGAAAAACAATTATACAATCATTAAATTGTCACTAATGATCTCACATATGTTCTTTAAAACTAGAATACTAATCATAAACTTAATCATATATTTGAAGATTTCTTCTAGAGAGTTCAAGTTCCTTTTACCCTAATTTGAGTTAATATTCATTTGTTGAAATTTACACAAGATTCAAACCATGAAGTGAACCTTTTGTTAGATCTAAAACCAATACAAAATTTGTGAAAAATTACTCTTGAACATGTGTTCAAATGCTTTTAAATACATTGAACTTTTTCCATATTAGTTGTCAAACTTCATTTACCAAACCTTAAATAATATCTAGCATTGAAATTTGTGTATAGTGTGTACCAATGTGAGCTAGGTTTTTTATTTTTGTAATAATTGTTGGTTTCAAGTATTTGAAAAAACTAAAATCAAAGAACCGCCAATTTTTTTATAATTAAAAAATAGAATTGAAAGATTCAATTCTAAATATTTCTACAAAATAATATGATTTTTCTTGCATCAAAAGCTACAACTCATGACACATTTGTGAAATAAACTTTGTGGTTTTATGCATTCCAATGTGCAATATGTGGTGATATTGTGCCAAAATCAAAACCAAAAGGTTTTAAATTTTGAAAGAAACCAACTCAAACTTGCATTTAAAAAACCTTCATAAAAAATGTGAAGTGTCAAAACTAATGTTGGTTTGTTCCTTGGTTCTAGGGGTATTCCTTGGTTTTGGATCCTAACATCTATGAAGGGATTTGTCCCAATTTAGTTATAGTTTATTTTTATTTCAAGTTTGGGACCTAATTCTAGTTATTGGTTAAATACCCTTCACTTTTGAATAACCTCTGGTTCTGATTCTAAATGCAAAATATCAAAATGGATAATGCAAAATGAATAAATTATTCCAAGCAAAAAAATTTATTACAATGTCAAAAATTCTAAATTAATACAACCTAGCCTATTTCAAAACCTTAATTTACACTTAATGTTTTTTTTAAATCAATTTTTTTTTTGTTACTGCCATATGGTTTCATGTTTAAAGTTTCCAAAATTGTAGCTACCACCTTGAATGGCCACATGCCACCTTTGAAGTACCCCCATATTCTACCTTATTTTAAATCTCAGAAAAATTTTATTTCAAACCCTCAAAAAAATAACATCAAACCCCAAAAACCTATTTCAAACCTTTAAAAACTTTATTTCAAACCCCCAAAAAATGTTTTTGAAACTTTAAAAAACCTATTTCAAACTCCTCCCTCCTCCCCCCCCCAACCCCCCAACCCCCCAAACCCATACACGATTAAACCCCCATAAAACCATATTTCAGCCCTAGAAAAACCTTTTTTTAAATGTGAAAAAAACCTATTTTAGACAAACACACACCCCCCCGCCCCCCTCC